>Ga0209986_10000328_pt1 | contig 45323 bp, 40 predicted proteins | sample BlataG_FD_183168 | JGI IMG/M metagenome (GOLD analysis project Ga0209986, IMG submission 183168) | Deep subsurface microbial communities from Black Sea to uncover new lineages of life (NeLLi) - Black_00105 metaG (SPAdes) (version 2) | ecosystem: Environmental > Aquatic > Marine > Oceanic >... | reverse complement strand
TCAAAAATCAGTGACAGATCGAGGGCGAGATGACCGAACTGAGTCCTCCAAAAGTAGATCTTCCGGCACCACACGGATTCAGGAAATACTTGCGAGGCTGGGTTGGATACTTTGCGATTCAGGAATTTCGATATCTGTTTCGCGACCTCGATGGCTGGATTCGAAGCCGGTTGAGGTCGATGCAGCTAAAGAAATGGAAGAACCCTCGGAAGTTCCAACGGATCATGATCAAATCGGGTTTTGACCCAAAAGAAGCGCATCGAGTCTGGATCAAGATGAACCGATGGCAATCGGTGATGAGACAGCCGGTGCGATTTGTGATGAACCTTAATTGGTTCAGGGAACGGGGATTGGTGTTCCTGCATGATTTTACAATTGCTTTCTCTCGAACCTGATCGGTTCGGTCACTGATCGAGGAGCGGTATACCTGGCCGGTACGTACCGTTCTGTTGGGAGGGGGTGGCTTCAGAGCCACCTCCTACCAGATTGTCTGCGCGCTCTATGACTCAGCCGACCCTTTGAATGTTTAGTCTAAATCCACTAGGCTTCTCAAAAACCTCAAAGGAGTAGCGTTGCAGGTAACACCCTCAGGAGAAGAGGAAGCTACGAAGATTCACCACATCCCACCCTCTGATAATGATCTTCTCTCCGAGTGTGATGTGGAGACATTTCGCTCCAGTGGCCCAGGCGGGCAGAACGTCAACAAACGTGAGACAGCAGTTCGGCTTCGCCACCGTCCCACAGGGATCGTTGTTAGCTGCCAAGATGAGCGCAGCCAGCTCCGCAATAAACAGATTGCATTGACACAACTAAGACGAAAATTGGAGAACCTTTCTCGGCCCACGCCCCCTCGTATCCCAACATCGGTACCCCGCAGCGTTCGCAGGAGAATCCTCGACTACAAGAAGCGCCGAGCTTTAAAGAAACGCTTGCGGAGAAAGCCAGATGTGGAAGAGTAGCTGACCCATGCCAGAGTGACTCCCGTTGCAACTATCCACAAAAAGCGCGCCGCTAAGTGTGGCTTTGCCTCGCGCGTTCATTTTTGATCAGCCTAGTATGCGCCCGCTCGACCACCTCGGCCAAGTCTAGTTTTACCTGACGGGCTCGGCCACTCCTCGCGGGAGGGCACAGGTAGAAAAAGAACTCAATGTTCCCCGCTGGCCCGCGAAGGGGTGAATGGCTTGCTGCCACTACTGTCCAGGCGGTCTTCTCCTCGATGAAAGCTTGCAGGTCTCGCAACACTTCAAGATGAGTTTCGTAGTCCCTGACCACACCACCTTTTCCAACTTTTTCCTTCCCCGCTTCAAACTGCGGTTTGACAAGCACGATCAGTTCTCCTTGCGGGGTTACAATACTGGAAAGTGGTGGAAGAACAAGCCGAAGTGAGATAAACGACACGTCGATCGTAACAAGCTCGATCTGTTCACCAATGTCGTCGCGGGTAAGGTAGCGAGCATTAATCCCCTCATGCACGATGACGCGCGAGTGGTTTCGCAGTCGCCAATCGAGTTGACCCTTTCCCACATCGACGCAGTGCACGCGCTGCGCTCCGTGCTGAAGTAGGCAGTCAGTGAATCCCCCCGTGGAAGCTCCAACATCGAGGCAGATCGCTCCTTGCGGATCAAGACGAAAATCTGTGAGCGCCCCATCGAGCTTTTCTCCACCGCGACTGACGTAGGGCTCACCGGAGACTAACTCAATCAGCGCCTCCGAACCGACCATGTGACCGGGGCGATACACGGTCTGCCCATTCACCCGGATTCGCCCCGCCATGATCAGCCGCTGTGCCCTCGAGCGGCTACGGATCAGTCGCCGCTCTTTGATCACCTTATCCAGGCGCTCCTTCATGAAACCGGGGTTTCCACCTCTTTTCTGACCTTCTCATAGGCCGCGAGTCCCCGACCTAAGACCTCGACCGCCCGGACAATCTTCTTCTCCTCCAGGACGTAAGCAATCCGCACCTCGTCGTTCCCCTTGCCCGGTGTCACGTAGAAGCCAGCTCCAGGAGCGACCATCACAGTTTCTTTGTCGCTCTTAAAGTCGGTGAGAAGCCAACGGGCGAACGCCTCCGAGTCGTCAAGTTGCGGGAACTTAACGCACATGTAGAATGCCCCGGCCGGCTTCTGACAGACGGCTCCCGGGATCGTCTGGATGGCGTCGTACAGCGTGTCGCGGCGGGAACGGAACTTGCGGATCATTGTTTCGATTGTTTCTGTGTGGGAGGGATCGCGCAGGAACGCAGCGAGGCCGTACTGGCCGAGGCTGGGAGGCGAGAGGCGGATCTGCGCGAGCTTGCCGATCGTGGCCATGAACGGCTTGTTGTGACTGGCAATCACGCCGATCCGTGCCCCACACGCGGAGAGACGCTTGGAAATGCTGTCGACGAGGATCGCGTGCTCGCGAAGCTCGGGGAAGTCAAAGACGCTCGTTGCTTTCCCCTCGTAGACGTACTCGCGGTAGACCTCATCAGAAATAACAAACAGTTCGTACTTGAGCGCCAATCGCACCACTCGCTCAAGCTCCTCTCGCGTGTACACTACCCCGGTTGGGTTCCCAGGGTTGGAGAACATGATCGCGCGGGTGCGGGTGGTGATTCTCGCCTCGATCTCCTCCGAGGGCGGGAGGTGGAACCCATTCTCGGCACGCGTAGTGATGGGAACGAGGTTCACGCCGGCGACAATCGCGTTCCCGAGGTAGTTGGGGTAGAACGGTTCCGGGATCAGGACCTCATCCCCAGGGTTCATCGTCGTCTGCAGGGCGAAGGTAAACGCCTCGCTTCCCCCGATCGTCACGCACATCTCATCGCTAGAGAGGTCGATGTCGTGCTCAGCATAGTAGCTGACGAGCGCGTCGAGGGTCGCCGGGAGCCCCATCGAGGGACTGTAGGAGAGCACCTCGATCTGGGCGTTTCTCACCCCATCCATGAACGCTTTCGGGGTGGGGATGTCCGGTTGCCCAATGTTCAGGTGGTAGACGGTTCGCCCGCGCTTCTTCGCGGCGACGGCGAACGGAGCCAGGCGCCTGATCGGTGAGCCGGTCAGTTGTTCGGTTCGCTTAGATACGTCAGGCATAATCGAGAATCCACACCTCCTGGTGAGCCGGGAGGTTCTCACGCGTAAGGGTGACCTCCGAGCTTCCAATTCGTTTGACATTCTGTACCTTACGCGTGAAGTTGTCCACCGGCGCGATCGGGAAGCTCTCCCCGAGCCGCTCGGTCTTGTAGTGCATCGGAAAGACAACCTTTAGGTTTAAGAGTTTCTTTGTCAGGTCTGCGGCCTCCTGCGGGCCAATCGTGAAATAGCCACCAACAGGGATGAACAAGACCTCCACCGAAGCGAGGGCCTCCACTTGTTCATCGGTCAGCGGATGCCCGAGATCACCAAGGTGCGCTAGCTGGATGCCTTCCATCGTAAAGGAGAAGATCGTGTTCGCCCCTCGTTTTTTACCCTCTACCTCATCGTGAAAGCTCGCGGTTCCCTGAAAGGTGACCCCCGCAGCGCTATGCGCCCCTTCGTCACGGATCACAGTTGGATTTCCCTTAACCCTTTCTACCGCGTTGTGGTCAGAGTGCTCGTGACTCACTGTGACCACATCGGCAGCGAAATCTGGCGGGCGGTAGGGGATTGTTTCATCGTAGGGGTCGGTGATCACACGCCCTTCTTCTCCATCGATCAGGAAACAGGCATGCCCGATCCACTTGATCTTCATTTTTTCACCTCCTTAAAACGCCGTTTGCAACATTACTTCTACCAGTTGTGGAAAAGCTATCCCAAGTACAGCCGCCGCTTGTGGGAGGTCACTTGTCGGGGTCATACCAGGAAGTGTATTCACCTCAAGAAGGTAAGGGACCCCATCTTCTCCTAGCCGCAGATCGACTCGGGAAAATCCATAACAACCAAGGGCATGATGAGCAGTGAGGGCAGCCTCCTGCACCCGCTGCGTCGTCTTCTCATCGAGCGGGGCCGGAACGAAGAACTCTGTCATCCCCTTCGTGTACTTGGCCTCATAGTCGTAGAAGTAGCTCTTCGGGCGCATCTCCACTAGCGGGAGGGCTCTCTCCTCCTCATCGATAAGAAGGACCCCCGCAGTTAGGTCACGCCCGTAAATATACTCCTCAGCAAAAAGCGCCCCGAACTCAGAAAGGATCTGCGAGGCAAATGGTGTAAGCATTGGCTCCTCATCAACGATCCGCACCCCAAGGCTTGAACCCCGATCCCATGGCTTAAGGACAAGCGGAAACCCCAACTCATTGCGGGCTGCTTCGCAGAAGTCCTCAAGGCTCCCGCCGTGGAAAAGGTGTTCCCTCGGAACCGCTAGCCCTTTAGAGGCAAGAACTGTCTTGGCGCGCGGTTTATCCATGCAAATCGCACTCGCCCGCGGGTCCGAGCCAGCATACGGAACCCCAAGCACATCGAGGAGGAGTTGAACCGTCCCATCCTCACCGCTTCCACCGTGAAGGCAATTGAAGACGCAGTCGACCCCCCGTAGGCTGGGGACAAGATCATCCAGATTATCAATCTCTACCGCTAACACCGGATAACCGAGCCCTTCCAGTGCGGCATGGACATGCTGCCCAGAGACAAGAGAGACCTCCCGCTCCGGGGAGTTACCTCCGAAGAGCACACCGACCCTCTCCCATTTTCGCAACGTTTGCCTCCTCTTGTCACGAGTATACTCCTCACCCTTCCTAGGGACAAAGGACGAGGTTACCGATGCAAAGTGGAGACTCTCCCCCTCTTAGTTCAACTTGACAACCCTTTTCGAAGGCAGTATACTTTAGTCTTGTAATCAGCTGGTCCTTGAAAAGTGGATAGCGTGGTAATGTATTCTCTAGTAGAGAAATACCCTGTCACAAAGATAGAAACTAAAGAAACGGATCAAAACCTTAAACTAAGAGAGTTTGATCCCAGCTCAGGATAAACGCTAGCGGTGCGCCTAACACATGCAAGTCGAGCGATCGAACTGGACTGATCACCCTTCGGGGTGAGAGGACCAGTGACGGAGCGGCGGACTGGTGAGTAACGCGTAGCCAACCTACCCCCTTGACGGAGATAACTACCTGAAAGGGTAGCTAATACCCGATATTGCTCGAGATCGAAAGATCTTGAGCCAAAGGCGGTCTTGCCGTCGCAAGAGGAGGGGGCTGCGTCCTATTAGCTTGTTGGTGGGGTAATGGCCCACCAAGGCGATGATGGGTAGCTGGTCTGAGAGGATGGCCAGCCACATTGGGACTGAGATACGGCCCAGACTCCTACGGGAGGCAGCAGTGGGGAATCTTTCGCAATGGGCGAAAGCCTGACGGAGCGACACCGCGTGGGGGATGAAGGCTTTCGGGTTGTAAACCTCTTTTCTGGGGAAAGAATAAGGTCGGGAGGAAATGCCCGTCCGATGACGGTACCCCAGGAATAAGCATCGGCTAACTTCGTGCCAGCAGCCGCGGTAAGACGAAGGATGCAAGCGTTATCCGGAATTACTGGGCGTAAAGGGCGCCTAGGCGGCTGAGTAAGTCACCCGTGAAAGCCCTCAGCTCAACTGAGGAATGTCGAGTGAAACTGCTCAGCTTGGGTGCAGGAGAGGAGGGTGGAACTCACAGAGTAGCGGTGGAATGCGTAGATACTGTGAGGTACCCCGATGGCGAAGGCAACCCTCTGGCCTGCTACCGACGCTGAAGCGCGAAAGCGTGGGGAGCAAAGGGGATTAGATACCCCCGTAGTCCACGCCGCAAACGATGTTCACTGGGTGTCGGTCGCTAATACAGATCGGTGCCGGAGCTAACGCGTTAAGTGAACCGCCTGGGGAGTACGGCCGCAAGGCTAAAACTCAAGAGAATTGACGGGGCCCCGCACAAGCGGTGGAGCACGTGGTTTAATTCGATGATAAGCGAAGAACCTCACCTGGGTTTGACATGCTAGTGGTAGGAACCGGAAACGGGGACGACCCTTGCCTTCGGGCAAGGGAGCTAGTACAGGTGATGCATGGCTGTCGTCAGTTCGTGTCGTGGGACGTTGGGTTAAGTCCCGAAACGAGCGCAACCCCTGTCGTCAGTTGCCAGCGGGTAAAGCCGGGGACTCTGACGAGACTGCCGGTGAATAGCCGGAGGAAGGAGGGGATGACGTCAAGTCATCATGTCCCTTATGCCCAGGGCGACACACATGCTACAATGGGGGGTACAAAGGGCTGCAATGCCGTAAGGCTGAGCCAATCCCAAAAAACCTTCCTCAGTTCGGATTGAGGTCTGTAACTCGACCTCATGAAGCCGGAATCGCTAGTAATCGCAGGTCAGCCACACTGCGGTGAATATGTACTCGGGGCTTGTACACACCGCCCGTCACACCAACCGAGTGGGGGGTACTTGAAGTCGCTCTTTATAGAGCGCCGAGGGTAACCTCCGCAAGAGGGGTGAAGTCGTAACAAGGTAGCCGTAGGAGAACCTGCGGCTGGATCACCTCCTTTCTAGGGAGTAACCAGGACCAGCAGCGGTGACAGCGACCACGCTATCCCTTTTTACCTTCGCCATTCGTTCCCAGCGAAAGGTGACACAGGTTACCTTTTCTAACCGGAAACTCACCCTTGATAGGTCCTACCGTTCCTCCTTTTTAGCTCGGGAGCCGCATACCCTTAATCGCTTAATCGGCAAAAGAAGGGGAATGAATGACACAAACCGTCGAGGAAAAGACAAGCTTCGAGCATCTATTGAGCCGGATGGGTGAGTCGATCCGCGTCGAGCGTGGGGAGATGATCTACCAACCGGGTAACCCTAGCAACTCCGTCTATGTGGTGGAGGAAGGCAGGGTGAAGCTTGCCTATCTAGACGAGAGCGGAAAGAAGTTAACCCTTGTCATCCTCGACCCTGGCGAGATCTTTGGGGAAATGTGCCTCGTCGGGGAGACACACCGTCGCCATCTGGCGACCGCGATCGAGGAAACGGTGGTCCGCTGCATTGACCGGCAGGTGTTTGCCAACGCGATCAATGCCGTTCCGCCGTATCTTCAGTTGATGCTCAAGCACTTCGCCCACCGCATGAATGAATTTGAGGAGACTCTGGAGGACCTCGCGTTCCGGGACATCCAGGGCCGACTCTCCCGCCAGCTCCTCAAGCTCTCTAACGATTACGGGGTGAAAACGAAGGAAGGGATCCTGATCGGATTTCAGATCACCCATAAAGAGCTAGCTGACATGATCGGTTCAGCGCGTGAGAACACCACCCTCGCCCTAAACCGCTTCGAACGCGAAGGCATTCTCGACAAGAGCCGCTACCGCATCGTGATCAAGAACGAGGAAGGACTGCGCGAGAAGTGTCACGCGCAGCAGAACTGATTATCGTTCTCCTTGCTTCTAGACGGCCCGACCGATCCCTCCCGGTCGGGTCACGTTCTTTATTATAGACCATTTTCTTTTTCCAAGTGCCGCCGTCAGGCAACGTGCTTGAAACTGAGATCGGACTATGCATTCTTGAGATCCTTCAGATGTCTACTCTCTCACCCAGTAGGGCACGGGTTTCGCCAGGAATTCGCTGAGTGGTATTCCGTCACTGCCGACAAGCAGCTTTCACGTGGGGTTGAATAACTTGCTGAACTCCGCCATCCCTGCGGACGTTTCTCGAACCCGCTTACTCTTGACTTCGATGGCGACCAGGGACTGCGCTTTTGGGACCACTAATTGTGCCGGCAAGGGCAAAGAAGTCGTATGATACTCTAAGATTCATAAGGAGGTAGATCATGAACATTGGGATCATCGTCTATTCCCAAACCGGAAACACGCTGTCCGTTGCCAAGAAGCTGGAGGAAAGGCTCTCTGCTGCCGGCCATTCCGTGAACCTGGAGCAGGTGACCGTGGCCGGCGGCCGCAAATCAGGAGACAGGGATTTCCAGCTCGAAGCGCTCCCCGATGCCGGGCCCTACGATGCAGTCGTGTTCGGCTCGGCGGTAGAGGGGTTCTCACTGTCACCGGTGATGACGCGCTACCTGAAGCAGGTCGGCTCGCTGCAAGGCAAGAAAGTGGCCTGCCTCGTCACCCAGTTCTTTCCCTATCCATGGATGGGCGGGAACCGAGCGATTCGGCAGATGCGGAAGCTGTGCGAAGCCAAGGGCGCCACCGTCCTCGGATCGGGGGTCGTCAACTGGGCGAAGTCCCGCCGTGAGAAGACGACCACCAGAGCGATCGATCGACTGAGTGGCCTGTTCAAACCTTGAGGTCTTCGTCGGTGAAGGCGGTCCCCTCTTCGGGAGGCAACATGTCGCCTGCCCGGGATTTGGCTCGATGCGTTGGGGACTCGGGCTCAGTCAGGTCCCTTCAAGAGCGACTTGGCCGCTTGCCTCATGATCTTAACGGTGCTACGATTGTAGATAGAGAGAGGTTGCTCGCTTGAAGCGCGAGCGACAAAGGATCTGAGCCGATGGCGCAACCAGCAGAAACGGTCAGCATGGCGCTCTTTTGCGATTTCGAGAACATCGCGCTCGGCGTCCGTGAGGCGGAGTTCCCGAAGTTCGACATCGACAAGGTGCTCGAACGGCTCCTGCTCAAGGGCAACATCGTCGTCAAGAAGGCCTATTGCGATTGGGCGCGCTACAAAGAGTTCAAGACGCCGATGCACGAGGCGTCGTTCGAGTTGATCGAGATCCCTCACGTTCGGCAGTCGGGCAAGAACTCGGCGGACATCCGGATGGTCGTCGACGCACTCGATCTCTGCTACACGAAGGAGCACGTCGATACTTTCGTCATCATCAGTGGCGATTCCGATTTCTCCCCGCTCGTCAGCAAGCTGCGCGAGAACAACAAGACCGTCATCGGCGTCGGAGTCAAGAACTCGACGTCGGATCTCCTGATCGCCAACTGCGACGAGTTTCTATTCTACGACGACCTCGTGCGACGCAAGAAGCCGGAAAAGAAGACGCGCAAAGCACCGGCCAAGAAGCCGACCGAGAAGAAGGGCAGCAAGACTCCGGCACCTCCGGTCGACAACAAGAAGCAGGAGGCGTGGGACCTGGTCGTCGAGACCTACGAGGCGTTGGTGGAAGAGCGAGGTGAGGGCGAGAACATCTGGGGGTCGATGATCAAGCAGACCCTGAAGCGGCGGAAGCCGGGCTTCAGCGAATCCTACTACGGCTTCCGCTCGTTCGGACAGCTGCTCGAGGAGGCCGGTGCGAACGGCATCCTCCGTCTGGAGCGAGACGAGAAGTCCGGCGGCTTCATCATCAAGAGCGCTCAGCCGTCGTAGTCGCTGCTATCGCCATTGGGGAATCGGGGCACATACGACAGGAATCGGAGGGCATACTCGTGATTCCGCTCTTGTCGCAAGCGGAATGAGTATTGCGTCCCCGGAATTACCACGATGTGCATTGCCGAGTTGGGAGTGATCTGTGGAGGATGAAATCGGCTGTGCTTGTTCACCTGTTGGGTTGGTGTTCGGAGAGGACCAGCTTCGAACTGGGGGGCGGCGTCAGCCTTTGCCGCACAGATGGCAGCGACGTGGAGAAGCTCTATCTTCACCTGTGCAGAACTCAAAACGTAGATCAAGGAGAGCCTTTCCACTTCCCTTCCCACATACTCCTTTCCGAGGAGGCGCACGACGAACTATTCCCCTATTGGGGAGGGCCTTTCTCTGTAGTCTCTAGGGTCTGCAACGTCATTACCGTGTGCACTTCGAATCCCTTTGGAATGTGCAGGCTCATCTCCAGTTCAGATGACTTCCAAACCGCATGGATTCCATCGTCTGTGATCTACGAGCAGAACCCCGATCTTGAGATTCTCAGAGCGTATCCAGACTTCTTAAAGGTGTCAGCTGACAGCGTGATGACCATGGGCGAGCATTTCCCTAGGCTAGACGATGCCGCTCTGAATGGAATCAAGACTTGCTGGAGCAACCAACTGAAGCTCCTATCATCCCGCGAAACAGATAACCATCGGATTGACAACGCGCTCAGCTACTTCTTCTACTCGTGGCGCTCTTACTACGTTGAACATATGTGCCTCAACCTTGCCGTGGTTCTTGAGTCACTCTTCTCACCCTCCTCGCAACAGGAGCTTTCGCACCAGATCGCGTTCAATGTCAGCAGGTTCTGCGGCCAGACCCCGGAAGAGAGGGCGGTCACGTACAAAACCACAAAACGCTTCTACGCTGTAAGATCGCAGATCGTGCACGGTGGCAAGGCAAAGCATTACGATCTGTACACTCTTACGCCAGAGGTGTTCCATCTATGCGCTCGTATCCTAAAGGCGATTCTCAGCGATTACGCTCTTGCATTGCGCTTCTGCCAGGAAGAAAAACGCCGAGCCTATTTCAAAGAATGGCTGTTTGGCAAGAACGACTGACACCGCTGCACTCACACGTTGAAGGATGGTACCTTGTGTTGTCGAGCCTCAGTTGAAAAGGGAACGGGTTTGCGTCCCCCTTTTCTTGTGTGCCATACGGGATGAGCACAGCTAGCCGTGGCCCTTTCGCAAAGACTCAAGCTACTCTGCAGCCAGTTTCTTGTACGTCTCCCAGCGTTCTTTGTACTCCTGCTCGAGCTGCGCGTGGAGTTTCTTGGCTTCGTCGGGGAAGGACTGATGGAGGCTGGCGTAGCGGACCTCTCCCATTAAGAACTCTTGGAAATCGCCCGTGGGCTCCTTGGAATCGAGCTGGAACGGGTTCCTGCCTCCGACGGCGAGCTTCTGCCCTTCCTTGGACTTGCTGTCTATTGTGGAAAAGAGGTATGCTAGAAGCATGGACTACTCGAAGATCATCACGATTGAGCCGGGAAAGAGGAGCGGCAAGCCTTGCATCCGTGGAATGAGGATCACGGTCTCCGACGTGCTCGAGTATCTCGCCTCCGGCATGACCGAGGAAGAGATCTTGAATGACTTCCCGGAACTGACACGGGAAGACATCCGTGCATGTCTTGCCTTTGCGGCAGACAGGGAGAAGCGTCTGTCTGCATCAGCGGCATGAAGATGCTCTTCGATCAGAACCTCTCCTTCAAGCTGGTCTCGGCCGTTACCTCAGCGTTCCCCGGTTCGAAGCACATCAGGGACTTCGCGCTCACTCGTGAAAGCGACGACGCGATCTGGTCGTTTGCAGCCAAGAACGGCTTCGCGATCGTCTCCAAGAACTCTGATTTCATGCATCGCGCACTCCTGCGAGGATATCCTCCGAAGTTCATCCACCTGCGTGTCGGCAACTGCCCAACCGAACGGATCAGGCAACTGCTTCACGAACGGGAAAACGCCATCAAGGACTTCCTGAGTGATCCTGTCGAATCCCTGCTAACGCTTGAATAGGACGAGAGGAAGCCCGAACAAAGCGCTGGAGGAAATCGGCGCGAAGCCGCGCTGAATCCTCTCCTCAGCTCGACCGCTCGGTAAACTTGCTCCAGGAATCTCATGATGGTACGATGTGTCGTACGAGTACAGATGTCAATATAGGAGGATGGAGGAGAGGAATAGCGAGGCGATGGGGCATCGGAGCGACGAGAGCGTTGGTCCAGTGCGCCACGGAGTTGCACGCCGATGCTTGTTCGCATGGACATAACATGGGTATAAGCTTTGATTCGCAACAGCGACGAGTAGTCCAACATGTGATAGGCCCGCTTCTGGTTATGGCGCCTGCAGGCACAGGGAAGACCTCGCTTCTAGCAGCTCGCACTGTAGCCGCATTAGAAGTAGGTCTGCAGGCGGAGGAAATGCTTTGCCTCACCTTCACGAATCTTGCAGCGAAACAGCTGCGCGAGTGTGTTGAAAAATATCTCCCGCAGGCTGCGTGCCATATCTGGATGAGCACCTTTCACGGCTTTTGCGCATCCGTCCTCCGAGTTGAGGCCAAGAATATGGGTCTCGCAGGAGACTACGTAGTCTATGATGAGGAGGACTCTAAAGACCTCTTGTCTCACATCATGCGCCAAGGTGGGACCCTGGTTATGGAAGAACCGGGTGATGTCCTGTTTCGTTTTGACGATGCGAAAGCTAAAACGGCTGGTGCGAGTCTTCGGTTACGTGGCTATGACGGATCGGGCCTTACTAGGCCATACAGACAGCTTTACAAGTGCTACGTGAATGAACTCAGAGCACGTCACGCTCTTGACTTCTCCGATCTGATCTACTACGTTCGTGCGGCATTCAGCAACTCGTCGAATATCCGGGAGAAGTGGGCCCACAGGTTCAGTTTCATCCAGATCGATGAGGTTCAGGACACACACTTGGCGGAATACGATGTGATCCGTACGCTGGCTTCGGAGGGGAACATAGCGTTTTTTGGCGATTTGGACCAGTCGATCTACGGGTGGCGAGGCTCGACGCCTGTCGAAGTCAAAGACTGCTTTGTTTCTGACTTCAAACCAACACAGATTAGCCTTCCTCGCAACTACAGAGCGACCAAGAAGCTTCTTCGTGCCGCTGATGGGTTTGCATCCGCTTTTACGAACAGGTACACCCAGTTGATTCCTGATGACACGTGCCCTGATGGCACGTCGATCAAAGTACATCACGCCGAAATGGAGAGCCAAGAAGCCCAATGGATTTCGGAACATATTCAGCGACTTAAAGCCAGCTCTGACTGCGGGTACAACGACATAGCGGTGTTATGCCGCACTAACAAGAAGAGCCAGCAAATTGGAACCGCGCTGGAGAAGGCAAATATCCCTACCCTTACAGTAGAGCAATACCAGTTCTTTCGGCGACAGGAGATCAAAGATGCCCTTTGCTTTGTCAAGTTGCTCCTCAATGCGCACGATACCTCTGCTGCCCAGCGGATCACGTTGCGCTACGTTGAAAACGTCGGCGTGGCAACAGTCAACCGCATCCTGAACGCTGACGCACGGCTGGGAATCCGTCTGCCTGACTTCCTCAACGGCGATACCTTTATCCATGACGATCCGTTCGGGCTGCTCATCGATGCCTATTCCAATGGCTCGATTGTTGTCATAGATACGGAGACGACGGGGCTCTCGCCGTTTGAGGACAACGTGATCGAGTTGGCCTACTGCGTGCTCGATCATGCCGAGCCGGTGAAAGAGATGCAGGCATACGTCCGTTCCGATAAGTCAGTAGCTGCGTCTGTTCATGTCCACGGGATAACGGATGCTGTGCTGGAGCGGGAGGGGAAGGATCCTGCCATCGTATTACAGATGCTCAGGGATGATTGTGTTGGGAGCCTGGTTGTCGGCCACAACGTTACGTTCGACATCGCCATGATCCGTGCACAGTCGTCTCGGCAGGGTATTGACACTTCCGCATTGTCGTATGCGGACACCTATGAGCTGGCTCGCCGGTTCATATCGTCCGATTCCTACCAACTCGGGGATCTGTCGAAGACACTCAACCTACGCACTAGCTCCGCCCACCGGGCCATGGATGATGTGAAGGCCACGGTGGAACTGCTCCACAAACTGATGCCGCATATCCTCAAAACCCAAACCAAGCGGCGCAAGTTCGTTGTCAAACACCGACGTGAGTTCCATTCGTTTGCTGGCCGCTTGTTGCACTTTCGACGTGAGGCAAACAAGCAGCGTCCCGGTAAGCTGCTGGAGAGCATCTTGACAGAGTTTGGCGTACTGGATGCGTTCCGCGATGAACCACGCCGAGTTGCTAATTTGATGCATCTGGTGTCCGTTTTCAGGGAGCATGACCCCACGTCGATGAATCCATTGGACGCTCTCCAGGTGCTAGTTCAGTTCACGAGCCTAGCTAAGAACATCGACCACCTTTCAGCGAAATCAAACAAAGTAATCGTTGCTCCTATCCATCAAAGCAAAGGGCTGGAATTCAAGTCGGTGTTCATTGCGGGGGCCGTGGACGGCTTCATCCCCATCTTCAACTCGAGCGACATGGAAGAGGAGAAAAGGCTCTTCTACGTGGCAATGACACGCCCCAAGGAACATCTCTTCATCTCCGGCTTCCAGGTCTATGTGACAGAAGGGGGGTGTCGATACCCCAAATCCATGACGCCTTTCCTAAAGCATGTCGATCCATCTCTGATTGAGTGGTGTTGACAAGAAACGGAATGAAAACAAGGCGTCCTACTGGATGGCTAATTCGCCAAGGTCAACAGCTGGGGTTCGCTGGGAGAAGGAAACCCGTCTCGTTTGAGGCGGGCTCTACATTTCGGATTCCCGGCCGGGAGAGTGGCTATGCCGTTCTCCGAGCTGATTCAACGCTTCAGTCGAATCAGCCAGCCATCTTCTTGTACGTCTCGTACCGCTCTTTGTACTCGTCCTCGAGCTTCGCGTGGAGTCTCTTGGCTTCCTCGGGGAACGACTTCACCAAACTTGCGTAGCGCACCTCGCCCATGAGGAATTCGTGGAAGTCGCCGGTCGGCTCTTTGGAATCGAACTGGAACGGGTTCTCGCCGGCCTCGGTGCGACGCGGGTCGAACCGATAGAGCGGCCAGTAGCCGGCCTCGACAGCGAGCTTCTCCTCTTCCTGGGACTTACCCATGCCCTTCTTCAATCCCTGGTTGATGCACGGTGCGTAGGCGATGATCACGCTTGGGCCGGGGTAGCTTTCCGCCTCTAAGAACGCCTTCAGGCACTGGTTCTTGTTCGCGCCCATCGCCACCGAGGCGACGTATACGTAGCCGTAGGTCATCAGCATCCGTCCGAGGTCCTTCTTCTTCGTCTTCTTGCCCGAGGCGGCGAACTTGGCGACCGAGCCGGTCGGGGTTGCCTTCGACGCTTGCCCACCGGTGTTGGAATAGACCTCGGTGTCGAGTACGAGGACGTTCACGTCCTGATTCATCGCGGCGACGTGGTCGAGCCCGCCGTAGCCGATGTCGTAGGCCCAGCCGTCACCGCCGATGGCCCACACCGACTTCTTGGTCAAAAGATCGCGCATGGCAAGGATCTCGGCGAGCCGATCATCGTCCGCAGAAGTGGCTTGCAGCAGCTCGGCCATGCGATCTCCCGCTTCGCGAGAGGCCTGCGCGTCGTCCTTGCCGGCAAGCCAATCGGTCATCGTTGCTTTCAGATCAGCGGATACACCACTTGCGGCCGCTTCCTTGATCAATCTAGCCAGTCGGTCGCGCCGGGCAGAGAGCGCCAGTCGCATCCCGAATCCGTACTCGGCGTTGTCCTCGAACAGCGAATTGGCCCACGTCGGGCCGTGTCCGTCAGCGTTCACGCAGTACGGAACGGCCGGGGCCGACCCGCCGTAGATCGAGGAGCAGCCGGTCGCGTTGGAGATAAGCATCCGATCGCCGAAGAGCTGTGTCACCAGTTTGACGTACGGGGTCTCACCGCAGCCCGGACAGGCTCCGGAGAACTCGAACAACGGCTGGCGGAGCTGGCTCCCCTTCACCGTTTCTGCGCTCATTACATCATCGCGAACCGGAAGCTTCACCGAGAACTCGTGATTTGCGACCTCCCGTTCGGTTTGGGAGTCGAGCGGTTTCATGACGAGCGCCTTCTCGCCCCTCTTCCCCGGGCAGATGTCGGTACAGTTGCCACACCCCACGCAGTCAAGCGGACTGACCTGAATGCGGAACCTGAGCCCCTCTGTCCCCTTGCCGATGGCGGGTATTGTCTCAAACGTGGTCGGTGCTCCTGCAAGATCGCTGTCGGTGGCGAGGATCGGGCGGATCGCGGCATGGGGACAAACAAAGGCGCATTGGTTGCACTGAATACAGTTCTCGGCGTTCCACTCTGGAACGTTGATTGCGACACCGCGCTTCTCGTACTTTGTCGTTGCTACTGGGAACGATCCATCTGGTCCAGTCCACTGGTACAAGCCATCAAGCTCAGCAGCAAAGGCACTAACCGGCAGATTGTCTCCGTCTTGCATGATCATTGGCCGCATAACCTTGAGAACCCACTCTGGATCGGAGGGTGCCTCTCCCCCAGAGGAAGGGGCGCTAGCCCATCCTGCGGGGACGTCCACTTTAACCAGGTTATCTAGGGCGGCATCAACCCCGGCGTAGTTCATCTGCACAACCTTCTCCCCCTTCTTCCCATAGGCCTTGACGATCGCTTCCTTCAAGTGGGTGACCGCTTCATCGACCGGCAAAACCTTGGCGAGCTTAAAGAAGACGGTCTGCATGATCATGTTAATCCGGCCGCCTAGACCGACCTTCCCGGCGAGCTTCACCGCGTCGATCGTGTAGAACTTGAGGTGCTTCTCGGCGATGGTTCTCTTAAGTGATGCCGGAAGATGGGCGTTGAGCTCATCCGCATTCCAGGGACAGTTAAGAACGAATGTGCCGCCGTCTTTGATTCCGGCGAGAAGATCGTACTTATGAACGAACGCGGGATTGTGACAGGCGATGTAGTCGGCCGTCTTTATCAGATACGGAGACTGAATTCGCTCTTTGCCGAAGCGCAGGTGTGACATGGTTATTCCGCCCGACTTTTTGGCGTCATACGCAAAGTAGGCCTGGGCATAGAGCTCGGTGTTGTCGCCGACGATCTTTATCGCGCTCTTATTGGCGCCGACGGTCCCATCGGCACCTAGCCCCCAGAACTTGCACTGGATCGTGCCCGACGGTGCCACATCGATCTCTTCGGCGACAGGGAGTGAGGTATGCGTCACGTCGTCCTCAATCCCCACTGTGAAATGGTTCTTCGGCGACTCGGAAGCGAGGTTGTCAAACACCGCTTTGACCATTGCTGGAGTGAAGTCCTTCGACCCAAGGCCATAGCGCCCGCCTACGACGAGCGGGGCCTCACCGCGCTCCTGGTAAAGGGTACACACATCCTTATAGAGCGGTTCGCCTTCGCTCCCCGATTCCTTGGTGCGATCGAGTACAGCAAGCCGCTTGACACTCGCGGGAAGGGCCTCTAGGAAGTGCTCCGCCGACCAGGGGCGATACAGGCGGACCTTGAGCAGTCCGACCCTCTCGCCTTTCCCCACCATGTAGTTCACCGTCTCCTCGGCCACCTCGCATGCTGATCCCATCAAGACGATGATCCTCTCCGCGTCCGCTGCACCGACGTAATCGAACGGGTTATACCTGCGACCGGTCAACTGGCTGACCTGTCGCATAGCCTCGGCGACGATGTCGGGCGCCGCCATGTAATAGCTATTGGCGGCTTCACGCCCCTGAAAGTAGATGTCCGGGTTCTGAGCCGTGCCACGCAGGTGCGGGTGCTCCGGGTTCATCGCCCGACGACGAAAGGCCTCGATCTCCTTCCACGGTGCGAGCTTTGCTATCTGGTCGTATCCGAGCACATCGACCTTTTGGATCTCATGCGAGGTACGGAAGCCATCAAAGAAGTGGATGAACGGGACCTTGGTCTTGAGCGTCGCCAGGTGGGCAACCAAACCGAGGTCTATCACCTCTTGCACTGAAGCAGATGCGAGAAGGCCAAAGCCGGTTTGCCGTGTTGCCATCACATCAGAGTGATCGCCGAAGATGGACAGAGCGTGTCCAGCTAGCGCACGCGCCGACACGTGGAACACGGTCGGCAGTAACTCACCTGCAATCTTGTACATGTTGGGTATCATCAGAAGCAGCCCCTGGGAGGCGGTAAAGGTCGTGGTAAGTGCACCGGCAGCAAGAGAGCCGTGCACAGCTCCGGCAGCACCGGCCTCAGACTGCATCTCCACGACTTTGAGGGGCTGTCCGAAGATATTCTTCCGTCCGTGTGCGGCCCAGCTATCCGCCACTTCGCCCATCGATGAACTAGGGGTTATCGGGTAGATCGCAGCTACGTCACTGAATGCGTAGGCAACATGCGCTGCTGCTGTGTTGCCGTCGATCGTCATCATTTGTCTTTCCGGCATAGGATACCCTCCTGATCAGATTAAACGCGTGAATAATTACCGCTAAATAATTGTACAGCGCTTCCATCCCTTCCACAACGACCCTCACGAATCGCCCCCTTGTTTCATTTCCCAACATAATCTAAAGTCTAGCAGGGTGTGGCTCGCAAGGTACGATAACCAAAGGGGAAAACGACTGAGAAAAGGCAAAAGGCCAGTCATGACATCTTTGCTGATCGGAACACTTCGGATGCTGTGCAAGATGAATTCTTAAAGTTAAGGATACGAAGAGAGTGAAGCGACAAGTTATGAGGAAACAGAAGGACTCACTATGTTCCCCAATGTTGAGACGTTCTTAACGGTGCTTAAAGGATGACGATGTTTTCCAAGCTTGTTCATTCACGCGCTAGGCACGTCCTTATACTTGGTCCATTGGGACTTATCGTTGGGACAGTCGTTGGCGCGCTTTTCAACGACGTTCTGTTTGGTCTACTTGCAGGCTTTGTTCTTGGCCTTCTGTTCAGTGGCTTGTTTGCGCTGCGCACCCACTAAAGCAGGCACACTCGGCTCCTCATAACAAATCTCAGCCAAGACGTTTGCACTTATGTATTGGCTTCCTGTATGCCTAACTTTAGAAATCTTCCAGCAGCTCAGAGAGAGTGGGGGAGCCAATCTCTTGCAGCTCGTAGCGAACCCGCGTTACCGGTACGTTAAACGAGAGCAGCCGCGTGAGGTCAATCGGCGTCCCGATCACGATTCCCTCACAATCCACCCGGTTTATTGTCTCCTGAAGATCGCGAACTTGTTCGTCTTTGTACCCCATCGCTGGCAGGAGCCGCCCGATTTTGGGGTACTTGTGGTAGATCTCGGAGATGGAATCCACCGTGTATGGCCGCGGATCGATGATCTCCCGTGCTCGGAACCGCTGTGCCGCGATCGTTCCTGCCCCGTACTGCATTCCACCGTGGGTAAGAGTCGGTCCGTCCTCAATTACCAGCACTCGCTTGTTGCAGATTACCGCGGGATTATCCACCTGAATCGGCGAGGCCGCTTCGATGATCTTTGCTTCGGGATTGGCGTCCATTACGTTCTCTCGTACAAAGTGAATGTCCTCCAGTGCTGCGGTATCAACTTTGTTGATCACTACAACATCAGCCGTGCGAAGGTTGACCCCGCTCGGATAGTACAACAGCTCATGTCCAGCCCGATGAGGGTCAACTACGACGATGGAGAGATCCGATCGGTAGAAGGAGAAGTCGTTGTTTCCGCCATCCCAGATGACGACGTCTGCTTCCTCCTCTGCCTTGCGCAGGATCTTCTCGTAATCCACCCCCGCATATACGATCGTCCCGTTGTCGATGTGCGGTTCATATTCTTCCCGCTCCTCGATCGTGCACTCGTAACGGTCCAAGTCCGCGTAGGTCTCAAACCGCTGCCACACCTGTTTCACCAAATCTCCGTATGGCATCGGATGGCGGATCACCGCTAATTTCCTCCCCCTCTCCTTGAGGATGTTGCATACCCGCCTCGTCGTCTGGCTCTTCCCTGAGCCCGTCCGGGTAGCAGTGATTGAGATAAGAGGCTTTTGTGGTTCGATCATTGTGGAAGCCGTTCCCATCAACAGGAAGTCGGCACCGGCTGCGTTAACCATCGCCGAGCGCTCCATCACGTGCTGATTGGAGACGTCGCTGTAGGCAAATACAACCATATCGATCTTTCGCTCCACAATCAGGCGTTCCAAGTCGGCCTCCGGCTCGATCGGAATCCCCTGTGAGTAAAGATCCCCTGCCAGTTCGGGGGGATAAACCCGCCCTTCGATATCGGGAATCTGCGTGGCGGTGAACACTACAACTTCGTATTCGGGGTTATCCCGAAAGTAGACATTAAAATTGTGAAAATCCCGGCCGGCTGCGCCCATAATAGCCACTCTTTTCTTCATCTCATCGCTCCCCTGTTGGTAATGCGTGCAACGAATTATACCGGCCCGCAGGAAAACCGTTCAAGGAGAGCTTGTATGAGCAGTGCAAGGGCAATAAGATGAAAAGGCTATGTCGCTCGCCAACAAGATTACCCTTGCCAGATCGGCGTTGATCCCACCAATCCTTATTCTCCTCTTTCTTGACAAGCGGGAAGTAGTGTTAGCGCTCTTCCTACTTGCCTGTTTGGGGGACGTGCTCGATGGAATGGCGGCGCGATGGCGCGGGGAGGTTACCGCTTGGGGAAAAGCGCTTGATCCGACTGTGGACAAAGCGCTTTATCTCTCCCTTTTTATCTCCCTCGTCGTTTTGGGCGAGATACCGCTTCTCGCACTGATTCTGTTCCTTGTTCCCCAGCTTGGATTAGGCATTGGTGCGCTCTGTCTTCTTATTATGCGCGCGAGAATGGTCCAGGGCGCACGCGCGCCGGGAAAACTCGCTGCGACGCTCACTTTCGCCGCCATGGTCTTCCTGTTGCTGCCTCTTCCCTTACCAATCCATCCGTACAGAGTGTGTTTCCTATACGCAGCAATCGGGGTTAGTTATCTCGCTGCACTTGACTACTTACGTACTGCGATTCGGGCCACGGAATCTCATGGTAAGGATACTTCGGAAACTCTGGAGGGACCGGCGCCTCGAAGCGAACCCGCGCGCCGTTTCCCGGATGGGTGAACTCGATCCGCCAAGCATGCAACAGGAGGCGCTTTCTTGTGCGACCGTACACCGGATCACCGACAACCGGATGACCAACGTAGCGTAGGTGAACGCGAATCTGATGGGTACGTCCAGAAAGCGGACGCACGAGGAGGAGGCTCGTATCTTTCCCTCTGTCTAGGACTCGGAACTCAGTCTGGGAAGAGCGTCCCTGCGGATGGATCGCCATCCGGCTCGGACAGCTAGGACTCCGACCGATCGGAGCTTCAATACGCCCCTCCTCCTCCACGACTTTCCCTTCCACTTGGGTCAGGTAAAACTTGGTTACCCTCCGCGTGGCGAACTGCTCCTTGAGCGAGTCAAGGGCAGAAGGGCTCTTGGCTACAACGATCAGCCCGCTTGTCTCCTTATCCAGTCGGTGGACGATCCCCGGCCGGACCGGATCATCCCCCTGGGGGAGGGAGCGATCAACGAGTAGCCCCTCCACAAGTGTGGTATCGCTCACTCCCGCACCTGGATGGACGATCAACCCCACTGGCTTATCCACCACCACGATATCCTCGTCTTCATATAGAATCGCAAGATCGATTCGCACTGGGGTAAGAAGAGAACGCACCGGTGCCTCCCACAAGACCCGCTCTCCCCCTTTAAGCCGACGCGACGGCTGGATAGCTGCTACATCGCCGATTGTGACGTATCCGGCACGGATCGCCCGCTGAACCTCACTACGAGAAATCCCCTTAATTTTCTCGGTGAGGTAACGGTCAAGGCGAAGTCCGCCCTCCTCACCCGCTACCGTCAGCTCAATTTTCCCCATCGCTCTCTCCTTAGCTATTTGTCCGTCAGTGCGGGCTTGCAGTATAATACTACAGATTATGCAAGGAATGAAAGAGGGTTTGGAGGTTTCCGTCCGTGGAGAGATCTTTGTACAAAGGCTTTCGCCTCACTTTAACAGAGAGGATGGACGCCATATCATCCCACGTCGAGGAGACCTTCCAGGAAATCCTACGTTCTGAATTAAGGAGAGTGACCAGGAGCGATTCCACTGCGACATGAATATTGAATTTATCGAAGCCCTAGAGGAGATGGCCAAAGAGAAGGGGATCGCTCGGGAAGACCTGTACGAAGCGATTTGCAAAGGACTTGCCGTGGCATATCAGGAGGAGTACCACACCGACTCCGCGGTAGAGGTGGAGATTGACCGCAACTCGGGTGACATCTGCATTGACGGCAAATTGATCGAGCTAGCAAAGTTCGGCCGGATCGCCACTAAGAAGGCCGAGGAGACGATCAAACAAGAGATCACGCATAAACGGCGGGAAATCGTCTACGAGTTGTACATCCACCGCGTGGGGGAGATCATCAGCGGCTCGATTCACCGCTTCGAGGGAAAGGACGTCTGGGTCAACCTGGGGGAAGCCGAGGCTCTACTCCCCGATGCGGGGAGGATCCCTGGCGAGCGCTACCATGGGGGACAGCGGCTGCGTGCTTATCTCGTGAGTGTGGAGCGGACACAGGGTGACCCCCGCATTCTCATCTCCCGCGCTCACCCGGAGTTCGTCCATCAACTCCTACGACTAGAGGTCCCCGAAATCGAAGAGGGGACATTGGTCGTCCGTCAGATCGCCCGTGAACCAGGGCGCCGTAGCAAGGTTGCCATTGAGTCGCTCGACCCAAACGTCGACCCGATCGGAACCTGCGTGGGAGCCGGTGGAGCACGAGTGCGGGTCGTCACGCGGGAACTCTCCGGGGAGAAGATCGACTTAATCCGCTGGAGCGACGACGTCGAACAACTCCTTCGCAACAGTCTAGAGCCAGCGTCAGTTATCTCGGCCGAACTCGACGAGGAGACCCGCAATGCCAAGGTCCTCGTCCCTGACGACGAACTCTCACTTGCCATCGGAAAGGGTGGGCAGAACGTTCGCTTGACCGCAAAACTGATCGGCTACAACATCGAAGTGACAAGCCCTAGCGAGGAGAAGAGCTGACCGGTCACGGGCGCCAACGATGAGACCGATCATAGAAAGGATACTCGGGGCAGTTTTCCGTATTAGCCGCTATTATGCCTGGTGGGTCATTTTTATCGCTTTAGTCCTTACAGGTACAGCGGCGTATTATGTTACCGATTTACCAATTCGGAGTTCGTTCCTCGATCTTCTTCCCAGCAACGATCCACTGATCGACGACTACCGGCGAAATGAGCAGTACCTTGCTCAAAGCGACTCTGTCCCCCTCCTTGTTACCCTACTTGAAGGTGAAGATAGATCCGACGAAACGATGCGGACCGCGCAACAGGAGCTGGAAGCTCTCGAGAGGAAAGAGGAGGCAACCCAAAAGGAGAGGGCGCGAATCAAGGAGTTGACTCAAAAGATCAACAACTATAGAGAAGGTCGCCTTCTAGCAGCGGCGGAAGCAATCGCGAAAGTTCTACGTGGGAATCCCGAGTTCATAGGAGTAACGTACCTCGTCGAGCCGTCACCGGAGATACCCGACCAGTACCTGCTTCTCTTCCAGCTAGATGAGAAGAAGCTTGCCCAGATTGAGTCAAGCGTCGCTCTAGCGCGCCACTCAATCGCCAATGGCGAACTGTCTCTCATACCGACCACCGACAATCTCAGCGACGCTTACCGCAAAGTAGGTGAGGCGTTTGGGCAGGCACTGTCAGGAGACAGCTTGGGCTCAGGAAACTTGGAGGACCCCTCTGATGTCGAGGCGGAACTAGCCGGGTTGATCGCCCTCAATGACACTATCCTCGGAACGATCAACGGGATCGATACGTTTCCAACGGTGACAGAGGCAGTGCGGGGCCTTGCTGAGATCTTCACCCCTAGCGCTGAGGAGATCTCACGCGAGCCAGAGGGCGTCTTCTCACGTGATAGAACGAGGCTCCTAATGACTGTGCAACCGCGTTACCCTGCTCAACGTGGTGTTGCTTACTGCATACTAGTGATGAAGAGCCTGGAGGATGCCCTTGCTCAAGTCGATCTAGATCGATTGGGAGTGACCGTAGGGATCACCGGGGCATATGCATTCACTGCCTCCACAAACGCTGTCGTGAACGCCGATATGCTGCGGACTACGATTATTTCTTCGATAGGGGTAGTTCTAATCTTCTTTGTTGCATTTGGTTCGATCTTCTACAGCATCATTGCCATAATCCCTCTTCTGATCAGCGTGGTACTAACAATGGCGTGGGCCAAATTAACCATGGGCGGGTTCAATCTCATCACCTCATTCCTCCCCGCCCTCGTCCTCGGTTTAGGGATCGACTATGGAATTCATCTTATCTCTCGGTATGCCGAGGAGCGAAGCAAGGGGATCTCCCTCAATCGAGCGCTTCACACCGCAGTGCTGCGCAAAGGAGAGGCTTCATTAGTTGCAGCAATGACTACGGCGCTCGTTTTCGTCGGCCTTCTCTTCGCTCGCTCACGCGCGCTGTTCGAAATGGGAGCAATTACCAGCATGGGAGTGATCCTCGCCTTCCTTGCTACCCTCTTCCTCATTCCCGCACTTATTACCCTCTCTCACTTCATCTTCCGCGCGCACCAACGGGAGAGAGTAGTGAACTACGCCACGCACCTCTCCGGGTACTTCCGATTTGTGACGGCCAAAGGGCGGGTGATCTTTGTCATCGTTCTTACTCTTACCTTCTTCGTCGCCTTTCAGGCTGCACATACATCCTTTCGGTTTTCAAGCGAAGACTTGATCCCTCGAGTGGAGAGCCAAGAGGTCCTAGATGATATCCTGGCTCACTTTGGTGCGAGTAGTACGCAAATTGGAAACTACTTTACCTTCTTCGCTTCCTCCGAGGAAGAATTGACCCGCGTGGTGGAGCACTTAGAGAGAAGCGATTTTGTGCAAGGGGTGGGGTCCGCCCGCGATCTCCTCCCGGTCAACCTTTCCGAGCAACAGCAAGTCTTAAATAGCCTCGACATTGCCTCCTATATTGATCAGCTTGACCTCCTTAATCGAAGCTTGACTGAGCGTGTCTCAGTACTCGCCCAGATCCGCACCCTACTTACACAATTCGGACTACTTCAGTACGCGGCAGCGCTGAACGGGAGAGTAGAGATCGCCCTTGCCAGTAACGAAGTCCAACGGCAATTACGGGAAACCCAAAAGGCGCTGAATCGTCTTAAACTGGAGGAGTCACAAGCGCTTATTTTCGCCCTTAAGGAGGCTCTCCACGAGCTCGACAACAACCTCTTGCAAATCCGAGAGCTTCCCCTGATCGAGACCCTCTTACGGGATATCCTTAAAGGGCTTCCTGAAGGGATCCGCAATGGGTACATCACTCCCGATGATAAGTACATCATTCGGGCTCGGATGAGTCCGCAGCTTTTACAAGGTAAGAACCTTCAGGAGTTCAATACGTTCGCCGCTTCGTTCTCCGACAACTACTTCGGCATGCCTCTTGTGGGCGAAAAGTTAGAAAGTTACATGAAACGCGACTTCTTGATCTCCACGCTCTTAGCTGCCATCCTGATTACCTTTACCCTATGGCGCACCTTGCACGGCGGAATGCGCGCCCTGCTTGCAGCGACACCGCTCGTGCTCGGCTATATCTGGATGCTCGGCGGAATGAGACTACTGCAGATCGACTTCAACTTCATCAACATCATGATCTCACCGCTTCTGATCGGGATCGGTGTCGACAATGGAATTCACATCCTCCACCGCTACAAAGAAGAGCGAGCGCTCAATCCTGAAGGCGCAATCGAGCGAGGAGGCCGGACAACAGCAGTGGCGGTGATTGTCACCTCACTGACAACGATGCTTGTCTTCGGAAGCCTCCTCCTTGCCCGCACACCAGGGTTGCGCCTCCTCGGGTCCTCCGCTCTTCTCGGGATTGGGTTCACTCTTACATTTAGTCTTCTCTTCCTGCCGGCGGCCCTCCATATAGAGGGAGGGAAAAGGGTATAATGAAAACACTGGATGGACGATGTTAAGCCCGCAGAAGAAGGGGAGTGACAAAGAATGATCGGTTATGTGGGGCTTGGGGTAAGCTTGCTCGCCGCGCTCGCTCTCGGTTACCTCCTGGGAAGCATCCCCCGCAAGAGGAGGGCGGAGGAGCTACTTAGAGCAGCCAAGGAAGAGGCTGAACAATTAAAGAAGGAGAAGCTTCTCGAGGCACGGCAGCAAATGCAAGAAATGCGCGAGGAGCTCGAAGAGCGCTCGAAACGGCGGGAGGAGGAGTTCGCTCGTATGGAAGAGAGGATCCTTCGAAGGGAGGACCGCCTCGGCAAGAAGTCAAGCTACCTGGAAAAAATCGAGGACTCACTGCGCAAGGACGAGGAGGAGTTAGAGCAGTTAAGGGAAGTTGGGACTCGCTTGCTCGCCGAGGGAAAGGCTCGCCTGGAGCGAGTCGCTGGTTGGAGCCAACAGGACGCACAGGAGCACCTATTAAAGCTAGTCGAATCCGAATCGCAGCGCTTTTTCTCACGCAAGGTAGAGGAGGTTGAGCGCCGGGCTAAGGAGGAGGCGGAGCAGCGGGCGGCGCGCATAATCGCAACTGCCATTCAACGCTATGCCTCTGAGTATATTGAAGAGAATGTGGTGAGCTCTGTTCCCCTACCGTCAGAGGAGTTCAAAGGGAGGATCATCGGGCGCGAGGGTCGGAACATCAAGACCTTCGAGGCATTGACCGGGGTGGAGCTTCTTATCGACGACACACCGGAGATGGTAGTCCTGTCTTGTTTCCACCCACTGCGGCGCGAGGTGGCGCGTATCGCTCTCACACGCCTAATCGAGGATGGACGGATCCATCCCGCTCAGATTGAGGAGAAAGTGCAGCGGGCCAAAGCGCGGCTGGCAGAGCGGATTAAGGAAGAGGGAAGAAAGGCAGCTTTCGACCTGGGAATCGATCTCCACCCCGAACTGGCTACCCTCCTTGGCCGTCTGCAGTACCGGACAAGCTACGGTCAGAACCAACTCTCTCACTCCCTCGAGGTGAGCTTGATCGCCAAGATGCTCGCCGACGAGCTGGGAACCAACGCGGGGAGCGCCAAGCGCGCTGGCCTTTTGCACGATATTGGCAAAGCAGTCGATCATGAGGTAGACGGACCGCATGCCATAATTGGTGCCGACCTCGCTCGTCGCTACGGAGAGAGTCCAGAGGTAGTCCATGCCATTGCCGCTCACCATGAAGATATTGAACCGAAAAGCGTCCTCGCTCTTCTTATCCAGGCCGCTGACACCCTGTCCGCTGCACGGCCGGGGGCGCGCCAGGAGACGTTCGAGCGCTACATTCAACGTCTACATGACCTGGAGGAGTTGTGCCGGTCGTTCCCTGCTGTACATGAGGCGTACGCCCTGCAGGCCGGCCGCGAGATACGAGTGATGGTACAGCCGGAACGGGCGAGCGACGAGGTGGCGGCGAAGCTGGCCTACGACATCGCTCGCGCCATCGAGGAAGAACTAAGCTACCCCGGAGAGATCAAGGTGAACGTCATTCGACAAACCCAGTTCACGGAGAGCGCGAAGTAGGAGAGGAGAAATTTAAGATGTTAAAAGTCTCATCAGGATCGAACCCCGGAGCAACCGCCGGCGCGATCGCCAATGGAATCCGTGAGAGAGGTGAGACGCAGATGCAGGTCATCGGTCCGCGTGCGGTGAACCAAGCGGTGAAAGCAATCGCCATTGCCCGCGGGTACCTCGCGGCAAGTGGCGTGGATCTCTATTTCACGCCCAATTTCGCCAGTGTCTTCATCGAAGAACAAGAGAAGACGGCGATCCAATTCACTGTGCGTACACGCCATCCGATGATAGGATCGATGGTAGAGCCGTTCTAAATCATCCTGCGGTGATACATCCACGCTGGCTCGCATCTTGCCCATGATCCCTGTGCCTGTTACTATTCGTTGACACTCAATTTTTAAGGAGTGACCTACGAAGATGCAGTCATTCTTCAAGCGACAACAGAAAACCATCATTTGGATTATCGTCATCGCCTTTCTTGTGGGAGGGGTGGGACTTATCGGCCTCAACCAAGCCGGGGTATTCGAAAAGTCCTCTACGGAAGAGACGGGCTACACATTTGCCGCTACGGTAAACGGGACGCGAATCACGCGTGAAGCGTTGGAGCAAGCTTCGACTAACTTATTCAATCAGTACCAGCAGTATTATCAACAGATGGGGCAGGACATAAATTCCCTCCTTGCCGGCGCAAATGGAGCGTTGTTTCGACTTCAGCTGGAATCCCAAGCGCTGCAGGGGTTGATCCAGCAAGCGCTCTACACTCAAGAGGCTAACCGCCTCAAGATCCGGGTTTCTACAAGCCAGAGTAACGAAGCGTTTGCCCAGCAATACAATAGTCTCCTTGAGAGTAATGGCATCACCGAGGAGCAGCTTGCCACCTACTTGGAGAACCAAGGGAAAACCCTCAAGGAGTTCCAGAAGGAGATGCGAGATGGGATCACCACCCAGTTGCGCAACCAAGCGCTACGCAAGCGGGTGGTTGGTACAATCGAGCCAACCGACGCAGACCTCGAGGCCTATTTCGAGAAGAACATCTCTCGTTACGACACACCGGAGGAAATCCGTGCCTCACATATCCTTGTCGCAGACGAAGAAACGGCTCAGGAGATCCTCGATCAATTGCATGGTGGGGCGGACTTCACCGAGCTGGCCAAAGAGCACTCTATTGACACCGCCAGTGCTAAGGAGGGTGGGGACCTGGGCTGGTTCTCCCGCGGGAAGATGGTGAAAGAGTTTGAGGAAGCGGCGTTCGCCCTTGAAGTAGAAGGGATCAGCGAGATCGTTGAGACTCAATACGGGTACCACATCATCCAACTAACCGACCGCAAACCAGCCCATACACCATCCCTTGACGAGGCTAAGGATCAGGTCCGTGAGGACTACATCCGCGAGGCCGAAAATGAACGGTTCAACACCTGGTACGCAGATGTCTTTGCCCAGACACAGGTGGAGATCAACATCCCAATAGTGAACGCTTACCTGAAACAGCAGAAGGACCTCGATCTGGGACTAGCCGAGTTTGAGCGCCTGCAGGAGGAAGGATACTCTGATGATCCCTATCTTCCCTATTACATCGGCCGCATCTACGAGTCAAAGATGCTAACCGCAAAGCAGGAGCAGCAAACCCTGGAGGAGTTAGAAGAACCAACCGACGAGGAGACGGCACGAGTCGATGAGTTAACACAATCGATCGACAGCTACAAGACAAAGGCAATGGCCGCCTATCTGGGGGCATTGGAGGATGTCGAAGCAGACGAGGATTTCCTTAACCGCATTCTGACGCTCGATCCAGATAGTACTACTGCAATCTACCTCTATGGGAAGCTCCTCGCTGAGCGCGGGGATACGTTCGGCGCTGATATGCGGTTCAGAGAGGCGATCAACAAGGACCCGACCTTCGTCGCCGCCTATATCGCCTCTGGAGATATGGCGGTGAGAAATAGGACCTACAAGCAAGCCATTACCCAGTATAAGGCGGTGCTCGAACTGCGCCCAGGGGACATCGGCGTGATGACAAAGCTCGCCGCTGTCTACCTCACCGTCAGACAGCTCGATGAGTTAGAGGACCTCCTATCAGCGATCGAACAGATCGATCCCGAAAACATGAAGTTGATCGTTTCTCAGGGCGACCTCGCATACGAGCGGATGCTTTCCGCTATCTCTGAGCGCGAAGAGCTTCAAGGAAAGAGTACACGCACAGAGGAGGAAGAGACACGGCTAAATGAGCTTTCTACAGTCATTGCTTCTTACTATGGGACCGCAGTTGAGCGATACGAGAAGGCACTCACGCGCAGTGGGTCGCTAGACCTCACCGTGAAGCTGGGCAAGGCCCACCTTGCCATCGGTGATCTTGACAGGGCGAAAAAAGCTTTCCAAAACGTCATCCTTCGCTCCCCTTACAAGGCCGAGGCCTACGAGGGGTTGGCCGACGTGCTTCTGCAACAGGGGGATACCGACGGGGCGATCGAGAACTACCGCACCGCCTTCTCACGGACCTTTGACAACGCCATCAAGCAAAGACTTGGGGAAAGGATAGTGGAGCTTGTTCCCGATGACATCGAGATGCGCTTCAAACTCGCAAAGGTCTATGCTGAGCAGTACATGTGGAGTGCGGCGATCAAGCAGTACGCCGTGATCCTTGAGGCCAGGCCGGACTCCCTTGAGGCCTATCGCGGAATCGCCGAGGCCTACAAGTGGCGAACCGAATATGGTACTGCAATCGACTACTTAAAGCGGGCTCTCCCCTATGCCACCACAGATGTGGACAAGATCGACCTGTACGAGAAGATCGTTGATATCAATCAGACCCAGGTTGGGCAGGGTAAACCGTTGACAAGGCCGGGGCTCGACGGCTCGTTCGAACTGGCGAAGCTCTATCTGGCGCAAGGGGAGGACGACAAGGCCGTGGAGAAGCTGGAAAAGATCATGAGCGACGATCCGAGCTACCGCCCTGAAGAGGTGGCCGAACTGTTCGCGAAAGCAGGCGGAGAAATCCCGGCTCCGATGCCTCTGGAAACGGAAGTACAAACCCCAAGCGAAACGGTGCAAACTCCCAGCAATGGGCCATAGGCCATTCAATGACCTGGTCGCGCTGGTAGCACAACTGCGCGGGAAGGAAGGCTGTCCGTGGGATCGTGCGCAGGATCATCGCTCCTTACGACCGTATCTCCTCGAGGAGGCACATGAGGCAATCGCCGCCATCGACGCCGGTGATCCGCAAGTCCTTGCCGATGAGTTGGGCGACCTTCTCTTGCAGGTCCTCCTTCACAGCCAGATCGCTTGTGAGAAGGGGACTTTCTGCATCGATACTGTAATCGATCTCCTGGTGAAGAAACTCATCCGGCGTCACCCGCACGTCTTCGGTGACGCACCCAAGGAGATGGAGGCGATCCGCCGCACCTGGGAGGCGGTCAAACAGAAAGAGGGGCGAGTGAACTACCCTTTACCAACCATTCTGGCAGCGAGAAAGCTCGCTGAGCAGTTGGAAGATGACCGTAAAATCAATAAGGCCGATTATCCATCATCTGAGGTGGCAGAAGGAGGGAGGATACTCGCTGCGATCGCCGCCGCCTGGAAGAAGAAGATCGACCCGGAGATCGCTCTGCAAAAGGCGATCGCCCATCTTTCTTCGTTGGAGAGGAAGACGCACTGATGCAGGACGCTTCAGTCTATTGGCTAAACACCACCGAGGAGGAGATTCACTTCATCGACGCCATTGTTAGCGCGTACGACGGCCTGGCAAACGTCCGGCGCGACTATCGTTTAAAGGATGGGAAAATCTACTTCAAGATCTACGTTGCCCCAGGGATGGAAGATGAGTTCCTTGCGATCATCGACCGGTTGCGAGGCGTAGCCACAATTGGAGAGATCATCGAGGGTGAGGACGATGCGGCTCTTGCGACCACGTGAGGTTGCCACCTCGATCTTCGAGATCGACTTTACCAAGCTTTACAGTGAGGGAAAGCGGGCGATTCTCTTCGATGTTGATAACACTTTGGGGGGACGCAGGCCGTACAGACTGGAGCCAGATGTCATCGCGCTCCTGGAAGAACTCACACGAGTAGGGTTTCACATTGGAATTCTCACCAATCGCCGTCGGGCCGACGACCCTGTTATCGATCACCTTGCCCAGAACTATCCACTCCTGCACAGGGCAGGAAAGCCTTCCAAAAAAGGATTCCGGTCTCTCTTAGAAAAACTGGGAGCCTCGCCCCATCAGGCAGTGATGGTTGGGGACCGCCTCCTCACCGACATCGTCGGGGCTAACCGCCTCGGGATCTATTCCATCCGCATCCTCCCTTAAATCTCTATGCCGATAAGAGTCCTTCCTCCTTCATGGACTCAGTGAAGGCCTCTTGAACTTGTGGCTTAGATTTTAGAACTCTAGGTAATGCAATGTTAATGCCCGTTTGCCTTTCCGAGCTTCGTTTGCGTTAATATCGGTGTTCACGCTAACCCTCTTAACCTTGGATAGCAAGGAGGGTATCGGCTATCATTCGGGGCGCTCACAAGGAGGGATCGATGCCAATCGGCGCTGATTGCGACGACTATCTAAGCTGCTGTCCAAACGCAGGCAAGGGAACCCAAAGAGAGTCTGGGGCTATCGCACGTTCCCCCATCCACAGGAGGTAACTGACCATGAATGTCAAGGATATCATCTCACTCGCTTCCCTCTCTACCGCAGAGATTTACGAAATCCTCGAAACCGCGCGTAACCTGAAGCTGGAGCTTAACGCTGGGGTCAAGCATGAGATGCTTTACGGGAAGACCCTGGCGATGATCTTCCAGAAGCCCTCGCTTCGCACGCGCGTGTCGTTTGAGACTGGGATGACCCAGCTTGGTGGACATGCTATCTACCTTGGCCCCGAGGATATCAAGCTCGGAAAGCGCGAGACCACAGAGGACATCGCCATCGTCCTCTCGGGGTACGTGGACGGAATCATGGCAAGGGTCTTCGAGCACCAGACGATCCTCGACTTGGCGAAGTATGCGTCCGTACCGGTGATCAATGGCCTCTCCAACCTCCTCCACCCATGCCAGATACTAGGAGATCTCTTGACCATCTGGGAGAAAAAGCGAGAGCTCTCCGGGCTGACCCTCACCTTCATCGGCGATGGAAACAACGTAGCTCACTCTCTGATCAACGGCTGCACCAAGGTGGGTATTGCCTTCCGGATTGCTTGTCCAGGGGGGTATGAGCCGGATGAGGCGGTTGTGGGGGCGGCGCAGCAGGCGGGAGGGAGCGTCGAGATTTTACACGACCCCAGAGAGGCAGCGAGCCGGGCCGATATACTGTACACCGACGTGTGGACGAGCATGGGGCAGGAGACGCAGGCGAAACAGAAGAAGCATGCGTTCTCTGGCTTTAGCGTGGACGAGGTGCTCCTTAAAGTAGCGAACAACGGTGCCCTAGTGATGCATTGTTTACCGGCCCATTACGGGGAGGAGATCACCTACGAGGCCTCACGTAGCAAGGGAAGCGTCATCTTCGACCAAGCACAGAACCGCCTGCACGCGCAGAAGGCGGTCCTGGCCCTGTTGATGTCGTAGGAGAAGGACAATGAACGTAGAAAATACGGTCGGCACGGAGAACAAGCGGGACTGCCAGGTCACGGTCACTTCGGCTTCGTCCCTTGAAGTCCAAGTTGAAGCGGGGAACAAGAAGCTGGTTGAGCAGGGGATTCGCCAGGTTATTGAGGAGACTGCGGCCACACTTAAAGTAAAGAAGGCAAAGATCAACGCGATCGACAAAGGAGCGCTTGACTACGTGATCGCAGCGCGGGTTGAGGCGGCCCTCCGCTCAGCCTTTCCCAGCACTACCTCAATCCAACCGGGCGTGAGCCGTGTTGCAAGCAAACGGGACCGCCCACGGCGAAGCCGCCTGTACGCGCCAGGGAACAACCCCCGACTCCTTGTGGGGATCGAACTTCATGGTGCTGACTGTGTCCTCCTTGACCTTGAGGACTCGGTCCCGCCAGTGGAAAAGGCCGCGGCACGCATCCTGGTGAAACACCTCCTGGCAACGATCGATCTCCCCGAGGTCTGGGTGCGAATCAATCCGCTTTCAAGCTATGGACGAGATGACCTCGCCGAGGTCTTGCGCAGCCGACCGCACGGGATTTGCCTTCCCAAGGCGGAGTCTGCTGCGGATATCGACGAGCTTGCCGCTGAGATCGTCCGGGTCGAGAAGGAGTTGGGCATCGTGGAAGGCTCAACCTTGATTATGCCGATCATCGAGACAGCGAAGGGGGTCCTCCACGCCGAAGAGATCTGTGCCGCGGATACGAGAGTGGCGATCGTCGCCTTTGGCGCGGAGGACTTCACCCGTGACCTCGGAGCGAAACGGACGCAGGAGAGCCTCCTCTTCGCCCGGTCGATGATCGTCGCTTCGGCCAAGGCATCAGAGGTGCAGGTATCCGATACGGTCTACTCCAACGTGGAGGACGAAGAAGGTCTGATCGCCGAGGCCAAGTTGGCGCGTGATCTTGGCTTCGATGGTAAGGGAGCGATCACCCCCCGCCAGATCGCGCCGATCCAAAGCGTCTTCTCCCCGAGCAAAGAGGAGATCGAGGAAGCTCAGAAGATCGTCGCTGCGGCGCAAGCAGCCGAAGCGCGCGGTATTGGGGCGATCGCTATCGGGGGTAAGATGATCGACCGACCGGTCCTCGAACGGGCGCGCCGGACGCTCAAGCTCGCTCAGGAGTTAACCGGGGAGGAAACACGATGAAAAACGCGCTCGGCCGTGAGATTCCAGAAAGAATTGGCAAGAGAGAACTGCGGCCATTCAAGGGAGCATTTGCCACCACTCCCACAGCTCAAAAGGCCTCCCGCCCTCAAAAGACGGTCAAGCCCGGAGAGAACAAGGTGCTTTCCTCGATCGAGGAGGCGATCGAAGCAACCGGGCTCTCGGATGGTATGACAATCTCCTTTCATCACTCCTTTCGAAACGGAGACCTCCTCGTTAACCAGGTCGTAGATACCTGTGCTCGCATGGGGTTAAAGGACCTGCGGCTCTTCCCCACTGCGCTGTTCCCGGTGCACGAACCGCTCATCGAGCACATCAAAAATGGCGTTGTAACGCGGATCGAAGGGTCGATGAACGGACCGGTGGGGGCGTTTGTCTCCCAGGGAGGAAAGCTGAAGGCCCCAGCGGTGCTCCGCTCACACGGGGGACGCTGGCGGGCAGTGGAAGCGGGAGACGTAAAGATCGACGTCGCGTTCATCGCCGCTCCCCAGGCCGATCCTTATGGCAACGCCAATGGGATAAAGGGAAAGACGCCGTGCGGTCCGATCACGTTTTGCACTGTCGATGCGATGTACGCCGAAAAGACGGTAGTGGTGACGAACAACCTTGTTCCCTATCCGGCTTATCCGTTTGAGATTCAGCAGGGATGGACCGACTACGTGGTAGAGGCCAACGAGATTGGTGATCCCGAGAGCATCGCCTCGGGGACGCTCATGATCACGCGTTCCCCGACGCGCCTCAAAATCGCCCGACTCGCCTCTGAGGCGGTCAGGGCCTCCGGGTACCTCGTGGACGGGTTCAACTTCCAGGGCGGGGCAGGTGGAATCTCTCTAGCCGCGACTAAGTTCGTCGGGGAGGAGATGGCCAAGTTAGGCATAGTCGGCGGGTTCGCCATGGGGGGAGGGACGAGACTCTTGGTTGACATCCTGCACCAGGGCTTGGTACGGATAATCCTTGATGGCCAGGCGTTTGACACCGCGGCGATCGAATCGCTCCGTGAGGACCAAAACCATGTGATCATGGACCCTGGACAGTACGCCAACTACGACTCGCGAGGCTGCTCCACATACATGCTCGATGCTGCGTTCCTCGGGGCAACCGAGGTCGATCTCGACTTCAACGTCAACGTCAACACCCACTCCGACGGGCAGCTCCTGCACGGGATCGGGGGGCACCAGGACGTCGCTTCCGGAGCGAAGATGACCGTGATCACCATCCCTACATTGCGTGGACGTCTCCCGGTGATCGTCGATTCTGTGACCACGGTAACAACGCCAGGCGAGGTGATCGACGTGATCGTGACCGAGCGCGGGATCGCTGTCAACCCGAGGCGAGAAGACTTAAAGGAGCGCTTCCTTGCCGCCGGTCTTCCGGTGCGGGAGCTCGCGGAGATCAAGGCCGAGGCGGATAGACTCACCCGGCCTCCGCGAAGGCCGGTTTTTGGCGATGAGGTAATCGCCCTTATCGAATGGAGAGACGGAACCGTGATCGATACCGTAAGGAGGGTAGTCGGATGGGAGTAAGAGAAGAGCTAAGGATGATCTTGCCGGAGATTGAACTGATCAAAGATGAAGCTTTGCAGGAAAAGGTTCTTGCCACCTGGGAGGAGGCGCTCCGACGGGGCGGCTGGGCCCCGCAGGACATCGAGCGGATGCCGTTTACACTGGCAAAGAAGGTGGATATCAACTTCGCCAAGCACGTGAGAAGCGTCACCAAAATCTGCCTTGCGGTCGCAGAGATCTTCGATGAGATCTATAAAGGCAAACTTTCGCTTGATCACGATACCTTGCTTGCCGGAGCGCTTCTGCACGACGTGGGGAAGCTCCTGGAGATGGAGGAGGTGGGAGATGCGTTCCGCAAGAGCGCGGATGGAAAGCTCGTGAGGCACCCCTTTTCCGGCGTTGCTCTCGCCGACGCGCAGGGCCTCCCGGCGGCGGTCCTTCACATTATCGGGACCCACTCCAAGGAGGGGGACCCCTACAAGCGGATCCCCGAAGCGATAATCCTCCACTACGCCGACTTCATGAACTTCGATCCGATCGAGGGGTGATTTGACGATATGGGAATGACCTTTGCACAGAAGATCCTGGCTCGAAAGGCGGGGCTGGACTCAGTAGCAGTCGGACAGATCGTGGAGGTCGAGCCGGATTTCTGCATGTCGCACGACAACACCGCGGCCATCGCCAAGATCTTTTGCAAGATCGGGGTGGACAAGGTGAAGTACCCTGAACGATTCGTGATCGTCCTCGACCACACCGTCCCCGCCTCGACCGAGAAGTACGCGCAAGGACACAAGGAGATCCGCGAGTTCGTGCAACAACAGGGAATCTTAAACTTCTACGACGCTGGGGTAGGAATCTGCCACCAGGTTCTACCTGAGAAGGGATTCGCCCTTCCCGGAAAGCTCATCTTAGGCTCTGACTCCCACACCACGACCTACGGAGCATTCGGCGCCTTCTCCGCTGGGATCGGCCGCTCGGAGATGGCGGTCCTGTACGCGACCGGAAAGATCTGGCTAAAGACTCCGGCAAGCTTCAGGATCGTGGTGACCGCGAGTCTGCGGGAACCGATCACCTCCAAGGATCTGGTCTTAAAGATCATCGGCGAGATCGGTGCTGACGGGGCGCTCTACCGCTCGATTGAGTTTACTGGCAAGGCGATAGAAGAGATGAGCCTTGCCTCGCGCATGGTCTTATCGAACATGGCGGTCGAGTGCGGGGCGAAGAACGGGTACATCGCTCCCGATGAGAAGACGCTTTCGTTTTTGGAAGGACGTGCCGTGGCCGAGTACACACCGGTCTATCCCGGCACGGATGCCGAGTACGAGAAGATCCTTGAATTCGATGCCTCCACCCTTACCCCGCAGGTCGCCTGCCCGCATACGGTCGACAACGTCGTTCCGGTTAAGGAAGTCGAAGGGACGAAGATCGATCAGGCACTCCTCGGTACCTGCACTAACGGTCGGTTGGAGGACCTGCGCCTGGCAGCAAAGATCTTGAAGGGGAAAAAAGTTGCGAAAAACGTGCGCATGCTTGTCCTTCCCGCCTCACAGGAGGTGCTCCTGCAGGCGCTCTCTGAAGGACTGATCGAGACGTTCGTCAAGGCCGGTGCGCTGGTGTTAAACCCCGGCTGCGGACCGTGCCTCGGCGCACACCAAGGGGTTCTTGCCCCGGGCGAGATCTGCCTCTCAACAGCGAACCGCAACTTCAAGGGGCGAATGGGTTCCCGTGACGCCGAGATCTACCTCGCCTCACCATCAACGGTTGCCGCATCGGCGATCACTGGAACGATCACCGATCCGAGAAACGCATTTGAGAGAGGTGAAGCATGATGGAAGGGCGAGTCTGGAAGTATGGGGACGACGTCAACACCGATGTGATCTTCCCTGGCAAGTACACGTACCAACCGATGGAACCTGAAGAGATGACCGAGCACGCCATGGAAGACCTTGATTCTTCTTTCGCTAAAGAAGTGAAAAAAGGCGACGTGATCGTTGCTGGCTACAACTTCGGCTGTGGCTCCTCGCGCGAGCAGGCCGCGACCTGTCTGAAGGCCGCCGGCGTCGCCGCTGTAATCGCCAAGTCATTCTCCCGCATCTTCTTCCGTAATGCGATCAACAACGGCCTTCCTGTGATCGAACTGAAAGGCGGGATCGATGTGATGAAGAAGGGTGACACTCTCTCGGTCGACTTTGAGAACGGGATCGTTCACCACGAAGGTAATGAATATCACTTCCCCGCCCTCCCGGTGGAAGTCCTAGCCATCCTCAAAGACGGTGGCCTGATCTCGCATGTCAGAAAAGAGCTAGGGAAAGCATGAATGTTTCGTTGTAAGATTTCGTACCTTTGCTAAAGGAATAGGAATGGAATAGGCAGGCTTCATGGAAATCCAGTATACCAAATATACGGAAGCGACTTTGACAGAGCGAAAAATCGCAAAAGAAACAGTGGAGGAATTGCTTAACAACCGCAGCAAGTTATAAAAGGGAAGGGAAACAAGGAAATCGTTCAAGGTATCTTAAAGCATACCGAAGAAGAGTTCCTCCTTCGGGTGGTTTATGTTGAGGCGAAAGGGATAGAGAAGGTGATAATAGCTTATTGGACTTCAAAGATTGATAAATATTGGGAGGGAAAGCGATGAGAGTCAGATATGATGAAGAAGCAGATGTCCTCTACATCAAGCTCCGGGAAGGGGAGTATCATGAGAGCGACGAGATCAAAGATGGGTTCATCCTCGACTACGATGTGAATGGAAACATCATTGGCATTGAAATCTTGGACGCTTCGGCCCATTTGGCTCCTGCTGAGCTCTCCACCGTTAATTTCGAGATTACTCGACCATTGATGAAAACTGGAGAGAAGAGCCAAGGCGCAGTTTGAGAACAGTGTTGTGACTCACGAAGGAAGGGAACGAATATCACTTCCCCGCTCTCTCGGTGGAGGTCCCTTCAATCCTCGAAGACGGCGGCCTGATCCCGCACGTGCGGAAGGAATTGGGGAAGGGGTAGGCGCTGAATTGTGAGACCCCATTGTGTAAAGAAGGCAATTTTAGTAGATAAGGAGGTGTTGAAATGTGTAGTAAGGTAGTCTTTTTCTCTAAGTTGTCGATTGTAGTGCTAGTGGTTTTGCTTTTCCAAATCATAATCATTGAAGCTCAACCGCTGAATAAGACGCCTGCTGTTCTCATTTCGGCTGTTTATCCTGATGGCTATCAGACCGGCGGGAGGGACGAGGCTTTCCAGCTTATGAATGTAGGATATCAAGAAATCGATATCACCGGGTGGAGTGTTACAAACAACAAGACTACAATTACTTTTCCTGGAGTGGGTCTTACCTCGGGTGAGAAAATCTGGTGCAGTCGGACCGCTATAGCTTTTGAGGAAGAGTTTGGGGGTTCGCCCGACTTCGAGTACGGTGACAACTCCAACACCGATGTCCGCGACATGACGGGCAATCCGCTGAACCTCATAAAGGCAGGAGGAGAACTTGTTCTGCTAAATGCGGAGGGGATCATCGTTGACACCATGGTTTATGGGACTGGGAACGTAGAGCAACCAGGATGGAAGGGTGATTCAGTGAAACCGTACAGTGCGGGACGGGCAAAAGGTCAGATCCTTTACCGCAAGCTTGATCAAACAACTGGTCGGCCAGTTCCTGATACAGATACAGTCGCAGATTGGGCGCAGGATCCTAATGACCCAATTAATGGACGAAAGGTGATGTACCCGGGTTGGAACCTCGATGAGTACTTCCAGACGACTAAGGTAACGGAAATGGCAAACCTAACGATCCTTGTAACTCCTGATAACGCTTATGAACCAATAAGAGAGCAAATCGAGTTAGCTAAGCATAGTATCCATATTGAGGCCTACACCTTTGAACATGCGGTACTGGCAGAAGTTATAGCTGACAGGGCTCGAGCGGGTGTCAACGTGAAAATCCTTCTTGAGGGTGGCCTACGTATGACGGGAATCACGGATCAGGAGAGGTGGTGCTGCCAACAAGTGGAGATGGCGGGTGGTTGGGTTTACTTCATGGTTCATAATCCACCTGAAAGAGTATACGCACGCTATGGGAATCAACACGCCAAGTTCATCATCATTGACAATAGAGTCTTGATTATGGGGTCAGATAACTTAGGCTACGGGAGCATACCCGATGATCCAAAAGAAGACGGCACCCGTGGGCGACGCGGTGTTATGCTGATCACTGATGCACCCACTCTAGTAGGTCATGCGCAGCGGATATTCGCCGCTGACTGCGACACCAATTTGAAAGACATCTGTCGTTTCACGGGCGATGATAGGAAATACGGTGGTCCTCCTAGTCATTTCACTCCCGATCGAGTATCAGGTGGAACAGCGTACGAGATTATTAAGCCGGAGCCGCTAAGACTAACGGGAACTTTCGGCTTTGAGATCGTTCAGTCGCCTGAGAACAGTCTGAGAGATCAAGACGGTTTGCTGGGGCTGGTAGCCAAAGCAGGGAAAGGCGATGTTATCCTTGTAGAGCAGCAGTATGAACTTAAGTATTGGGGACCGAAGGATAGCTCACCCGAGGCAGATCCCAATCCACGTTTAGAAGCATATATTGCCGCGGCCCGTCGGGGCGCTACGGTCAGAATCCTTCTGGATAATTGTTATGCAAGCGTTTCAGATCCGAAGGGAAGTGTAGCCACTTGCGAGTACGTAAACAATATTGCCAGAACGGAGGATTTGCAATTGGAAGCGCGTTTAGGGAACCCCGCTGGTGGTGTGGTCTTTGAGGAAATAATCGCTGGACGAGATTATGAAGGTATCCATAACAAGATGATACTGGTACGGATTAACGGACAAGGACAAGGTTACGCCCATATTGGAAGCATAAACGGTAGCGAAGTTTCCTCTAAGGTCAATCGAGAACTAGCCGTTCAGATACGATCAGATGAGGTGTATAGCTATCTCGACGACGTTTTTGAATACGACTGGAGCGTGTCTGAGCTTCCTATCGAAATACCGGGTTGGCATTAGAGGAAATGCCTGGCAATTTACACGATGTGCCCTTTCGGAACCCCTTCCCAGTCCTTGAGGAAGGGTAGTTTTGGGGCCTACCATCGGTTTTGAACGAGCGAGGTCAGATGCTTCATTTTTGGTGTCATCTGCGATAGACTGGTGATTCCATGGCAAGACCATTGCGGTTGCAGCCGTCTACCACGTTGCCAGCCGTGGGAACGCACGCGAGGACGTCTTCCTCGACGATAGAGACCGGCCCCGATTTTCGAGACCCTCGGTGCGCACCCTTGACAATACTTGCTTGTGGTTCTAGCCTCAAGCAAGTAAGTAATGGTCGACGATCCCCAGATCATGAAGGGGGCGAAAGATGCGCCCCCATAACTTCGCAGCAAGGAAGGATTGGCGAAAGTTACTTTGCAAAGCATACTAAAAGGGCAGGATGGGCGAAGTTTGTTTCGCAGATTCAGTAGTTATCTGCCATATTACTCGGCGTGGGAGGTGATTAGATATGCCACGATTCATTAAAAAATTATCAAAAAAGGCTGGACTTCCCCCTGGGACTCTTGTCTATGTGGGCAAAAAAAGAGATGAGATAGGGAAGATTACAATCATTGACTATGACGAAAAGCACTTTGAGGAAAAGGAAGTAAAAAAGGTTGAGGAATGCCTTCCTTTTAAGGACAAGCCCACCGCAACCTGGATAAACATAGATGGGATACACCAGGTCGATATTATAGAAGCAATAGGAAAGCATTTTGGCGTGCATCCCCTTGTTCTGGAAGACATTGTTAATACAGGCCAACGCCCGAAAATGGAGGATTTTGGGAATTACATCTTTGTGGTTTTGAAAATGATTTATTACGACGAAAAAGAGGATGAGCTTAAGACAGAACAGGTAAGTTTACTAATCAGTCAAAATTTCGTGATTTCCTTCCAGGAGAGGGAAGGGGATGTATTTAACCCCATTCGCGAAAGGATAAGGGGTAGTAAAGGCCGCATAAGGAAAATGGGGGCGGACTACCTTGCCTATGCGTTAATGGACGGTGTCGTTGACAATTATTTTGTGATCCTAGAAAAGTTTGGTGAGAAGTTAGAGGGTATGGAGGAGGAGCTGGTGACAAACCCAACGCCAGAAACGTTGCAGGCAATCCACAGCCTGAAAAGAGACATGATATTCCTGCGCAAGTCGGTGTGGCCCTTAAGGGAAGTCATTGGCGGTCTGGAGAGGGGGGAATCAAAACTTGTTCAAGAGTCCACACAAATATACTTCAGGGATGTTTACGACCATACAATCCAGGTGATGGACGCCATTGAGACGTCCCGTGACATGTTATCAGGAATGCTGGATATTTACCTTTCCAGCTTGAGCAACAGGATGAACGAAGTTATGAAGGTGCTGACCATCATAGCCACTATATTCATACCACTGACTTTTATAGCAGGAATCTATGGGATGAATTTCCAAAATATGCCGGAGCTTGGCTGGCGTTGGGGTTATTTCGCAGTTTTGCTTGTGATGGTTGCTATAGGTATTACAATGTTAGTGTATTTCAGGAGAAAAAAGTGGTTATGAAGGAACTGATTCACGCCTGCGTCATACGGCAGATAACACAGCATATACCCTTCGGGCTTACGGCCTTGCCCTTCGGGACATTGCTCCCTTCGGTCGCAACGTCGTATATGCTGGGAACGTTATGTGCCATTTGCACAAAGCAATATGATAAAAAGTTAGGAGAACTAAAATGAAACTCAAGCGATTAAGGCTTCGTAATTTCCGCTGTTTTAAGGAAGAGATATCTATTGACTTCGAGGATATCACGGCGCTTGTTGGAAAAAACGATGCCGGTAAGTCTACGCTTATGGACGCACTAAATATTTTCCTAAACGACATTGATCCAGATAAAGACGATGCATCAAAAAATGGCGATCCAAGGGATTTGACGATAATCTGTGAATTTACTGAACTTCCTGATGAAGTCATCTTGGACGACGCAAATCCCACGAAACTCACTACTGAGTTTCTCCTAAACGCTGAGGCGAGACTTGAAATCCATAAGTTTTATAGTGGCGAACTGCAGAAGCCAAAATGCAAGAGCATCCAGGCTTACGCCATTCATCCGACTATAAATGGAGCCAAGGATCTTCTCCAACTCAAGAATTCTGACCTTAAGGAGCGAGCCCAAGAGTTGGGTATAGATCTCGAAGGTGTTGATCAGAGAGTCAATGCCCAGATACGCGCACGAATACGAGATCATTTTGATAATCTCAATCGTGCTCCATCTATGATCCCGCTGAACGAAGATAACGCTAAAAAGATATGGACTGAGCTTCGCAAATACCTTCCTGCGTTCGCACTTTTTAAGTCGGACCGTACGAGTGCAGATCAGGATCCTGAAGCCCAGGACCCACTGAAAGCCGCAGTCAAAGAAGCTGTCAAGGCTAAGGAAATAGAGCTGGCGGCAATCACCGAGTACGTTCGGAGTGAAGTCCAGGAGATTGCTAATTTGACTTTGGAAAAACTCCGTGAGATGGACCCAACTCTCGCAACGCAACTCAACCCTACCTTTACCTCACCGAAGTGGGATAGCCTCTTCAAGGCTAGCATTACTTCAGATGATGACATCCCGATCAACAAGCGTGGCAGTGGGGTTAGGAGATTGATTCTGCTCAACTTCTTCCGTGCCAAAGCTGAACAACTCACCAAGGGAACAGGTCATGCAACTGTCATATATGCGATTGAAGAGCCAGAAACTTGCCAGCACCCGAACAACCAACGTATGCTGCTCAGAGCCTTGTCTGACTTGTCTTCCGAAGCGCATGTTATCGTAAGCACCCATACCCCCATGTTGGCACGTGCTCTGCCAGATAGTTCTTTACGATATATTGATATTCTGGATGACAATGGAAGAAAAATCATGACCGGTGGGCCTGAAACCAACGAGATATTCGCACGGTCGCTTGGCGTTTTGCCAGATAATACCGTCAAATTGTTTATTGGGGTGGAGGGTCCCAACGATATTACATTTCTGCAAACCATATCAAAGACATTGCGTAATGATGGCAGTGATATTCCTGATCTGGAAAAAATGGAACTCGATGGCGAAGTGATTTTCTTCCCTTTCGGTGGGTCAAACCTTGCCCGCTGGTCTTCTCGCCTTGAAAGACTTAATCGGCCAGAGTTTCATCTCTGCGATAGGGATATTGCTCCCCCAGCACCTGCTGGGTATCAAGGGCACGTGGATGAAGTAAACGCCCGGGAAAATTGCAGAGCGCGTAACACGTTGAAGAAGGAAATCGAAAACTATCTACATAAAGATGCAATCATAGCTGCATATGAAGAACTCGGCATCAATCTTACAATAATGGCAAATTTTGACTCCTTCGATAATGTTCCTCAAAAAGTTGCCCAAATAGTACACGAGGCGTCTGATAGCCCCAAGGCATGGAACGAACTTACTGAGAAAGAGAAGGAGAAAAAAGAATCAAAAGCAAAGCGTCTGTTGTGTTCACGAGGTCCAAAATATATGAACAGGACATTACTACATGAGATTGATCCAGATGGAGACTTGCTCCAATGGGCCGATGACATAAAAGATATTCTGCCTGAAGGAGGCGGAAGACGATCTCTGTAGTTAAATTAAATTACGTGATCCTGTAAACGGCACATAACACGGTGTATGCGGTTCGCTCCCTATGGTCGCTCACCCAAATTGCTCCGCAACTTCGCATACACCGAAGACGTTATATGAAATTGGGGACAAAGAAAAATACGGGGCCAAAATACGGGGCCTGGTCTTGCAATCACACATCCTAGGTACTGGAGGCAGAACGTATCTTTTGACAGGGCTTAAGGAAAGGAATAGTTGGCCCCACTATCGGGCTTAAAGAGGCTAAGATAACTTCGGGTAGGGCTTACCCAATCGAGCCCTTCCGTCTGCAGAAACGAGCGGATTCATTCCAAGAAACGCCTTGACTCCTCCACCCACTGTTCTGCAGCCTCTTGAAATAAGGTTAGCTCTACGTCGTAGTCGATGGAAGCTCCTTCGTCCTGCTCGTGGACGAGGATCATCTCCCATCCTTTTCCACGTACTCAATAAGCAAGTACTGCACCTCCTTTGCTCCGAACGGCTCGCCCGTTAGGTTGTCAACCGCTCAATGTAGCTGTATAATTTGGCTGTAAAAACAGTCTGTGCGGAGGTAGAGGAGATGGCAACGAAGATCAGAGCACAAGTGAATCTCTCGGAGGAAGTGATCCGACAGATTGACGCTGTCGTAGGACCTCGTAAGCGAAGCGAATTCCTGGAGAGAGCAGCGGTAGCTCAGTTGCGCAGAGAGGCTCTCCATCGTTGGATGAAGCTGGGAGAGAGGTTCAAGGGGTTAACCTTGGAAGACATCTACTACCCTTCCCGCAAGGAACTGGAAGAGCGCGGTGGATAGGCTGGTCATCGACGCTTCAGTTGTGATCGCAAGCCTGCTGCCAGACGAGCCCTACAGGGATGCTTCATTGCGCATTCTGAAGGAGTTTCTCTCCGGCAACTTGGAACTGTTCGCCGTCCCGTTGCTGCCGTTTGAGATCACAAACGCACTCTGGAAGGCCATCTCCAGGGGTAGAACGAAGTTGAACGATGCACAAGCAGCGCTCCGCGAATTTGAAGCGTTTAACCTGCCTGAGCGCGAAGTTGCAACTCAGGAGATCCTAAAAACAGCCCATGCCTATAAGTGCTCAGCCTACGATGCCGCCTATTTAACCCTTGCAAAGAGCGAGCAGGTCCTGCTTGTAACAGCCGATAAGCACCTTTATAACGCAGTGAAGGACAAATCCCGCTTGGTTCTCTGGGTGGAAGACTTCAAGTAACCTTCATAGCATGATGGCGGGGTAACTAAAGTAGTAGGGGGTCTGATCTTGTCTTTTGGCGTTTTGATTTAGCTGCTGAGTCGATTCGTAGGAGCTAAGCGGACTTCAGGCACAGGTTACCTCATTGAGCCCTTCCGTCGCAGAGTCAAGCTCAAGGTCTGCCCTTGATTCTTGGGTTCTGGTCACTCAATGTTGGCAAACTTACGCGCTAACGCGTCTTCCACCGTCTTAGGGACGAACGATGAGACCTCGCCCCCATAGCGTTTCACTTCCTTGACGATCGAGGAGGAGAGGAAGCTGTACTTTCCCGCGGTCATGAAGAAGACCGTCTCGATCTCTGAGTCAAGATCACGATTGGTAAGGGCCATCTGGAACTCATAGTCAAAGTCGGAGTTGGCTCGCAATCCGCGCACGATCGCCTCAACCCCATTTTTCTTGGCACAGTCAATCAAAAGCCCG
>Ga0209986_10000327_pt1 | contig 45335 bp, 39 predicted proteins | sample BlataG_FD_183168 | JGI IMG/M metagenome (GOLD analysis project Ga0209986, IMG submission 183168) | Deep subsurface microbial communities from Black Sea to uncover new lineages of life (NeLLi) - Black_00105 metaG (SPAdes) (version 2) | ecosystem: Environmental > Aquatic > Marine > Oceanic >... | reverse complement strand
ACCAGAGAACCGAGTCAAAGCTTGTAGTACCGGAGGAGGGACTCGAACCCTCACGTCCTTGCGGACACTGGATTTTGAATCCAGCGCGTCTGCCAATTCCGCCACTCCGGCGCGTGTGCGACTTTTATGTGCGACTTTAGTGTGGTGCCTGCCCAAAAGAGTGTCAATGTCAGGGCAAATGAGGGCCATTTCGGCCTTCACTGTGTCCCGCAAATTCCTTGAAGTCGCCCCGATTTCTGTTAGACTGGCACGTGGTCAGTCTCTTTCAGGGGTCGCTAATGCGCACGATCACACTCTTTCTTTTCGCCGCTCTGGCGATGCCGACTCTCCTCGAGGCGACACTCATCGTGGATTTCGACAATGGAACGCATGTGAGCGGCATTCTTTATACGCAAAACGGCTACCGAGTTATGGCCGTTGATTCTGGTGTAGGATTGAACCACTTCGACATTGGTGATACCGAATCTTACGTCCCACCCGGTCCCGGTGTGGATAACGAAATCTACCTGCATGGCGGAAACCCGGAACCACCTCCGCCGGGTTATTCATTGTCTAGGGGCGGCAATGCGGAAGAAATCGTGATTGATCGATTCGGTCAGCCCTTTGACCTTGTGAGCTTGGATGTAGATCGTTTGGCGATGGATCCCATGATTGGCCCTTGTTGGGAGGTTATCTCATCCTTAAATATATCGCATTTACTGACCACCGTTGGAAGCGTCACCTTTGAGGGACCCGGTTGGTCCAACCTTTCCTTTCTCACCATTCGCTCTCAAGACCTCCCTCACCTCAACGGCGATCCCCTTTTTGGAGTTGGGATCGATAATATCACGCTACGCGCTGTCCCCGAACCGGCAACCCTCCTCTTAGCTCTTGTGGGTCTGGCGCTGCTACCGCGACGCAGGCGACGGTAGGCACACCTGTGTTACCCCCCAGTCTTTCTCTCCGCTGCTCTACGGGGATAATGGGGTTCATGCGGTACGGCACCACGCCTGGGCAAATCGAATCAAAAGATGTCAGATGAGCGACACTTTTGATCCCTATTACAAATGACTTGCTATCCCGCCCGAGGAGCAGTCGGCGGAATAGCCCCTGTACTACCGCCCCTTGGATACCGGATTCAACGAGATCCGGCAGCCATCGCCGCCGTTGCCGGTCGCGTCTATTTGAACCAACCGCGAAGGTAGAAATACCACAACTGCCCCATCACGACGAATGCCATGATCAGCATGACGATCAGATAGCCGTTTTCGAGCCCGACAATCGGTATGTGCTCGAAATTCATTCCATATATCCCGGCGATCAATGTCGCAGGAAGATAGATCGCCGATAGAATTGTCAGGATCTTCAAGCGTTTATTCGTGGTCTCTTCGGTCGCCTGAAGATGGTGTTGATACAGATCGCGAACGCGGTCTTTCATTCTTCCGATGGTGGAAAATCCCATTTCAATATCGTGGCGCAGGGCCTCGATGAGCTTGTAAACATTTTCGAGCTTCAGTGTGTCGGACTGATGCTCTGCAATCTCGCTCAGGAAATAGGTTTGATCTTCGAAGATCATTTCGATCGTGTTGATCCGGTTTTTCAGTTCGAGAAATTCTTGAGCGGTGACCGGTTCGGTCTTCGAACTCAGGTCTTCGGTGAAGGATGCGATGTCGGCACGCAACTCGAGCAAGAGGGGAATGATCCGCTTCAAACCGGCATCCATGACGTGACACAGGACTGCGACCGGGTTCGCATCCGGGAGGCGCCGGTCTGACCGGCAACGCTCCGCGACTTCCTCGAGTAACGGTTCCGGACTGTGCTGGATCGTAATGATCGTCGTCGCGGCGCAGACCGTGCTCAGGTAAGCTGAGACTCCCGCCCGGACGCACACGGGCATGGATACGAAAAGGACTTTTTCCAGGGGAATCACCAGCAGCCGTTCCTGGGCCTGGCGAATCGATTCTCTGACCCGGGAGGGAACGTCGATCTTCAGCCGGTCCAACAGATTCTCGATCTCTTCGGACTTGATATCGCTGACGTCAATCCAGCGGCAGACATCGTCCGCATCCCAAGAGTCGTCGATGAGTTCCGGATTCAGGGATTTTAGATGCCGTTGGGCCGTGATCTCGTAAGCTCTGATTTCCATGATCTCCCAAACTGTTTCATCCGGGAGCGAACCGGAACGGATCGCAAATCTAACGATGCCGAAGTGGCAGTCGAAATGGCCAGCAAAATCGAAACGGTAAAAGCGTGTAAAAGATCAGGGTAAGTGTACAAGATTCGCAGGTAAGATACGATGGCAAGTATTCTTTTGTAAGAGGAGGTTTCGTTTCAAATACACAGAGGCTTCCCCCCAGTCTTTCTCTCCGCTGCTGAGCGTGGATAATGGGGAGATCACTTCTAGAGGGCAATTCTATGAAGACGTACAGCAGACTCACGCTGGCTTTCTTACTGCTGATTCTCATCGTGCCGCCGGTGGTTGCAGATGAACCGCCCGAAAATGGGCCTTACGTGGAGTACTACGGCAACGGCCAAAAGAAAAGGGAAGCCCATTACAAAAATGGCAAGCAAGAGGGCCTTTCGACTACGTGGTATGGAAACGGCCAGAAAGAATACGAGTTCAACCACAAGGACGGCAAGTTAGATGGCCGCTGGCTTCGCTGGCGTTCAAACGGCTCTCGTCTGGAGGAGGGCGATTACAAAAAGGGGAAACGACATGGATGGTTCGATTTTTTTGATGAAGAGGATATTTGGTCCGACAATCAGGAGTACATTGAGGGAAAACCTCAGTGGTTTTAACGACCCCCTTGAAAAAATCAGGGGGCGCAGTGAGTGGATAAGGTAAGAATGAAGTTAGGGGTAAAGTAATGCCTGTTACGGGAAAACAGAAACACCAAACCAGTAGCGGTTTTCTAAGGTCTGGCACGTCCTGTTCCCGTCCCGCAAATTCCTTGTTTTGCCCCCGATTGCCGTTGGACTGGTGGACGGTCAGCCTCTTTATGTCAGTCTTTCACAGGGGTAGCTCATGCGCTCGATAGCCGCGATCACGTTGTTTCTTTTCACCGTACTGGGCGCGACTGCGTCCCATGCGACGTACACCTGGCACACACTCGATCATCCGAGCGCGACAGCTACCACCTTATATGGTATCGACGGCGCCAACATGGTTGGGTGGTACCAAGATAGTAGCGGTATTCACGGCTTCATGGTCACGGCCACATCCCCCGTTCCCGAACCGGCGACTCTGCTGTTAGCCCTCTTCGGTCTGGCGCTGCTACCGCATAGAAGGCGACGGTAGGTGTTTGAGGATTTCCTTGCAGACTGACTCTGAAAGGTTGGGCCACGCACGAATCAGACCCTCAGGGTCGGGGTCGATTACACCGGAATCTGCACAGCGTGCGTCGTATTCTGCGTCGCGCAATGTGCCGTTGTTAGATTTCTTCGGGAATTGTTGCGTTTGTTCGAGTCCCTCATCGCCCACCTTCCTGCAACCTCGTGCGAGACAATGCCGTCTTGTGCGGGGTTTTTTTGTATTTCGGTATCCGAGTCATCGCCGTGCGAGTCCCTGCTGGACGCAAAGTGGCTACATTTTTTTTGCACTGCCTTTTCGAAGTGTTCATCCAGGGTGATGAGAAGAAATCGCGTCATCACCGGTCGGTGAACGCATCGGTGGAGCGGCTGCACAGCGGAATAACCGTCAATCCGGGTACCAGACAGTACGTTCAGTTGCATCGGAGTGCGAACAGGACCGTGCTGATCCGCACGCTTCCATGAATGACAAACCCCACGGGAAAGCGGGATTCAGTCGCCCGGAAACACCGGCGAAAGACGCTGTTGGTCTCCTGATTCATCAGCTAGGATACGTCCGGCGAAGACTCGATGCGTTCGATGAGCGTGTCCGTACTTGAATTTCCGACACCGATCGACACAAGGAGACTGAGCATCATGCAGGACCCGGAGAATAGGATTTCGCGGCGGACCGCCCTCAAGGGTGCGGCGGCGAGTGGTGCCGGACTCGTGGTCGGAAGCTCGCTCGTGGAACAATCATTGATTCAGGCGGGAGTTCCGCAGGAGGATGTTTTGGGATCAAACGACGAATGGTTCGCACAACGGGCGTGGAGCGTGAGCGCCAACAAGATTCTTTCCAAAGCGGATGGTGCCACCGGCAACGTCACCACCCTGGCCAAGCGGATCGAGCATCCAACGTCCGCCGAGGAGATCGCCGCCATCGTGAAGTCGCTTCCGGCGACCGCCCCGATTGCCTGCGTGTGCGGCGGACACGAGTCATCGGGAGCGGCGCTTGTCGCGGACCGCGACGCCGTGATCCTCGACCTCGGTCGCCTCAAGTCGATCGAATTCGAGTCGTCCGACGACGAGACCCTGGTCAAGGTCGGATCCGGGGTGGTCTTTCGCGAACTCGTCGAGGCGGTGAAGGCCCAAGGCGGCGCCTTGCCCGTCGGCACCGGTCCCGGCGTCGGCGTGGCCGGATACACCCTCAACGGTGGGTTGAGTAGTTACTTCTCCAGACGGCTCGGTCTGCTCGGGCAGCGTGCCGTGAAGATGACCGTGGTGACCGCCGACGGCGAGATTCGCGTGCTGACACCGAAGGACGAGCTGTTCACGGCGATGCTCGGTGCGGGAAGTGCGCTCGCCATCGTCGTCGACATCACCTTCCGGGTGGCCGACGCCAGCGCCATCAAGGGTGCCGAGCAGCTCGTCTTCGGGTTCGAGACGCGAAACCAGGCGGTCGAGTTCTCGAAGAAGGCGATGCAGTTCATGAAGAAACAGGTCATGCCGAACGAGTCGGTCTCGCTCGAGATCGTCGTGACGGGCACCAAGGCGATCGTCGCGACGACGGTCTTCTACGACACCTTCAAGGGCAGCACCACCGAGTTCGTCAAGCCACTCGAGCAGCTTGCATCGGGCATGAAGCTGCCGACGCTTGCGCGGGCGCACTGGTCATCGTGGTACGAGGCCGCTGCAGCGCTGTGGCCGGTGATCGCAGAGCAGAAGGGGAATCCGCTCGCGACGAGCTACCACTGCGCCGGCACGACCGGTATTCCCGATGACGCCGTACTCGACTTCGTGGGCGACGTCGTGGTCGGCGAAGCGCCGCTCGACGAAGCCGAGATGTCGATCGTCGAGATCCGGACGCTCGGTGGCGAGGCTCAGCGGGGACCGCGGGTTCCCAGTGGCAACTGCGATCACGCGTTCTTCGTCGATCTCGTCACGCTCTTCGACGCCAGCACCAAGTCTCCGGCCCAACGACAGGAGATCGTGGATCTCACGAACCAGGTCGTCGACAAGTCCCGCGCGGTCGCCGGTCTCGGCGTCGATTTCAGCGGCACCCATTCGCAACCGGACGATGTCGACAGATCCGCTGTCGCCGCCGAGATCTTCGGATCGGCCGAGATGGCCCGTGCCGTCGAGGCCCAGAAGAAGCAGGTGGACCCCGACAATCGGTTCAGGTTCAACCCCTTCTCGAAGTTCGTGGGATGAACGAAGGCAGGTCGCGGGCTCGTTGCGATCGACATCACGAACGCATTCTGCTCGCCGGCGGAGTCATGCTCGACGGGGTGATGAATGTGAGTTTTATTGATGGCTTTGTGCCCGCAGAGAGCGATACGTTCCAGTTGATCGATTTGGGCACAGCCACCGTGACCGGCTGGTTCAGCTCGGTGAATGCGCCGGCCGGTTGGTCGCTCAACGCCTCCGGCTTGCTTTACAACAATTCGGCGGCCGTCCCCGAACCGGCGACTCTGCTGTTAGCCCTCTTCGGTCTGGCGCTGCTACCGCGTAGAAGGCGACGGTAGGTAATCGATGGGCGGCAATAGTTGCCTCGCTTAACGTCAACCGATGTTGCGATTCGCAATGCTTCACCATGCGTTGATATACACGGGGTTTCCGTTTCGATGTTTCATTGAATGTTTCATCGGTAGGGTATTCGCAGCCTACCCCGCCCCTGTCCCGCCACCATCCTCAAGGCATAAGAAAACCCCCGTCACGCTATAAGCAGTGTGAGTCGGGGGTATACAAATTCTTGTCAGGGATTTTGAATCCAGCGCGTCTGCCAATTCCGCCACTCCGGCGCAAACACAAGCAAACCAGTTTCACCCTTGGTATGTAGGTTGTAAAGCCGGTCGGGTCTCGCCGCCCTGCTCTGCCATCAGAGGCGAAATAGCCGATGTTTCATCAGATGTTTCATTGAACCCTGTCGCAGGGCCGAAATTCGCCCAGAGTTCACTGGCGAGGTCGTCGGCATCAATCAGTACATAGTATTCGAGAGTTGTCTCTAGGCCCGCGTTATCGCACGTACACACAGCGGATTCCAAAGAGGGAAAACCTAGTCGTATGGCCAATAATCCTAGGCAACCAGGACAGAACACCTCCCCGTAACCCGTTGGGATGGTTTCCACAAAACTAAGCAGTTGGATCGGGCTCGGGTAGGCGTCCCCCGCGACCACTGCGCAGATGCCACCAGGCAAATCCGACGCCCAACGCGAGGGTGCCAACCGCAGGCACCCAGCCAAACTCGCCGACAAGACCCGTACCGGTGAATGAAGGCACGGGTTTGCCGTCGACTAAACCGGTATAACTTGTCTCCAAGTAAGTGTTCCAGGCAGCGTGACATAAAACGGCTGGCCATAAAGATCGTGAGCGATCGGTCACGACTCCGATGAATAGCACCCATCCGAGTAGAGCGGTCGCGAAAGCTGGCAGACCCCCAATAGAACCATAGACTCCATCCAGTACCCCTGGAATGTGATACGCCAGCCAGACCGGAGTAAGGATGGCCGTCGCTGCGAGAAAAGTAAATCGGCCTCGCAACAATGGCCATAGAAAGCCGCGCCAACCCAACTCCTCACCGAACCCGGCAAAGCAGTTGATCAGCAGGGGCAACGGCACACTGAAAAGAGCCGCGTGCAGAGCTGGCGATGAGAAATCGACCCAACCAAGTAATGAAGCCGCCCACAGTGCAACTAACGCAACAATCGCCGGAAAAAATCCGGCGATGATCCACCAGGATGGCCACCCCCACCAGATGATCCCCGGGCCAAACAGGCGAGCGGCTATAGCCCCGAGCGCAGGAGCAAACATGATGATCAGCACCGCAGGAACGAAACCGAGAGGTGCAATCAACAAAAGACCGAGTGCTTCAACCGCTACCAGAACGGAGAAGAAGATGATCAGCCGTCTACGGTCCCCCTTCGGGTCTGTCCGGGCTACGTACTGCCGGGCTCGATGGTCATCTTGCAAAATCATGGCGAGATTCTCCCACACAGCAAACGACTCCAGCGGTCAGAATCGCTACTCGATGGCCACGATAGCGACTGGTGAACTGAACAGTGTAACCCAACTCAGCACGCTGACCAACTACAACGGCGGCACGCTGTTCAACATCGGCTCGATTCATACGACTAGCGGAACCTTCACCAACAACGGTACATACACTGGCAGTGGCCACATCAGTGGCAGTTGGACCGACCACGGAGTGGTCAAACCCGGCAACTCGGCAGGCGTGGTGACGATTGACGGTAACTATTACAAACGCGCACGCAGCAAGGAAACCGAACTGGGCGGAGAATTCCACGGCGGTGGGGATAAATCGTTGACCGAGTTCGACTGGTTGCATGTGACGGGTGACGTCGAACTGGCCGGTGCGCTCAATGTCTACCTGATCGACAGCTTTGAGCTGCTGGCCGGAATGTCGTTTGACATTTTGAAGGTCGGCGGCACGCTGACCGGTCAGTATGATGGACTGGACGAGGGCCGTCGGGTGGGATCTTTCTCGGGGACGAACCTCTACATCAGCTACGCAGGTGGCGCCGGCAACGATGCGACGCTCTTCTCGCGGGCCGTTCCCGAACCGGCCACGCTTCTCTTAACCCTCTTCGGTCTGGCGCTGCTACCGCGAAGCAGGCGACGGTAGGCGTTTGAGGCGATGTTTGATTGAATGTTTCATCGAGCGCGTATTCACAGGGTGAGTGAATGTTATCTGTGAAACATCCGCAGGGCATAAGAAAACCCTCGGTCACGCTATTCGCATGGTGACTCGAGGGTGTTTGCAACTTTTAAGTTGATCCTAAATCTAGCGCGTCTGCCAATTCCGCCACTCCGGCGCGTGTACCACCAAAATAGACACCGATTTCTCTACTCGTTCACTTCGAGTCATTGAGCAATTTATAGGATGGCTGCAGAATTCTACCAGTAAAAAAAACAGGCTGTGCAGCGAGAGGGCAAGAATGCGCGTTGACCGGAAACTACGATCATCCTAAGTTGGAAAAAATCTTATGTCGGCCGACTTTTACTACCCCTGCAAGCAATCCACGGGTCAATCAAAACGATGGCCGTAATACTCTTTGAAGATGACAAAGCGGCGGATTTGTCACCCGCGGCACTCGCCCGTCCTGTCTCTACGATTCCTTGTGGCGGCTACCGTCTGGATGAACTTATCCACGCATTGGATCTCCCTGTGATCCACGCCCCACGCTCCTATCTTTGTGGGGTTGTTCCGACCGGAAGTCCCGAAACGGTAAGCGGGGAGAAAATTGATTTTCATTTGCTCTTGAACGGGCGACTCGTTCCCGCAATCGCGACCTTACGGTATCTACAAGACTGGCTTACCAATACAGAACCGGGCGTTCTTTTTCAAGAAGATGCCCTCCTCGCAGCGATTGTACCCGCCAGCACACTCAAGCAATGGGACTTTTCTGCTGAGACACTTTTGGGAAATCTTGAACTCGAAAAAATGTCTCGTCGTGAATTTCCTTTACCTTTACTCAAACATCCGCACCACATCATCCAATACCATTTGGAATATTTTGTGGAAAATCTTGCGCACCGCATACAGTTCAACTCTTATGAACAACCGGTCACCGGGCTCTTTCTTGGGCCCGGTGCAACGATTGACCCGAGTGCAACTGTCGATACTTCTGAGGGTATCGTGCTCCTTGAACGCGGAGCTACCGTGGGACCCCATAGTCACCTTCGGGGACCGTTGCTTGTGGGGGCCGATTCTGTCGTCTTGCCGCATGCAACCCTTGGAACCCACACCGCGGTAGAAAATAATTGTAAACTCGGGGGTGAAATTAGCGGTTCGATTATTTCGGCCTATTCCAACAAAGCGCATTATGGCTTTTTAGGGCACAGTTACCTGGGGAGTTGGGTCAATCTTGGGGCCGGTACTACGAACAGCAACCTCAAAAATACGTATGGAGAAATCCATCTTGAAAGTGGCAACCAGCGGATTGCTACGGGGATGCAATTCCTTGGATGTTTGATCGGCGACTACACCAAGACTGCCATTGGAACAACCATTTTTACCGGTAAGACGATCGGGGCCTGCAGTATGCTTTACGGGACGGTCGCTGAAAACGTGCCCTCGTTTGTGAACTATGCTAAACAATTCGGCAAAGTGACGGCGGTCTCCCCTCAGGTGGCGACTACAATTCAAGCAAGGACCTACGCGCGGCGCGGGATGACGCAGAACGAAACAGACCAACAACTTTTAAGTGAACTGCATAGGCGAACCCAATCAGACAGGGAGCGTTTCGCAGGCGAGCTACCAGAAGAGCCCCTCGTACTGTAATCTAAGCCCCTCAAGAATAGTGGCTTGGGGTGTCCCGATGGATACGGGGCCATCAATCGTTCAACGGAGATGACTGGATGAAGATAAGCGATGCGTATGCAGATGGCCGCTTTGGACTTTCCTTCGAACTCTTTCCCCCGAAAACGCCTGCCGGAGAAGAAGCCCTCTTTGGCCATCTGGATCGACTGATTGAATTCGGCCCAAGCTACATAACATGTACCTATGGCGCGGGCGGTTCGACACAAAAGAAGACACTCGAAATCGTCGATCGTGTGCAAAGCTCCTATGGCTGTATGGTGGCATCCCATCTGACCTGTGTCGGACTCTCACGCAGCGAATTGATTGATTATCTTAACGACGCTGCAAAAAGAAACATTTCAAATATTGTTGCCCTTCGAGGCGATCCTCCTCAGGGAACCGATTCTTTTGAACCGGCCGCCGATGGCTTGCGTTATGCCAGCGAACTGGTGGCCCTCATCCGTGATGAGTTCCCTGACTTTGGAATTGCCGTTGCCGGATATCCTGAAACGCACCGCGAAGCGGTAAGCCCTGAGGCCGACCTAGAAAATCTCCAGCGCAAAGTTCAATTCGGTGGTGACTTGGTCATCACGCAACTTTTCTATGACAACGCGGACTTTTTCCGCTTTCAGCGATTGTGTGCCGAACGCGAGATCGACGTACCAATCGTTCCAGGTATCCTCCCGGTGACAAATCTTGCGCAAGTCCAGCGAATCTCGGGGCTTTGTGGGGCCACGCTGCCCCCTGCGTTTGAAGAAGCGCTTACCCGCTGTGGGGAGGATGCAGAAAAACAGTTTGAGGTGGGAGTCCGTTTTGCGATCGAGCAGGTTACCGAACTCATCAACCACGGTGTACCGGGTATCCATTTTTACGTGCTCAATAAATCCAATGCCACGGCACGCATTTTAGATTCGGTCAAAGTCCCCTCGCAAAGTTAGCCGTATCGCTGCAATACATCCTCAGCGTATGAGATTGAGGATTTGTTATCGTAACTGGCCTAAATTATTTCGGGGCTTCCCTCCAGTAACGGTGCGGATTCGAGAAAGGCAGCGAGTGCGTGTTTTGCTTGAGGCTGCTGTAGTTTCCGAACCGCCTTCGCTTCGATTTGTCTTACGCGCTCACGCGTCACAGAAAATATCTGTCCCACCTCTTGCAGGGTATAGCTATAACCGTCTACCAGACCGTATCGCATACGAATAATTTCTCGTTCCCGATAGTTTAGCTCTTGCAGGCAGTCTTCGATTCGAGCCTTCAGCGCTTCGTTGTTCGTATCGTAGAGCGGATCATCATTTCGGTAATCCTCAAGAAATTCGCCTAAATAATTATCTTCGTAGTCTCCTACCGGTTGATCGAGAGACAGTGGTTGCCTCGACATCTTGAGGATGCAACGCGTATCCTCAAGCGAGATTCCAGAACTTGCCGAAATTTCTTCTGCGGAGGGTTCCCTTCCGTACTCTTGCACCAGTTCCTGCGATACGATTCGGATCTGACTCATTGCAGAAATCATATGGACTGGAACGCGAATGGTGCGACTATGATCGGCGATAGCACGAGTGACCGCCTGCCGAATCCACCATGTGGCATACGTCGAAAATTTATATCCGCGAGCATGGTCAAATTTTTCGACCGCCCGCATTAAACCTGTGTTCCCCTCTTGAATCAGGTCTAAGAAGCTTAACCCCCGGTTGCGGTATTTCTTTGCGATCGAGACAACGAGGCGAAGATTCCCAGCCGAGAGTACCCTTTTTGCCTCGTCGTACTGCAGTCGACATCGGACAGCTTTTTGGACCCGATAGTGCAAGGAGGAGGGCGATTCTAGCGTTATCCGCATGAGATAGTGCAATTCCTCTCGCAGACGGGAAACCGAACTACCCGGCAAGCACATCTCTCCGTCTTCGATTTCTTCTAGCTGATTTTTCAGTGCACCCATACGAGAACAAATTTTTTCTAGATTTCCAAACAGCGGTTTGATTTTCGTTTCTCGTAAACCCAACTCTTCAATCAACCGCACAATTTTAAATCGCCTGTTCCGAAGTTTTCTCCAAGCTGCCCGACGGACTTCTCGGGAATGACGCTTGCTGATCATCGCTTGGAAATCATATCGATTTTGTTTGAGCAAAAATTCGATCGTCTGCAAATTTGGTTCGAGTTGCAGCATAATGCGACGCTTTTCAGCCATATTGGTGACCGATACCTCCACCGTACGATCGATCCGTAACTCGCCATTTTTGACCTTCTTCAGAAGGTCTGTTGCTCCTCGGAGCACGTAATCGGAGGCCAACAGTTGCGTACGGTATCGCTTCTGAGTGACTTCAATCCGCTGTGCCGCTTCGAGTTCTTCGTCGCGAGAAAGCATGGAGATATCGCCCATTTGCATCAAATACATGCGAATCGGGTCATCGATAGAAATCACCGTATTCTTCGCCATTTGGCGACGGTCGGCATATTCGTCGTCACGGGCGTTATTTTTTTTAGGCCGATCATCTTGTTCCAACGCATGTGAAGCACCGTTTGCTTGCGGTTTTCCGTTCGCAGTGCGGGATAAGGGTGTGCCGTTGTTGCCTGAATTTTTTTGTCGCGTCAAGGAAATCTCCTTTGCATCCAAGGGACCGGATTTCAACCGCCTTCAGGGTGGAAGGCCCGGATATTTCGGTACACTTTCGCCCGGGAGAGCAAAGAGCAGATGAAGTGCCAAACGGCATTTCGAGCAGGGGAATTTGACGCAACACTCCATTCGAAAAGGGTTTAGCACACTACCACCCCACCGCCGGGAAGCGACCTGGGTGTTGCAATGTGGCAACACCGAGTGGAAACAGATGTTGTCTGTTTGCAACATCCGGGAAAAAACCCTTCCTTCTTCGTAAAATCTGCTGAAGAGCGCACATCCGGAGCGGGGGCTTTGTCGTGACCCGAAAATCGTCAGAATGGAGGCCGGAATCGATCCCCGCTCCCCATCCTCTGGAAAATACAACGTGGCCGAAGGTCAAACCCCCTCACTGAGCGGACTGACAAGTCAGATCCTCGCTGCTCAAGAGCAACTCGCTTTAGGTGGTGGTGAAAAGGCAATCGCACGCCAACACAGCAAAGGGCGTTTAACGGCCCGCGAGCGGATTGCCAAGCTTATCGATCCAGAGACTCCCACGCTTGAACTCGGCGCGTGGGCGGGATGGGAAATGTATGACGAGTATGGTGGTGCTCCCGGAGCCGGCGCTGTCTCTCTGATTGGAACCATATCGGGCAGAAGGCATCTGATTGTTGCCAATGATGCAACCGTGAAAGCGGGTGCTTTCTTTCCAGCAACGACAAAAAAAGTACTCCGGGGACAACGCATTGCCATGGAGAACCACCTGCCGATCGTCTACCTGGTCGATTCAGCTGGTGTTTTTCTTCCTCTCCAGGAAGATGTCTTCCCGGATGAAGATGACTTTGGCCGGATTTTTCGTAATAACGCAGTTCTCTCGGCAGAGGGTATTCATCAGATCGCTGCCATTATGGGGAACTGCGTTGCTGGTGGCGGCTATCTTCCTGTACTCTGCGACAAGATATTGATGACCGAAGGATCAGGGCTTTATCTCGCTGGCCCGGCGCTTGTCAAAAGTGCAATCGGTCAGCAGGTCACCCATGAGGAACTGGGGGGAGCGGAAATGCACGCTCAACTCAGCGGCACGATCGACTTCCGCGAGGAAGACGACGAGGCCTGCCTTGCGCGGATTCGCCGACTGGTGGCAAATATTGCTCCCGATAGCGACCAACCGATGAAACCCTATCATCGTGTCGAGCCTATTTCTCCTGCGCGGCCAGCTACTGATCTGTTTGACCTCGTGGACCCTGATCCACGCAAAGAATATGAGGTCCGCGATGTACTGGATTGCATTGTCGATCGGGATTCCTTCGAGGAGTACAAGGCCGAATACGGACAGAGCCTCGTTTGCGGAACGGCACGTCTGGCTGGTTTTCCCGTTGGAATCGTAGCCAACCAACACCACCAGGTCCGGCCGGCTAATGGCCCCCTTCAATTTGGTGGTGTTCTCTATACCGATAGCGCGGAAAAGGCTGCTCGTTTTGTGATGAGCTGCAATCAGGAATGGCTTCCGATTCTGTTCATGCATGATGTCAACGGATTCATGGTGGGGCGCGATAGCGAACAAATGGGGATCATCAAAGCGGGTGCCAAACTCGTGAATGCGGTAAGCAACAGTCGGGTTGCCAAGCTCACGCTTCTGGTTGGCGGTTCTTTTGGAGCGGGGAACTATGCTCAGTGTGGAAAGGCCTACGATCCACGCTTTGTCTTTGCTTGGCCCACCGCGCGCTGTGCCGTGATGGGTGCAGAACAGGCAACTTCTACCCTGCTTGATATAACCATACGTTCGCTTGAACGACAGGGAGAACAGGTTGATGCCGAGCAGTTAGCCAAACTAAGAGATAAAATCCGCGGCGACTACGAGACCCAAATAGATGTCCGCTACGCGGCCGCTCGTGGCTGGGTCGACGCCATTATCGATCCGAGTAAAACACGAGAAGTACTTACGACCGCCCTGACAGTTTCCACACAATATGCCAAAGAGCGACCCTTTCAACTGGGAGTCTTTCAGACGTAACTGACGTGGTGGTCGTTTCTCCAAAAGGGTCTAATTAGAGCATGACGTTACGCATTGCCAACGCGGCAGGATTCTGGGGCGATTGGACCCTCGCTCCTCAACAACTACTAGCGCATGCCGAAGTTGATTTTCTGACGCTTGAATACTTGGCCGAGTTAACTCTCTCGATCATGGCACGGCAACGGGAAAAAAATCCGGCTGTTGGGTATGCGCACGATTTTATCGATGTGATTGATCGAATCGTACCCACGCTACAGAATCAAGAGTCGCTAAAAATTGTGACCAATGCCGGTGGGCTTAATCCACACAGCTGTGCGGCCGCCTTGGGAAAATTGCTTGCCAGCCGCGGTCTCGAGACCGTGCCGATTGGTGTCGTCACGGGCGATAATTTACTCGATCGAATCGAAAATCTAAGTGATCCTCAGCTGTTGCACTTCGATACGGGTGCCCCCTTGGGCAAGCGGGTGGCGAAGGCGGTGAGTGCCAACGCCTATCTGGGTGCCCAGCCCATCTGCGAGGCACTTCAGCAAGGCAGCCGTATTGTCATCACGGGTCGAGTTGCCGATGCATCGCTCACTGTGGGACCGGCCATGTACCACTACGGTTGGGATTGGGAAGACTGGGATCGGCTCGCCGCAGCCAGTGTTGCCGGACACCTCATCGAATGTGGGGCCCAGGTCACAGGGGGTTACCGTACCGATTGGCGCGAAGCATCTCTTGCCAGGATCGGCTACCCTATCGTCGAAATTGCGGAAAATGGCCAACTCACGGTAACCAAACCGGAAGCAAGTGGTGGAGTCGTCAGTCGGCAATCGGTGATCGAACAAATCGTCTACGAAATAGGTGACCCGTCGGCTTACATCACCCCGGATGTGGTCGTCGATTTCACGACGCTTGAGGTGGCCGCCATCGGTGATGACCGTGTCGCAGTCCGTGGAGCAACCGGAAATCAGCGGCCCGAAACATTGAAAGTCTCGCTCGCCTACGCTGATGGATATATGGCCAGCGGCCAACTTCTCGTCTACGGACGGGACTGCATCGTGAAAGCCCGTATCGTGGCCGATTTAATCACCGAGCGACTCAGCCAAGAAGGAATCGAATTAGAAAAAATCAATGTCGAATTACTCGGTGCGGGCGATGGGGTGCCGGGACAAACACCTGTACCGGAGGGACTCTACGAGGTCGTTTTAAGAATTGCTGCCTGCGATCCTCGTCGAGAAGCGCTTGAGGCGTTTTCCAGACAACTCGCTCCACTGATTACCAACGGACCTGCGGGATTGGCCGGTTATGCTCAAGGAAGGCCTGTGGTCCGTAAAATCTATTCCTACTGGCCGACAACCGTTCCGCGCACAGAAATAACCCCGCGTGTCGCCGTGCAAACTGCTGCAGACTGGGCCAGCGCGTCACCCCTCGAAGCGAATTGAGATCACTCCATGACCGAAAATATCTGTCGTCTCGGAAAGATTGCCTCTGCCCGGAGCGGAGATAAAGGAAATCATGCAAACGTTGCAGTGATCGCCCGCTGCAATCTGAGTTATCAGTACTTAGAGCAGGTTTTAACCGCTGAACGTATGGCAACTTTTTTTGACACGCTTGCGATACGGCAGGTTGAAAGGTTTGCGCTGCCAAAATTGGGAAGTCTCAATTTCTTGCTCTACGATGCATTGGCAGGCGGAGCCAGTCGTTCGCTACGGATCGATACCCAGGGCAAACTACTCGGCACCGCCGTCCTTGAACTCCAACTGCCGATCCCAGACAACCTCTCGGAAATGCGGACAATCGATTTTTAATTTCCTCTTCCCAAAGAGACAGAAAGTCTATGTCAGATCCCCTGGTGAAAATCCATTACCACGAAGAAGTTGCGACCATTATCCTGGATCGGGCTGAAAAGCGGAATGCCTTGAATCGTGCCCTACTGAACGAACTGAGCCAAGCGCTGCATGATCTTGGACTTGAAAAAAAGGTGCGTGCGGTAATTCTCTCTGGCGCAGGACCGTCTTTTTGCGCAGGAATGGATCTGAAAGAAATGGCGACTACGGCCCAACTCCCCGATCCCCATGCACAGTGGAACTCCGATGCCAGAATCTACTTGGACGTCATCGAGGCGATGCTCAGGTTTCCAAAGCCCTTGATCGCGGCGGTGGATGGAGCAGCGGTCGCCGGCGGCGGCGGCCTGGTGCTGGCCTGTGATCTGGTCGTAGCCTCGCACGGTGCGCGATTTGGTTTTCCCGAACCGAGACGGGGCATTGTAGCAGGCATTGTGGCACCCTTGCTCCACTTTCGCACCGGGGCAGCAGATACGGCCTTCATGCTGCTCACTGGAAGTATGGTCGATGCACAGTACGCACACCGCGCAGGATTCGTCCATGCGTTGGTAGATGCCGAACAAATCTGGGCCCGGGCACATGAGTTGGCGAAAGAGTGTACCTTGGGTGCTCCTGAGGCCGTGGCACTCACCAAAAAGCTACTCAACGAGACCATCGGGGATACGCTCTTTTCGCTGCTTGCCGCGGGGGCTGCTTTAAGTGGAACCGCGCGGACGACCGAAGCGGCTGCGGAGGGACTTCAGGCATTTTTAGAAAAGCGCGATCCGATTTGGGACGCAGCGGAGAATGAGGGCACGGCCGAGAGGAACACGCAAGAGTAGCCTAACCGGTGACATGGTTCTGCTGAAATTCCTTGATCTCAGCCGTCTTTATCCAACCATCGTGCAGCGCCGAACTGACCAGTGCCGCGGAGCACCCCCAACTGGCCATCAACTGTAAATCCTCCCTGCTACGCACGCCGCCCCCGGCATAAAGCGCAAGATCTTCAAATTTTGCATGCAGTTGTGTGCAGAGCCTTCGCGTACCCGATCCGCCATGCATCCCAACGCGGGCAAGATCGATCACAATCATCCGTCGGACCCCCTGCTCGGCCACATCGATGGCAATTTCAAGGGCAATCTGCTTCTGCCAGTTGGGATCTTTGGCCAACGGATGCCCATCCTTCAGATCAAGGCTAAAGATCAACAGATCTGGATCGACAAGATCCTGAAAGCGGGTGAAGGTCTCTCGATCGGCAACCGATTCCATCCCGACAATGATCCCCTGCACTTCCACATGCTCTGCTGCAAACTGAACCATCTGGGTGCAGTCCTCGGTCGCTACGAGTCCGGCGTCGATCCATAGTGAAAGTCCGCATTCGATCAAACGTTGATACAGTTCCCAGTTAGGCGGTTCCCCGGAAATGGCATCCAGATCCGCAAGATAGACTAACGAAAGACCGCATTGCTTGATCAGCTGGCGGCCGATTTCTTCCGGACTTGCAGAGCGCGCCAGTTTGCTCTGCAAGGGCAAATAAGCCAACCGCTCTCCAGCGACCGCCCGGACTACCTCTCCCTGCTGGATGTCGATGGCTGGAACGATCTGCATCGGTGACTTCCTCAGGGGATCGATATGGGTTGACGGAGGGCAACACTCTGCGACTGCTGATAAAGCGGCATGTAGCGGTAATAGACCTCCAGGGTCATTAGGGCCATACAGGTATTGTAGAGCCGACCACCGACTGCGCTGTGTTGGTGAGGATAATACCAACTTCCCGCCTCGTGGCCCGCACTTGCCTGCTCGGCAATCAGTCGCTCCCGCAGCTTCTCATTCCAAGCCGGCCAACTCGGTCCATTGAAGTGGTGTAGCACCATGGTCGCATAATAATTGAAATACATATCGGTTTCGGACGGACCAAGATCAGCCAAATAGTGGGATCCCTCAGCCAGTTTCGACCGGGAACGATGCCAACCGGTGAGCATTCTGGAGTAAAGCCCAATGGCGGTTGTCGCCATTCGAGGCTCTTGGTCCTGATAGCCGTAGAGCGCACCGGCAAGTCTCCCCTGCCGGGAAGAGACGGTATCAAGGAAGTGTACTACGCGATAGATCGTACTTTGCGGAACCTGCAGTCCCGCAAGCCTACCACTCTTGAGCGCCATCAACTGCCAACCGGTAACCGTCGTATCTCCCGGTTCTCCCGGTTCGTACCGCCAACCACCACCTTCGTGCTGCGCGGCAACGATAAAGTCGATGCCTGCTTGAGCAAATTTCTTCAGTTCCGGATCCTGTGTCATGGCATACGCTTCACAAAACACGAGCGTCGCCAGGCCTTGTCCATAGAGATTTCCCGCGGGTGTGCGAAAATCGCCCCCGCGACTTTCAAGATGCATCTGCTTTGCCAGGTACAGAAGACCCTTGTGGATCACCTCTTGATGTTCGCCTTCCCTGTGCGTTTGTCCCGCACCAAGAAACGGCAACATCGCCAGAGCCGTAGCAGCGGTACTGCAAGTCTCGGTACCCGGATGGCGACAGTGACCACTGCAGGGACCTTGTGTATGATCGAATTGCATCCGGCCACTTTGCTCCTGATGCGCAGCGAGCCAGCGCAAACCGCGTGCCACTGCCTCTTCACTCTGCGTTGTTCCACCACGGGCTGCCAGCAATTGACCCTTCAAACCACCACGACGGCCTTCTACGCCCCCACCGGTTGCTGCACCGATCGGCATCAGAATCTGATCGCTCGCCAAAAGTGAATTCGCTGTGGAATCTTTTTGGTTGGTGGTTGCTTTCTGAGGGGTCTCTTGCCAGTGAACCGCTGTCGTCGTTTGGATCGTGACGTGGACAGGTACTCCATATTCCGAGTCGTCGACCGATTCGCCTCCCATTTCGGTCGGGAGCAGCGAATCGCCAGACTCCGTAAGTTCATGATCCGTTTCACGGAGCACCACGACCAATTCTCTTTTCACTTGATGTTCGCCCCAGGAGACTGAAAAACAAAATCCTAGTAGAAGGACCAAGATTAAGTGAACGAGAAAACTTACGACCCCACCGACCAAGCGTTCCTGAGCACGTGGTTCGCTCCACTGCGCAGCCGCTTGGATACTGCTCCGCAGATCGATTGCGGGCAAAGGCTCAGCAACAGTCGCATGCTGCGGAAAGTGGCTCGTCATGGGAAACTCGGTCCTGGAGACCAACACGTAAGAAAACCCACGGCATGCGGGGGCCAGAGCCCACTTTCTCCGAAATTCCGCAGCTCAAGATCGCCGGCTCTTTTCCATTATAGCTCGCAAAAAGAGGGGGTGCCCGGACCTAAAACTAGAGAAAAGAAGCCGGAAAATGCAGGTCGGCAGAAAAAGTACTTGCTCGGGACCGATATCAACCACAATCGTCGCAAACAGTGACACACAGCTACCGGCACGCAGCAAGGATTGAAAAACTACTCAAACTACTCGAGGGGGAAATCTTCTTCCGCACCACCCCCGCCACCTTTATAGGCAGATTGGTAACGGTAATAGACTTCGAGCGTCATCGCGCACATGCAGGTAATCATCAAACGCCCTCCAGTGTGGCCATGATTTCCGCCATAGTACCAACTTCCCGCATCCGGCCCTTGTTGAACCTGGGAGTTCACCAGCATAGGACGCATTACTTTGTTCCAGCTTTTCCAAAGATTTCCTTTTGGTCCATCGTTCTGAAACATCACCATCGTGGCGTGATAGTTAAAGTAGATGTTATCGGGGGCTGGACCTCTGCCAGCGAGCCACTGGACGCCCTTCCGTTGGCCGGGGTCGTCCTTTTTTGTCCCCAAATAAGTCCGACAGAGCAAACCCAACGCCGTCATTGCCCCGTCATTGTCAACAATATGCTCCCGAGCATGGGGTTCCATGTAACCATAACGAGAAAAACCACCACCATATTCAGATTTATCAAACCCCACACTATCGAGCCATTTATTTGCCTGCGTCTTCACATGCCCCGGCACATCGAGGTAAGCCATCACCGCACTCTTAAGCGCCATGATCTGCCAGCACACCACCGAAGTGTCTCCGGGACCATTGTAGGTTGGCGTATAGTGCCACCCTCCCGTTTGAGGTTTCTGACTTGCGGCAATGTAGTTGATGGCTTTTTGCGCAGGGAGTTTCAATTTTGGATCTTGAGTCATCCCATATGCCTCGACCAGTGCACACGCCGCAATTCCGTGCGAGTACATGTGATAATGCCAATATTTACTGTCGTAAAGTTTTCCACTACCAGGATCCATTTTGCCGACGAGATAGGCGAGTCCTTTTTTTACAACGTATTCGTATTTGTTGTTTTTAGCCGGAAGATGCGTGTAACCGGCTGCTAAAAATGGCAATAAGGCTAGGCCGGTGGCACCTACCTTTGGACTACTTCCTGGAGATATGTCATCGCCTGGGTTGGCAAAGCCACTGCACTTATCCCCCGGGGTATGGTCGAAACTCCAACTGCCATCACGATTCTGATGGTTCGCCAGCCAGCGGAGAGCGGCTTCGACCGCAGACTCCGATCCCTTGTTGCCACCCCCGCGGCGCACCGCACCCGCACGACCACCGGTTGTGCGGCTACCTAAACCACTCGCTGCTGCACCACCCATATCGGCGGCCACATCCCCCGAAAAAGCCGACTCGGTCGCAAAGTCTGAAAACTCCACCGCGGCCGCTGCAAGACTTACGTCGTCTTGTTGGGTATTGATCGTGAACTCGGGTGCTTCGACTTGCGTGTCGACCGGAGCAGTCACCTCCTCAATTTCTTCCTCCGTCTCCGATTCCTCTTCCTCCAACTCCTCATTGAGTGGGTCATCCGTCTCCTCTTCGAGTTCTTCTTCTTCGGTGACATCCGGGTCGCCAATCACCAGTTCCCGGATTTCATCCTGCTTTTCAATGCCGAGCCCGATCAGGCCCAACACAATCAGCAAGAGCATATGCACCACCATACTGATCAGCCAACTGGGGCTCTGCCGCATCCAGATACCAAAGCCACTCTCCTCACCCGGCTCACCTTCATCTTCCTCATCTGGCTCCGTCTCTGCGGCAGTGGTCGCCTTCGCCTTGAGGGATTCTTGCTCTGCGGCCCGCTGCCGCGCGCCTCTTCGTGGGGGAGTGCCCATAATGGAGGTTACTTTCTTGCTCTGAGGCTTTTTTTGGGGAGGGGAATCTTTTGCCAAATCGGCACCCTCGGACACCATGAATTATAAAAAAACGGACCCCAAATAACAAATCAGCCCTGGGCAGCCCGCGGCAACCTACCCAAATATGGGTCTCTGCCGCGATTTTTGTGCTTCTCAGACGTCACACTAGGCACTGGCCTTGATGGACCTTGAAGCGATACAATGCTCCGAGAGTGTGTGTCGCCTACGGTGAGCCGAAGTTGTGCACCGCACCTTTTATCGGTTCTGAATCTCAGTAAAAGCAAAGACAATGGCTAAGAAAAAACTTGAAACCCTCTTTCTCGTCTGTGAGGAAACCGGGGATCACAACTACACAATCCGTAGAAAATCGGGTGGAGAAAAACTTCGGCTTAAGAAGTACAGCCCGCGGTTACGGAAGCACACGCTGCACGTAGAGAAGAAAAAATAGAGTGTGCGGATGGGGGTCTTATGCTCTCCGTACCTCAGCGAACTCTGGCCTTGAGAGACGCATGCAGGATGCAGTCCAGCGCAAGTGGCGGATCGCTCCCCACGACCAACAGCAGATAGAGGCTCTGCAGCGAGCCGCTAAACTGCCGGCCATCGTCGCTCAACTGCTGCTCACTCGAGGTATCAATCAGGCAGATCTCGCCGAGGCCTTTTTGCACCCTAAGCTAACGGACATGCGGGATCCGGAGAATTTTCCGGGTCTCGAGCAAGCCGTTCATCACATTGCCGAAGCGGTTGCAAAAAAGCGGCTCATCATGATCCATGGGGATTATGATGCCGATGGGATTACCGGGACAGCAATTCTCTATCGTTGCGTGAAGTTACTCGGAGGGGACGTTCGCTACTACATTCCCAATCGTCTTGCTGATGGCTACGGATTGAAGGATCACACTCTGGAAAAATTTGCCCAAGAGGGTGTGGCGTTGGTGATCACGGTCGATTGTGGGATTGCCAATTTCGAACAAGCGGAAACAGCCAAGCAACTCGGCCTGGAATTAATCGTCACCGACCATCATACCCCGGGGAAACGCTTGCCTGATGCTGTATCGATTTTGCATCCGGGTCTTCCCTCAATGCCCTATCCATTTTCAGGGCTGTGCGGAGCGGGGGTTGCCTTCAAACTCGCCTGGGGACTTTGTCAGCATAAAAGTAAAAGCAAAAGAGTTACTCCACAACTTAAAACATTTTTGTTACAGGCCGTTGGCCTCGCGGCTATCGGGACTGTTGCCGATGTCGTCCCACTTCTTGATGAGAATCGATCACTTGTCCACCATGGACTGGGAAGTCTCTTACAGCAGCCCGTACCAGGACTCTCGGCACTCATGGACATCACCGGTTTGGCAGATAAGAAGCGACTCGGGGGAGAGGATATCGGCTTCATGATTGCCCCCCGTCTCAATGCCGCAGGCCGATTGGGACAGGCACCCTTGGCAGTCGAACTTTTGACGACGGATGATCCGGCACGGGCGCGCTCGCTGGCCGACTACCTGCATGAACTGAACAAAAGTCGTGATAGCATTGAGCGAAGTGTGTATCTTGCCGCGAACAAACAGGCACAGGCACAACTCGATGCTGGAAGTCATAGTGCACTCGTTTTGGCTGCACCAGGCTGGCATAAAGGAGTGATCGGAATCGTTGCCGGCCGGTTGGCTGAAAAATATCATTGTCCGGTGCTGGTCGCCTCACTCGACGAAATGGGCATTCAGCCAGGGGTAGGAAGTGGTCGCAGTATTCCAGGATTCAATCTTGCCGAGGCACTTGAGGCATGCGATGCGTTTCTGCTCGGCCACGGGGGGCACGCGGCTGCTGCCGGATTCCAATGCACGACTGAAAATATGGATCCGTTCCGTATTGCGTTCTGCGAGTACGCAGACACACAATGTGACGGTGACATGCGACAGGCCGACCTGAAGATTGATGCAGAAGTTCCTCTTAGCGGTCTCACGCTTCAGGCAGTCGAACAAATCGAACGGCTCGAGCCATTCGGTCAAGGGAATCGCCGGCCGCTTCTCTGCAGCAGCCAGATTGAAATTCGCGAACCTCGTACGATTGGCAACGGCAACAAACATCTCGCGTTGCAGTTGGTGCAGAATGGTCTTCGCCTCCGCGGAGTCGCCTTTGGACGCGGATACTGGGCCGAAGAATTGCAGCAACTCACCGAGCCTATTGCGGTGGCGTTTCGACCTGTAATCAATACTTTTCGCGGGCAACGGAATGTGGAACTCCATCTTGAGGATTGGCAGCGGGCAGCACCCCAAGCAGATACACCTCTGGTTGCTTCAAGCGAAACATCAGATTGAGTGCGATGAGCGAAGCAGAAAAGTGGGCTTCTTTGCGAAAACGCATGGTAAGCGACCAGCTTGTGTGCCGGGGAATTGTAGACCAAGGTGTTTTACACGCATTACAAAAAGTACCGCGTGAGCAATTTGTTCCAGAAGCGATACAGCACCGTGCCTACGACGATGCCGCTCTACCGATCGCATGCAACCAGACGATCAGTCAGCCGTTGATGGTGGCGTTGATGAGTGAGGCGCTTTCTCTCAAAGGGCATGAGCGAATTCTTGAGGTGGGAACCGGCAGCGGATATCAGACGGCGATTCTTGCAGAAATCATTGGCACGCAGGGCGTTCTTTGGAGCATCGAACGGCACGCTGCTCTTTCACAGACAGCAGGTGAAAAAATCAATGCACTCGGTTACACCGAAGTCCACCTGCGGGTAGGAGACGGATCCCTCGGTCTGCCCGAGCAAGCCCCCTACGATGCGATGCTCGTCGCAGCAGCCGCACCCCGATGCCCGCCTGCCCTCTGGGACCAATTGCGTCCCGGTGGCCGGATTGTGATTCCTCTGGGCCAGACCGAACAACAACAACTGGTTGTTCTCGAGAAAGGGAAATCGGGCATACCGATTTCGACCACACATGTTTCCTGCCGGTTCGTTCCGCTCTTGGGTGAGGGTCTCTAAAAGGTTCGGAGCCTTTTGGCATGTTCTGGCGAGAGAGATCCGCTGGAGGAATCACCCACGCCGAGACGATACCATCAAAGGAGCACCAAAACGGGCCCATCCCCAAGGGCGGTTGTTTTTGGAAATGCTGCTCTTTCGGAAATATTCTGGAATAAGGAATTTTTTACATGTCACGTCTTCTGTGCCAACATGCCATCGGTGCTAGCACATGCTTGTTTTTTTTGCTGCTCCCCGGAGTGATTCTCGCACAGCTGGTTCCCGGAACCGGAAAAAAAATTGAGCAGGTGGGAGATGATTTTGAGGATCCGCAGTGGCACTATATTGGCAATTGGCCCAAGAGTACCGAGGAAAATAATGAACGGCACAATTACCCCTCGGGCAAGTCAGCCAACGGACGGTGGTATGAGGGAATGAAAAGAGGGCAGCCCGATTTCCTCCGCAGGGTGCCAACCCCGGCAGGTGGACTCGTCGGTAGCGAAGGCTCTCTGATGATGCGATCGTTGCAGACGGGCATTCCAGGCGTGCCGAGCTACCGCACGCAACAGGATGATTTCATTGCTGACACGATGTACCGCCTCGGTCGCCCGATTGCATCCGGGCGGATGCCTAGCGTCGTCACCCGCGTTTATCTCGCGCCTTTTGATCGATGGGAACGTCGAAGTGGCGCTACCTTCGCTTTCCGACTCGCCTGCGAACCGTCAAACCCCAAGTCACGGTCTCGTCGCGACTACAGCAACGAACCGGACACCTACTGGCCCGGACTGCTGATCGATTTTCATCCCAAGCGTGGCGAAAAACAACCTGAAGATATGGCATCTTTTCGCATTCGTTCAAGTCGTAATGGCGATTATCGCGGGCCCGCTATAACGGAAACCGGTTGGTGGACGCTCGGTATGTCGGTCACACCAGACGGTATGGTTCATTACTATGCCCGCAAAGGAGTGGAAGACCTCACGGCTGAGGATCGTATCGCTTCTCAGTATCCTTATGGATTTCGAGCCCGTGAAATGCGTACCTTTTTCTTCAATGTCCTCAGTGGCGACGATGGTAAGACTTGGTCGACTCCCTGGATTGTGGACGATCCGTCGGTGTACGTCGCCCGTTAGCAGCAATTCTTTGCCGGCATTTACTGGGTCTTCGCTGAACGCAGCACCATGGGTCGTGCGCAAAACATACCGGCCCAGACAGCCAGATACCCCAGTACGGCCGACCCGAAAAGATGCAAAGCCCACCCAGACCAATCTGCACTGTTCGCCAATTGAACGGTCACCAGACTGAAGCCGCTAAAGGTGGTTAAACTTCCACAAAAGCCGCCAAGAAAAAGTGCTGCCAGCAACCGGCGGGTCTGACCGAGTCGGTGGCTGAGGGCAAGCGGCATCGTCGGGTCTCCCCCGGGCCACCAGTCGCGGTCTCTCAACTGTTTGGCAAGTGGAACGACCATCAGGCGACTTGACCCATCGCGGCATAGTGAGCACTCCAGCCAAAGAAACATGCCGCCAAGCAGAAAGCAGCCTGTCAGATTGATCACCAGCAGCGCTACCATTTCCGAACAACCCATCTGCGCGAGGACTTGCAGGGAGCCCCAACGGAGAAGTGCACCCGAGGCACCTCCCGAGGCAACGCCTAAAATACAAAGCAATTGGTGTAGCATCGACTTCCTTTCGACGGCGTCCAGTCAGGAGTCCGCTATAGAATACGGAGCTTTTTAAAAAACATGGTGCGATAGGAATAAGCCGACCAAAACCATCCCCCACCCACCAAACAGCGAGCCCATTAAATTGAAAGCCAATTGACCTCGATAGCGGTAGCTTAAAAGCAAGTTATCGAGACTAAAGGTACTGAACGTTGTCAGTCCTCCACAGAAACTCACCCACAACATCAGCCACCGCGAACCGGGAGATACCGTTGCATCCACGACATCCTCAGTCGTCGTTCCCTGGAGCAAACCGAGCAGTAAACAACCACTAAGATTCACCAGACCAATCGCCACCCATCCGGGCAACCGTGACTGTTGCGCAAACAATTCTTGCGTTGTGTAGCGTACGATTGCTCCAAGCGCACCACCTAGTGCGATAAAATATATGGCGTCCGTACCATTCATCCTTGAACCGTTTCTACCAATTTCCCAAAGGGTTCTTTGCTCAAAATGTCGGGGCCTATTTTTTAGAGCATAAACTGGAGTCCGCTTAGAATTGCTGTTCCCCGTCGTGGCTCTCCTGCGATCGCACGTTCCAAGGCAGGTTCTTGCAACACCATCGTATACGACTCAAATTGACCGGCGATGCGATAGACGAGTTTGACGATCCCTCGGCGATTGATCTGATCGTGCAATCTGTTGCCGATCTGTTGCGGGTAATACTCACCATAGTTGAGCATCAGCAGCCACCGGTCCATGTCGATATTCAGATTGACGTAATATCCTACGCCTGTCAGCTTGCTTCCATCTGCTGGCAAAAGCTCCCGGTAGTAAAGGCTACGACCAAATCGAATGTCATCTGCCGTGAATGGTTCTCCCGTCAATGTTTTCCCAGATTTACGAAAACCGTATTGGTCGTAAATCACCTCTCCAGAAAACTGGCAACGACCCCAACGATACATCGCATCTGCTCCAAGGTGATTTCTTCGAAGTTTTTGGTGTTCAGAACCAATACCATCCTGCCATTTGATCGAAGCACCCACGTCAAAATTATCGCGTCCAAAACCGATGCGCCCGATCAGTGCTTTTGAAGAATTTGTATCTTTATCAATACCCCCGTTCACCAAACCAGCTGAAATCACTGAAAGTCCGCCCGCATATTGCAGGAGGATACCAGTCTCACGCCAAAGGATCGATTCGGTACGGATAAACGGTGCATCCTCTCGACTGTTTTCATATATTGGAAAGTAAGCTCGCCCGAATGGCGTAACAATTTTCCCAATCGACATCATAAAATTCCCTCGTTGCGCTGAGAGAAAAAGTTGTGAAATTTCATAAATGTCGATTTCAAAGTTGTCGTCATACGATTCCCTCGCGGGAGTCACTAAACGATTACGATCGAAGGGTTGATTTAAGTAAAACTCACCTCGAATAGTCGTGGCCCATTCCCCGCGAATTTGTCGTAACGTTGCGCCTAAAATGGCTTCCGATAGAAAGGTGGCCTCGTTGCCACTCCACTCGATCCGCTGATCATTGATATAAGCCCCGCGAACGAGCATGTCGAAACCCAGTCCCAGGAACGCATCTTCTGGGGGAAGGTGTGTATCCCATGCATATTCGGTCTGCTGCAGTAGCAAGGGGACGTTGAAGTTCAGCGGAGTGTGTGCAAGTTGCACAGGTGGGAGCGGAAACGATATGGTAAGCGGCCTTGGGCCCCCCAATACGTTGCGTGCAGGCGGAAGAACTTCAATCCCGGGATACCAATTTTTGACTGGCAAATCATCATCAAGGAACTGTCCATCTTGAGCCTGAGGAGCAGGGAGCGGTTCTATTGCGCCCGGTTCAGGGGGAACGTGTGGCAAGCGCGTGGGATACGCCGATTGTGCCACTGTGGACTGCGCATGACAAAGAACGTTCCAAAAAACGAGCCCAAAGATTGCTAGCATTCCTTGTAGGATCTTGCCAACAATCGCCCGCTTCTTAGACACGCATCCTCCATTTCGCAGACAGACTCCTCATCTACCGGCTGTCTGCTATAAAATAAAAGGGGTGAGATCCAGCAGAACCCTTGTCGGGGTTCAGTTTGCGCCAATTCGATACCTGCATACGGATTGCAATTGCATTCCATACTCTGCGTTTAATCGTCGTTATAATCGAAAATCTCTATAATTATCGGAATGATCAGATAAGTCGCTGTAATTTCCAGCTATTCTATATGTCACCTATTTTACGGTTTGCCTTGCTAGCGTCCGAGACACCTACTGCCCTCACGAATCGATGGGATTTTCGAAAGGCGGGCCGATGCCGTTGACCCCCAAGAAATCTTTGTGGCTCCCGCACTCACCTCCCGTCTCCCGTCGGGTAGGCTTCACACTCGTGGAGCTACTGGTGGTGATTGTCGTCATCGGAATCCTTATGGCAATGTTATTGCCTGCTGTAAACTATGTCCGCGCCAGTGCCCAATCGATGCAGTGCCGATCAAACTTGCGACAAATCGGCTTGGCAATGCAGACCTACTTAGATTCTCAGGGAACAAAAGGACGCTACCCCGATGCGGCCGTATTACCGTCGGAGTTACTGACTCCGGATCGCGAATCACTTGCGGAAATCCTGTTGCCCTTCCTTGAGGAGAACGTTGCTGTGTTTCGCTGTCCCGGGGATCCGGAATTCTTCGATCGCGAAGGACTGAGTTACGAATACAACGCCTCCCGTTTTGCAAAAAAGACCCGCAAGGAGGCACTCTTAGGACGACACAGCGGCAAGCAGACCCGCGGGGAATCAGAATATTGGATGGTCCACGATTTCGATAATTTCCACGGGCCAGAACTGAATGAAGGATCTTATAATTACCTGTATGCAGATGGCCACGTGGAAGGCCTCTAAGCCTTCTGGAGAAATACTTTAACAGTTTCTGGTTTACTAAATTTTGGAAAACGATGGTATGAGAAATATTTGGATTTTTGGTCTATCTGGTATTGCGATTGCAGGTGGTCTGATCATCTGGGGTTTGGCTTCGAGCGAAACGCCTGAGTGGAAAGAAATGCAACAGCTACAGGATGAACTTCGTACGTCGATGGAATCTGAGCGTGAAGACAATTCAGACGAAGCAAAAATAAATCGTGAAACTCTCCGCTCGGAAAAATTGGCTGAGTATCGTGAAAAGCTGGAAGCCCTTCCAGAAAAACTACAAAAAACTGCCCGCGAGCAAATGCGCGGAATGTTTGTCTCACGCATGGAGCAAAGAATTGATCGTGTTCTCTCACTCCCTCCCGAGGAGAGAAATGAGGAACTTGATAAACAAATTGGTGAATGGGATCGACGTATTGCATCCTGGGAAAAAAGAAAACAGCAAGATAATGCTAAAACTGAAAATAAAAATGGCGACGGCCAAACCGGAAATGCGAACGATAATGGAAACAGTACCAATGCCGCAGAAGGTGAGAAAAAGAAATCTAGCCGGCGTCGGGGATGGTGGACCAATGCGAGCAAAGAACAAAGAGATACATGGCGACGTGAGCTACTCTCGAGAACAACGCCCGAACAGCGGGCCAAGTGGCATGAATACCGACGATTGATGGATCAGCGACGCAAAGAACGTGGGCTTTCTACGCGTTCATTTTAATGCCAAGTCGGGATTCGACTCAGTAAAAAAACTTCCCGCTGCAAACAGCCTCTGCGTCTAATTTTTGTGGGATACACATCCACCATGTGCCTATCTCTTCTGAGCGAATTTAAAACGCTGGAAAATGTGCGGTCCCCTTTGGAAAAAATATTTCCTGACTTGACTTATCAAGCCTCCTTTCCTAAAGCAGCATCGCCAATTTAGGATACCCTATGAAAGCTTTGCTCTTATCGCTGTTTCCGGGCATCATCTTGTGTTTGTTCGTGGTCAACTCTAGTGCGGAAGCACAAGGATCTGACGAAACCGGGCAGGTACGAATGGTGAGTGCGGAACAACCGCCTCTCATCGAACCTTTGCAGAGCAGTCCTGATCTCGACTTCAAAAGTCTGCTTCAGCCTCGATTCTCTCTCCAGGCCGAATGGGAACCCGAAGCAGACGATCTTGCTATCGCTTCTTACGATCTGACAGCGACCATTCCCACCTATCCCGTTTTCGGCCCGCCACCTCCTCTGCTTTCCGGAGGTGCCGGCCTGACGATGCTTTACGCACCAGCGCGCTACAATCTACCGGACAATCTTTTTGACTTTACGCTTGGAGGTGCCTGGATCCGACCCCTCAATGAACGTTGGACTTTGCGTTGGATGCTTCAGGGTGCATTAGCATCAGATCTCAAAAATACTACGATTCAGGCATGGCAAATTCGCGGAGGGGGCTTCGCTATGTATTCGCGAAGAAAAGAACTGCAATGGGCTTTCGGGGTACTGGTCACGGGACGCGAAAATATCCCTATACTCCCGGCAGCCGGACTTATCTGGGAAGCTTCACCCAGAGTGCGCTGGAATCTGATGTTACCGAACCCTCGATTGATGTTTCTGGTCTCTGGAAAGAACACGAAGCAAGATTGGCTTTACCTGGGTGGTGGTTTTGCGGGGGGGACCTGGGCCTATGAAGATGTACTCGGCAACGACGACCGCCTAACCTACAGCGAATGGCGCATTACGCTCGGTTGGGAGAAATCGCAAAAAAGAACCCCGGGTATCTTTAGACCTCCAGGAACCTCAACGGTTGCCGAATTAGGTTACGTACTGGGTCGCGAATTTGAATTCGACTCTGCCCGACCTGACCTCTCTGTAGGCGATACACTACTGCTGAGGACGGGAATTAATTTTTAAATATTACCAGGCTTCTTCCCTGCCGCCCTTTCCTCTTAAGCTTTCTACGTGAAGTGCCTGACGAAGAAGAAAAAAAAGGCACTAGGCATGCAACGAATGATGCGCGATACTCATTCGCTTATGCAAAAGTTTTCTCGGGAGTAGCAACATGGCCAAAGTGTTAATGATTGTCGGTGATTTCAACGAAGATTTGGAAGTCCGGTTTCCACAACAAGCGCTCGAAATGCTGGGCCATGAAGTACACACCGTATCGCCCGGGAAAGCTGCCGGTTCGAGCATTGTCACAGCGGTCCACGATCTGGCAGATACCTCGCTACAGTCCTACACGGAAGATCGTGGCCATACGCTGCCTGTCACACACGATTTTTCTAAAATAGATTCCAACCATTACGATGGGCTGATTGTGCCAGGAGGGCGTGCAGCCGAATATCAACGGTGTGATGACACGATTTTAGATCTAGTGCGACACTTTTTCGAACACGAAAATCCGGTTGCTTGCACCTGCCATGGAATTCAAATTCTGGCTGCGGCCGGGGTCCTTGTAGATCGTCGTGTCACTGCGGTGCCCTTCTGCAAACCCGAAGTGGAAATGGCAGGCGGCCAATGGGTTGATCGCGGATTGGATGGTACCGAAGTGGATGGAATGCTCGTGACAGCATCGACGTGGATGAGCAACCCGAGTTGGATGCGAGAATTCAGCGCGTTGCTTAACGACAATAAATAACGATCGGTGGCGGCCCCATGCGTCTTAACGCATTCCCATTCCAAAACCCCCGCCAAAACCTCCCGACGAGTATTCTTCCAGCATCCGCGACGATTCTCTCTGTTTCTGTCGATACATTGATCGCGCAAAAGTCTGTTCGCTTTTGAGCCGCTTTTCTTCATTAGCCGCTGCAGTGTTTTCGCCCTTCTCAATGTCGCGAAGCGACTTTTGATTCTGCTTGAGTTCTGCGTGATCACGAGCCAGCCGTGCGTCCCGTGCTGTCTGTGCACCAGCTTCACTTTTTTTTGCTTCAAGTCGATCGTGATCGAAACGCATCAGCCACATCTCCATTTGAGGCGCGGTCAAAGAAGCAAGGTGCTTTTTATATTCGGCCTTCTGCTCGGGTGTATATTTCTTTGTGACGCGGAAGTAATCATCGACCCAGGTCCGTGCTTTTAACATATCCGCACTATTCCAAATCTTATCCTTCGCGGCTCGATCGTTTGCTGCGTCAGATTTATCATCGTTTTTTTTAAGCACACTTTTTGTGCCGCTCGTCGTCGCTGGCTGCCGATCGGTTGGCATCTCTTCGGCTCGCAGCAAGGCGACAAAGCCAACCTGTGTGAGAACTACCACAAAAAGAAAATGTATCGCAGCGACTCGTTTACCCATGATCGATATCCTTGTTCCAAATACTTACTTTCCCCCAATCGTGCCTAAGTATTAAGGAAAGACTTACCTTGCAACTCAGCTACCATAATCCCATTATAGCAGTAAAGATTTTATCAAAAGCAGAGCCAAATAGTCTAGTAAAATCGAATTTATCCGGCGGGTACCGCTTATAAAAATACGCTCTCTATTCAATCAGAAGCGTTTGATCGACAGAAACAGAGCGACTATCATGGTGGCAGTCAATCTTTGGAATCTACCATGTGTGATGCGTGGATAAGTAATTTGCTGCGAGCGGTCTTTGGCACCGCAACTTCTTTATAAGGAACAGGGTTATGATTTTTAAGGCAGTTAGGAACCGATGGTCGGGCACACTTCTCATTGCGGCCACTTTTGCTTTTGTCGCAACAGTTGCCGCCGTTTCCGGACAAGACAATCCTGATATGGAAGCTGGCGATGCGGACCCTACCCCCGCGCCTCAACCGCTCGTACTCCATGTGCACCACCACTATTACACCAATCAAGGTGGAGAATACCAATACACACCAGCGTATCGCACGTATCTCGGAGCTGGCGTCTTTGGCAATCAAACCCCCGTCATTCAAAAGTATTCGCAAGCCTTTCCCGTTCACGCACAGACCGTTGTTGGAGGGCTCGTTGAACCTTGGAAACAAAACTGGGGGCATCTCGGTTTCACCGCATACCTGGGTCAACAGGGAGAGAAGAAGGGGCTGATTGTGGATACAGTAACTCCCGATAGTGCGGCCGAAAAAATGGGGCTGATTCCAGGCGACTTTATCCTCAAGATCAATGGGACACCCGCAACAGGTTATCGCCAAGTCGCTGCTCTGTTTGAGCAAACTGCCGAAGACCCCAAGCACCAAATCGCCTTAGAAATTTGGAACCCTCACACGCGGCGAACAAACAATGTTAGCGCGGTGCTTCAGGGAGATAAAAACTGGGTCTCACCGTAGGCGTCCCGCAAGGAACAGCTAGTAGAGCTGGTGCATGAGTCGGCCGTCATTTGCGGCGCAGATTTTTTATATGGACTTCCGGATCTCCCGTAATCAATCGCGATTGACGGGTATGGCGAACGTAGTTCCAAAACCACTCGAAAATCACAATCAGCTTGTTGCCAAAGCCAATCAAGAACATTGCGTGCACAAAATTCCAAGCCAACCAACCGACAAAGCCTCCAAGGTGTGTTTTGCCGATCGCAGCAATTGCATTTCCCCGGCCAACCATCGCCATCGAGCCTTTATCGTGGTAACGAAACGTCGGCCGTGTCACAGGTTTTTTGCCTTTTAACTCTCTGGCAATAATACGGGCCACAAAGTCGCCGGCCTGGATTGCGCCTTGTGCCACACCTGGCACCGGATCTCCAGTTGCGGTATCTGTTGCAGCCGCCGCATCTCCAATCACAAAAACTTCGGGATACTCAGGCAAAGCCATATCCGGACCGACTAAAACGCGACTCGATCGATCAAGATCAACGCCTAAGGTTCCTGAAACCGCCTGTCCCTGAACACCTGCCGCCCAAAAAATATTTTGCGCGGCAATCTGCTCATCCCCGATAGCCACGCCCTCATCACTGACTTCTGTTACTAACGTATTGAGGAGGATTTCTACCCCTGCCTTTTCTAACACACCCTGTGCCCGACGTGCCAAGTCTTCTGGCATCCCTGGAACCAACCGATCTGCACCTTGAATCAGAATGACGCGGGCACATCGCGTATCGATATTGTGAAAGTCATCCGGGAGGGTCTTGGATGCCAACTCCATAATAGCGCCCGCCAATTCCATACCTGTGGGACCACCACCAACAATCACAAAAGTCAACTTCGCCTGCCGAGAAGCTTCGTCTTCTTCCCACTCTGCTTCCTCAAAAGCTAAAAGGACGCGCCTTCGTATTTCCAAAGCATCATCAATCGATTTCAAACCCGGTGCACTACTGCGATATTCGTCATGCCCAAAATAAGACTGCCTTGCACCGGTCGCAATCACCAGATAATCGTAGGACACCTTGCCTCCATTGACTGAAATCTGGCGCGTTTTCAGATCAATAGAAGAAACCTCTCCGAGCGCAACATCACAATTTTTCTGTTTATTTAGAATTTTTCTAATCGGAAATGCAATATTATTGGGCTCCAATTCCGCCGTGGCCACCTGATAGAGAAGCGGTTGGAACAGATGATAGTTCCTGCGGTCATAGAGAGTCACCTTCGCTGCAGTGGCAGAAAGCCCCTGTGCCGCATGCAGCCCTCCAAATCCACCTCCAATAATTACAATTTGAGGTCGGGTTGCTTCTGCGGCCTGAGAACTCATTGTCTGCTGTATCCCTAAACAAAACAGCGATGGTTATGAAGCGATAAAATTATTTTTCCAAAGTAATCGCTCGATACTCAGGAGTCCACATCGTCTGCTGAAGCCTCTTTTCGATTTCGTCTTCTGGGATGCTATCCGCAACCCCCTGCCGCACTGCTTCAGCCGCAACCGCTCTTGCAATATGCAGTGACACAGAACGCATATCTTCAAGGTGCGGCAAGAGCGAAGCCTTTGGATCTTTCAGTGCCGGAGAAACTTCACGTAGTGCAAGCCCTGCAGCCATAAACATTTCATCAACGACTCGGCTGGCACCAACAGATCGAATGGCAAGGCCCATCGCCGGAAAAATATAGCTGTTGTTGCATTGGGCAATCGTATACTCCTTTTTACCGTACTTTACTGGATCGAACGGACTCCCTGTCGCCACAAGGGCCTTGCCATCGGTCCAGGTCAACAAATCAGCGGGAGTCGCTTCGGCTCGCGAGGTTGGATTGGACAGTGGAAAAATAATTGGTCGATCCACGTGGGCCGCCATATCCCGAATAACTGCCTCTGTGAACAAACCGGCAACCCCTGTTACACCTACCAACACGTTCGGCTTTACGTTGCGCACGACATCAGCAAGTCCAATAGACTCGGCAGTCCCGCAATCCCAAGCAGACAGATCCGTCCGATTTTGGGCTAACGGTTTGAGGTTTTCATTTAAATCTTCACGATCATCACAAAGCAGGCCATTCTGGTCGATAACAAAACAACGTTTCTTTGCCTCTTCCTCGCTGAGCCCCTCGCGAACCATCGTTTTTCGGAGCTGCGTTGTAATGCCAAGGCCTGCAGATCCAGCCCCTAATATCACAATACGCGCATCGGTGAGTGTACTTTTCGTGACCTCGACTGCCGAAAGAATAGTACCGGTCGCTACGGCAGCAGTACCCTGAATATCATCGTTGAAAGTACAGAGGCGGTCTCGATATCGAGTTAAGATGGGAGCGGCATCGACGGAAGCAAAATCTTCCCATTGTAGAAGGACATCAGGAAACCGCTTCGTCACCGCTTGAACAAACTGCTCGATGAAATCGTCGTATTTCTTTCCGCGAATACGATGCTCCCTCCAGCCAATGTAGGTAGGATCTTCCAACCTGTCTTCGTTGTTCGTCCCCAGATCAAGCAGGATGGGTAACGTTTTTTCGGGAGCAATGCCCCCGCACAGGGTATAGAGCGATAGCTTGCCGATGGGAATTCCCATTCCACCGGCACCTTGATCGCCGAGACCTAAAATTCGTTCCCCATCAGTCACCACAATGACTTCAATCTCGCGATCGATGTTGGCAAGGATATGGTCCATGTGTTCTCGCTCTGGATACGAGATAAAAACGCCTCGAGGCCGACGATATATGTGGCTGAACTTCTGGCAGGCGAGGCCGACGATAGGCGTATAAATAATCGGCATCATTTCACTGATATGCTCAAGCATCAAGCGATAAAACAGCGTCTCATTTGTATCTTGAAGGTTCCTCAAATAAACGTGCTTTTCGAGATCTGAGGGCTGTCCTGAAAATGCCTCGTAGCAACGGACAATCTGTTCGTCCAAGGTTTCGTAATGAGGTGGAAGGAGACCCTCGAGCAATAAAAGATGCCGCTCTTCTTTCGTAAACGCAGTCCCCTTATTTAGCAGCGGGGTATCGATGAGCTGAGTCCCAGTCAGCGATGTCGCAAGCGCTGAGACGGATTGGATAGCCATTGCTTATCTCCTTCGGATAAATACGGATAAGAAGAATCCAGTCGGGTATTCGATACTAATCAAACACCTTACCGTGTTGATACCTTTCATCCTGTCCGGCTGCTGCCGTAAGTGCCGCAACATTTGTTTTTGTAAAGAATCCTTCGAAACCGTGACAACGCTCAACGTACTCAGTAATTAATATCGAATACTCGGAATGCTTAGAAAATATTTGCTTCAGATCCGGATCGTCCTTGCATTCTCCAACGACATGCGCTAAAAATCCGACCCCCTCGTTTCTCATAGTATTGACTACATAATCGACATTTTTTTCGCCCCCACGATGATCTCCATCCCGCACCTCGTATGCGATGTGGTGCATTCTCCTGCCAAAATTCCGTACGAAGTCCTCTGTAGGCATTGGAAGATTTTCGAATGAATTCACAAAGGAGGGGATGTTATTCGCCGTAAAAACCTTTGCGGGTGATTGCTTATCATCTTGAACATTGCCATTCCGATTCACGTTCGTCGAAGAATTCATAGCCGCAATATTGTAAGCACCCCAAAAGTAATAGTTGGACATCGTGAGAAATTCGCAAATCGCATCTTCGCGATCTCCAGCCAAAATGCGTGTTGCCATATGATCGATTCCTAAAACAAGCTCGTCGAGCCGATGTTTCTTTGCAAAGTCTTCGATCGCGTCCAGTTTATCCTTCTCGTCAGACGCAATCTCAATTGGTTTCCCTAACTGCAAGGCATCGAAATCATCGATTTCGACATGACTGTAGCCGATGCGATTGCAGGTGTAATCTGACGGAAACGAAAAGGCGATCTGGGATTCAGTAAAAAATGTATTTTTTGTTTCATGATGATAATTGAAGCGGATGTTTTGAGATTCAAGAATCTTTCGCGTCTCATCCACATCCTTTGTTTTGAAAACCTCTCCCACATAGCGTGCGTTTGCCTTCGCAGCCGAAAGTGGATAAAGTCGGTTTTGCATGGTAATCCCATCCATATAGTCCGTCACTAATGGCTCCATGACGATCAATCGTGGGAACTCCGGTTGCGACTGAAGCACAAATATTCGATGTGTTTGATTCTCAAAAGCGGCAGAAAACCGATAAGGGCCCATCAGGTACAACTCGCGGAGATAGGGCAAAGCATCGCCATGCTCAACCTGGACAACCAGTGCGCGAATAGTTTCCAATAAATCGTCTAACCCGGTACTCTTTCTACGTTCGTATATTTTTACCTTGTAGGTTTCAAAGAATTCCGAATTTTCTTTGTCGCCCTTTGATTTGTATTGCAACGGATCGATTGCCATCAGAACTCCTTATTGATACTTATGTACATGACAGCAAAAAGGCCGCCCTATAAGGTTGCTGTAACATCTTTGCGAAAAATATCAGCAGTCGCGTGCTGCCAGTGAGTGTTGAAGCCCGGGTCATCCGTTCCGTCAAGCAACTCACCAGGCTTTAGAAATCGGTATGCCTGATCATAGGTTTTGATGTCGGTCCCCTCTCCGCGAAGACAGATGTGCCACGGTCCCAACTCGCGTGGGTGATCAAGGCCTGCCGCGGCGACTATCTCAGCCAACGCTGACAAGGTGTTTTGGTGAAAATGAAATGCTCGTTTTGCTTTATCGGCTACATTCAATGCCCAATATCGTCGCGGATCTTGTGTTGTAACGCCAACCGGGCAACGATTGGTATGGCACGACTGTGCCTGAATGCAACCCACGGCCATCATGAAACTGCGCGCTGCATTGCACCAATCCGCCCCGATGGAAAGATTCCGCGCAATGGCAAAAGCTGAAGCAACTTTACCTGCTGCCGCTACTCTGATTCGGTCTCGCAGATTGCAACCAACGAGCGCGTTGTGGACAAAGATCAAGCCTCCCTTAAGAGGCGTTCCTACCGTATCAGCAAATTCGAGCGGTGCCGCTCCCGTTCCTCCCTCTGCACCATCTACTGTAATAAAGTCTGGGAATATTTCCGTTTCAAGCATCGCCTTGCAAACGCTTAGGAACTCTGTCCGATGCCCTACACATAATTTAAATCCGATCGGTTTGCCGCCTGATAAAGCTCGCAGGCGTCCCACAAACTCACACAACCCGCGTGGCGTTGAAAAAGCGGTGTGACCCGGGGGCGAAATGCAGTCGCGACCCATCGGTATTTTTCTGGCTGCTGCAATTTCTGGGGTAATTTTTGCTGCCGGCAGCACTCCACCATGTCCCGGTTTTGCGCCCTGAGAAATTTTGATCTCGATCATCTTCACCTGATCAAGTACCGCTTGCTCAACAAACAAATCCTCACAGAAGGTGCCATCATCGTTTCTGCAACCGAAGTAACCCGTGCCAATCTGCCAAACGAGATCACCCCCTTTTTTGCGATGATAGGAACTGAGTCCACCCTCTCCTGTGCAATGATAAAAATTGCCTTTTTTAGCCCCTGCATTCATGGCCAAAATTGCAGAAGGACTCAAGGCACCAAAACTCATCGCCGAAATATTCAGCACCGAACAGGAATACGGCTTTTCACACTCCGGACCGCCAACGGATATGCGAAAAGCTTCTTCCGATTTTTTATGTGGAGCCATCGAATGGTCAATCCATTCGTGATGTCGTCCATAGACATCTAACTCTGTACCGAAGGGCGTCACATCTTCAACATTTTTTGAACGACGATAGATGAGTGACCGCTGATTTCGATTGTAAGGATGACCATCAATATCGCTTTCAATAAAATACTGATGAATTTCAGGGCGGATCATCTCCTGCAAAAAACGTAAATGGGCTAGGATGGGATAATTGCGTGTTATTGAGTGTCGTACCTGGATCAGATCCCAGACACCAACGAACAAGAGAAAAAGAGCGATCGCTGTAAGCAGATGAAAATAAGGCGAAATCTTTTGGCCAAGCAAACAACAGATAAGCGTCGCGACCAGCGCAATGATCAAAGCCAGAAACCGCATACGATAGCATCCCCTACGAGTACACCCTATTTTGCTAGCAGATTATCTAATATGACTGGCGAGGCGTCAATGAATGGCCAACGTAATACTTGGTCTTTATTCATCTTTCCGAGAGACTCCCGTCAAAGCTGGAATGAAAAAACGGAGTCAGACCGGACCGCCAAAAGATTTCTATCGCTCATAAGACCAAACGGCGAATTCAATCAAAGGTGGCCACAAAGAGTGACGGCCGAGAAACCGCTGGCTGAAAAATGTCGAAAACTGTGGGATAAGTAAAGCAAACATTCACATCACAAAGTGCTATGGCATCACAGAAACAAAAAGGCGATCAAGGCGAAAGCGGTAAACGCGCATTCGCCCGTCACTTCGCTATTGTCGCCATTGCTCTGCTGCTTGTCATTCTTGCCGGGGAATGGCTCGGACCGGAGGTTCTCAAGCTAAAAAACTGGATTGCCTCGCAAGGACCGAAAGGGCCTATCCTTTTCCTCCTTATTTTCATCGTACTCTCTTCTGTTTTTGTCCCCGACACGGTATTTGCTGTGATTGCGGGAACACTCTTTGGAATCCTCTGGGGTACGCTACTTATGTTTGTGGGAGGGGTAATCGGGGCGACTCTCAATTTTTATCTAGCGAGAACGCTTTTTCGAAAGCAGGTCCGAGGTTTCCTCACGAAACACCCCCGATTCTCTATCGTCGAACAGGCAGCAGAACATGAGGGCCTGCGACTACTCCTACTGCTGCGACTGGTACCTCTCAACCCGGCTACGGTCAGCTATCTTTTGGGAACCACTGGTATTCGGTTCCCCGTATTTCTCTTCGCTTGCATCGGACTCATTCCCGGATTTTTTGTTGAAGTCTATTTCGGCTATTTACTCAACCACGTGAGCACAGCAAAGACTCTTACGGGTTCGTTCGACATGACGCACCTTGCTGCGACGATCGCTGGTTTTGTGGTTTGTGTTGGAACACTTGTTTATCTCATCGTGATTGCCCGGCGAGCGCTTGCGGAACTTTCCATTCAAGAAAATTGATTGCCCTCGCACAAAAATGCGGGTGGCAGGTTTTACCTGCCACCCGCATACTCAATAGAATCACACCTGACGCGGAATTAGCCCACACCTGGCACGGATGCTTGGGATTCAGTGATTGGTCCCTGCACCTTGATGAGTTCAACTTCGAATACGAGTGTCTGATTGGGGCCAATTTGGCCACCGGCGCCTTGGGAACCATAAGCGAGGTGAGACGGAATATAAAGTTGCCACTTGTCTCCCTCTTTCATGAGTTGTAACGCCTCGCTCCAACCAGCAATCACACGGTTGAGAGGAAAAGTAACCGGTTCACCACGTTCGTAGGAGCTGTCAAAAACCGTCCCATCCGGCAGAGTGCCGTGGTAGTGGACCGTAACACTATCTTCGCTTGCAGGCTGTTCCCCGGCACCGTCCTTGATGACGCGATACTGAAGTCCACTCTCAGTGGCAGACACACCTGTTTTAGTTTTATTTTCTTCAAAAAATTCATTTTCTTTTTCCAAGGCAGCCTCTGCGGCCTTTTTCTCTGCGTCAACTTGTTTCTGAATCAAATTGGACTGAAATTGATTCATCACTTCCTGTATTTGGTCGATAGTGAATTTTGATTCTTTTCCCTCGAATCCAGCTTGCACACCTTCATTAAAGGTGGCTAAATCAATTGCAATCTCCTGGCCACGCGCACTCTTACCAAAACTAAGGCCAATGCAATAACTTACATCCTCCATATTTACCTTGGGGGTTTCACTTGCCGACGTAGCAGCATACTGACCTGCCGGACTTGTCGGGATTAATTTCTCTGTGCGTTGCTCTTCAGACTGTGCCACAGCACCAAAGAAAGCGGTGAGAACCAAGAAGGTGATACCTGTAAAAAATCGCCTCTTCATGACAAATCTCCTTAATCAATAGAATAAAAAGGTTACGTCGCGCGGGGTACATGCGACTCAATAATTTCGGCAGCAGCAGCAGCCACCCATCCCTCACGTCCATCGGTCGTGCGAACCTGAATCCAATCCCCTCTTCTTTGCACCACCTCGAAGCGACTTCCCTCAGGAAGAGTCGTCCCTCCAAGAGACGCAAAGGCGGATCCGTTTCCCGCACGGAGTTCGACATCCTCAGCCACAACGACACCTCGATCTGCGGAATCCGTCTGCCAATATTGAAAACCAAGAGAAAATCCGCTGAGCAAACAGCCCAGAGCCGCAACACCAACGACTTTTCGACAGACACTGATCCTTAACCAAAGGACGGCAGCCAAAGCGAGCCAAAAAACGGACCAGAAAAAAATACCAGACCAAAGGCGGAGATGCTGAGAAATCCTCTCATTCCAATACTGAAACCATTCTGAAAAAGATTGTTTCTGAATCTGCTTTTCACCCGTTAGCAGAAACAAAGCGCGATCCCGACCCGCTTGTATAGGTGAATCGCCGGGCAAGTAGGCAAGTGCACGCTCATAGTTCGCAAGCGCCAGTGCGACTTGGCCGGATTGCAAATATGCAGTCGCGAGATTCGAATACAATTTTCCATTTTTGATCCCCTGATCAACCAGGAGTTGATACTTACTGGCTGCTTCAGAAAACGCCTCTTTGGCAACGGCAGCATCTGTTGTAGCTACAAGACCTCGTTGATACGCACTGGATCCCTCTTTAAGAATCTGTGCCGTTTGGTCGTGACTCAATTCAGCAGCTACAAGCTGGCCAACCGAGTTGCCCCAAAGGCCTGTAAAGAAACAGCATGCCCCCAGCAGGACTGCTGTGCGTAGCCAGCGATTCTTGCCCGGTGATCGCAGATGAAAGCGACGGATGTTCTGTAGCTGCTTGCGTGCCGTGGCAACGAGTGCTTGAATATCCGCGCCCGAGGCACCGGCATAACAGGCAACTTCGCAGGTGGCAAGAAGTTGATCAAATTCTTCAACTGTCTGCTCTGACAATTCATTCTGCAATAAGGTAACTGCCTCTCGCCGCGTCAGGGAAGGCGAAGCGATGCCAGCCAACGCTGCAACATACGTCAGTAAGGCCGAAGAGACTTCTTCCGCACTGCTAGCATTGTCGAGAACATATGCAGCCTGCTTGCGGGCTAGGCGTCGACCTCCTTGCCATCCGTTTAGCATCCGTGGGCCGAATTGAACCAAGGAGACAATCAGGAAAAGGAAGGGAGCCCATAGTAAACCAATAATGACTGACCAGCTTGTTGCTTGATTTGTATTTTCTAAAAGGCCTGTACCCTGATAGTGGTTCAGGGCGATCTGAGTCAGCGGATCGGGTTGCTTCCCGGGCGGTGTCGTTTTGGATCGCGGTGTCGACGAAGCCACAATGCTTGAAAGCGCAAGTTGGTCTGCAGCTTTAACTTCAATCGCAATCGGATCACTCCACACGGTTTCAAATTTTTCGGCTTGGGGATCAAAGAAGCTGAAAGGCAGCGCGGGTATTTCCGTAATTCCTGCGCGCCGCGGGCGAATATTCACGCTGAAAACCTTGACATCATCTTCTATCAGTCCCGCCAGCGATTCATCTGGTACTTTGAATCCGTCAGTCAACGATGCTAATTCTGCCAAAGGAGGAGCCTGAACCAACTCCATCGGTCCGTCGCCTCGAATCCCTATATTGAAAGTAATTGGGTCACCCGCTTTGACGCTTTGTAGGTGCGCCCGCGTGATCATCTCATAGTGACCGACGGCGCCTCGATAATCTGCCGGCCGACCCAGTTCCGGAATGGGAACCACACGCGTGGAAGGAATTTTTGCGTTTTCCACAAGCGGTCGTGCTTCGGCAATCGTTAAATTACCCGAGGAAAAAAATCCTCGGTCTTGTTCAAGAGTTGTCGGATACTGCATGACAATTTGGACATCGCCCGTATCCACTTCCCCGGGCCGCGTGGGATAGATTGTTGCCGGAATTTCATAGGCATAATACAGTTGGTCTTCGCCCTCCGCATTGGCATGAACCACTTGCTGTCCTGTTACCTGCCGACGATTTTCGGCCAGGTCTTTGAGTGCCGCACCAAAAGCACCCCACTGCGAATGCTGTGCAGAAATTAAGTCCCACATATCGCGCGGCGAAAGTGTAACATCGAACTGCCGATCTCGATAAGGCTTGACGAGAACACGAAGAACGAGGTCGAGTGGTTGTCCAACAAAAATCTTCTCCTGCTTTCCATCTACTTCGACAAATAGCAGATCGCCTGTTTCGCTCTTACTCGCCGTAAATCTCAAAGCCCGAGTCTGTTCGGTTTGTCCGTCAACTTTGACCCTGAGTGGTGGAATCACAAACTGACCCGGCATGCGGGGTGTTATATTCCACGCGTAGGTTACACTCGTGCGGTCGGTACGACGCCCGTTCATGATCGTCGTCTGAGAACTACGACTGGGCACTCCCGATGCGGTAACTTGCAGTCCACTCACCTCTGGGATCACAGGTTGCGTCTGGCTTTCCGCATTACTGATTCGCACATAAAGAGAGATGGGTACCCCCACATAGGCATGGTCGGCTGACAGGGCCGTTTCCACTGTGGCAGCAAGGGCAGGCAGTGCCGGTAGTCCTACACAGACAAGAGCGAAAAAAAAGATTCTTTTGCATAACGTGTGAAACATGTCATCGTACCTCGCGGTTTACCAATCACGATCTACAGGTTGATAGTAGCGCTGCGTTTTGCGGAGCTTTTCGTAGCGACGCTTGAGGTCACGGTCACGAACGGCTTGGAGCATTTTTTCTGCTTCTTCTTCCGTCATCGCCCGCGGTTCCTGCCCGTCAGCGGAGGAACCTATACCGTGGTGTCCCTCTGGCTTTTCGTTTGAGTTCTCTGTCTGCGTACCACCGGAAGACCCTGGAGTCTGCTGCTGGTCCTGCTCGCCTTCCTGCTGGTCCTGTTCCTGCTCGTTCTGTTCCTGCTCGTCCTGTTCCTGCTCGTTCTGTTCCTGCTCGTTCTGTTCCTGCTGGTCCTGGTCCTGCTCGCCTTGTTCCTGCTCGCCTTGCTGCTGCTCCTGCTCGTTCTGTTCCTGCTGGTCCTGCTCCTGTTCGTTCTGTTCCTGCTCGTTCTGTTCCTGCTGGTCCTGGTCCTGCTCGCCTTCCTGCTGCTGCTCCTGTTCGTCCTGCTCCTGCTCGCCTTGCTGCTGCTGCTCCTGCTCGTTCTGTTCCTGCTCGTTCTGTTCCTGCTCGTTCTGTTCCTGCTGGTCCTGGTCCTGCTCGCCTTCCTGCTGCTGCTCCTGTTCGTCCTGCTCCTGCTCGCCTTGCTGCTGCTGCTCCTGCTCGTTCTGTTCCTGCTCGCCTTCCTGCTGCTGCGCCTGTTCGTTCTGTTCCTGCTCGTTCTGTTCCTGCTGGTCCTGGTCCTGCTCGCCTTGTTCCTGCTCGCCTTGCTGCTGCTCCTGTTCGTTCTGTTCCTGCTCGTTCTGCTCCTGTTCGCCTTGTTCCTGCTGCTGCTCCTGTTCGTCCTGTTCCTGCTGGTCCTGCTGGTCCTGTTCCTGCTGCTCTTGTTCCTGCTGCTCTTGTTCCTGCTGAATCTGGTCGATGAATAACTGAGCCAACTCAGCATTGGCACGCGCATCGGCATCTTGCGGATTGGCCTCGATCGCTCCGCGATAGTGGGAGATCGCCGTTTCCAACTTTGCAATCGCCTCGTCCGCCTCGTCAGGATTCTCCGCGCGGAGTGCTAACGCTTCGGCATAGTCACAGTTTGCCAGATTGAAACGTGCTCTCGCTTCCAGGGCTCGATCTGCAACCGCCGTCGAACGAGTAAAAGAATCGCGAGCCTCCGCATATTGCCCTTCTCGATATTGGGTAACGCCTTGGTTGTAGATCGCCTCGTAAGCGAGATCACTCTCGACACTAGGCCCCTCAAAGGCTACTGGGGATACCGCTTGTTGCTTTTGCCCGGTTGTCTCGTCAGCTCCTGCTGGCGAAGAAACATCCGACAACATCGCCGCAAAAGAGACAGCGACTGCTGAAGCAAAAAAACGTATGCAACCGCGATGAATCATGACTGTCGCCCTCCCCCCGGAAGTCGCTGACCGATCCCTGCCATCCAGAGGGTATCGAGTCCGAGCACCAAAAGTGCGAGTCCTATAAACCACGGATAGCGGGGAATGTAACTATTTATACGGGCCGTTTCGAATTCGGTTTGCTCAACCGATGAAATATAAGAGTGGTAAACATCGCCCATATCGACTTGTTTGGTGCCTGCTGGAATGTAGGCCCCCTCACCCGCAAGAGCGACCTGCTTGAGGATTTCCCCATTCATCCGGGACCAAACCTCCTCGCCCTCGTGCTGCAAATAAGAACGGCCCCGACTTGCCAAACGGACCGGAATACGTGCCCCCTTTTCCATACTGCCTAAACCCACCGTAAAAGTGCGGATCCCTTGTGAGGCATAAGCATCGCTTGCCTCTTCGACAG
>Ga0209986_10000326_pt1 | contig 45387 bp, 45 predicted proteins | sample BlataG_FD_183168 | JGI IMG/M metagenome (GOLD analysis project Ga0209986, IMG submission 183168) | Deep subsurface microbial communities from Black Sea to uncover new lineages of life (NeLLi) - Black_00105 metaG (SPAdes) (version 2) | ecosystem: Environmental > Aquatic > Marine > Oceanic >... | reverse complement strand
CATCAATTGTGAGTTTAATTCTTTTCAAAGCGAGGGAGTCTGCTCCTAGGTACTTGAAGCTGAAGTCGGCGAACTCTATCAGCGCCATGGATTCTCTCCCTCTTAGGATGACTCATCACTCTCAGGTGATGGCTCTTTCTTGATTGCGTCCCTAATGAGTTGTACTGCTATTGAGGCGGCCGTATCTCCGAGTATCTTGCCATTTGCCCCAGCTGCGTTGGGATGCCCGCCTCCCTTTCCCTCAATTAATTCTCCGAGCGGCTCCATCACGTCACTTCCCAGATTCACGCCAGTTTTCTCATAGAACTCCACGGTGCTCCTAGAGCTCAGACGTACTTCTCCATTGGATGGACTCCCACTAACGATAGCAACGTCGGCGCCCATACCAATCAGTCCACGGCATGCACTGGCCTCAAAGGCCTTGATTCTGGATGTGACGATGATCCAGTTGTCGATATTGTGGACCTGTAATCGACTGGCAGCCTTGAGTCTCGCTATCCGTTCCGACCTACTAGCTTTGATGGCTAGCGAACTCATGCACGCTTGATAGTCAGCTCCATTACGCACTAACCTGGCTGCAGCAACGAGAGTATCCTTGTCTGCATAGAGGAATCTGCGCGTGTCAAACAACATCCCAGTGAGGAGTAGGTTTGCGATGTCCGCTCCAATTTCTAATTCGATCTCATCATACAGACTCGCAAGAATCTCGCAAGTAGAGTATCTATCGCTCCGTACAACTGAATGTTTCGCAATGCTGTCAAGCTCCGGGTTAGGTTCATGATGATCAATCACCAAGGTCCGTTCAGGATTGGTAACGGCCTCCTTGAAATTGGGACCGAGTTGTAGCTGGCTATTTGTATCTACAAGGATTACCAAATCGTAGTCATCTTCAGCTGTTTCATGAATCTCAACGGTTTGTGCGAATCTATCGAGTACTTGCATTGAGAGCCTGCTCACATCATCGCACGCAAGCTTGGGCATACTCTTGGGGTTGATTTTCCTACAAATGTCCGCGACTGCAATCATTGAGCAAACTGCGTCAGGATCTGCATTATGATGCCCTAGAATCAAGGGGTGAAAAGATGACTTCAATAGGGAAATGATATTCAATGGGTCTTCATCTCCGCGAGCCGTTTCTCAAGCCACTCTGTTCCGAATCTGTTTACCCCCTCCGTTATATCGTCAAGTGAGTGACCTGTGTCGTATTCCTGCATCAAGTCCAATTGTACTTCGAACTCGAGAGTCTCATTAAGTTCGAGTATGCAGGTCACGGTGAGCTCTGAGATGCTCTTTTTTGGTATCTTATCGAAGATGTGCTGCGTGATGGCCGCTTCACACTCTTCTGTCAACTGCTCAAGGTCAGATTCCGACAACTCTGGCAATCCAATCTCGAATACTGGATTCATGTTTCTCACTGGAGCCTGAGATTATGTTTGCTAAGCTCGAGCTGTATCTTCTCCTGAAGCTCCTTCAGACTAGCTGCGAGTGATTCTACTTTTTTATTCATGGAGTTCAGCGTCTTCTCGAGAACTTCTTCTCGATCTGCAAGGTCCTTGACTGTTGAGGGCTTGTCAACCTTGAACAGGATTTGCCCGACATTCTTGTAGGTCACAACATCATCAGGCTGCTTGTTTAGCTCTTCAAGAGTTGCTTTCACCTGATTCAATTCCATCTGCCATGTCTGCAATTGCGCAGCCATCGTTTCATAGTTACGCTGCATAGTATCGAATTTTCGCAGGTCTTGTTCCAGAGCGGGGGGTAATGTCTGAGCCATAATTGTTGAACTCCCTTTCAAGTACGGGGTGTTTCGAAGTGCGCCTGATGAGTCACGACTTAAGGGTTTTGGCGTGTGTCGGTCACGGATTCCACAGCCATCTTACAGCCAGACACCCACGCCAGATAGGAGTTCATTGCCGCCCTCAGGGCGGTGAGGTCTCCTGCTGTAATATCAATGATCAAGGTAGCCCCCTTAACTGAAATGCTGGCTGCGGCTCTGTCTGCAGGAGATGCGTCGATTTCTGGTAAGAGAGCAGATTCTATCATTTTAGCCAATTCGTCCGATTCCAAATCAATGGAAAGCGTTGCACTTGCACTCTGAATTGGTTTTGAGGTCATGGCTTCCGCACTCTGCGTTAATAGCTGCTCTTGGTGACCATCCTCGTAAAAAGACTTCGAAATGCGTTCTCTTGTTCCAAATGCTATGGCAGTTGCTGTTCTGCAATGAGCTGACGAAGAACTAGACAGTAACCGAGGTTATCCTCATCCTCGGCCCGATCTCAAGGCCATCTTTTGCATGATAATGTGTCCAGAGAGTTTTGCCGGTTGGGAAGTCCTGAAGCCACACCACAACATTGTTCATGCTTTTTGATCCAACAGCCAGAATTTCCGTTGATTCAGCAATGGGCGCATCTAGAAGCTTGCTCAGCATTTCAGCGATTGCTCTGGTCTGTTCACCAGCTCCACTCAGGACGGCTATCGAATGGATAGTATGCATCTTCGGACTGCGTGAGGAGGACACCTCGCGGCGAAGCTTGGCACTCTCCATCCGCACCTCCATTAGTTGCCCTCCATCTGGAGATAATATCTGCAGACTCCTCGGATTCCCCTTGAAAAGCGATACGACAATGGCAGCACTTGCTCTCGACTGCTTGATTCGTGAAGAAAGCTCGGCTATGCTCATTCCGCCGCGGTTGAATCGCTCAGTACCGGGGAGCACAGTCCAGAGGTCGCGTACAAAAGAGCGGACTCTGTTAGAGGTCCGCCGAGTAGTTGTGATTAGGATAGATGGCATCAAGGTTCCCTCAGTTACGGAACCCATTATGAGATTCGCGTCTACTCTTGGCCTTCTTCTGGAGAAACCTCTGGAGTTTCGGTTTCAGGCCCTTCTTCCATCTCAGTTGGAGCGGCTTCCGCGGATTCCTCAATCTCTTTCGAGAGAGATGTCATGAACTCCGGAACAGCTTCCTCATCATCACTTCTGAGAGCAAGGAAGTCACCAGCAACTCTCTGGGCTACAGCGCGCTTTGCGGCCTTCCCAGCGTCTGTGAAGGGAACGTACGCTCCTCCAGCAAAGAGAAGCTCACACTTTCTGCATCTCCAGAGTCCAACAGCCACCCGCCTGAGAGCTCTAGTGGCACACGCTGGACAGCGCGTTGGCTCTGAACGCTTCCGATCGATATCAAGGACTCTGCGCCGTAGTTTGGCACCATACCTAACGCCATATCGTCCTGTACTACCGACTTTCTTCGTTCTTGCCAATGTCCTGGTCTCCCAGATCCCTTTCCCGACCCATATTGGGGCATTCTAAGTGGCGTTGCGGGATTCTATCACTCGCCCTTTTATTTGGCTTATTAGCCTATCTATCAGCATCCGAAGGAGAGATGCAAGGGCATTGCCCTTACTAGTCTCACTTCTTCTTTCTTGCCTTTATCGTTTCCTTGATGAGTTTGTGCAAATCCTGAGCACGGCCAATCGCCATGGTCATCGATCTTTCAATCTCATCAAGTGTGAGGGGGCCAGAACCGCCACCCTTTTGCATGGCTCTTAGCTTATCGTTCTTGTCGACCGCCATCGTGAGTCGACAGTCCTGCACCATCTCCTCCTTCAGAGACGGGTCAATCACCAGATGTCGACCAATCCTCGAAACAGTAACCTCGACAACTGAGTTCTGGAGTGGTAGATCCAGTTTCTTCCCTGTTAGAACCGCGTTGCCATCCTCCCACTTGTACTCATCGTACTTTGTGGTGTGCAAGGCTGCAGCTACTGCCAGTGAGGATGCATCAATCAGATTACCGTCGTAGTCCAAAGGATATACGTCAGCGAATACCATGTACACCTTCTTTCCAGGCTTTATGCACAGTTTTGCGGTGTCAATCATCTCGCTCTCGCGAACACCCCTGTCTACCACTCTGGCGAGCTCGATAGCGGGCTCCTTAGGTGGCCCAAGCTCGAATAGCGGCGAGGCAAGTGGTTGCAACTCTGCAGTCACCATCATGACTCCTTGGTCCGGCGAGTCTGGGTAGGGCTCCCCTAGGAGTACTTTTACTCCAGCAATCACGGCTGTGTTTCCGAGACGTACAAGAGCCGAACCCTCGGCTTTCGCATCAACAACATCGAACTCAATCTCGGTGTTTCTACACTCGTTAGGTGCTCTGCCGTCTATTCGCTTGCCAGTGTCGAGAAAACCTGCAATATAATCGCGGTCAATTTTGCTTATGACTTCAGTACTATAGTCACCCATGTCTATTCGTCCTCCTCTCCTGCAATCTCGGCTTCGCCAAGATCGGTTTCCAAGTCGTCTTCGTATTCGTCGACATCCTCGCCATCAATCGCCACCTTCTTGGTGTATGCACGCTTCAGGGCTTCCTTCTGGAGCTCAAGAAGGTACTTCATTGCAGTGACTCCCATCCCCATGGCTTCAACCAGTTCCTCCTTACTGAAGGATCCATCCTGCTGCAGCAACGTAATCTCTCCAGTTGTGCCGAGCATGGCCATTGGTACATCGCCTCCACCGTACTTGTCCTCCTCATCACCCAAGTCAACCAAAAGCTTGCCTTCCGCGTTGCCTACGGCAACAGCTGGCACTAGACTCTTCATTGGTATGCCTGCGTCAGCAAGGGCCAAGGAAGCTGCGTTAATTGCAGCACACCTAGTACCGCCATCAGCCTGTAACACCTGAATGAAGACATCCACAACTGCGCGAGGGTAGTCTTCCAAGAAGAGAGCGGGCTTCAATGCATTGGCGATGACCATGGAGATTTCACGTTCTCTTCGAGATGGTGCGGGCCTTTTCCTGTCAGGGACAGAAAAGGTAGCCATACTATATACGCATCTAAGATAGGCCCTGTCATTTATGGTCAAGTGCCGGGGGTGAAGCTCCCGGGGGCCATATACTGCAGCCAAAATGTAGGTCTTGCCTTGCCGAATGGATGCTGAGCCATCTGCTTGTTTAATTACACCAACCTTCAGTTCGATAGGTCGTATCTCGTCAGTTCTTCTGCCATCAATTCTCAATCCTTCGGGATTGATAAGAAAGCTTGGCTTTGTTTCCGGACTCATTCTTCAATCACTTCCTCCGTTGTGTTATCATTATCCTTTGCAACCTCCGCTTCTTCAGCAGGGGCTAGTTCCTCGTCAGATGCCTCGGACTCTGCCGGCTCCTCTGCCAGGGCAGTCATCGCTTCCTCAGCACTCTCTTCTTCGACCAGAGGCTCCGGTTCTTCTTCTGGCGGCTCCGCATTCACAGGAGCTCTTGCTTCTTCTTCGGACTCGATTTCGGTCAGCTTAGGAGCCGTTTCTTTCATGTCTGCTAGCTCTTGGTCAAGCATCGCACCGATTCTCTCGGTCAGCTTCGAAGTGTGCGCCTGCATCTCAATCATCTTGAAAGCTTTGATTGCTAGATTGAGTGTGGAGGTGTCAGGAGCGCGAATCCAAATCCGCCCATTCTGAGCGACCACCGCTTCAATTCGAAGCTTGTCCTTGATCATGTTGATCATCGAGCCCGACCGTCCGATTACGCGTGGTATCTTTGCGGGGCTCAAATCGAGAATCATACCTTCAGCGAGCAGCCCCAGCCCTCTCCCTTTGAGTGTAAGGAATGGGCCGCTATTTCTGTCGAAGGCGGTGATCTCTGCTGCAATCACATCGCCAATGTTGAAGTAGCGAGATATGTCATCGTCGTAGGGACGTCGTAGCGCATTGTTAGCGTGAAGTGATGCGCCATAAGGTCCGGTGATGTCAACCTTCCAGTTGTTTCCTGCAACTCTGGTAATAGTGCCTATCACAAGGTCACCCTCACTGGGGATGTACACCCCCTCAAGAGGAACTACTTTCACAGTATTTCCACGTAGTTCTGCGATACCTACTAACGCCGAGTATATCTTACCTTTCTCGTCATAAGTCCCCATGGAGGAGCGATATCGACCCTCCGCAAGTAATTCTCCTGGGACTACTACTTCTCTCTTTCTAAAATAAACAGCCAAATTTCTTCCCTCATTCTGTATTCATGCTTTTTCGTCATGTTATGATATTCATTAGATGCACCGCATTCTGCAGCTGTCATCTAACAACGTCAATTCGTGTTTGTCCTTTTGTCAACTTGTTCAAGTCATCATAGAGCGCCTGTCTAATGGATGCAGGCATCTCCACGAGTCCAGTCCATGAACCATCCTGCCCCCAAGAATCAGATTTAATGACTCCAGCTTTTGCCACGATGTTGTACCCCTTGCCAGCAAATGAGGCGGGAATCGTTATCCTTAGCTTAAAACTCTCAAAGGAGATTGGGATTATCACTAGAAGCGCCTTCACCACTCGTGGAACCTGTTCATCAATTCTGATGAAGGGGTCGACGTGTACCTTGGCCTCTTCCATCGCTTGCCGAATTCGATCTGGTGGATGAGGATGCCCAGTTTGGGGGTTCATAGCTTTCTTAGCTATATTTTTGATGATTGCCTCAGTCTTCTCCTCGACAAGTTGGACTCTCTGTTCATGTGTCAACTTGAACTCACCTTGCTTGAGAATCTCAGGTGCTATCGTGAAGACCTCACTTGAACCAAAAGCATCCTTCACAAGGATGTCACTGGCGCGCGACCCTCTCTTAGCGTCATCATAGATTTCGTAGGACTTCAGAATGTCCTCCAAGGGTACATCTTTCCCGCGTCTGTAATCAAACGCTAGGTCTGGGTCAACAAACAGCTCGAAACGGTTACCTCCCCTTTGAATGCCAATAACAACGGCATCCAGTTCGAGCCATGTATCTCCGCCTTTCCTGGAACCCATCAACTGTCAGGTCAACTCCTACGCTTTCTTTTCTGATTCTATGGGTGATAGATGGCGTTCTACTTCCTCGTGGGAGAGCTTGTAGAAGGTTCCTGTGCTTACGGGAATCTTAGCAATCTCCACATTGTTGGAAGTTAGCTCAGCATCGGTAGTCTGACGAAGAGTATCTAGAGCAAGATTAACTGCCTGTGCAATCTTCATCTTGGGTTTGTAATGCTTTTCGAGATATTCGCCAGCTCTGCTGCTCCCCTGGCCAATTACAGCCGCTAGGAAGCCCCAGAATGTGCCTACTGGATCGGTAACGAACAGTCTAGGTGAAGTATCATGGTCAACCGAGCCAATAATCATTGCAACGCCATAGGGACGTGCACCGCCTGTCTGCGTGAACTGCCCTTTGATGTCACATATGTACTCAGCCACGGCTTCACCGGGGACGGGTTCTTCAAAGGTCAACCAATACGACTGCGCTTTTATCCGTGCATTTTCAATCAATATTCTTGCGTCAGCCATGAGACCCGACGTAGCGATCCCAATGTGTTCATCTATCTTGGATATTTTCTCCACGCTATCTGGTTCTTGCAGCGGCTTCGTAGTCTTTTCAGCAAGCAGCACTACACCCTCATTGCAGAGAATCCCAATAGAGGTTGCTCCCTGCTCCACTGCCTTCTTTGCATATTCGGCCGCAAAGATTCTGCCTTCGGGACTGAAGATGCTGGTACTCGTATCGTACCCTGCACCAGAAATGCCAAACACTTCAATGTTCCTCCAAATAGTCTCCAGCAATACTCAGGGGAAGCCAGAATCTCGTGCGATTGGCACTACCTAGCAGTTCCAACAAGTACACATCAGACTGCCCAAGTGACACTGACTCCAGGCCATTGTACACTAGGCTCAAACGGCTATCTTCGAAATTGATTCATAAAGCTTCTGGTCTAGTTGTGCAACTTCTGCTAATCGATCTCAGCGAGTTTCAGTCCTGAAGCATATAGATGTATACAACGAACCCTATGGAAATTACAAGAGTGGCGATACCAACGTTGACTTCGAACATCGCCCACGAAATTGCCGTCACCAGAATCAGAGCAGAAATAATCTCAAGCCAACCGGCCCGTATTCCGGTGAAGTAGAGTCTGGAACTGATTATTGTGACAATAAGAGCGATGAAGAAGCCAACCATGAGCAGGGTTTCAATCACCGGAACTAGGAAGGCATTGATTTCCAATAACCAATTAACAGGACTTGTATTGATGACTTCAGGTGTAGACCAGAACCAAAAGGCCACTCCAAGTATCAGAAACACGAGCGAGAATACCACCGTAATTATCGTGGATCGCACGAACTCCTTTTTCTCAATCTCGTCGCTCACTGTGCCTAACACCGACCTTGGCTTCGGGGACATTTCTGTTTCCCACTTAAAGATACCGACAAGATAGCACTCGCTCTAGTGGTCATGACCTTCATGCGCGCTCGTATCCAATACTTCGCTGAGAATTATGGTTGCTTCTTCAGTGTGCTGCGGAAGTTGGTCTAGATTTATGCTCACGCGATCTCGTAGCCGCTTGATTTGCATTGCTACCACGTACGAAAGGGCTGCGAGTATTCCTGCGATTGCGCTTGGCGAAGCACTAACTGTGAAGGATGCAACCAATCCCATCAGCTCAGACAGCAATGCAATGACGAAAACAGCAATGAAAATGCCGCGAATTGATTTTATTAGCTCACTTGCCGCAGCAGCTGGTGCAACCATGATTGCGTAGACCAGGATTGCACCCACGGCTTTGGTTGCAAGCGCGATTGCTAGAGCCGAGGTAACGAGCATAAGGTAATGGTAGGCTCGAGCATTCATGCCGTGAGAAATGGATCCCTCCATGTCAACACTCACGTAGATGAACTCCTTGTTGAATACGAATGTAATCAGAACCAGTACTATGGCTGTTATGGCCAAGAGGACTATGTCGAAGTTGTTAAGCAGAAGGATATCACCGATGAGATACCCCCATATCTGAGGCACCTGCGTGGGAGGAATATAATACATCAAAAAGACTGCTATGCTCATCGAGAGAGCAAAAGACACACCAACAGCGACTTCCATCTTCTGTGTCATGCCAGTTTCCCCCGCATATCCAGTAACCAATGCAACAAATACGCTGAACAACAACGCTCCAATAATGGGATCAAACCAAGGTACCAGACCAGAGTGCTGCAGGAATAGACCGAGAGCAGCGCCACCCAGTGCAGCATGGGCGACCCCAGATGTCATGAATGAGAGACCCCGAAAGACCAGGAATGTGCCACTTGCAGAGGCAACTATTGCAATCAATAGGGCACCTATGAGGGCGCGCTGCACAAAGGGCATTGCGAGCGCTTCAAATAGAAAATCAATCATGGCGGTCAACTCCTGAGTCATGTGTGACACAATACCTGTGTCCTGCATACTCGACCACTTTCGCTGCGGGCCCGTATATCTTCTTCAGAAGATCGACATCCATCATGTCACAAGGTGTACCGACGCCAACAACTGTATTCTTCAGCAATAGCACGTCTTTGACCAATGTGTGAATTGGGTTGAGATCGTGTGTGACCATAACTATGCTCACTTCGTGCTCATTACGATAATCACCGAGCGCTTCCACAATCATGTCTTGGCTCTCATGGTCAGTCCCAGCGAGAGGTTCATCCAGCATCAAGATCGGTCCATCGCCTGAGAGAGCTCTAGCAACTAACACCCTCTGACGTTGCCCACCTGAGAGTTCAGGAAAGGGTCGATCCCAGAAGTCTGCCATGTTCACTCGCTTCAGAGATTCCCGAGCCATTTCCTTGTCCTTGGAAGATGCGAACCGTGGCGGCGGCTTCTTCAGCAACCTAGACATCAGTACAATGTCTTTGACTTTCATAGGCACAGATAGCCCAATGCGGTCGCGCTGAGGCACATAACGAACAAGCTTTCGTATCTTCTTGTTCTCACGAACCGAGTCATAACCAAGGACCTTCACTTGTCCCCGAACGGGTTTGATTAGACCCAGAGATGTCGTTAGCAGAGTGCTTTTGCCTGAACCATTTGGCCCAACTATGGCCATGAATGTGGGTGCCTTGATACTGAAGTTCACATTGTAGAGAGCCAGCTCTCCATTGGGGTACTTCACTGCCAAGTCATTGACTTCGAAAAGGAACTGTTGCTCCATCTTGCTATACCTCCACCAGACGCGTCTGCACACTAGCCACTTGTCGTTGGCTTCGCAGCTCTTTGGTAAAAGAATGCAATTTGTTAGCTTCACCACTTGCCACTACTACCTCGAAACACGCGCCTTGCGCAGAGTGGGCATGCATGGTCGCTGTTATCAATGGACTATACTTATGCTGTACGCGGTTGCACTGGTCATCCTTACCCCGCTCCTCGTAGACAATAATCATGATTGCGGTGACTTGCCCCTTAGCCTGCTCAAGGGACTTGTGCTCAGCAAGGAGAGCGTAAAGCGCGTGTCTTATGACACCTGATCGACTGGGAAACCCAGCATTATTATGAAGCTCATCTAATGCAACGAGATCTGACTTGGGCATGGAAACAGCCACGATTGGCAAGATTAACACCTCTAGAATCTGCATTCAAATGCTCGAGAATCATTCATCCTATGACCTTTCATTTGCAAACACTTAATAATTTGACGCTATGAAGTTAATAGCATACCCAACTGCTACCGGCGGGTGAGAAACCATGAAAGTGACTCAAGTGAGAAGCCTCATGGCTATCCTAGTACTGTCCTTGATTATGATCAGCATAACACCCAGTGCAACTGCTCAAGAAGAGCCAGTACTGAGGGTTGTTGCGTCAATCTCACCACTGGCTGGCATTGCGGATGAGATTGGAGGAAATAAAGCAGAAACCTTGTCCCTTTTGCCTGAAGGGGTTGAGCCTCACGTGTTCCAGGTAACAACAGAAATCCTCGATGCTGCTAACTCTGCGGATCTACTGATTCTTACAGGGCATTTCGAATGGGAGGAAGAGTTGGCTAATCAAACAGGCAAACCGTACATTACCCTTGAAGACTTCGAGAAATTTGGGGCTGAACTGTCGCCAATGCCAGGAGGAGATAGCAATTACGCAGCTGCACAAGAGCATGAACACGATGACAACCCACATGCGTATTGGTTGTTGCCAAAGAATGCCATTGCAATCGCCAACGCTACACGCGATTCTCTCACAGTATTGAGCCCCTCATACTCTGATTATTGGCAGGATATGTTCAACGGGTTTCTCCATGACGTGCAAGGACTTCAAGATCTAATATCAGAGCTTGATGATGTACATGGTTTCTCGGAGATGCATGTCGTGGTGACGTTTCCCGCAGAGGCATACGTGGCCAAAGCTTTCGGCATAGATGTGGTAGCTGTGCTTCACAAAGGAGAGAACATCTTCATCTCAGGAGGAGAACTGCTAGAGGTATCTTCTGCACTGATGAATGGGAGTATCGATTTGATATTCGCCTCCGATGTATCGCGCCTTCAAGCAGGGGGTGAATTCGCCATTCAGCTCTCTCAAGACACGGGTTCGAAACTCGTATGGCTGCGCGCGGTTTTCTTCACGGGCTTTTCTGATTATGTCGCGACAATGACCTATAATCTTGGAGCGTTGAATAATGGACTCGAAGGAACTGCGCCTGAATCAGGTGACGGATCGCTCAACCTGTTCCTAGCTATGCTCGCAGGGATACTCGGCATACTTGCACTGGCTGAGGGTCTTGTATTAGTTCAGAGAGCGAAAATGGACAAGTAGAAACAATCATGCACGAATCTTTGTGCCAAGCCGCATGTTGTATACCTTGAACTCTAGGGCGGTCAGCTCATCTTGGATTTCTCTAAACGCACTATCGAACTCATCGGGACCAATCGTCCCAGCCTTCTTCTCTATTACAAGTGCCTTGAGGGCCTTCTGGCGATCATGTATCTGTTTCTTGAGTTTCTCCCACTCCTCACGGTTGCCATAAATGGAGTCGCTCCAGCTTCGGCTCGCCTCGCTATCCTGCCCCAATTTCTGCACAACGTCATTCAAGGACTTTCTGATAGTGTCAGGGTCCTTGTCTTTCTCGGGGTCTTTGTTACTCAACCGGGTCACCAACACTGGCTTCTCAAGGCTGCATCAATATATTCCTTGAGATACAGACGAAATCCAAGTAACATGTGATGTGGCTTAGCCAATTATGAGCGGGAGAAAGAGCACGAATGGCATGAATAGGAGTGTTCCCACGGTGACTGTTGTTGCTGCAGTTTCGGCATCAAGTTTGAACCCGTTTGCATAAGTCACAGTCAGCACTGCAGGAGGCATCAAGGCCTCTAAGAGAATCACTCTGGCAGTCATGTTAGAGAGGCCTGACACAAGCAGTACGGCACCAATAACAGCTGGTACAAGCACCTGACGTATTGAGATGACCTCAAGCGCGGATCGCAGGCCACTAAGAGAGAAACTTGTGCCGATACCAAGTCCAACGACAAACAGAGCCAAGTAGGTCGTTACAATGCCGTTGTATTCAAGCACTGATGTGACCTCTGTTGGCAGTGTGAATCCAAGGGCGAAAAGAATTGCTGCTAGTCCCGCAGCAAGGAAGGGGGGGAACAGAACTGCCTTCCGCACAATGGACTTCAAATCAGGCGCACCGCCCCCATAGGTGGCACCTATAAATGACCCGAGTGTAACGAATAGTGCCATCTGGACGATTGCAAAGATAGTCACAATCGCAATCCCGGCTTCACCAATGAACATCAACACAAGGGGAATTGGAAGAAACATTGCATTGTTGAAGGTCACGCACAGGAGAAGTGCACCAGTTTTCGCTTTGTCGACTGTACGTCTGCGAAGGATAACGAGCAAAAGAATGAACCCCAACAGATGTGTCAGCAACCCCAACAAAATCACTGTAGGTAACTCTGTGAGGGCGTTTGCAGGAGCCGCAAGCAGCGACTGAAGGATGAGTATTGGCAAAAGGAGATTGATAATCAACGATGTTGATACCTTAGCCAAATGATCTGCCCTCTCGGTCTTCTGCGCAACCGCGAATCCAAGCAAAATGAAGACATAGAAGAAACCCATGCGAAGAACCAGATCTAGTGCCTGCATCATCGTTCACCGCTGGAAAAATTGCCAAGTAGCGAAAGAAGTTACCGGAAGGGAATAGGGGAGGAGCTAATTGAACCCACTTTAGGCATCCTTTTCTGATGGGGTTACCGTACTAGGGAAGTCCCAGCACAACGGGCACACAGTGCACAAGACGTGACAGGAAAAGGAGTGTGAAGTTTCCTGATGAGGGAGGATATCAAACGAGCTTTGCAGAATATGGTTGGTAGAATTGGGGAACCCAAGCTGCAGAAACGTTTCGAAGATTTCGATAGAGTTCTTGTTATGTCATTCAAAGACCTGGAATTTGATGTCAAGATTCGATTTGAGAAGGGGACTGCCACAGTTGAAGAAGGCATGCTTGAAAATCCTGACATGACTGTGACAACTGATAGTGTCACAATACTACAGGTCTTGGATGGATCTCTCTCTGCAATGCGTGCATTCATGGGAGGCAGGATAGTAGCAAAGGGCTCAACAAGAGACCTGCTCAAGCTGCAGCATCTGCTCAAGGCTCAATAATCGAGCTCGAGTTCCTGCAGAGCCTCTTCTGTGGGCCGTCCAGTCTTTCGGTCCCATCTCCTGTAGGAATAGTAATCGTTTAGCTGCCGTTCCAAATTCGGTACAAAGCCGTCGGTCACGTCATCTGGTAATGGTTGAGAGAATAGTGAGGGGAGTGTATCCTCCTGAGGTTGCAGACCACACTTGAGATTGAATAGACGTTTCAGAGTAACTAGTCTTGATCCGATTGTAAGGGGGTCCTCGAGATTCATAGATGTCCCGAGTGCAGTGTTGAGTAAGTCCACTAAGGTCTGCGGAAGCACAAACGCGAAGTGACACATTATCACTGAGTCGAAGAAGGCTCTGTAGTCCTGCGCTCTTGCTGCAGTAACCCCCTTGTTCTCATCATCCAGTCGGTCGGAAGCGACAATCCCAAGATCGCGAACATCTGCACCCATATCAATGCTGTATATGTCCCCCTCCAAATGGGATGCTCCTCGGGCGGCTACAGCATACACAGTTGCCATGCCTGCGAATGCTCGGGGATCATGACCTGGTATCTCAAGCCCCTTGACATGAAGAGCAGCATCTTCAGCACCATACTTGGCAGCTAAACGCATTGAACCCTCGGCCAATTCATTGCCGAATCCATCACGGTTAGCGATTGCATGAATCAACTCAATCGCCCTATCAGAGTCGCCCCATTCAAGGTTGTAATCTAGTTTCCCGAGCTCCTGCAGTGAGATTGCTAGAGCCAACGTACCACCGGTGCTTATGGTATCTAATCCATATTGATTACAGAGTCGATTCATGACTGCAATTGCGCGAATGTCTGAAATGAGAAGGTTTGACCCAAGGGATGCAATGGTTTGGTACTCAGGACCGCTGATGCTCTTGAGATCATGTTCTGGAAGTGACACCTTGCGACCGCATCCTATAGGACATGAATAGCAGGCTATGCGACCTGTTAGAATCTCACCCAGCGCCTTATCATTTATCAGGTCAGACTCGAAATCCACCTCTTGGAAATACTTGATGGGCATATCGTTGAACATCATTGCAATGTCTACATACATTGCCGTTCCAGACTGGCTCAAATTGGACATCATTTCACGGAGTGTTGCTGAGGATTTCTTGGCAATCTCAGTGAATTCCTCAGCGTCACTGAGTGCAATTTCCTTACTCCCCCCAACTGCAATGGCTTTGAGATTCTTCGACCCCATGACGGCACCCAAGCCGCATCTTGCGGCTGCACGTTCTGCATTCATAATGCTGGCATAGCGAACAAGATTTTCGCCCGCGGGACCAATGCATGCGACTTTCACAGGACCCAAGTCCTTCCGAAGCCTCTCCTGAGCCGCATCTGTGGTTGTCCCCCAGAGGTCGCCGCCAGGAAGAAACGTGGGTGCTCCTTCATCAATGTGAAGCACGACTGGGCGCTTAGCCTTACCCTTGATTACCAGTCCATCGTAACCTGAGAACTTCAAATGCGCACCAAAATGGCCGCCAGAATGCGACTCACCCCAATAGCCCGTAAGGGGGGATTTCCCACACACAACATGACGACCGGTACACGGCGCCATTGTTCCAGTAAGGGGCCCAGTCATAAATACAAGTGTATTGTCAGGACTCAGAGAATCGCAAGATGCATCCATCATGTCATAGAGCAATCTGCAGGCATAGCCAGTCCCACCAAGGAATTGCTTGGTGATTCCCCGATCCAAGGGAATCTCGCTGATCTTCTCTTTAGTCAAATCTACTGCAAGGAGTTGTCCCATGTATCCGTTCAATCGCGCACCTCAGTAGCCCTTCATCATCTCCCAGAGTGTTGCTTCATCCTCTACAACATCCTCCGGGAGCTGTGAGGGTTTGCCAACTTGTAGTGCAATCATGTATATTCTGCATGCACGCTCCAGAAGCACAGCAACGTCAAGTGCTTCGCGCAATGACCCGCCGCAGCAAATAGCACCGTGGTTTGCCATCAGAGCAGCACTTCTCATGTCCATAGCCTTCACGACCCTCTGGCCTAGTTCTTTGGTGCCTGGCATGGAGTATTGCGTAATACGTATCTCTCCACCAAGCTTGGGAACAATCTCATCAAGTATCGGCGGAAGAGTTCTGTTCAGAAGAGTCAATGCTGAGGCATAGATGCTGTGAGTGTGTACAATAGCCCGAGCGTCCTGACGGTTCTTGTAGACTTCAAGATGCATAGGCGACTCTACGCTCGGGTTTCTGTCGCCCTCTATGACTTTGCCATCCATGTCAATGACCATCATATCTTCGGCCGCCATCTCAACATAGCGGACTGAGCTTGGGGTAATCACAACATGATCGTCGACACGGGCACTTGCATTGCCAGCTGACCCCTCCACGAGGTTTATTCGTACCATCTCTGCACATATCTCTAGCAGTTCTTTCTTCGTTTCCTTATACATGTTCATCACCTTGGCACCAGATTTCTTTCCATCTTGAGTAGTAGGGCTTGTATCGTGCTGCGCGTTCATCCGGTTCAATAGGAGGATGCCACTGGACCATGGATTCTGACGCCTCCATCAAATCTGAAAACCAACCTGCGCCCTGGGCGGCACAAATGGCTGCCCCCAGGAGACTTCCTTCGGACTGGCCCGGAATTCGGACAGAACGATTCAGCACATTGGCCAGTAGCTGCCCCCAAACGGTTGTTTTGGTTATTCCACCGATTGTCTTGATGGCGCTGACTTTCACTTGCTCCTCCAATTGCTCACAATTTCCCCTGGCAGAGTAAGCGATATTCTCCAGCACTGCATGAAGAAGACTTGCCGAGTCGAGGGGAGTGACTTGCGGTAAGGCCGGCTGGGGGAAAGACAATACCGCTTGTCGTATATCAGTGAACCGATGGCAGTTCATTATGGTTGGCCCAAGAGCAGCATACGTTTCGTTGCTGCCGGGGGGAATGTGCGCCACGATATCAGACAGGTTGCTTAGAGTATCAGTGAAACATTGCTTTGGGCTCTCAGATCGTTCACACAAGAACCGGACTGCCCATTCAATATACGATCCCGTAAGACCAGCATTGCTCTCCAAGACCCATCTACTGGGGATAACATGACATCCAGTCCATATCTTCTGACCCTGAGTACAGACAGCTTCCTTCGTGACCAGCATTATGGGGGCTGTGCTGCCAGCCACTATTGTGATCTCATCAGCGTTGGCTTCTGCGGCAAGAAGCGCACACTGAGTGTCTGCACCTCCTTGCACCACGGGCAATCCTGAAGGAAGGCCGGTTTCCTTCGCCGCTGTATTTGTAATCTCCCCCACAACAGTCCCTGCATCATGTATCTCTGGCAGGATACTCATCTCAAGATTCAGGGCATTAACCACCTTAGAACTCCACTTCCGACTCCTGACATCAAGAAAGCCAGTGGCACTGGCTGACGAGGGGTCTGTTACGAGTGCGCCGCAGAGTCTGTACGTGATCCAGTCGCTTATTGGCAAGACATGAGCAATGGCTTCATACACATCTGGTTCTTCTTCTTCAAACCAGGCAAGTCTTGCAGGAGCAAACATCATTGGAGGCCAACAACCAGTCATCTCTTGGAATCGATCTCCCAATGACTCCTCCACAACGTACTGCGTCAACGCGCCGCGGGCATCGATGTTTGGAGTACCCCGCAGCTCCAGCCCATCAGCATCCAGTATTATCATGCCCATCCTCTGGCTGGTCGTGGCAATAGCTTCCAGCTTCGGTGATGATGTCGCTCCTGACATAAGTGCCTCTTGCGTTACTTGACATATCTTTCTCCAGTACAGCGAGGTGTCAATCTCCTTTGCAATGTCAAGGTCAGGAGGAGTTACACTTCCCCAAGATTCTTTTCCGATGCCAACTACTGCTCCCGATTTATCCACCAGCATGCACCGTACGCCTGTGGTTCCAGCATCAATCGCCGCTACGACCATCCGATTCATCCTTCTACTTCAATACCTCTGGATTCACAACATGTTGAGGCATTCCGCCCTCTAGATAAGTGCGAATGTCATTGGCCAGCATCTCAGACTGCCGTTCAACAGTGTCAACTGTGTTTCCGCCGATGTGAGGAGTGACAGTGACATTGTCAAGTTCTAGGAACATATTATCGCAGTCTACGGGCTCCATTGAAAATACATCTAGCCCTGCGCCAGCTATGGCGCCCAATTTGAGGGCTTCAAACAATGCGTATTCATCAGTGATAGAGGCTCTCGCAGTGTTGATGAACACTGCAGTCTTCTTCATGAGCTCGAATTCCCTCTTGCCCAGCATCCTGTTTGTTTCTTCAGTTGGTAAGCAATGCACTGATACAACATCTGACCTTCTCAAGAGATCATCAAGCTCGACTCTCTCGGCGCCCACCTCTGCGATTCTGCTGTCATCGATGTAGGGGTCTGTGACAAGCAAACTCACCTCAAAGGACTGTAGAATCTTAGCCACACTGAATCCAACCTGGCCCAAGCCGATCAGCCCGATTGTTCGTCCTTTTAGCTCGAAGCCCATGGTAGACTTGTACATGCCCGCAAAGTTTCCGAAGTCATCGATCAAGAATTCGCGTTGGAGCAACCTATCCGCCGCCGTGATATTGCGAGCTTGACTGAGCATAAGGCACACTGTCAGCTCGGCCACGGCTCTTGCATTCCTCCCCGGGGCGGTGAAAACCGGAATACCCTTGGCTGTCGCTTCAGCAATTGCGATGTTGCGAGGGATGCCTCTCACACAACCTATCAGCTTCAGGTTACTACCCTCGATTACCTCCTCTTTGACTTCATCGCCCTCGACAACGACTACTTCGTATCCGCCCTTATTGATGACCTTCAGGAGCGAGTCACCTAGATGTAACTTGCCGGTTTCAAGCCAGCACTGATAGTCTACATCCAGACCAGAAGCACGGAGCGTGTTCAGACCATCATCTGTGAAAGGGGCAGTGACAAGCGCTCTCATGGTTAATCCTGTCCTAAGAGCAGATGTGACTTAGGTGTGTCTTCGACCCTTTAAACATTCATCAAGTTGAAGCAGCAGGTCTACAACTGACTCTAAGGTCATGCGAACAGCGAATTGTCAGAGTAGTAACTTCTGCAGTTTGAGAAGGTCCGGCACCTCTCCTCTGGTCTTGAGTTTGCCGGACGAGTAGGCGGCCATGGGGCTCTCGGTTTTGTCCATTATGCCGAAAAAGGTGTCAGAATCCATTGTGACTGCTAGTTCTGCGTCCACTGTGCCTTCTCCTAGCTCCAAGAGTTCTGCGTCACCAATCTTCAAGTAGAAAGACAGTTGGATGTCAGGAAAATCGAACAGGAGTGTCTTGTTGTAATCACGAAAACGACGCTGAATCTTTGGGTCTTCAAACCGGCCTGCAATCTCATTAAGTCGGGAGAGAATCCTGGCTTTGACCATCCTGATGACCAAAAATCTGATGCCTGAATTCAGTTATATTTCCTGTGCTGTAGAATTGTGGAAATCTACTTCACATGGGCCACATGCACGCTGCACGAAACACAGGGGTCGTATGATCGGACAACGGTTTCTAGCTTCTGTGCTATTGTGCTGGAATCAATCACGCCCTGCTCCAGAAGGCTCTCTACCATTCGCTTCAAATCCGCCTCCATCATCGGAAGGTACATAGCTGTTGGAGTGATTATGTTTGCAGCCCTAATCACTCCGTTCTTGCCAATCTTTAGAGTATACGCCAGCAGTCCGCGAGGAGCCTCAGTAACACAGATGCCAGTAGCTGCCTTGGTAATCTCAAGCTCCACTCTGCGCTCATTTGGATTGATAGAACTAGCCAGCTCGTCTGCTATGCTCTCAGCTCTGTGCATGTAATGGACCAATTCTATCGCCTGGGCGAGGTTGTTAGACAGAGGATTCTTCGCATCGAGATACTCCTCATAGGTCCGACCTAGAAGCTTGGCTCTTTCTGAGAGTCCATCGTTGAACAGAGTGAATCTAGATAAGGCCCCAGTCATGAAGGGCTGATCGTTGTACGCGCCATGTTTCGCAAAGGAGTGTGGAACGACCTTCTCACTGATGCGCATTTGGTATGCTTTGGCCTTGAACTTGCTACCATCGCTAGCCTGAATGGTGTCTCCGAACATTGTGTATGTCCCATCGATGGGCTTAAGCGCAAGATGTACTCGCTCAGCTTCGACTTCAGGCCAAAGAGAGAAACCCACAAACTGCTCCAGCGCTTCCTCTGCAACGCTACGGAGAGACCTCAACTTTTGCCGCATCGTTTCCCAAGATTTTTTCGGAGGGATCTTGCCAAAGCCGCCTATCAGAGCGTTCTCCTGATGGATTGCTCTTGAACCTATGACGGCCTGAATATGTGCACCCATGTCCTTGAGAGCGATTGCAGCATTCAGGACATCCTTGTGCGCTCCTTGCATTGTGAAAACGTCTGGATAGCCAAGGAAATCCGGAAGAGCAAGGAAGAACAGATGCAGAGTATGGCTCTGGATGAAGTCGCCAATGTACAGCAGCTCGCGCATCTTCATGGTCTGCTCGCTGGGCTCCAAGCCCATAGCGTTCTCAGCGGCTAGCACCGGGGTGATTTTGTGGGCCGCAGCGCAAAATGAACACACTCGGGGAAAGACAGCAACAGCCTCTTCCACATGTTTCCCAACTGCTATCGCCTCGAAGAACCGCGGACCTTCGAAAATGTCGACGTTGACCACATCCACTTTCTTGCCATCGAGAATGACCTCTATGCCTGCCTTTCCCTCAATTCGAGCAATATGGTCAACGGTGATTGGGTGTGTGATCTTCTTCTTGGGCATCACTTCTTCCTCCCGAACACTTTTTCCAGTCGCTCTTCGAGATTTTTATCGAAGGAGCAAAATATCTTCATGCGTTCCCGGATGTGATCCTTCGAGTAACCCTTGTTCCTGAATGTGAGTGCTAGAGAATCAAACCATGAATTGTCATGAGGCACTGGTCCCCTGCAGCCTATGCAAGGAACATCAAAGCTTGGACATCGTGCCTTGCATCCAGCCACCGTGATTGGACCAAGGCAAGGAGCACCTCGTTCAATCAGTATGCACGGATTGCCTTCAAGGCGACACTCGGCGCACACAGGATAGTCGATTTCTTCAGGATACGAGCCGAAGAGAAATGTGCTCAAGAAGTACATTATCTCGTCTTCTTCTGGAGGACAACCGGGAAGATAATAATCGACCTTTACGTGGGAATCAATAGGAGCAGCCTGCAAGCCCTTGTATTTGATCTTGGAATTGCCATAGACCGATGCATAGAGTTCATCATAGTTAAGGTCGCCTTCAGACCAGCTCTGGACACCACCGTTTACTGCACATGCTCCAATGGCGATCAGTACCTTCGCATTCTTTCTGACCTCTTTTAATTCCTCAAGGTCTTTCTCAGTGGAGACCGAGCCTTCAACAAAGGCGATGTCGACTGGTTCGTGCAGAGAACTCTTGCTCGAGACCATGTAGAAACACTTGAAGTCCACAAGGTTTGCTATTTCCATGATCTTTTGAACCGTAGCCATAACAAGCTGGCAACCGTAGCATGATGTGAGGACGTATACACCTACCGTGGCCCTGCAGACATCTCTGCACTCCTCGATTATCTCATGGTCAGGGAGTGTCATCTTCGATCGTTCCATTAGATCAACCCCGGAATACTGATGATGTCGTAATAATCGAACACCGGCCCGTCTTTGCAGGCATACTTCCACGACGTGGCTGTGCCAATGTTGCAGTGTCCACACTTGCCAACCCCGCACTTCATGCGACGTTCAAGATTAACGAAAATGTACCGTGGGTCATAACCTAATGTAATCATCTGTTCGAACATTGCCTTGTACATGCGAGGCGGCCCGCAAAGCGCGGCTGTGCACTTCTTCGGGTCAACATTCACTTTGTTAAGATGCGTTGGTGCGCGGCCTGTCAAACCACCCCAGTCAGGGTCTCTTGTGGCAGTCTGAATGATCTCAATATTCTCAGCTGTTGCGATGTCCCTCATCGCCTTCAGCTCTTTTGCAAAGAGTAACTCCTTACCTAGCTTCGAGCTGTTGATGATTGTAATGTTGCCAAATAGCCAGCGGTTGTCTAGTGCGTAGAGGAATACCGACCTGAGCGGGGCCATGCCAAGTCCGGCAGCTACGAGGAGCAAGTCCCTATCGTAGAATCGATCCATTGGGAAGCCATTTCCGTAGGGTCCCCGAATCCGCACCAAATCACCAGGCTTAAGCTTGTGAATCTCAGAGGTGACACGGCCTGCCTTGCGGATGCAGAGCTCAAAGAACCCCATCCTTCTTGCAGAAGAGCAGATCGAAATTGGCACTTCCCCATGGCCAAGGAGGGAAAGCTCTACAAACTGACCAGGCATAAACCGCCAGGACTGAGCTATCTCAGGGTCTTCGAAACGAAACAGGAAGAGTTTCTCATGTTCAGTGAGGCGGTACACTCTCAAGAGACGACATTTGTGGGTTTCGTAGGTCTTCATTGGGTCGGGCTTCGACATCTAAGCTCCACCTCCAAGTCCGTAGACTTCTAGCAGGTTCTCCTTGAACTGAATGTCTGCCGGACAGTAGTACGTACATCTACCGCAACCTACGCAGTATGCGGTCGTGGTGGTTTCGCAGTAGGCATTCTTGCATTGGTAGCGGTTGTGGAACCGGTCCTGCTTTGTGGGCCTGAAGTTGTGGCCGCCAGCCACAAGCCCGTGTGACCTGAATTGGCAGGAGTCCCAGAACCGGATACGCTCGCCCCCAGCCCCATCAAGAGTGGGCAGATCTTTGACCTCATAGCAACGGCATGTCGGGCACGTAAGCGTGCAATTGCCGCAGCCAAGGCACTTGTCGCTCTCGCGCTTGTACATGGGATGGTCTAGGTGCAATTCAAGACGATATCTCATATCATCCCAGTTCCCTTGAACCGTGAACATGGATCTCCGTTTGGCCTCGAATTTGGCGAAGTTATTCTTGTCTTCGCTTGAAATCTCCTCGAAGTACTCCGGCGAGTTCTCGATTAGCTTGTGTCCAGTCACGGTCCCCACGCGAACTAGATAGCCATCAGGGAGGGGATGAAGGAAGAGATCGAAGCCTGCATCAACGAAGTCGGTGCGGCGCACACTGCAGAAACAATACTCATCAGGAAGGCAGGAGAGTCCAATGATTATTCCATTCTCTCTTCGAATCTGATAGTAGGGGTCTGGTTGATCGTCAATGAAACGCGAGTCCATGATGCGCAGACCCACAATGTCGCAGGCATGCACGCCAAAGATAATGATGGGTTCTCCTGTTGGTAACGTTTCATGAATCTCAACATTGGCCGTGTCAAACGTGAAGACGGTTTCTCGTTCTGGGAAGAAGAATTTTCTTGGGGGAGTTATCGTCCGGTTGTACTCGAACTCCACCTCATTGACATCGCCAATCTCTCTGAAATCGTAGAACTTCTCCGAGATTTTCTTAGGGCCATAGAGAGTCCCCATGGACTTCAATCGCTCAAGGAACTCGCAGACCTTTTCCTTTGGGATCTTTACGTAGCGCATCTGTCCAGACACCCCATGCTAGATGATGACGCGGGTTGCGCCATGGAGCATACAATACGAGTAGGGATGTGGACTGGTTATTTGAATTGTTCCTAACCCGGGAATCCAAACCTAATGAGAACAACAGGAGAAAGCGCTTGACAGGAAATGTCCCCCCGATGAATGCGGATTGAAGACCATGGAAAACCTTTTCGCAATGCTTCCCATAGTATATGCATTGGTTCTATGTTTGAGAGGAGTACCAGATGTCAATTGACTGTTCCAAACCCAGAGTAGTCATAATGTCAGTCTTGCTACTCCTCGGCGTACTGGGCACTGTTTCGATCCCATTATGGCCCTCTTACTATGGTAATTGGACAGAGGTGCTCCAATCACACAAATACAGCACTACACTGTCCGAGGAAAGCCCGACTATTCAACATAATGTTGCTCAGTACGCAATGAGAGCTGAACTCTTCGAGCTGAGGACAAATGGGACCTATGTTTCAATCTTAGCACTCAGTCTATCGGAGACCTATTTGCACCTTCGCAATGTGTCCGAGATAGTTGGCGTGCCAGTCGTCATCGATAGGCCATCAGTCGATGAATGGTGGATAAATGTCACTTGGCAGGGCCAAGATGTTGCCGTTTCGTTAGAGATCAGAGAGTGGTACCTAATTCCCCCGCCGGATATAATGCCTGCGCCGAATTTCGGAGTTCTTCTGCTATCCTTTGGATTGAGTGTCTATGCAGGGTATAGGTTAATTCTCATTGAAAGGAATTGCAGAAGGCAATCGCGGGATGAGATACGAGCCCAAGTAAGATGGTCGCGACGCCAAGGGTCATTAGCGGTCATCCTTCTAATCCTGCTTTGCGCATCCCTGTTTGCGCCGTTTCTGAGAGGATATTACGCACAAGACTATAGATTGATCAAACAAACAACAATAGTGTCAGACCAACTACACTCGGTCTTTTTGAACGAATCCCGTTCTGAAGCCTCTTTCAATCTTACAATCCCGTATTCAAGTGACACGGAGAGCCACGCCATGCGGGTGCATTCAATTACTCATGGCGGAACCCCGGTTTTGCTCAATATCTCCGACGGCCTTCGGGAAGAACAGATGGTCTTGGCGAATGCCACCATCGATGGGCAGTGGTGGTTAAGATTTCCTGTAAACGACACGTTAATGCACACTCTATCACTGGATAGAATCGAGAATGACGTTGAGATTCAATTCCTTGTTGAAATCAGTAGGGATGTATACCTCCCGCGAGTAGACCCCGTTCCAGCGCTAGCTGTCGCATCCCTAGGAATCTTGCCACTGAGCTATGCACTGCTTCTTGCCAGGAGACTCGATGCGCTGCTGAAAACTGAGGAAGGATCACCCGACTAGCTGCGCTCCTGCAGTGGCCGCCCCTCATTGGTATTGGCCAATGACAGAACAATTATATCACCCCGCTAGTTCCCGCCGTCGTTGTAGCCACAGTCTGGAGAATACGGAACATGGTCAGCAAGGCATCCAAGAAGTCATCGGCAAAACCCAAGCCCACTGACGTTGCCATAATTGGAGCTGGAATGGCAGGAATTAGCGCCGCGCTAGCACTTGCTGACGGCGGTCATCATGCTCATCTCATTGAGAGAACTGTCAGCATTGGGGGGGCTTATGTTGCAATATACAAGATTTTCCCAGCACTCGAATGTTCAGCCTGCGTCATGACTCCACTCACCTCATTCGTGGGCAAACACCTGAACATAACGATACACTCGCTCTCAGAGGTAAGGAAAGTCAAGGGCAAGGCGGGCGACTTCACTCTGACGATTCACAAGAAAGCCCGCTACGTCGACGAGAACAAGTGCACTGGCTGCGGCCTCTGCATCGCGGCCTGCCCGGTGGAGGTCCCGAACCATTACGACATGGGACTATCGCTGCGCAAGGCGATATACATGAACTTCCCACAGCAGATTCCTTTGCTGGCTGCCATTGACAGGGATGCTTGCATTGGCTGTGGGACCTGTGCTTCAGTGTGTCCGCAGGACTGCATCATGTACGACGACGAGGATAAGGAGTACGACCTGCACGTGGGTTCAATCATAAACGCTGCAGGCTTTGAGGAGTATCAACCGACTGACTACGCAGAATACGGTTACGGAGTATTTCCGAATGTTGTGACAACCCTAGAGTACGATCGTCAAACACATCCAACAGGACCGACTGATGCACACATGGTTCGGCCCTCTGATGGCAGGGAACCTGAAACCATCATGTTCGTGAACTGCGTTGGGTCAAGAGACGTTCGGGAGAATATTCAGGGGTACAGTCATCATTGCAACAGGGTCTGCTGTTCTTTTGGACTGAAGCTGGCCCAGGTCACGCGCATGCACTATCCCAAGGAGCACTGCAAGATCATCTACACCTACATGGACATGCGCACTTGCGGGAAACTGCTGGAGGAGTTCCTCTGGGACTCGCAGCACAACATGGACATTGACTTCATCCGCGGCAGGATTGCTGAGATCAATGAAGACCCTGACACTCACGATCTCATGGTTAAGATGGAAGATACCGAAGCTGGCGAGATTCAAGAGATTAAAGTGAACATGGTCGTTCTCAACTCGAGCTTCAGGCCTGCTGAAGGTAACGAAGAGCTTGCCAAAATCCTGGGGATTGAGCTCGATGAAGCGGGTTGGGCAAAGGAAAAGAACCCAAACTCAGCCGCTCTCGAAACCACCCGCGATGGCATATACATGGCTGGGTGCATCCACGGACCCAAGGACGGCACAGACACAGTCAATGAGGGTAAGGGTGCGGCTATGGCTGCACAATCAATACTACCGCTCCCACATCCCCCTGTACCTGAAGCAGTTCCACCGCTGGAGGTCGGAGAAGAGCCGAGAGTTGGTGTGTTCATCTGTCATTGCGGAGGAATCATTGGTAATGTAATAGACTCTCCCGGCCTAGCACAGTGGGCTGGTCACCTTCCGAATGTTGCTTACAGTACTGACTACATTTTCATGTGCAGCGATCCTGGCCAAGAGTTCATCACAGAAGCCATCAAGGAGCACAAGCTGAATCGCGTGGTCGTTGGTTCATGCTCACCACTCCAGCATGAAGACACTTTCAGACGCGCACTAGAGGCTGCTGGCATATCGGGTTACTATCTTGTTGGGCCCGTAGGGCTGAGAGAGATGATTGCGCTGGTCAACGCGAAAGACCCTCCAGATGTTCGCCAGGAGAAGGCCCAAGATATGATTCGTTCCGGTGTCGCCAAGGCCATCAATAATGAGATTGTACCTGTCAAGTCAGTCGATGTGACTCGTGTTGCGATGGTCGTTGGTGGTGGGGTTTCAGGAATGAGCGCCGCACTTGACATTGCCCGGAAGGGCTTCGATGTCATCCTTGTTGAGAAGGAGGCCAGACTTGGCGGAAGGCTAAATGACCTCTACAATTTATTCCCCAAGATGGAGAGCGCCCAAGAGATCGTGGACGACCTCACGGCACGCGTTGAGAAAGAGAAACGGATTGAGGTTCTGCTCAATTCGAAGCCAGTATTGAGGGAGGGGTCATACGGTAACTACGGGATAACCATTCAGAATACAGAGACTGGAGAGCAGAAAGCTCACACGATAGGCTCAATGGTCATCGCAACGGGCACAGATACCTACGATCCAAAGAAGGGAGAGTACGGTTGGGAGGAAGTCCCAGAAGTCATTACAACCCTCCAACTTGAGCGCATGCTAAGAAATGGAGAACTCAAGAAGCCACCAAAGAATCCGGTGTTTATCCACTGCGTCGGTTCAAGACAGAGCCCAGGAGAAGGGAACAGATACTGTTCAAGGGTGTGTTGTTCTGCAGTCATAGCTATGCAGCACGAGCTGAAGGATCTGTTCCCAGACATCAGAGTGTTCTCGGCCTACAAGGAGCACATCCGCCCATTCGCCAACGGTATGGAGGAGATGTGGCGAGAGAACCGTCAGAAGGGCGTCAGCTATCTGCGCTGGATAAGAGAGAGACCGGTCACCGTTGAGAAAACTCCTGATGCTGATGAGGCCATTGTAACAGTATATGATACTCTTTCCCAGGAGACCTTCAAGATAAGGTCCAACATGGTTGTGCTCGCACTGGGCTTGGAGGCACCCCACGATGTCAACGAACTTACCAAGGCATTGGGAATCAACCGAGGACAAGATGGCTTCCTGCTTGAGGTTCATATGAAGTTCAAACCAGTAGAAACCACTGTCCCGGGCATTTTCTTGGGTGCAACCTACGCAAAGAATGTGTCAGACTCAATCAACCAAGCACGTGGTGCAGCCAGCGCAGCCTGTGCTCCGCTCAATCTCGGTACTGTGAATATAGAGCTTCTGACAGCAGATGTGGACGAAGATCTCTGTGTTGGATGCGACCTCTGCCACTATTCGGAGATTTGCCCCTACGACGCTATTTCAATGGTGGAAGTAGCACCGGGCGTGAAAAAGAGCGTCACCAACGAGCTTGCGTGTGAGGGTTGTGGAGCATGCTGTTCCATCTGCCCAACGGGAGCACGTGACCTCAGATGGTGGCGTGAGAAGAGCTTCTACGACCAGATAGAAGAGATGCTCAGGGAGTAGCTGTCATTGGTGTCAGCTAACGACCTCCACGCAGGATGGATGGTTCTGAACAGTCTGCTTGGAGAACTGCGGTCGAAGGGCGTCTTCATTCCAGACCTTATCTATGCAGACCTAAGGAATAGCAAGATGGTCATCGAGTATCTGAGGTCATTCGGCAGTGAGATCAAGCAGCCTGAGCAGTGCGATGCTGACCTTCAGCATGAGATGGAGATAAAGGTCCAGGGACTTCGAGAAACCCTGATGGTCTGGGCGGAAGAGAAGGATGGTGTTCAATATAGACAGGCCTGGGAAACAAGATTCGATGATGCCATCCACGGACGGGGAGAGGTAGCGCCGGAGGACCCCCCGACGCCCATCTCTGATTTGCCCAGAGAAAAGGACGTGAGCTTCTTCCGAATCCGGTTACCGGACGAGATTCCAGTGGAGATAATTTCAGAACTTGCGGAGGACTGTCGTGTATTGATATCACTCGATGGAGATAGACATTTGCAGGTGAGCGGCAAGAAGGAATGTGTCCGTGATGCAATGAAGAGGCTTGGGGAACTCTTCTACGGCCTTAGTGAGCTTGGCTAAGACTGTAGGGGGGAACCAATTGTAGTTCATTGGGTGTGCGAAACGACACTATTTTATGGGAGTTCTTGTCCGATGCACGCGAATCTGAGGACATTTGTGTCATAAAACAGAAGGTGAATCTCACAATGGTGTCGGTTGCTAAAAGCATTCTTGCAAAACACGTTGAAGTGGGCGATTCCAAGCTCATCCCAGGCAATGAGATTGGAATCAGGATAGACCGTACCTTAACACAAGACGCTACAGGTACAATGGCTTACCTGCAATTCGAGGCGATGGGTCTCGACAAGGTGAAGACGGAACTCTCCGTCTCGGTTGTCGATCACAATATGCTTCAATCTGATTTCAAGAACGCTGATGATCACTTGTACTTGCAGTCAGTTGCAGCTAAGTACGGTATACTCTTCTCACGACCGGGAAATGGCATTTGCCACCAAGTATTCCTTGAGAGGTTCTCCAAGCCAGGAGCAACTCTCATTGGATCTGACTCCCATACTCCGACTTCAGGTGGAGTGGGAATGATTTCCATAGGTGCTGGTGGACTTGACGTGGCCGTTGCGATGGGGGGCGGGTTGTTCTACATAACAGTTCCTAAGATTATGGGAATAAAACTAACCGGCAAACTCCGCGACTTCGTGTCAGCAAAGGACGTCATACTTGAGGTGTTAAGAAGAATCGGTGTGAAAGGAGGAAGGGGCTATATCTTGGAGTACTTCGGCCCTGGATTGAAATCGCTATCCGTTACTGAGCGAGCGACCATTACCAATATGGGTACGGAAACTGGTGCGACAACCTCGATTTTTCCATCAGATGAGATTACGAAGGAGTTCTTTAAGCTTCAGCAACGAGAAGACGATTGGATAAGCATTCCAGTTGGGCAGGAAGAAGACTTCGATGAGGTGATTGAGATTGACCTCAACAAGCTGGAACCGATGATAGCCAAACCCCATTCCCCAGGGAATGTTGTACCGCTTTCAGAGCTTGAAGGCAAACCAGTGGACCAAGTGGCTATTGGTTCGTGTACCAACTCGTCAATCAAAGACATGGCAATGGTTGCAGCCCTTCTCAAGGGCAAGACGGTCCATTCCAGAACGACCCTAGGAATATCGCCGGGATCCAGGCAGGTGTTGCAATACTTAGCGAAGAAAGGAATGCTGACTGACATAATTTCAAGTGGAGGCAGAATCCTAGAGAGCGGTTGCGGTCCATGCATTGGCATGGGGTTTGCACCACCATCAGGAAGTGTTTCAATCAGAACATTCAATCGCAACTTCCGGGGCCGCAGCGGTACAATAGATTCAGAAGCTTATCTCGTAAGTCCAGAGGTCGCTGTCGCGGCGGCAATCTACGGGAAGATAACGGACCCAAGGAAGCTGGGTGCTTATCCCAAGATCGAGATGCCAACCTCCATCAACATTGATGATTCGATGATTCTCGAACCTTCCGATCACCCTGAAGACATCGAGATTATACGTGGCCCGAACATTCAGCCGCTTCCGCAAGCTATACCCCTTCCTGAAAAGCTGCCTAAGTTGAATGCTCTAATTAAAGTCGAAGACGACATAACAACTGACCACATCATGCCAGCAGGAGCCGAAATTCTTCCACTGAGATCAAACCTACCCAAGATAAGCGAGTTTGTCTTTTCACAGGTGGATACGACATTTGCAACGAGAGCACTTGAGTCCAAGGAAGCTGGTGGGGGAATTATCATTGCTGGCGAAAACTACGGTCAAGGGTCAAGTCGCGAACATGCTGCGCTCGCACCAATGTATCTCGGAATCAGGGTGGTCGCGGTGAAGTCATTTGCCCGTATTCACAAAGCAAATTTGGTCAACGTTGGAATCCTTCCGGTTGAGTTTGTAGACTCCGATGGTTTCGACAAGATTGACGCTGGAGATTCACTGGAGATAGCAGGTATTCGCACAGCCCTGGAAAAGGGAGAAAATTCGTTAGTAATTCGGAACACGACCAAGAATATCGATATTCCCGTCACCTACGAGCTCTCCGAGCGTGAAAGGAAGATTATGCTGGCCGGAGGTCTTCTCAACTACACAAAAGAGGGAGGAGTCTAGATTGGCACAAAAATCAATTAATGAGTATTCGGCAAAGAAACTGATTGCTGAAGAACTGGTGAAATACTTCCCTGATTTCAACTACCACGGGAAGCTAGCCGTAATAACCCCTGAGACCAAATGGGAGGAAATTGTGAAAGAGAATCCGTGGCTGAAAACTGACAAGCTGGCTGCAAAACCAGACCAGCTATTCGGAAAGAGAGGCAAGGCGAATCTACTACTGCTCGATGCGAGCTTGGCCGACCTCAAGTCGTTCATCGAAGAGAAGATGGGCAAGGAGATGATCGTTGGTGAAACGAAGGGGACCCTGAATAGGTTCCTAGTCGAGCCCTTCATTCCACATGACAAGGAGTTCTATGTTTCCATCACGTCAGACCGCGATAATGATATCATCCATTTCTCGCTGGATGGAGGCATTTTCGTAGAGGAGAACTGGGATAAAGTGTCACACATTCCGATACCCTTAGGAACTGACATCGACTCGTTCAATCTTGCCGAGAAGTTGCCAGATCTTGGGGAGCTGGGAGATGTTGTTGTTTCCTTTGTCAAGGGGTTGCTGCAGGTCTACATTGACCAGGACTTCGCGTTCATGGAGATTAACCCTTTCGCTGTCACTGAAGACAAGTTGGTAGTTCCTCTGGACCTCAAAGCTCGTCTTGACGATACAGCGGCGTTCAAGCATTCCGACACGTGGGGCAACTACGATGACCCAATCAAGTTTCCAGTTTCGTTCGGTCAGAAGTTCTCCAAAGAGGAAGAATACATCAGAAGCATCGACGAACAAACAGGTTCTTCGCTGAAGTTGACGATTCTCAATCGCGACAAACGAATTTGGACTATGGTCGCCGGAGGTGGTGCAAGCGTTGTCTACGCAGACACCATCGTGGACCTGGGATTTGGTGCTGAACTGGCGAACTACGGAGAGTACAGTGGGAACCCCAGCCGCGAGCACACTGAGTTGTACGCCCAGACACTTATTGATCTCATGACAGAGAAGCCGGATCCAAAGGGGCGCCCGAAAATCCTCCTGATCGGTGGCGGAATCGCCAACTTCACAGATGTGAAGGCCACTTTCGCAGGGATTGTGAGTGCTCTGAGAAAGTCAGTTGACAAGCTAAAGAAAGCAAATGTGAAGATCTATGTGCGCCGTGGAGGGCCCAATGAGAAGGAGGGCCTGAAGCTCATGAAAGATGTCGGAGAAGAAATGGGCATTCCCATCGAAGTGTACGACAGATTCACTCCAATGACCCGAATCGTACCTTTGGCCCTGAAGGAGTGATGCGAGAATGGAAGACTATGAATTATTCAATAGAGATTCCCAAGCGATTGTTTATGGATTCCAGCAAAACGCAATCCAGCGAATGCTGGACTTTGACTTTGTCAGCAAGAGGGACACGCCTAGTGTTGCTGCGATAATCCGGCCCACTCAAGCGGGAGCAATCGGATACCATAAGGTTTTCTGGGGCGGCAAGGAGATTGTTATTCCAATCTACAAGACGCTGGAGCTTGCCGCAAAGAATCATACTACAGCAGATGTCCTAATCAACTTCTCATCGTTCCGATCATCCTATCCAACATCGAAAATTGCTTTGGAAACTGAAAGCATTCGGGTCTTGGTCATAATTGCTGAAGGAATGCCGGAGCGACAGAGCCGTGAGCTCATCAAGCTTGCAAAAGAGAAGAATAAGACAATTATCGGACCGGCCACTGTTGGCGGAATTCGAGCAGGCGCCTTCAAGATTGCCAATACGGCAGGCACCATAGAGAACATCGTCATGTCAAAGCTCTATCGACCAGGCAGCGTGGGTTTCGTATCCAAGTCCGGCGGCATGAGCAATGAAATGAATTTCATGATATCTCAAAACACCGACGGAATACTAGAGGGCATTGCAATTGGCGGAGATCGGTACGCTGGATCTTTGCTCATCGACCACATCCTTCGATATGAGGTCAATCCACAGGTGAAGTTGATTGTCTGTTTGGGCGAGATCGGAGGGATGGACGAATACTCGATTGTCGAGGCCGTGAAAGATGGCCGTGTCAAGAAGCCCATCGTCATGTGGGTGACAGGTACCTCTTCCAAGATATTTCCAGCAGGCGTTCAATTCGGTCACGCTGGCGCAATGGCAGGAAGTGATTTGGAAACAGCAGATGCAAAGAACAAAGCGCTTGCTGAAGTGGGTGTTATTGTCCCCGAATCATACGACACTTTGGGTGACAAGATACGTGAGACCTTTGAGAGATTAAAGGCTGAAGGGAAGATAGAGCCCTTGGAGGACTTTGAGCCCCCACAGATTCCTCAGGACTATGGTGCGGCTGTAGCTCAAGGGACTGTTCGAAGATCGACAGATGTGGTAGTCACCATATCTAACGAAACGGGTGACATCCTCACGTACAATGGAGTTCCGATTGACAAGATAATCAGTGAAGAACTCTCCATTGGATACGTGATTGGGCTGCTCTGGCTGAAGAAGGAGTTGCCTCCGTTTGCCGCAAAGTACATCGAACTAGTGCTGAAGTTGACTGCGGACCACGGGCCAGCCGTATCGGGCGCTCATAACGCCATTGTGACTGCACGAGCTGGAAAAGATTTGATGTCGTCACTGGCCAGTGGCATATTGACGATAGGTCCAAGATTCGGCGGTGCTATCTCCGATGCTGCCAAGTACTTCAAAATGGCTCTGGATTCCGGAAAGCATCCACCGGACTTCATTAATTACATGAAAGACGTTGTAGGGATTAACATCCCAGGAATTGGTCATAGAATCAAGTCCGTTCAGAATCCGGATATCCGTGTTACGCTGCTGAAAAAGTTTGTAAATGAGAACTTCCCGAAGCACCCATACCTAGACTATGCTCTTGAGGTCGAGAAGTTAACCACACAAAAGAGGAATAACTTGATTCTCAATGTGGACGGTTGCATTGGAATCTGTTTCCTTGACCTGATGGAGAATCTTGACTTAACACCTGAAGAAAAACAAGATGTCTTGGACACAGAGGTCTTGAACGGGCTCTTTGTGCTTGGGAGATCAATCGGGATGATGGGGCACATATTCGACCAGAAACGCCAACGTGCTGCGCTGTATCGACAGCCGTGGGATGAGATACTATACGCTTCAAAATGAATGAGTGTGAATTTAATGACAAAGTACGAGAAACTAGTTCCACCCTCAAAGGGAGAGAAAGTTACAATCAAGGATGGTCAATGGAATATTCCCGATAATCCCATAGTCTGTTGGGTTGAGGGAGATGGCATTGGCCCTGAGATTAGTAAGGTAATGATGAAAATCGTGGACGCTGCTGTAGAGAAGGCATACAACGGGAAACGGAAGTTCGAATGGTTCGAAATCTATGCCGGTGATAAGGCGAGAGAACTCTATTCCCCTGAGGTCACGGATGAGGAGCTTAAGGCACTCAGCCCAGATGAACAGAGAAAGGCCTATTTGCCCGATGACACACTGAAGGTCGTTCGGGACTACCATTTGGCAATCAAGGGGCCATGCACAACGCCCATAGGTAAGGGCTTCTCTTCCATAAACGTCGGCATCCGCAAGTCCTTGGGCCTGTTTGTCTGTCTTAGACCTGTGTGGCACATCAAAGGCGTCCCAGCTCCGGTCACAGACCCTGACGCTATCGACATGGTGATTTTCAGAGAGAACATTGAGGACATATATGCAGGCATAGAGGGTTATCCTGGATCTGATAGGGCGCATAAACTCATAGATTTCCTCAGGACTGAATGGGGCGTGCCAGCGGACTCCGATAGCTTGCGATACTCTGCAGGCATCTCTGTGAAACCAATGTCCCCCGAGAACACCAAGCGACTGGTCAGAAAAGCAATTCAATATGCGATTGACAATAAGAGGCGTGTGGTGACTCTCTGTCACAAGGGCAACATCATGAAGGCCACTGAAGGACAGTTTAGGATCTGGGGTTATGAGGTTGCTATGGATGAGTTTAGGGACCAGATAATTACTGAGGAGGAACTGAACGACCAGTACGATGGTGACAGGGAGAAAGCTTACGCTAGCGGAAAGATCCTTGTGAACGACCGCATAATGGACGCAATGTTCCAACAAGTGCTTCTGAGACCTAGTGAGTACGAGGTCGTGGCGCTACCTAACCTCAATGGTGACTATCTCTCAGACCAACTGGCTGCTCAAGTTGGCGGACTCGGGTTTGCGCCAGGTGCTAACCTCAGCGATGATGTTTTCTTCGCTGAAGCGACACATGGAACCGCTCCCAAGCATGCCGGAAAGAACCGAATCAACCCGGGTTCTATCACCTTGTCTGCATGTCTTCTGCTGGAACACATGGGATGGAGCGAGGCATCTGAGATGATCAAGACCGCAGTTTCCAAGGCGGTCGAGTCTAGGAATGTCACTTACGATATCGCGAGGCAACTGAAACCTACAGTGGAGCCAATCTCTACTAGCGCATTTGGAGAAGAGATCATCAAGAACTTGTGAATTCGGAATGTGACAATATGCACCCGCGTGGTGTAGTCATGCAACAGCCTACGAACTTGAATAGGAAACGAGTTGTGAGGCCGTGACAGAAACTCCACCACGTGGTCACTCTTATTTGGGTTTTGAACAGGGGCCCATACGACCCCCAAACGAGGCGCATAGCCTCCTCCTGCGTGTGACTAGGAACTGCCCGTGGAACCGCTGCACCTTCTGTCCGGTATACAAGGGGGCACGGTATTCAAGACGTTCAGTAGACCATCTGAAGAAGGACATTGACTCAGTTTACAGATGTGTGGAAATCCTCCAAGGGATTGCCGATGCGCACGATGGCTTACCAATAGCGCAAGTTAGGAACGTAACTGACAATCTTGATTCACGGGAATGGGCGGTATTTGATAGCGCCTTTAGATGGTTCAGAGCTGGAATGAGTTCCGTTTTTCTGCAGGATGCAGACAGTCTGACAGTGCGGCCCTCGGAATTGATTGAGATTCTGAAGCACATTAGAACCCGCTTTCCTTTCGTGAATCGTGTAACATCCTATTCTCGTTCAAGCACAATAGCGAGGATAGATGAGGAGGACTTGAAGGCGATAAGAGGATCAGGCTTAGATAGAGTCCATGTGGGTCTCGAGTCTGGTTCTGACAACGTATTGAAGCTCGTCAAGAAAGGGGCGACTAAGGCCATTCATGTTAGCGCAGGCCTAAAAGCCAGGAGAGCAGGATTGGAGCTCTCAGAATACATTATGCCAGGTCTTGGGGGAGTACGATTATCAGAAGAACATGCACTAGAAACTGCGGACGCACTGAATCAAATTAATCCTGACTTCATACGGCTCAGACAGCTGGCAATCCCAATCACCGCACCACTCTCAAAGGACCTTATGGAAGGGCGCTTTAAGAGGTGTTCAGATCCAATGGTAGCAGGTGAGGTCCTTACACTTATTGAGAACTTGAAAGGGATCACAAGTGTTGTCAAGAGCGACCACATACTGAACCTCTTCTCAGAAGTGGAAGGAACTCTCCCCGAAGACAAAGAGAGGATGCTCGAACCATTGCGGGCATTCCTGTCCATGGAGTCCGAGAAACAGCGTCTGTATCAGATAGGCCGTAGAATCGGAGTCTTTTCCACACTAAGGGACATGGAAGATACACAGAAGATGAAGCGCGTACGGGAAATCTACAGATCGTATGGTGTCACTGTCGAGAATATTGACCACATTGTGAGCGAACTGATGAAGCGCTATATCTGAAGACGAATGCTTTGTTGCTCTACAGGCCCAAGATGTCATTGATTGGATCAAGGGACACCCGGTTGAGTTCGAAGCCGATTTGCTCAGAGTCCAGGCCCATTGCTAACCCCAGGATTTGAGTAATGAATAGAGCGGGTAGCTCTAACGATTCATCATTCTCATCCTTGAGACCAATCGCCTGCACATCAAACTGGGTGTGACAGGCTGGACAGTTGGTGACAACACAGTTGGCTCCGGCCTCCTTGGCAGACTTCATCTTCTCCCTCAGAATTTCTGTCGTAATATCCTCGCTTGTTATTAGCAGAGGTGAACCGCAACACTTCAGCTTGAGTCCCCAAGGGACACTCTTTGCGCCGGTGAGTTCCAGAAGTTCGTCGACCTTGCCCGGAAGCTCCGGGTCATCAAATTCTGCGACATTTGACGGACGAATGAGGTGACACCCAGGATGGAACGCAATCTTCAACCCATCCAAGGGCTTGACTATCTTCTTTGCAATCTCATCCTTCAGATCATACAGTACTTCAACGAAATGACGTACCTTGACCTTACCAGTGTACTCGAGTCCAAGACCTGACAACACTTTGTTGACTGCCTTGAGTTGCTTCTTGTCATGAAGAACATGAGCAGTATCCTTCAGAGAGCCGAAACACCCATTGCAGGGAGTCACTATGTCGTGTCCACGCTGCTCTGCAAGAGCCAGATTCCTGCCGCCCATTGACAACCAGCTGTGCTCGTCGATAGACTTCAGGACGACTGTGCCACAACAAGAGGCACCGTCGAAGTCGATGAGCTTGATACCTAACTTCTTTGCTACTGCACGCATGGAGGACTCGTAGTTGTTGAAGCGGCTCGGTATGGCACATCCAAGAAAGACTTCGTAACTCTGAGTCATCTTACGTACCCTCCTGTAGCTTGAGTAGCTTGGTCTTGTCCAGCATCTTCTTTATTTCTGAAACGTCTAGCTCGGGAACATCATCAAGACCCAAGTCCTCGCGCTCCCATTCTGTTGGGCTATACAGTTTCCCGACATCGTAGAGAGCTTTGGCTGAGGCCACATAGCCTGACGGAGCTATGGCCTTCCTGTAAGCCATGTTCTTGAGACCGAACAAAATGTCAGTGATGTCAATGCCCTGAGGACACCGCTCTTGACATGTGTAGCAGGTCGTGCAGAGCCAAATCATGTCAGTCTGGAGTACCTCCGTTAAGCCAAAGACGAGCATCCTCATTACTTCATGAATCTGAATGTTCACCTTATCAGAAACAGGACAACCTGCACTGCACTTGGCGCACTGGAAGCACGTAGTAAGGTCTTCACCGCCAATAAGCTTACTGACTTCAGCTGTGAACTCCGGATCCAAGGCTTTGAATTTCTTGCCTTCAAACGATTTGAACTGTCCCCAAGACTCGGTCATGTCTTACCGCCTCCTCTGCCTAAGTGGACTTGGTCCGATCTTCTCAACCACTTTTGAGAGTTCCTTGACCTTCTCGGCGTAGATAGAACCTTCACTCGCACTGATCTGAGTGAACTGCAGGCGCTCGGATTCGAGCCCTGCCTTCTCGATTATCTTCTTGGCAATGGCGAACCTGCGCTCGAAGCTGACATTACCATCTACATAATGGCAATCCCCGAAATGACAACCGGATATCCAAACCATGTCCGCCCCTAGCCTGAAAGCTTCTAGCATGTGAGTGACACTCAACCGTCCCGTGCACATCACACGTATGTCCCGCACGGTAGTTGGTTGCTGCAGTCGCGAAACTCCTGCTTGATCGGCCCCGGCGTAAGTACACCAATTGCACATTATCGTAAGAATTCGCGGCTGATTGGCTGGCACATCCTTGAGGGCTTCTCTAATCTGTGAGAGAATCTGATCGTCAGTAAAGTGCTTCATGGTGATGGCGCCCGCAGGACATCCTGCGGCACACTTGCCACATCCCTGACAGAGAACCGGATTGGAAACTGCATAATCGTGACTGCCGTCTCCAGGAACCACCTCTATTGCGTTATAGACACAATTGATTTCGCAAGTTCCACAGCCCACACAGACCTCTGCGTCAACGACTGAGACTATGGCCTCTGCCTTTCTGATACCTCTAATCAGTGGAATCAATGCCCGTCCAGCAGCACCCTGGCCCTGGACAATCGACTCCTGTATTGTCTTTGGTGCCGTGGCTGTTCCAGCCACGTAAATACCATCAGTCTGGAAGTCAACTGGTCTGAGCTTGGGATGCGCTTCCATAAAGAAGCCTGACATGTTGAGAGAGAGCTTGAAGAGCTCTGAGACCTCCTTGTTGGACGTCCGTGGGACCATCGCAGTTGCAAGGACAACATGATCCACGCCCAAGAGCAGCTCAGCGCCAAGCACCTGATCGAGAACGTTTACCCTCAAAGCCCTGCCCGAGTCCTTCTTCCCCTTCTTCACTTCTGGGGGTGAGTCCTTATCAAACCTAACGAATACCACTCCTTTCTTGCGAGCTTCCCGGTACCTGTCCTCGCCATCATATGCCACTCTCAGGTCTCTGTAGAGATGGAATACCTTGGAGTTGGGATGTTTCTCAAGAAGTTCTAGCGTGTGCTCCAATGCGATTGTGCAGCAGATACCGGAGCACCAGGTCCTTGCGCCATCAAGGGTCTCATCCTCACGCGACCCTGCACAGTGAATGACCGCGAAGGTTTCTCCGTCGTTGAAGCCGCCCTCTGTAGCGAGGCGATTATTGAACTCGAGCTCCGTCATCACCTCAGGCAGTTTGTGCAGACCGTAGAGACCCTTCACTTTGAACTCAACAGCGCCAGTGGCGACTATGACAACTCCAACTTTCAGTTTCTGTTTCTTCTTCCCGGTCTTAACTACGACATCGAAATCGCCTATTGCACCCATTGCTTCAACGACCTCGGAGTTGAGCATCAGTTCGATGTTCTCGTTGCCAGTGACCTTGGACTCGTACTCCTTCAGTATCTTAGCACTTGGTGTGTGATCAAAGTTGACGGTGTGGTGCTTTTTAACAAGACCGCCAACTGTCTCATCCTTCTCGACCAAATATACCTTGAAGCCCTTACTGGCAATGATGTCTGCGGCTGCCATTCCGGCGACGCCAGCTCCGATAACTAGGACGGAGGGCTCGATTTGAGTTGATGCTTCTTCTTGTGGCTCAAGGAGTGCAGATCTGGCAACCGACATTCTCACAAGGTCCATTGCCTTGGATGTTGCTTCATCCTTTGCACCTTGGTGAATCCATGAGCAGTGCTCTCTGATGTTAGCCAGGTCGAACAGATACTTGTTGAGACCTGCCTCTTCGATTGTTGTTCTAAATAGGGGCTCATGGGTTCTTGGTGTGCATGAGGCCACAACAAGCCTGTTGAGCTTGTGCTCTTTGATTGCATCAATAATGACGACCTGAGAGTCAGATGAGCATGAGTAGAGGAGATTCTCGGAATATACTACATTAGGCAATTTGCTCGCGAATTCCGTTACAGCGGCAACATCAACTGTGCCAGCGATGTTTGTACCGCATGAGCAGATGATGACTCCTATTCGTGGCTCTCCAGCCATGAGTTCCAAGTCCTCCCCACTCAACGTTTCCGATTCGGAAGTATCTGGCACGATTACATCCAGAACTGCTAGAGAGGCCGCCGCGCTGCCTTGGGCAACGGAATCAGGAATGTCTTTCGGGCTGTTACAAGCGCCGCACATGTGCACACCCGGCACGCCGGTCTCGGAACTGACTATGCCTGGCCTCTTTGATTTGATGAAGCCGTATTTGTCGACCTCTATTCCAAGCTGGGCAAATAACTCGGAGTTCTCGGATGGCACCATCGCGGGGCACAGGACAACTAGGTCGTATTGGTCTTGCAGAACCTCATGTCCCTTTGCGTCACTGTGCTTGACTAAGAGATCACCAGTGCCAACGTTCTCGATTATCTCACTGGGCAGACCCTTCACGAAGTTGATCTCGTACTCAGTTTCTGCTCTTGTGAGAAACTCCTCGAACCCCTTGCCAAAAGCGCGAAGGTCGTTGTACAGAATGTCAATGTGGACCTCAGGAGTGTGCTCCTTGGTTATGATTGCCTCTTTGGTAGCGTAAGTGCAGCATATCCGGGAGCAATAGGCACAATGGTTCACATCACGAGACCCCACACACTGGATGAATGCGATTCTATGTGGTTCGCGTCCGTCAGAGGGTCGCATAACGATTCCTCCGGTGGGTCCGCTTGCTGAAACCATTCGCTCGTACTCGAGCGCAGTAACGACGTTAGGAAAGCGACCATAGCCGTACTCGGGTACCACTACCGGATCGAGTAGCTCAAAGCCAGTAGCTACGATGATTGAACCGGCATTGATCTCGATTGTTTCGTCAGGTATGTCGAAGGTTATAGCTTCAGCCTTGCAGGTCTTGACACAGGTCATGCACTCGATGCAGTTTTCCATGTCTATTGTCGCAACATTCGGAACCGCCTGCGGGAATGGAATGTAAGCTGCCTTCCGCATCTTGAGACCTTCGTCATACTCACTCAGAACCTCAATCGGACAGACTCTTTGACAGTCGCCACATCCTGTACACTTCTCAATATCCACGCGACGCGTGTGTTTGAGCACCTTAACGTTGAAGTCACCCTGTTTGCCGGAAACCTCCGCTACCTCAGAGTAGGCAAGAATCTCGATGTTGGGATGGCGCGCACAGTCCACCATCCAGGGACCCTGAATGCACATACTGCAGTCCAGGGTTGGAAACGTCTTGTCTAGCTGAGACATATGGCCGCCAATGGAGGGCTTTCTCTCCACTAAGAATACCTTGATACCCGTGTCCGCAAGGTCCAGTGCGGCTCGCATACCTGCGATTCCCGCACCAATGATAACAACTGGTTTTGCTGCAGCCTCTGCCATTTCAGCGTTCACTCCGCGGGTAGATGAACCGTTCGTCTGAAAAGCCAGTAAAAACGTTTCTTGTCGGGTCGTGTGTTGCTTGCAACCGGACCGCATTCGATTGGCGCCAATTTGCGATATTGAAGAACCAAGACCAGTGGGACTTAATATTACGTGGATAACATATCAGAGTTATGAAAGCCACCCGGCTGTTCACCCGAGTCTATCTGTCGAGAATCCGGGAATGCTGTCCGGTGTGTGCGGAAGCGCCAGGTTGTCTGGAGCTGACTGAGAAGGATATTCAAGCTCTCATGCAGGCAGTTCAGGAAAAACCACGTTCAGTGCATGGCGCCTGATTGAGCCTCATAAATAGCCATAAGGACGATACCAAAGTCATCCATCTAGCTTTGTTTGAAATACTTCATCTTTCTTCACACTAGTTTCCTCTTCCAAGCTACCTGTAAACTCCGAGACACTCATAAAGATTAAACCAAGAGTCTAACATTCATTCAATGTCAAAAACCCCTAGGTTGTATCCCGAATCACAAATAGTATCACTGCTTCTTTGAACGCACAATCAGAACTAGCGCGAATATCGTGGTAACACCTATGGACATCAATATGATCCGGTCCGTGTCTACCAGTCGAGTCAACTGGGTTGTTGTGGTTGGTGACGGTTCAGTTGGTGTGTAGTTGGAAATCTGAAGAAGACCGAAAGTTGGGTCATACTCAAGTCGAACGTCACCAAAATTCGGAAAGCAAAAGTAGAGCTGCTCTCCATCTCCTTGAACGGTGGCTCCGCCCAGACTCACATTGACTCTGGCTTGCTGTCCTCCAAATGTGGCATTCGTTGGGGAGGAGATGAATGCATTATCATAAGTGATGACTCTATTAAACAAGTCTACATCCGGACGTTCTGTGATTCCTCCACTTGGACTTCCAGTCGCAATTACCAATGCAATTGCTAGACTACTGTCCGTTCGTTGCCAAGACCAGCCTTCTACAGATATATCAAACTTGAGCACGCTTTGATTCTCTATTGAAATATGATTTTGAAAACCAATCCAGAGATTTGGGTGTAGCGGAGTTAAACTATCGACACTACTCAGATTGAATCGAAGGGTAACTACATTGCCAGATTCTTCTCCTGAGATGAACCCTCCAAAGATCCAATCAAGAGTCTGAAGTGGTAAGATAGGAGGGAGAAGAAGATCGTGCTCCAACTTATACACGCCATCACGATTACTATCGACATACTCGAAAGCATTGATAAATAACATATGATAATTTGAAAGATAAGAACCCCTATCAAAGATGCGATAATGAGGACCTCCATCTGCTTCCATATTCAATACGAAAGCCCCATTGGTTACCTCAAGACCCTGAGAGTCAAGTGAATACTCAATGCCAACAGCATCTGCAGAAGAAATCGTACCAAGACCAAGAATCAGTAGGAAAATAGTTACAACTGCAAGACCATTGGTTCGTTTCATTTCCACATCAACCAATACAAACTGAAAACAGGTTTATAATAGACACGATTGCTTCAATTACTCGCAATAGGAGCTGAACCAGCTGAATAAGGAATCTGTGATGGACGGAGTGTTCAGCGCTCTCTCGCATAACATCAGAAGGCGGATTATCCTTATGATAGGCAATCATGGTTCGGTCTCCTATACAGATATGACTAGTCTGGACCTTGAATCAGGAACGCTTTACTTTCATCTGGACATCCTCACCAAGTCTGATGAACCCTTGGTGGAACGAACAGGAAACAAGCGGTATACTCTGACCGAGCTGGGACATGCGGCATATGGACTTATTCTACAAGGAGAAGACGAGATACAATGGGTTTCAAGTAAACGAACCGAAACTAGATGGTCAGGCGCTATTGTATCAAATGCACTTGGCATGTCAGCCATCATAAGACGAATTCAAGCAGACCCATGGCGCTTTTGGCTAGAGATCCTTCTCTTTCTCGGAGGATATGGATATCTGGCCTCAAGGGTGGGTCTATTGCCTGTGTTCCTATTCTTCGTTGAAGGCACATTCGATCTGGGAATCTCGATTTTGGCTGCATTTTCCGCTTGGCTGGTGACCTATCTCTTGGTTGAAGCGCTCTCAATTCCAATTCTTGGGAAACGCGAGTTCTCTCGTGGACTCTTCATGACTGTGCCTATCGCGTTTTTGCCGAATGTTGTAATCGAGCTTCTGTGGTTCTTCATACCTGCAACAGAAGTGCTGGTTGGATGGCCATTGACTATCATTCTGACAGCTGCTATAGCTTGGAGTACCTACATTCTCACTATTGCAGTGGCAAGAGCAAAGACTGTAAGGCTCTCTCGAGCCGCGATTGTCACACTTGTTGTTACAAATGCGAATCTTTTCCTGTTGGCCTTTCTAAATGTGGTTTTTCTAACGTAAGACCATGAAGCCTGATGGCAGTTCATTCCCTGTGTCACTCGAAATCACTTCGAGAGTCCTCGAAGTCGTATTTCCATAAACATTGAATGGAAAGATTATATACTTTCTTAACAAAATAATCTACGGTGATTGCATGAGAATAAGGCAAACACAACTAATCGTCGCGCTTGCCGCCGTGGTCCTCTTGGCCTCAGTGCCATATGTGGCTGCTCAGGGAAGCGAGATCGAATATCAATACGCCACAGGCATCGTGAGTCTGACTACCGATGACATTGGTGTTAGGGTTTCTGCCGATATCTCTGCCTATAACCAAGACATTATGGAAAAGTGATAAGAAATGAATAAAACAAAAGCAGGAATAATTTTCGTTGTTATTGTAGCTGCATTGGCACTAACACCTATTGCAATTTATGGTACTGAAGTTGATGTCGCTCAAGTCAGTTTTAACCTCTCAGTAGATAGTCCTCTTTCTACTGCAAGTCTTTCTGACTTGGAATCCCTTCAGATACCCTCTTTCACAGCGAATCTGAGCAATGTTGAGATTGGTGTTAGTTCAATGAATCCGTATGAATATATTCTGACTCGGAATACTGCAAGAACTCAAGTGAGTGGTGAAACTAATGAAGGTGAAGCAATTGTAGAGATAACCATAACCTTCAATCTTACTACTCCCTCAAATACCAATGTGGTCTTCGTACTCACACCAGGAAGCGATCAAGGAACAGGTGATAGAAATATCGTCACACTCCTTGGCCCAGAAGATGGAATCACAACTGAAGGCGAATTCCATCTGAAAATCACAATAACAGTGAAGATCACCCCTCCTGGATTTAATGAACCTGTTGTTGATATTGCACTGAATCCAGTAGATTTGACATTTACAATACCAACTGGAAGCTAATGAATAATTCACGGTGATTGTATGAACAATAAGCAAACACAACTAATCGTTGCGCTTGCCGCCGTGGTCCTTTTGGCCTCAGTGCCATATGTGGCTGCTCAGGGAAGCGGGATCGAGTATCAATACGCCACAGGCATGGTGAGTCTGACTACTGAAGACATTGGTGTCAAGGTCACGGCTTACAACCAAGTGCCTCATTTCCACTGGTGGAATGCCAGCTCACCTGGAACTGACTGCCATGTGATGTTCCTCAAGCTGTTCGAGGCTAACGACACAGACGATGATGGTGCTTTCGATCCGGAAACCGACAGTATAGTCGGAGTGCCTTACTTGCTTCCGGCAAGCATTTGGGTTTTCAGCGGGTTTGTTACAGAGGAACAGGACTCTGTCGTAGTGGCGGTTCACTTCAACTTCACAACGACTGAGACCTTCACTCCAACTGTGCCCATCACAACGACTCCAACAATTCCTGCACAGGTACCCGATCCATTCGATGTCACACTCCAGATTCGTGTTCACATAGATGTCAATGATCCTCACGAGATGAAGTTCGACATAGTGATCTCGGGCTGGAGTTGGACCTATGAGGACTCGATACTGGTGTTTCAGTTCACTGTGACTGAGAGTGCGCATGGTGCAGACGAAGGCACCGATGAGCCACCTGAGTTCGTTCAGGACGGGAACCGTTTTGAATTCGGCGAAGGTTACTTGGAGTATGCTGAGCAGGCTCAAGCTGGGGAATCAGTGGTTCCGGTACGAGGCGTTACAGGTGAAGGAACAGGAGACGAAGCTGGCAAATCGGTTTACCTAGCATTCGAGTACTTTGGTGATGAAACCCTCGAGTATGACCCGATCATAGGCATAACCACTGGTGAAGATGGTAATGGTCTTGGTATTGACTACAACCAACTCCTACTCATGGCTGGTGGTGTGAGCGTCATCGTCTTGGTGATTATTGTCGCCAAGATGAAACGCTAATACTCAACAACACACATTTGGGTCAGGACCATCTGAATTTTCAGAATCCTGACCCCTTTTTCTTTCAGCATTATTGGTTATAGGTTACATTGTTCTCTCAATAACACAATAGACATTCCATTGTGGAGCCAACATCTGTATCACTACGTCTGTGGGCCTTAACCAACCAAAACCTTAGACCTTAATCCCGAGCCTCTCCCAGTTAGGCTGGCTTTTCCTCTGCATATACTGGAGATGCGTTGCCAATCCGAATTCGTTGGGGCCGTGTCCGAACGCGAGAGCGAGAAGTTCAGAAACGTGAAGTACATCGAAGTTGAATTCAACCCCGAAGAGTTTTGAGATTTCAACTTGGCCAAGATCTAACTGTAGTAGACAGAAC
>Ga0209986_10000325_pt1 | contig 45444 bp, 46 predicted proteins | sample BlataG_FD_183168 | JGI IMG/M metagenome (GOLD analysis project Ga0209986, IMG submission 183168) | Deep subsurface microbial communities from Black Sea to uncover new lineages of life (NeLLi) - Black_00105 metaG (SPAdes) (version 2) | ecosystem: Environmental > Aquatic > Marine > Oceanic >... | reverse complement strand
GTAATCAATGCGTACACATTAAGCAAAATAAGGTGCGGGGTTAATTCACGCATATCATTTACGTTCACTTCGTTTCGTAAATGATGCGTTCATTAAAGTTAAAAGTGATAAAATAAAAATTATAAGTTAAAGCAAAAAAAAATCACAAGTTATGGAATTATTGTATTTTTTTTTCTCTTTCGGAAATATATTATTGTGAAAATAATTAAAACAGAGATAAGTATCAATGTTACAATTATATTGTAATTCTTTAAAAATTTCGCAGCCTCGTCCCAGGTAGAACCAATATAAAAACCAGCCATCACTAAAAATAGATTCCATATGAGAACACTCACAAAACTGTATAAAAAAACCTTTTTGCTGTTAATTTTTACAATACCTGCGGCAAAACATATTGGTGCCCTCATGCCCGGTAAAAAACGGTTCAAAAATACAATAAGATCGCCGTATTTGACATATTTCTTTTTTGCCTTCTCAATCATTTTTATAGGGAATACTTTTCCCAAAAATGATCTCGTCAAAAACTCTATTAATACATCACCCTTATTTTTTCCAATATAATAAAGAATCATAATGCCGCAAATAGTACCACTTATAACAAAAAGATATACTAAATATGGATTAAAATACCCTTGTCCGGCAAGAAATGCAAAAACTAGAACAAAGGCATCTGAAGGGTAAGGTGGAAATAAACTTTCAAAAAGCGAGTTGATAAATAAAAATAAATAAACAAGAATTGGTTCGCGTCCTGAAAGCCATTCAAACATAATGGGCTACCTTTTTATATGGACAACAGGTTAAGTTGGGCATTCAATCTTCTAAAATTTTCAATATATCTTGTGCTTCGTACACTTTATCCCGTTGAGCCCCGGTAGTTTCTTTAAGTATTCCAACCTTCTCGAGTTGTTTCATGGCTTTGCTTACTGCTGGGAAGGTTAACTCAAGCACTTTCACACCCGACTTGATATTAATTACCGGTCTCATGAAAATAAAATCTAAAACTCTTCCCGCACTGGGAGAAAGACCCTTTTCATGAACCTTTTTCCTGTAATTCTCCTGAAGTTTCACAAGACGTCGTGCCCTTGTTATTGCATCCTTTGATTGATTAATTATTCCTCTCAAGAAAAACTCAATCCATGGTCTCCATGCTCCTTGCTGACAAACTTTTAAAAGAAGATTACGGTATTCATTAGAGTATTTCTCGAAGAAAGCACTCAGGTAAAGTAAAGGTTTGGGAAGAAGATTCTGTTTATGTAAATAAAGAATGATTAAAAGACGACCAATTCTTCCGTTACCATCATGGAATGGATGAATTGTCTCAAATTGTGAATGAATAAGGGCTACTTTCACTAACGGTGATATAGAGTTTATTGAAAGCAAAAATTGCTCTAATTGATTCAAAACCTTTTTCATTTCAGGAACAGGTGGCGGAACAAAGGTCGCATCGTATTTACTACAGCCAGGCGGACCAATCCAATTTTGACACTCTCGGAACTCACCAGGCTTTTTGTCCTCACCGCGAACATTTTGCATCAGGATTTTGTGAAGCTCTAAAATGAATTTCATGTCTAAGGAAGTTTCTTTGAGACGGCTGATACCGTACTCTAACGCAATTACATAATTCTGAACCTCTCTTACATCTTTCTGTTTTTCAATCTGTGTTGATTCACACAGAAAAAGTTCACTCAATGTGGAGCGCGTTCCCTCTATTCGGGAAGATAAAACAGCTTCTTTTCTTATAAATGGATAAATTAGAAGATGAGGATTTGGTAATGTTTCCCCCAGGCCCACCAGTAAACCTAAGGATTGCGCAGCCTGAGAGAGCAGATGACTTAAAGATGCATCCCATTTTAGTTTTGGGGGCAATGGATTGGGCACAAAAGCCCAAAAACCATTATCAGTTTTTATTAATTTACCAGAGCTACTGTTTTTAAAAAGTTGACTATCCATATTTTCCTCTGTTAAAGCATCCATATCTATTATTAAACAAAAACTAACATTTGTTTAATAATATCTATATGTACTTAACAATCGTTTAATAAACACATTCATTATTAAACAAATGTTAGTTTTTGTTTAATAATAACCAGTTTCTGCTAAACATCAATAGTTATTTTGATAATACTGTCTTACAAATTGTGTGAGAGCTCTGAAAAAATATTCATCGCTCTCAGAAATCTCTGTGTTTTTATTTGTAGAATTACAGCCTCAGATCAATCTGACAGCCAAGCTTTTTCAGTAAAAGGGTATCTCTATTCACAACCGAGTATTTCAAACCTACTTTTAACATATCAATAGGCTTAAACGATATATAAATAAATCCGTAATTCCCTTTATAATAAAGCATACGGTTATGTATTATACCAGGCAAATCTGCTTCGTATACATAAATTCTTGCAGCATAAGAATCTGTGTTAAAGATGCCATACCTCATTCTTATCTTTAATCTTTTAAATTCTGTACCCAGTTCAAGACCACCAAATATTCCCTTTTCTACACCATCTGCATTATAGACATATTTCTCTTCGAGCCTCAGATCAATAAAGATATTCTTTAATGGCTTTATACGAAGAAAAATCCTTGAGCCAGAAAGATTTTTTGTTTGCGCAAGATAGCGCCATCGCATCTGAAATTTTGCATTTAGAATACCAATTTTCTTTTCAAAATTCAGTCTTAAGTTGTATTTCGTAGAATCCTCTTCGGTTTTATTGTCCATTGTCAAGGTTAAACCAAGGTTCGCTATCCTTGAACGGTGTTTAACATCTACAGTTCCACCAATATAATCATCCCTGGCTTCGATTCCCTTTGGCGAATAGAATCCAACCGGGAAATATTTACCGACAAGATTGAAATCAATATAAGCAAAGTAACCGCTGAAGCCGAACAGTCCACCAATACGATTTTTAAAAGAACGGACACATTCTGAAAACATAACAAAAAAATCTCCGGAATATTTCAACCCGAGACCTGAGGTCCAAAACTTGCCACCATAAAATTTTGTAAATGAATCATTGCAAACAAACTCTGGATTGTATGAACACCAATACGTCCTGTTCGATACCAAAAGATCGGAAAACTGATATCTTATATCGTAACCGAACATTTTTTCATTGATCCTATCCTTTCTGTCCCGGGAAAGAGAATCCGTATGATATCCTGATTCATCGAATGAACGGGCAGCGCCTAATGAATCTATTCTACCATCAAGTTTTTGATTTGAGAAAAAAAGAGTATACTTTAAAAAAAGAGAATCAGAATATGCTGCGCCAAAAAATCCGCTATTTTCCAGAACAGACGTATAAGGAATTATACCGCGTTCTTTTATCATTACACGGAAATCAGTAGAGTAAAAAAATGAACCAATCGGCGAAAGCATAACACCTGATCCTAAATCTAAATTATACTTTCCCAAAACAAATTGTCTTGTTCCCCGACCAATTATTATACCGGGGGAATAATAATCAAAAAATGAGTTTTCATAAGGGTCTTTCTCAGTAACAAGATAAATTGTATAGCGGTCAAAAGAGCATTTCGTTTTTGTATAGTACTTTTCAGAAAGTTCTTTTTTAGGAATTTCACTTTTAAGGCGCATCCTCGTTGTAAACTTATCAATTTTAAACGGTTTTCTTTTAACTGTAATGAAGTACTTAATTCTATCGAGAAGGATAACATCGAACCCGGGTATATTCAATAAATCCTTCAGAGTATTATAATGACCTTTTTTCTCACGATATTCTACAATCTTTAAACAATCGCTTATAGAAAGGTATGGTATCCTTGCGAATTCATCAAAACCTGCTGTGTTTATATCAATTGGATTATTTCTTAAATACTCCATATCCCCAAGAATCACTTCTAAATCCCTATCCTCTTCAATCTCGAAAAGCACAGCCTCGTCAGATAAAATCAAGAGAAGCAGAAGAGCAGTCATGGATTAAAACCTATACTGAAATAATGCGATAATCCAAGGTATCTGTGGTTACTTCCAGTATAATCTAAAATAAAATTGCCCAAATCGAGTCTTAACATATATTCAAAATACATTGGCTCAGTGTTTACGCCCGCACCGAATGTAATAATTTTATATGGCGAGTAAGACAAACCAACGTTATAAAAAGGTAAGTCTGTTTCTCTGCCACGTATTGCAAAAGCAAAAGAAAAATTAGTTTTTGTCAGGTATTTAAGTTTCAGAGAATAAGTTGGTGGGAGATAATCGATGTCTGAAAATTTTGGTGTATTAATATTATTTACCCATCCTCCGATTTCCAATAAATTATTACGGTACATACCGCCTACTTTCAGAGAATAAGTGAATCGATTGTAAATATCTTTCACCCAGTAATTGTACATAGCAATACTAAACCCGGCAGCCAATTTCTCTACAACAGGAAAACTCAAACCAGCATTTACCGTGTTTTCTCGGTAAATGTCATTACCAAAACTCGTGGCACTTATTCGGTATAACTTAATTTCTGAATGGATAGTATAGGTGCGCAAATCAGACAAACCAAAATGCGTACCTGTTCCGATTATCAACTCAAATTTCTCAGGATAAAGTGAAGCCGGATTAAATTGGCTTTCGTAAAAAATACTACGCGGGAACAATAAAGATTCAAATACAGCAAACAGGGCTATAACCAACATTGGTTTGCTATTTGATAATTTTAAGCTGGTTCTATAGGTTTAACCTTTAATGTCATCTCTTTAACACCAATCACTTTTACCGTAACATCTTTCTTTACTAATTTATCGCTTATTGCGTTCCAGTACTCGCCATGTACAAATATGGTTCCACCTGAAACTTTTATATCAGTCTTCGCCACGCCGATCTCACCTATAATTCCTTCTCTACCAGTCGCTCGTTTTTTAAATTGCGCATGTATTCCCATGCTCAATAAAAAGATAAAAAAAGCAGCAATAATTATGACAACTATCACAATAACCTCCCATGATAATCTCAAAAACGGTACATTGCTCTCAAACAAAATCAATGAGCCCAATACCAATGAAATAATTCCACCAACAGTCAAAAGACCGCCAGACGTTGTATATATTTCCAGAATGAATAAAATTGCAGATAGAGCAATTAATGCTACGCCGGCATAATTAACAGGGAGTAGATGTAATGCATAAAATCCTAAAATAATACAGATTCCGCCAACTACACCAGGAAAGATCATACCGGGATTTTGTAATTCAAAAAATAACCCATAAATGCCTAAAAGTAGTAAAATATATGCAATATTAGGATTGGTAAGCAATAGCAGTAATCGTTCTTTAAAACTCATTGCAATATCTTTTACTGGACTTGATTCAGTCTTCAATGTACGCTTTTTCCCTTTTATCTCGACAATCCGTCCATCCAGTTGACTGATTAGGTCGTTTACATCCTCAGCAAAAATCTCGCAGACACCTATTTTCAAAGCAGTCTCAGCGTCGATTGATGCACTTTCCCGCACCGCCTTCTCTGCCCATTTTTCATTCCTCCCGCGCGCGCGCGCTATCGCCTTCAGGTAAGCAACCGCATCATTAGTGACCTTCTCAATCATCACACTGTCAATCTTTTCTCCACCCATACTTACCGGGTGTGCAGCACCTATATTGGTTCCAGGAGCCATTGCAGCAATATGACTTGCGTATAATATAAAAACACCCGCAGAAGCTGCTCTTGCGCCCTTTGGTGCAACATAAATTACAACGGGAATTTCCGCATTGAGTATTCTTTTGGTTATCTCTCTCATTGATAGATCAAGACCGCCCGGTGTATCAATCTTCATAATCAAACACGAAGCATCATTATCCTCGGCAAGTTTAATTGCACGTAGTAAATAAGAACTACTCGCAGGACTTATTACACCATCCAGTTCACCTAAATATATATCACCAGCGTTTAACAAAAAACATAAAGCCCATAATATCATATAAAATCATAATCAATTTTCATGACAAGTCAATAGTATAAATCCTTATGCAGTCTAAATTATTATAAGACTTAAATTAAAGATAACCAGTATTGTAATGAATAAAAAATACAGAAAGTATAGATTTAAAGTTCTTCAATTTATCAACTTCACTGAAAGTGAAGAATCAAAGGGTGCTGATTTCTGTCTCCTATCTCCTTACTACTGTAGTCCCGCAATTTACTGCTGGACTAAAGAGTAATATTTGCGATTAATTCAATGCTACACTCCAAATTAGGTATTGACAAATTTGTAATTATGATTATAATAACATATAAAAGGAGGTAATAATGCCGAAGAGTGCTTCAAAAAAGAAAAAAACAAAAGCAAAGAAGAAGACAGCAAAGAAGAAGGTAACGAAGAAGAAGGTAACGAAGAAAAGGAAGAAGAAATAATTTATGAAGAGGGGGGGGGTATTTCCCCCCTTATATATGTACCGTATTGACAAAATGTCTTTAATAAGTATATTACAGTATGGACTATGAAAAATTTAAATCGACGTATGAAGATCTTAAAAAAAATATTGATGAAATAAAATCAACAACAAAAAAAACGGATTTATTGGAATCACCGGATCGCACAAAAATTTTGGACAGGATGAAATATCTATTTTACAGTTTAATAAAATCACTCGTTGATATTGGCCACGGTATTATCCTTGAAAATGATTATCGAGAGCCGCTAAATAGAGCTGATATCTTCATAAGCCTTGCCGAACGAGAAATTATTGTGTCCTCACTTGTCCCGGGTGTAAAAAAAGCTGTTTTAGCCCTCCCCAAAATGAATGAGTATACACATTCTCAGATTTTGGAAATTATCTCTAAAAGCATCAATGAGCTCGATACATGTCTCAGTTCATACGGTGTATATTTTAACCTTAAGGATAAAAATATTTGAAAATCATATATTACATATTCTCTTTTCTATTTGGTGCTGCAATAGGCAGCTTCCTCAATGTATTAATGTTTCGAATACCAAAGGGAATAAGTATTATCAAACCCAACTCATTCTGTCCCCACTGCAAAAAGCCTATTGAATGGTATGAAAACATACCTTTGGTTAGTTACCTACTTTTAAGAGGAAAATGCTCGGGATGTCAAAAACAAATATCTATTCGTTATCCATTTGTTGAATTGGTTACCGGATGTTTATTTTTCTATTTGTTCATTAAATATAATCTCGGACTTGAGTTTTTCTTCTATGTATTTTTCTTCTGTTCTTTAATAGTTATCTCGGGAATTGATTTCTCATATCAGATTATTCCTGATATTTTTTCTATCCCGGGCATATTTATTGGCTTGGTTTTTCAAATAATGAAAGGTAATTTCATCCTCGGTCTAATCGGTGCGGTCTTTGGCGGTGGGTTAATTCTTTTAATTAGAGTAATTGGCGGATGGACATACAAAAAAGAAGTAATGGGCCTTGGTGATGTATATCTTAGCGCAATGATTGGCGCGTTTGTTGGTTTTCCTTTGATCATTACATCGATTTTTATCGGCGCCCTCGTAGGTGCGATATTAGGTGTTATTTATATCATCGCCACACATCAAAGCCGGGAAAGTCCAATACCATTTGGACCATTCTTGGCGATCGGAGGAGTAATAGTTATTATTTTTAAACCACAAATCATCCACTTCTTCGCTCTCCTGGGAATAAATTTATAAAGAAAACCATCGGTTATTGAATTTGGATGATTGAAGAGCAAAGAATGTCAAATTTTGGTATTTGGATTTTGAAATTTGGAATTTGTTTGGTATTTGTCATTTGTGATTTGATATTTCTTTCATTATCTGCATTCTCTTTTCTGCAATCTCTGCGAAATGGATAGAATTCTAACTATTATTGGGCCTACTGCCGTAGGTAAAACAAAAGTAGCAATCGAAATCGCCAGAAGAATATCGGGGGAAATCATCTCCGCCGATTCCCGACAAATATATAAATACTTGAATATTGGCACAGCCAAACCGACCAGAAAAGAAAGAAAAAAAATAAACATTCATTTAATAGATTTTATCCATCCAGATAACACTTACTCCTGCGGCCAATTTGCCCGCGACGCCGAGGTAAAGATTGAAGAAATAATAAGGAAAGGAAATATACCTATTATATGTGGCGGAACCGGATTATATATCAGGTCACTATTCAATCCCCTTCACAAACTACCCGAATCAGATAAAAAGAACAAAGAAAAACTAATATGCATGCTGGCTGAACATGGATTAGATTATCTTTATAAAAAATTATTATCCGTTGATCCAGAATGGGCAAAAAAAATTAATCCCCGGGATAAACAGAGAATACTAAGAGGGCTTGAAGTATACGCAATGACAGGTAAACCCTTGAGCACTTTGATTAAAAAGAAAAAGAGAAAGTCGAAATATCTTCCTTATTATATAGGGTTAAATTTACCTCGAGAAGAATTGTATCAAAGAATTAATAATCGGTTTGATGACATGCTGAATAATGGTTTAATAGAAGAGGTAAAATCACTTTTAAAAAAGGGCTTTAATCCAGAGTCAAGTGCTTTACGAACAATTGGATATAAAGAGATTATTGAATATCTACAAGGGAAATTGTCACGTGAAGCGGCAATAGAAAAAGCAAAATGCAGAACAAGAAATTTTGCCAAACGGCAAATTACCTGGTTCAATAAAATCACCGGTTTACAGTGGTATAGCCCGGAAGATCTAGATATTGTTAAAAACATTATTAGCCGGTGGGGGAATTAACACCACATCTAATTCTATATTCTATTTAACGATATACCCCCACACCATTTAATCAGAATATCTCTTTAGGCATTTACCCCCACACCAATACGCTCAGACCAATACATCGTTGGTAGTATGGGTACATATTGGTATGGGTATTTTAGGTATTTTTGTCTAACCTCTCCCGTACTATTTTCTCAACAAGATCGATTTCTTGCTCAATAGTGATATCTGTTGTGTCAACAACAATAGCATCCGCGGCTTTTTTTAATGGTGAATGCTCGCGGCTTGAATCATATTTATCCCGGAATTTCAGATTTTCTACAACTTTATCTAAATCTGCCTTTATGTTCTTCACGTCTAATTCCTTCTGCCTCCTCTGTGCTCTCATTTTTAAATCAGCCTGCATGTAAATCTTCACCTGTGCATCAGGGAATACAACAGTTCCAATATCCCTACCCTCACACACGACATTTTTACCCTCAGCAACCTCTCGTTGTTTTTCCACCATCCACTCACGTATTTCAGGAAGAGCAGAAATCGGCGAAACGAAATTATTCACTGGTGTAGTTCTAATTTCAAGTGTAACATCCTTGTTATCCAGAAAAATAAGAATTTTAGAACCATCCTGTCGCAGGTCGATTACTGTATTTTTTATGATTTCTCTTACGAGTGCCCTGTCAATATTATCTGTACTACCCCGGCACTGTAAATATTTTAATGTAGCTGCACGATACATTGCACCAGTATCGAGATAGAAAAAATTTAATCTTTCAGCAATTGCTTTTGCTGTTGTACTCTTACCTGATCCTGCACCACCGTCAATTGCTACAACAAATTTCGCCATTTATAATTCATTCTGATTAAGTCTTCATACTGTTTTGACATCTTTATATTTCTTCTCTTCATTACTATCTTTGCCGTAGTTATTGCTTTTTCAAGCTTATAATCCTCTTGTTTTTCTGCAGTCAACCATTTAAAGCAGGGAATAAATCCCGGCATCATCCCACCGCCAAAAAAGTTTACAAAACTACTAATTACTGCACCGGTAGGAATTAAGGTACCAATACCTATTTTTGTATGATCACCAATAAAACATCCTAATTTTATCATCCCTGAATCGAGTCTCTTTTTCCCAATTTTCATACGCACAGAACCATAATTATTTTTTATATCCGAATTAGTAGTAAGGGCTCCTAAATTTACCCATTCGCCAATAAATGAGTGGCCTATAAAACCCTCATGATATTTATTAGAGTACCCCTGAAAAATACATGCTTCTACCTCACCGCCCATACGGCATACCGGACCGATGCTTGACTTTATGATCTTTGCTCGCTCAATAATTGTATCACGACCGATATATGAGGGTCCAATAATAGTTGTAAACGGTCGAATTACTGCACCCTTATCAATATAAACCGGTCCCGCTGAGGCATCGATGCACACCAGATTATGAATTACCGCATCTTTTGCCACGTATACGTTTTTTTTGTTGCCGATAATACAAATACCTTTAAGTGTTTTACTCTTTCCTTTTTTCATTTTAAAATGATGGATGAGCATGGGTTCATTATATTTGATTAAGTCCCAAACATTATTCAAAATAAAACCCTGGAGCTTTTTGGTTTTTTTAATAGACTTCAATACTTTATCGATTTCTTTAAGATTTTTTGGAAAAGGTGGTTTGTATTTTATAAACCCTGCTGGTTTTGAACCGATTAAAAATTTTACTTCTTCTTTGGGAAAATCGAATTTTTCTGTAATTATACATTGACCGGATATATATATAGCAGGTCCTTTGGGGTTAATTTCTTTAAATCTAAATACGTCACGACAAATATAATCAACTTTCAGTTTTGCAAAATAATACTCAATATTCTCTGCAATCGATTTCATGCCAATTCTTAAATTGAATTGTGGGAATAGATTGGTTAGAGGATAAAAAATTTCAGTGTTTTTTTCGTAGATAATTACTTTCATAATGAGAGAAAAATAGTCGCTAAGACCGCACATATTATGCCAATAATTCTTGTAAGCGTTATTGCTTCTTTGAGCACAATAAAACCAAAAAGCACAGGAAAAATAACATACATATTTGTCAATGGTACGACAACTGAAATAGGGCCAATTTTTAATGCCTTATAGAATGCAAGGATTGCAATTAAACAAATAAACCCAGTCGGCAGGGCATAAAAAACATATTTATTTATCATTAAATTCTTCCGGAAAATCATGTAAAGTGATAAAAAAATAATCGACCATAAAGATATCCAGAATGAGGTACTTACAGTATTAAAATAACGGGTCATTATCTTACTGCCAATAGCCCAGAAGCCCCAGCCAACCATGGCAATAAATGCATATTTAATGTAATCCATAAGTGATTATAATTAAGAAGGACTGGAAGTCAAGACGATACGTATGGAAGATTGGTTTGGGTATGGATGCAGGATTTTTTATTCTGGCTTCCAAATCTTAATCTAATAACAAAATTCGGCTCTTTCACTATTGACAAATGAAAAAAATAATTTATAATTGCAATATGCTGAAAATCAAGTTAAATGGAAAAGTCATAGAGATCGAAAAAGGTACGCGTATTAGCGATTTAACAAGCAATAAAGAAGTCTTTGCTGCTCAATTAAATGGCGAATTATATGACCTTTCTGCGCACATTACTCAAAGTTGCGACATAGAATTGATTGATTTTTCAACTGAACAAGGTAAAAAAATATACTGGCACTCTGCATCCCACATAATGGCAATTGCAGTAAAGGCATTATTTCCAAAAGCCAAACTGGCGATCGGCCCTTCAATTGACCAGGGATTTTACTATGATTTTGATATAGCTAAGCCCTTTTCACCTGAAGATCTTAAGAATATAGAAGAAAAAATGGCTGAAATCATTAAACAAGCGATACCTTTTGAGAGGATTATAATGAAAAAAGAAGCTGCTATTGAATTCTTCAAAAAACAGAATGAATCATATAAGACTGAAATGATTAGAGAAATTGACGATGACAAACTCAGCCTGTATCGAAATGGCGACTTTGTTGATCTATGTAGAGGTCCCCATATTCCCAGCACGGGATCTATTCATGCGTTTAAATTGTTGAGCCTTGCCGGAGCCTATTGGCGCGGTGATGTAAATCAGCCCATGCTTTCAAGAATCTACGGTATTGCATTCCCGAGCCAAGAGGAGTTAAGTGATTACCTTGAAAAAATTGAGGAAGCAAAAAGACGAGACCACAGGAAGCTGGGCACTGAATTAGAACTTTTTTCGATATTTGACGAAGCTGGTGCAGGATTGGTCTATTGGCATCCAAAAGGCACGATAATTAAGAAACTTGTAGAAGATTATTGGATCGAAGAACATAATACCGCAGGATATCAAATGATATCAACCCCTCATATTGCCCGGGGACGGCTATGGCATCAGTCTGGACATTATGATTTTTACCGTGATAATATGTACACCTTGCCCGTTGAAAATGAAGAATATGTTCTTAAACCAATGAATTGTCCTGGTCATATCTTAATATATAAATCAAAGATACGTAGTTATAAAGATTTACCTATAAAGTATGCTGAATTAGCAGCTGTTTATAGAAATGAACTTTCTGGAACACTCCATGGTCTGCTCCGGGTTCGTGGATTTACCATGGATGATGCCCATATCTTCTGTCGACCCGACCAGATTGTAGAAGAACTTACAAATGTTTTGAAATTGACCATAACCATTTTAAAAAAATTTGGTTTTGAGAAATTCAATGTTGATCTCTCTGTACGTGACATTGATGAAAAAGGTAAGTACATGGGCAGTGATGAAGAATGGGAACGTGCTGAACAAGGACTTATATCAGCCTTAAAAAGAGTCGATCTGGCGTACAAAAAGCAGGAAGGAGAAGCTGTTTTTTACGGGCCAAAGATCGATATAAAACTACTCGATGCGCTTGGCAGAGAATGGCAGGCTACAACAGTTCAATTCGACTTCAATTTGCCAAAACGATTCAATATTGAATACATGGACCGTGATGGTAAACATAAAGAAGTAATAGTTATCCACAGAGCAATCTATGGTTCTCTAGAGCGCTTTATCGGCTGCCTGATTGAACATTATGGCGGAGCCTTTCCTACATGGTTAGCGCCCGTCCAGGTTATGGTTATACCAATAACAAATAAGCAGAACTATTATGCGGAAAAGATTTTAAAAAAATGCCTGCGCAGAAACCTGCGAACAGAATTAAATGAAAAATCTGAAAAGATAAATTATCGAATAAGGGAGGCTGAAATCAAAAAAATTCCATATATTCTTATTGTCGGTAAAAGAGAAATCGAAAATAAAACTGTTTCCGTAAGAAAACGAGGAAAAGTTGATATGGGTGAAATGAATTTAAAGGAATTTTTTAAACTAACAAAAAAAGAACAAGGAGGTGAAAATTAAGCAATTACCTAGAGTAAATAGAAATATTAGAGCTCAAAGAGTAAAATTAATTGATGATAAAGGTCAAGTGCTCGGTGAATTTCATATCAGGGAAGCCATGCATATGGCGCGAGAAAGTAAATTAGACTTGGTTGAAGTTGCTCCAAATGCCCGACCACCAGTATGTAAACTGCTCGATTTTGGAAAGTACGTATATGAAAAGAAAAGGCAGGAACGAGCATCACGAAAGCATCAACATCGAACAACTGGAAGAGGCATGAGGATGTCTTTAAAAATAAGCGAACATGATTACCAGGTAAAACTCACGAAAGTCAAGGAATTCCTTATAGACGGAGATCGGGTAAAAGTATCCCTGCGTTTAAGAGGAAGAGAAATGTTACACGCTAATTTGGGAATGAAGGTTTTAGATAAAATGATCGTTGATCTTGAAGATTTAGGTAAGGTTGAAAATCTACCACAACGAGAGCACAATATACTACACGTTACCTTTCTTCCTGAGAAAAAAAGGAGATAATTAAATGGCTAAACAGAAAACTAAAAGAGGTTGGGCAAAAAGGGTAAAAAAGCGGAAAAGCGGTGAAATTTCAAGAAGAAAAGCAGGTAAGGGTCATTTGCTTACTTCAAAATCCAAAAAAAGAAAAAGGAGACTCCGCCAGGCGGCTAAATTGTCAAAGGGTGATCAAAAAAGAACAAAAAACTATATTACTTAATTAATCGACAGTTGACAAAATTTGTAAAATGATTATAATTTAAGAAAGGAGAGAAATTATGCCAAGAACGAGAAATGTGCCCTATACAAGGAAAAGGCGAAACAAGTGGTTAAAAGCTGCAAAAGGCTATTGGGGAGCCAAACACAAATTGTATAAAACAGCCCGGTTAGCAGTAATGAAGGCTTGGGTTTCTGCCTACCGCGAGCGTAAACGCAAAAAGCGGGTTTTTCGTGCCCTGTGGATAACGCGAATCAATGCAGCACTGCAAAACCAGAATATGAAGTATTCTCGGTTTATCCACGTATTAAAAAAGCAAAATATTGAATTAAATAGGAAAGCACTGGCAGCCCTTGCGTATGAACATCCTGACGAATTTAATAACCTTGTCCAGAGGTGTAAGACAGAAGACCAGTTATAAAAGGCAAATTAATGGAAAAACAACTGAAAATATTGAAAGACGAAATACAGAGCTCGTTAGCACAGGTAAAAGATAAGGATACGCTTGAGGCAATAAGGATCAAATATTTAGGTAGAAAAGGCAAAATCAACAGTCTTTTCAAAGAAATTGCCGGACTTCCGCTTGAACAAAAAAAGATATTCGGCAACAATATCAATATGTTAAAAAATGAGCTGGGTCAGGAATTGAATTCTCGGCTCAATTCATTCAAGACAAAGACAACGACAGAAATCGATTTACTTCTTCCCGGAAAAGTGCCCCATATTGGCCATTTACATCCCCTTTCAAAAACATTTAATGAACTGATCACTTTCTTCACAAACTTCGGCTTTTCTGTCGCAACAGGACCAGAAGTTGAATATGACTGGTATAATTTTGAAGCTTTAAATATGGCAAAAGACCATCCCGCCCGTGATATGTTTTCGAGTTTCTATATAAAAAAAGATCTGCTTCTGCGCAGCCACACATCGCCGACTCAAATAAGGGTTATGGAAAAACAGAAACCGCCAATAAAGATCATATGTCCTGGAAGGTGCTATCGATATGATGCATTTGATGCCAGCCATGCCCCAGTTTTTCACCAGATAGAAGCTTTATATGTTGACGAAGGCGTATGTTTTGGCGAGTTGAAATGGTTATTAGGTGAATTTGTCAAATTTCTCTTTGGACCTAAAACTAAATATGAACTCAGACCATCATTCTTCCCATTTACCGAACCTTCGGGCGAATTGGCAATCAGCTGCACAATATGTGATGGTGCTGGTTGTGCAGTCTGTGGAAAGACTGGTTGGCTTGAATTAGGTGGCTGCGGAATGGTTCACCCCCAGGTATTAAAAAATGTCAAGATCTCGCCAAAAAAATACTCAGGGTATGCTTTAGGAATGGGTGTGGAAAGGATAGCAATGATAAAATATGTCATAGATGATATCAGGGTATTTTTTAATAATGACATTAGATTTTTGGAGCAATTTTGATTAACTTCGTTAATCGGCTTTTAATCACTGTCATCGATGCGATCCTGTCGCATAGCGAGGTTAAATGTTAATTTCAGTCAAGTGGCTTGAACAATTATTAGGCATTAAATTAGAGATCGATAAACTAAAAAAAATCTCTTTAAATCTGGGGCTTGAAGTTGAAGAAGAGAAAAATCTTGCTCCCGAATACATAATAATCGGCAAGATAAAAACACTTGCTCCACATCCGAATCTAAAGAATCTAAGTATTTTGCAGGTAAAAACCAATAATATAGTGCAAATCGTTACTGCGGCGAAAAATGTCGCACAAGGAGATTTGATTCTGGTTGGACCGCCCGGCGGAAAATTGAATGAGCAAACAATTACTGAAAAGAACTTTAATGGTGTTAAGTCTCAAGGCATTCTCATTAGCGAACAAGAATTAGGATTGGCAGAGAAATCCCCAGGAGTAATTGTCCTGGAAAAGGGTAAACCTGGTATTCTATTTAAAGATTATTTTGATAACCTGGTTATAGATATGAGCACAACGCCCAATCGTCCGGATTGGCTTTCAGTAAGAGGCATTGCACGGGAATTAAGCATTGGATTAGGAATTAATTATCAATCAAATAATCCCTATGGTGTAAAGCAGCCTAATCGAACCGGCAGTTTTAAAATAGAAATAAATGATTTACAAGGATGCCCAAGATATACTGCAAGAATCTTTGACAATATTGAAGCTAAAGAATCACCATTCTGGATCAAATGGCGCTTACATTGTATGGGCATAAATCCTTTTAATAACATCGTTGATATTACAAATATTGCCATGCTCTTGACCGGTCAACCCCTACATCCGTTCGATTTGGACCTTATAAAAGGTGGTATAATAATTAGGAACGCACGAAATGGAGAGGAATTCATAACATTGGAAGGGACTACACTTAAATTGAGTAAAGACGATCTGATAATTGCTGATAATAATGGTCCTGTTGCACTTGCCGGTATTATTGGAGCTAAACGCGCCCAGATTTTAAGCTCGACCAAAAAAGTTCTATTAGAAAGTGCCTATTTCGATCCTCAACGTATTGCCCACACCTCAAGACGTCTTGGTTTAACAACTGAGGCATCAATGAGATTTGAGCGGGGTGCAGATATTAGGGCAGTGGACCAAACTTCAGCACTGACCGGTGAACTACTCAAAACATACGCACACGCCAGAGAGCGCGAGTTCATCAGTACCGGTAAAAAAGGAAAAACTCAAACTATTAAATTCTCTCCTTCTCGATTAAATAAAATCCTATCATTAAATCTAACCAGGAATCAAATAAAAACACTTTTGAAAAAGATTGACATCAGAATAGCCGGAGCAAAAACACTGCTTGCCAAAATACCACATTATCGCCGGGATCTGCACATAGAAGAAGATATTTACGAAGAAATCGCAAGGGTCTATGGCTATATGAACGTTCCCGAGATAATGCCAAAAAGATGGGGAGGGCGTGTAACCATAAACAAAAATCATGTATATGAAGAAACAATAAAAAATTACCTGGTTGGCCAGGGGTTTAATGAAACCTATAACTTTTCTTTAATAGCCAGCAGGCGGCTTTCAGATTTTGGTTTCGAGCGATTTGTAAAAATAAAAAACCCGCTGAACGAGCGTTTTAATGCATTAAGGCCAACGCTCTTTTTAGGTCTATTAGACTGCATAAATTATAATTTGTCAAAAGGAAACAGGTCCTTAAAACTCTTTGAGATAGGAAATATCCTGTTATCTGAAGCGCCATATCAAGAAAAAAGATTAGGAATTATCATGGGGGGCGAGCAATACCCGAATTTTTGGGGTCAGAGAAATGAATTAATAGATTATTTTGATATTAAGGGTATTATTGAAAGTATCTTTAAGATACTTCATATACAACAGATCGAGTTTGCAGAAATAGTGAAGAAGGGATTCAGTCAAGTTGCCGCGATTCAGTTTTCAGGAAAGGAATTAGGATATATCGGTTGTATTGAACAAAGTCTTTGTAAAGAATCTTACCACTACGTTGAACTGGCTCTGGAGCAAGCACTATCATTTATTGGCGAAACATTCTATATTCCATCAGCAAAGTATCCTGCGAACACAAGAGATCTTTCATTTCTTGCTGACGAGAGTATCAGAGTACCTGATGTAATCAAATTAATTACTAAAGTTGGGGGACCAATTTTAGAAAAGGTTATTCTATTCGATTATTATAAAGGTCATAATCTCCCTCCAGGCAAAAAAAACTTAGGATTTCGCCTCAATTTCAGGGCACCTGATCGAACCCTTACTGACAAGGATGTCGATAATTTTATAAAAAAAATCGAGGATGAGGTTTCCGGCAAGTTTAATGCAAAATTAAGAAAGGAAAGTAGGGTTGGACGAAATAAGTAAACTTGAAGAGAAATTAGACAAATTAATTTCGCTAATTAACGAACTTAAGCAAAGGATTGAAGGCTTAGAAGAACAAAATAATCAGCTTGAGTCTCGAAATAAGGAAATAAAGGAGAAGATTGAAGGTTTGATTGAAAGAATCGACGGTCTTCTTATTTAGGAAATAATTTGAAGGTACCGAGCAATAGCGAGGTTTATTTTGAAAAAAACTGAAGTCGTTGTAAATATCTTCGGAAATGATTATCGAGTCATATCCGATGATTTAAATCCTGAACGAATAAAGGAAGTTGCTGAAATCGTGGATACAAAGATGAAGGAAATTCACAGAGAATTTCCTCTACCATCAACCACGAAGATTGCTGTTTTAGCTTGTCTAAATTTAGTTGACGACTACTTACAGCGAGATAATCAGCATAAAAAAAAGATTTCTGAAATGGACGAAAGGGTTAGATCGCTAATCCTTAAAATAGATGAAGCAGTACCTTAATTCGTTCTCTGCCGTGCCCGTGATGGGTATTTAGTCTTGAGCCAACACCCATCTTTAGGGAGCTTGGTTCGGCTATAAGAATTTACTCATAGTCGACTGGCGCCCACCTTAAACCTGGGTTCAAAGACTTTTGCCCACACGGCACAGGCGGGGACATTTTAAAATTTAGCCCCAAAGAAGGGGATAAGGAGTTGTTATGACATTACTGGGATTTTTAATCAGCATCGGTGTTATATTTATTGCCGTTGCTTTAGGAATTTATTTCTATACAAAATTTGGTAAAGCCACATTGGTTAATGCCTCATTAGAGGCATTAAGAATAATCGAAGAAGCAAAAAAAGAGGCGGAAACACATCGTAAATCAGCAGAAATAACTACTAAAGAACAATGGTACCAGGAAAAATTAAAATTCGAGAAAGAAACTGCATCAAGAAGAAAAGAGATTGATAAAGCCGAAAAACGCTTGTCCGAGAAAGAAATGATTCTGGGAAGACGCGAACAGTTGATTGTTGATAAAGAAAAAGAATTATTAACAAAAGAACACAATGTACAGAATAAAGAACGTATAATACACGCAAAATCTGAACGACTCGACCAGATGATAAAAGAGCAAAACGAGGCACTCCAGAAGATCGCAAATCTTTCAAAAGAAGAAGCAAAGGATGCATTAAAAAAGAACCTCGAAGCAGAAGCGAGACACGAGGCTGCGGCATTGATAAATCAAATAAAGGAAAAAGCAAAAGCCAATGCTGAGGTTACAGCAAGAGAAATAGTTCTGCAAGCTATTCAACGCTGTGCCACGTGCCATACTGCTGAAACTACGATCTCTGTCGTTCCCATTCCATCAGATGAAATGAAGGGCAGAATAATTGGTCGAGAAGGAAGAAATATCAGGGCATTTGAGAATCTAACCGGGGTTGAGGTTATTATTGATGATACTCCCGAAACAATATCTCTTTCTTGTTTTGATCCAATCCGTCGCGAAGTTGCTCGTACAGCAATGGAAAAGTTAATTGTTGACGGCAGAATCCATCCTACAAGAATCGAAGAAATTGTTAAGACAGCAAGCTCTGAAGTCGATAATGTTATCACAAACACGGGTGAAGAAATTATATTAGAAATGGGCATTATAGGAATTGTTCCGGAAATAATCAAATATATCGGCAAGATGAAGTACCGAACGAGCTATGGTCAAAATCTCTTGCAGCATTCTAAGGAAGTTGCCAATCTTTCGGCATTACTTGCCGAGGAATTAGGACTGGATGCAACAATTGCTAAGCGGGCAGGCTTATTGCACGATTTAGGAAAAGTTGCCGACCGAAACCTTGAAGGCTCTCATGCACATGTTGGAGCTGAAATTGTGAGAAAATATGGTGAAAATGAAATAATCGTAAATGCCATTGAAGCACACCATGAGGAAATCGCGTCCATCTCCCCCTATGCAGTAATTGTTGAAATTGCAGATTCAATCTCTGGTTCAAGACCTGGCGCTAGAAGAGAAACAATTGAGGCATATGTAAAACGTCTAAATGTGCTTGAGGAAATCGCCTCTTCATTTAACGGTGTGGAAAGAGTTTTTGCAATTCAGGCAGGTAGAGAAATCAGGGTTATGGTTCAACCAGAAAAAATATCCGATTTAGAAGCCGAAAGCTTAGCGCATGATATTGCTAAACGTATTGAAAAAAACACCCAGTACCCGGGTCAGATAAAGGTAACATTAATAAGAGAAAAGAGGGTAGTGGAAATAGCGAAGTAAATTTCAAATTGTATATTTCAAATTTTAAATTTGCATCAGTGTAGTGTTTCCTGCCACGTCATAGAACGAATCACCATACCATTTTGAGGCGTTTGTTTAGGCTATAGGTATTACTTGGTTCTTGGTTCTTGGTTCTTGGATTTTAAAAAACTATCCCCAATATATCTGCTGTTAGAGCTACAAGGAAATGCAGTATTGCGCAGGGCAGAAAACTTCTTGCGCGCAATCCAATTATGCCCAGAAATATTCCGGCGAATATTGAACCATAAGCCTCGAGTTGAGGTTTTCTATAGTGCATAATAGCAAAAGGAATAGTTTGAATTAAAATACTTGCCCTGCCGAATTTTTTTTCGAGCCCAAATAACATAAATCCTCTAAAGAAAAACTCCCATGTGAACATATGGAAAAGTTGTATTAATTGATATACCAAAAAATAATTCCATCCCTGTGCTGCCTTACGATATAAAGGATAAACATTCTTAAGATTTGTAAATTTAAATGCCAAAACAAGAATAACGACCATTAAAAGATAAAAAAACAACACCTCTTTCAGCCATTTTTTAATGTGACCTAAACTAATTCCAAAATCCTTTGGTTTATGTTTAAAAATAAAAAATAACAAAAAAGGCGACAGCCCATATATTATCCCTAAGATTATTAATCTATTAAGATAGACCGGTCTGGGAAATATAAATTGTCCGCGCCGAAGATAGATCCCGAACAGTAAAATAAAAGTCGAATAGATAATAATGATAACTGTCTCCAGATCAAATTGCTTAATCTCTTTAATATACTCTTTAATCATAAATTAGCATATCTGATTTTCATAAAAAATCAAGTATCTCCCCCTGTCATTGCGAGGAGTCCGCCCCAGGCGGACGACGAAGCAATCTCACCTCCCCCGTCATTGCGAGGAGTCCGCCCCAGGCGGACGACGAAGCAATCTCAAAACCCGAGATTACCACGCCTTATGTTTTCCCTCATCATCTTCCATCTTCCATGTACCATCTTTCGCTACTCCCTTGATTTTTGATAGAAAATACCTAAAATATTGTATGAATTCATTACTTATCCTTCTGCTTCTTGCACAACCTCCAAAGCAAACTAATCCGGTCAAAATCATAATCAATACCGGTATTACCCTTCATCAAAAGATCATTTCGCCGTCACAAGGGGATGTATGTAATTTCTCCCCATCCTGTTCTCGCTTTGGTAAAGAAGCAATAGAAAAACATGGTCCTTTATGGGGTTCATTAATGGCAGCAGATAGACTTATGCGCTGTAATCCCTGGGCTTACCAGCACTTTGATACTTATTATTCCGGCATCAAAAATCAAAAAATCTACGACCCTATACAAAACAACTTCATATTCGGGAAGATAAGAAAAAAAGAAACCAGCTCTCTTATCCCCTCTCCTTTGATGCGTGAGTCCGCTTCAGGTGGAGAAGAGGGTAAGGCATGCCCTGAGTGAATCGAATGGGAAGCAATCTCACCTCCCTCTCCTGTCATTGCGAGAAGTCCGCCCCAGGCGGACGACGAAGCAATCTCACCTCCCTCTCCTGTCATTGCGAGAAGTCCGCCGCAGGCGGACGACGAAGCAATCTCAAAACCAGGTTACCACGCCTTATATTCCCCCTCATCATCCTCCATCTAACATCTTCCATCTATTATCTCTTATTCTTGAGTGCAACTTGTCTGCGACGAGCCCAGTCGAATCGTCCCCATGTTGCATCTACTTAAATAATGACCCTCCTCTTATTATTTCTCCATGTCCAGACGATAAATATATTTTCGCAAAAGAATATCATAAAATTCGCTGATTACCTTTACGCTCAGGAAGACTATGCTGCTGCATTAAATGAATACAGGCGCTACCAATTTTTAACTGACTCAATGCACGAAGATATTCCTGAAATAATAATCGATTGTCTTGTAAAATTAAAAAGATTTGATCAAGCAATCAAAGAATCTGCAGAACTTAAAAATGACACAAAAAGAGATTTTATAAAAGGATGGATTTTCTTCCTTGCCGGTAAATATGATTCATCCCGTATTTATCTTAAGCGTGTGGGGCTTCCTTATAAAGAAAATGTGGAAAAGATAATGGGGCTGGGTTATGCTTATGAATTCAGGTTCCATCAAGCCGGTGAATATATTGAATTGCCAGACAAGGCTCCAAAATATAAAAAACCAGTACTAGGAGCAATCTATGCCTTATTCCCGGGTGGCGGACACTTTTACTGTGGTAGAATTGGTGATGGCATCTTTTCATTTTTAGTTGTCAGCACATCGGCACTTCTTTCTCACTATTATTATAACCGCGAAGAGGATATAAAATTTAGTGTTTCACTCGGCGCGGCAATTCTCTTTTATGCTGCTAATATCTACGGCGGGATTAATGCTGTTCAAAACTATAATTATTATCAGAACGAGCACTACTTACAAAGAATTCTTGAACATGCTGAGTAGTTGCCCAATCCTTCAACTGCGTTCCCCTCTCCTGTCATTGCGAGGAGTCTGCCCCAGGCGGACGACGAAGCAATCTCACCCTCCCCCTGTCATTGCGAGGAATCCGCCCCAGGCGGACGACGAAGCAATCTCCCCTCTCCTGTCATTGCGAGGAAAGTTCCGCCCCAGGCGGACGACGAAGCAATCTCACAGTACTCATAAATGAGTAAACAATATTATATCTATATAATGACCAACAAAAGAAGAACTGTACTATACACTGGTGTTACGAATGATCTCAAAAAAAGAGTTTATGAACACAAAGTAAAATTAGTGGCTGGATTTACAAAAAAATACAATACTAATAGATTGCTTTATTATGAGATATTTGATGATATATATAATGCAATCGCCAGAGAAAAACAGATTAAAGCTGGTTCGAGACAAAAGAAAATCAATTTGATTAATAGCATGAATCAAGCATGGAAGGATTTGTATGATGATTTATGAGATTACCACGCCCGCCACGAAACTTGGCGGGCTCGTAATGACCAAAAGAAAACGTCATTGCGAGGCTCTCACAGAGAGACGAAGCAATCTCCCCTCTCCTGTCATTGCGAGGAGTCTGCCCCAGGCGGACGACGAAGCAATCTCAAGAACGATCGCAATAACAATTTGTGTAGCTTAAAATGCTAATACCTATCCTCTTCTTCTCCCAATTTTCCCTTGCCGATTCCCTGTTTGCAAAAAACCACTATGATCTTGCCCAGGTTGAATACAAAAGAGAGTTTTTCTTTTATCCTGAGTTAAAAACAAACCAGGAAAAAAGACTAAACTTCGGAATTTCGCTCATAAAATCTGATGACCTGAAAGGATTAAGAGAATTCAACAATATCATCAATGACTTTCCTGATTTAGAACCTGAGGTTAAGATTAAAATGGCAAAATGTTATCTGAATTTAGGAGATTATTATCAGGCATGCGATTTATTAAATCAAACTGACCTTCCTGAAATGCAGGCAGGTGAGAAAAAATTACTGGGTTTTACATATCTCCTTAATGATAAATTATCCAGTGCCCGCGATCTCTTCATAACAACTAATGATTATGAAATAGCAAATGAGATCAATGCATATATTAATCAACCAAAAAAGTCTATGAGGACTGCGGCCCTTTTGTCACTTATATGCCCGGGTGCAGGTGAGGTGTATGGCGGTAATATTAAACTCGGTATTATGGACTTTCTCTTGAATTTTGGCTCAGGCTATCTCTTGTATAATGCCATAAAACAAAAAAAGTATGTGGACGCAGCCCTGGTATTCAATTTTCTATTTCAACGATTCTACCTTGGTTCTATACACAATGCCCAAAAATCCGTTGAACAAAAAAATAGAGAACACAGGCAAAAATGGCTAAAACATATGCAAAATAAGCACTTCCAGGACATTGATCTTGATGACTAAAAATCTCTGTAATCGCTATAAAATCGCCGTAATCAGAGATTTCTGGACTTTTCCAGAAATCTCAAAATAGACTATTGACAAATTATCATTAATGACTATACTTGCAAAATTATCACTGGAACTATATAAGTCGCCTCTGCCTGAGGCAGACAGGTGATAATTCGTCTGTCCATCTGGGCTCAGTTAAAAAGGCGAATATGGGCCTATAGCTCAGTTGGTTAGAGCGCACGCCTGATAAGCGTGAGGTGAGTGGTTCAATTCCACTTAGGCCCAGTATTTTCACCTTTTATCTCCTCTTTCTTGATGCGTGAGTCCGTCTTATGTGGAGAAGAGGATAAAGCCTGCCCTGAACCCCGAAAGTGTCATTCTGAACTTGGTTCAGAATCTCTTCGGAGCAGGATTATTTCAGTGGGTGAGGGTGAAAATGTAGTCGCACCATTTATGGTGCACTATAAAAAAAGGGCGGATGAAGATATTCGTGCTAATTCGAGTTTTCATTCGTAATATTTGTGGAAAGAAAAAAAGGAGGAAACATGAGGAAAATGGCGATACTGCTGATTGCTGTTGTTGCATTAATGGTAATCGGCTGCCAACCACCAGAGGGATTAGGTGGGGTCTCTCAAGAGCAGTTTGATGAGCTCAAGGCACAGGTCGAAACCTTAGAGACTGATTTTGAGAATGTCCACGCTGCACTTGATCAGCTAATCGAAGACTACAATGAACTAAAAGCAAAAGTTGACAAAGGTTCAACTCCAGTACCAAAACCACCGGCAAAAAGTGGACGAACAGTGAAACCACCTGAAAAAGGTTAATAAGGAGGAAAAATGAAGAGAATATTAAGCTTAGCAATTACATTCGCAGTCATTCTTATGTTGGTCGGCTGTGGAGATGATATAGTGCTTGATACACCAGATGTTGATTATGCAGTAGCTGACTCGGGTGCGACATTAGATCTTGACTGGGTTGAAATCGCAGACGCGGATGGGTATTATATATATGCTGATGGTGTAGTTATTGACACTATTGATGATGCAACAACGATTACATATACCGCAACTACACCAGCTGCAGTATATGGAGTTGCTGCCTATTCAGGCGACGACGTGAGTGGTACAGATGACATCGATTGTGAACCAGTTGTAACCCTAACTATGGATATCTATTTCCTCAGTGACCCAGATACTACCCACCCAAGTGGTCTTTCATTCACATCAAGCGGCGCAGCAACGGCTATTTCAGTACAAGCTGCAAACTACCCTGATTTGGATTATCTCTTTGATGATCGCCCCCCTCTTACTACCACTACACTAATGTCACCGAATGCTTACACACCGGAATATAATAGTGAAAAGAATATGAGTGTGGAGGCAACCGGTATAACTGATTTCGACGCGCTCGATATTGCAGCCGCCCCTGGTAATTACAGTACGATAACAGGCCTTGCTGGAAATGCTGTCTATTCCTTTTTTATGGACCAGGATGAAGATGGCTGGGATACAGACAGTGATTATTTCGGCAAGATTAATGTTTTAAGTATTACCGGTACTCATGCAGTAATTAGTGTTGCGTATCAACCAATAACAGGTTTGCGCTGGTGTGTAACTGACTAAAACTAATTTCTTGCTGATATAACAAGGCGGGCATTTGCCCGCCTTTTCTTATTATCGTTTTATTCACAATTCTACTGCAAATTTTCTGGTCTCCACACCTCTCTTGTCATCGCGACGCTCTCCTTTCCTGTCATTGCGAGGAGTTAAAACGCCTGCCCTGAGCTTGTCGAAGGGAAGCAATCTCACCCTCGGAGATTACCACGCCCGCACACCAATACATTGGTGTGTGGGCTCGTAATGACAAAAAGAAAACGTCATCGCACCCCCGCACTTTTATCAAAAGTACGGGGGCAGCAGTCTCACTCCCTCTCCTGTCATTGCGAGAAGTCCGCCACAGGCGGACGACGAAGCAATCTCAAGAAATTGTTATTCTGCATCCAACTCAAAAAGCATTATACCTGAAAGTAGTTGCCCAATTCATACAGCACTTTTATAAAAGTGCAAGGGAGTCGAGAAGTACATTAATAGTTCACTAATGTTAAACCCTTTCAAAAATCACGGTGAAAACTCGTAAGGAAAACCACCCAAACTTGACTTATCAAAAAAAATGTATAGAGTTTAAATATGTCAAAATCTGTTGGGCTTGACTTAGGCTGGGGTTGGATAAAAGCAGTTGAGATTAATCAAGATTTAGAACTATTAAAAATAGGGAAAATTAAAATCCCGAGAAATACTAATAGAGATGAAAAAGAACTCTATATATCGAAAATAAAAGACCTATTCCAGAGCATAAATCTTTCCCGGGATAACGTAATAATAAATATCCGCGGGTCATTCATCCTTGCGCGTACTTATTTACCACCTTCATCAAATAAAGATGATTTTGAACAATGGTTTGTAGATAGCATTGAATCAATAATTCCGGGAACGCCGATTGAGGACGTAATCTATTCGTACGAGTTATTTCCTTCGGGTCGGGCATTAATTGCCTTTGCCAAACGTAAAGAAATAGAAAAACAGCTCGAGATGCTCAAATCCTGTTCAATAATCCCTGCTTCAATAGATGCCTCGTGCCTCGCATTATATGATGCTTTTTTACCACATCCCTGGATGAGAAAAAAGAAGAATTTTGCTATATTGGATATTGATGCATACAGCACCGGTATTTTAATTATTAAACATGGTGAGGCATTTGCTTCAAATATAATTAACTATGCCAGTATGATTTCAAAAAAAGGTAAGGAACGATACAAAAAACTAATTTTATATATAAGCATTAATTTAGAAAAATTATTCGAATTTTACAAACAAAAAGAAAATTTAAAAATCCAGAATATTATCATTGTTGGCACTTATTCAACTATACCGGGTCTAAGAAAAAACTTAAAAACAAAATATGGGTATAAAATTGGATTGGGCAGCCCATTTTTATATCATAATATTAAACTGCCAAAAGCGTACAATAAAAGACAAAATCCCGTCTATGCCCAGGCACTTGGTCTTGCTGTAAAAGGCTTATCAAAAAAAGGAATAGACCTGATTCCTTACGAGATAAAAGAATCATACAGAATTTCACTTTACAATAAAAGAACAAAGAAAATTGCAAAACTTAGTGCAATTTTTTCTGGTCTAATTTCAATAGCCATAATCATTCTTCTCATGTCTGTCTCGAATAGTAACAAAGAGCTATCAAATCAAGTAACAGAACTCAAAAGTAAAAAAGAATCACTTACGTATATTAACGGTGAACAAACCCTGCTTGCCAACAAGCTACTCAATCTCAAACAATTAACCAAAAAGATGATTCCATGGTCAGAAATCCTCTATGATCTTGGCAAAAACGTACCCCAGGGCATTTATTTCAAAGAAATCACGACAAACTCACGGCTTGTTACAACCGGGACAAAGGTTGAGAGAAAAATCAGGGTCATTGTTGAGGGAAATTCCCAGAGTCAAAAAATTCTTTTAAACTACATAAAAAACTTAGAACAAAATTTCAAAGACATTGTTATTGAAAACATCAAAGGTGAGGCAAAATGCGAATTCAAGATAAGTATCGGGATTTAATCAATATCTGGATTATTTTTATTATCATTTCCTTGTCGATTGTCATTGGCATTACCTATGTAGTAATTAGCTCTTATTCTCATACTATAGCACTTAAGAATCAATGTAAAACACTAAATAAAGAAATCGAAGGATTAGAAGAGAACCGTATTAAGGTCGAAGACAGTAAAAAGCAATTGAATTTGGGTGATGAAAGGCTTTCAACAATATTAGCAATTTTAACTTCAGCGAGCAAGAGATCAAAAGCCAGTCTTGGCGAAATCAGTATCAGTGAAGAAATTGAACGGGAAGATTATAAGGTCTTGCCAATTACATTAGCAATAAAAGGGAATTACAATCAAATTGGAAGATTTATAAATACCATAGAGCGAAAAGATATACGATTTCAATTCTGGGAAATAGAACTTTCTACCAAAGAAACTATGGGTAGGGGCATTATATGTAAAATTAAAGGCGAGTTTGTAATCTTATGAAAGTATTAGAGGTATAAGTCATCAAACTAACCCGTAAAAAGAAAATATATATTATAATTCTTATTATATTGATCATAATCATCTGGTATTTTAATCTACACTTTATCAAAAAAATAAGGTCACAAAAAATAGAAATACAAACACCACAAAGAAATGTATTATTTTCTCCAGACTCCTTACCCAGATTTGATTTTGTTTATAAAAATGTGAAACGGGATCCATTTTACGTCATTATTGATACAGTTGCAAAAGAACCAGCACCAAGGTTCTCTTTGCGCGGAATTGTGCTTTCAAAACAAGGTGCATTAGCAGTTATCGAAATGCCGGATGGCAATGTATATACAATGAAAAAGGGCGACAAATATATGGGAGTAAAGATAAAGAAGATCACCCCAAAAACAGTTATTCTTGATATTCGCGGTCGTGAACAAGTTTTGAATGTGTGGGAATGATTAAAAGTCACAAAGGTATTGCACTAATCTATGTTATTGCGATAACGTGCATAGTTTCACTGCTAATTGGTGTCATGATGTACCAATATATATTACAACGCCATTCAATAAGATCTACCATTCAAAAGATTCAAAACTTTTACACAGCAGAGTCAGGAATAAAAAAAGCATTATATTATATTAAAGAAGAAAAAGGAATTAATTGGCGTACAGGAACTTCACTTATAAATGAACCGATAAAAGATACAATATTCTGGCAAAAAGATGATGAGGTAGAAATATCAGTACTGGACTACTGCGGTTATTTGAAAATCAAAAGTCAGGCAAAGAAAAAACCATTAAAATCTATTGAGGTAATTGCTGCCGGTATCCCGCCTGAAAATTTGAAATACAATCTAATTCTGAAATCATCAAATCCTTTGATATTAAAACAGGGCAGTAAATTAAAAGGAAAGATCAGGGTCAATCTGGAACCAATATTTCAGGGCGGCAGTATTGATGCCATCCTTGAAACAAATCCTTCAGTTCAGCTGCCAAATGTTGAGACAGAACCTTTTAAAAATTCAATTGCATTTTTCAGGCATCTGCTCTCATCACCAAAGGAATTTGATGCTGAACTTTTTTCTCCACAAGTTTTTTCTCCTGAAAGACCCATTTTGCAAAAAAACATCTTTGTCAATGATGCTGTACTGATTGAAAATAGAGATTTAGATTCTATGTGGCATGCAGGAGATAATCTGTTTATTGCCTCGACTGCTGAAGTGCAGATTTCAGGTTCAGCCATGTTGAATAATATTACAGTCATGGCAATCGGTCCAATAAAAATCCTTGATAAAGCACAGGTCAAGGCATCGACAATATATTCGGAAACTGCGATTGAACTAAGAGAACAATCATCTTTTTCTGGCGTACTCATTGCTCCGGACATAAAAATTGCTGAAAAGGCTGTATTAACGAATCCTTCAACAATATATTGCGGTGCACCTCTAAAAAAGGGAACCATAATTCTTGATAATCATGATATTATCTATTGTAACATAATAAATCTCTGTACAGGCGGGAAAAATAAGATTGAAATCAATGAAAACGCAGAGATTGAAGGCATTATCTATTCTTTGGTACCGGTCACTCTAAAAGGCAAACTTAATGGCTTTTTAAGTTGCAATGGGTTTTACGAAGATACTGGAGATACTACTAACACTAACATCATCTCGGGAATTATAAACCCACCTGTGAATCCTGAGTTATTATCTGTGCCGCTAATATTCCCTGATATTAAGGAATTTAAAATAATCAAATGGCAAGAATATTAAAGAAAAAATGCCTAAATACCTAAAATCCAAAATACCTAAATTACTGACTACTAACTACTGTCTACTGTTTACTCGTAAAGCCCGATTCATCGGACTATCATCATCTGTAGTCGCCCGATTCATCCCGCCCTTTTACAAAAGAGCGGGATTCATCGGGCATTGTCTGATAAGTCCCCTCACCAAAGATTTTGGTGTGGGGATAAATCAAACAACTACACGGAGTGACAGCACTCGTGCTGTCAATAAAAATCTACGTCAGCATAACGGCTTCTCCCTCATCGAAATCCTCATAGCTCTGGTCATTCTCAGCGTTGTGCTATTACCTTTTCTAAGCACTATTTCTTATCGGCTCAGCAAAGAGAGAGAAAATGACGAAATGATAAAGGCAATTGAAATCGCAAAATCAAAAATGGAAGAAGTCTTACTACTACCGGAAATTAAAGACAGCGAAGAAATCATTGAAAACAAATTTTTAATTAAAATTAAAATCCTTGATGGTGATAAACATGATGAACCGGTTAATCTCAAACCCATAGAAGCCCGCATCACTGTTCTACGATTAAAAGACAAAGTAAAACTTATCGAACTCAGCGCCTTGAAATAACAGTGTGCATGACACAACGTAAAAATCTAATGTTTATAAAGCACTGAGTCATTACGCCAATTGGCGTAGTGACTCAGTGAGATATCTTAAAATACTGACAGGCAAGCTTTTTCTGTTATTAAATTAACATCAATGGTTGACTAATTAACAGATATAATTATAATAAAACAATGAAAGAAAATGTTTACATAGAAACCACGATTCCGAGTTATTACTTTGAAGAAAGAAATTCTCTCCAATTCCAAAGGGAAACAACCAGAGACTGGTGGTCAGACGAAAAAAGTAATTATAATCTGTACGCTTCAGAAATTGTTTTTGCTGAATTAGAGGCAGGTGAATATCCTCATAAGAAAAAAATCATAACTCTTATAAAAGACTTATTTAGATTAGAAGTTAATAAAGAAATAAAAGAAATTGTGGAAATTTACCTGAAGAATTATCTAATGCCTAAAAAGCATGTTGGCGATGCCTATCATTTAGCAATAGCTTCTTATTATAAAATAGACTATCTTTTAACCTGGAATTGCGAGCATCTTGCAAATGTAAATAAAGAGAGGCATATTAAAATTATAAATGAAAAAATTGGCCTTATGACACCATATATTGTCACGCCTCTCCAATTAATTACAGAAAAGGAGTAATAATATGTATAAAGACCCATTAGTAAATGAAATAAGGAAACGACGCGAAGACCTTATGAAAAAATATGATTTTGATGTCGATAAAATATATAATATGATTAAGAAAAGAGAAAAAAATATAAAAGATAAGATTGTTTCTGAGATTAGAATTGTTCGTAAGGCTGTGTCGTCAGAATCAATTAAAAAATAGTATAGAGCGCAAGAAATAAAGATATGACTTTCTCAGTTACGTGCGAAAGTGAGAAAATCATAAAAATTTTAACAATCCAATATTTGAAATACAACCTATAATTTATCCCCCACTACGTCACTACGCCAATTGGCGTATTGACTCGGTGGGGTCTCCTGAAATATTGACAGGCAAGCTTTTTCTGTTATTATAATTCAGTGTTAATAATCAGGAAGAAAATTAATTATAAATCGCTAAATCAAAAGGGACTCACCCTTGTTGAATTAATGGTGACAATGGTAATCCTTTCGATTGTGATCGGTTTGACATTATCTGTTCTTTTTAATGTTCAAAAAACCCAGAGAAAACTCGATGAGAAATACGCCTGCAATGAGGAGGCTAACCGCATTGCCAGGGAAATCGAAAATTCACTACGCCTTGCCCAAAAATTGATTGAGGGAAAAAATAATAAATTAAAATTTCTCGATATTAATAATGATACGACTGAATATTATTTAAAGGGCGATACGCTTTTTAAAAATGAAAAACCTGCAACTAATTTATCAGTAGATTCATTATATTTTATCTATGTCAAAATTGAGGAAAACGAAAAAATTACGGATTTCTATGTGCTTGATACAAGCGGGGACGCTATCCTGGATGATATGGAATTAACTGCTGTTTCAGGCATCAGGATTTACATGAGATTCTCATGTCCGCAATCCCGGGCATCAAAAAAGATAAAAATTAAAAAAAGATTATTTATACTACTGAGAAATTTACAAAACTGACCTCTCCCTTGTCATTGCGACCCCGCACTTTTATCAAAAGTGTGGGGGAAGCAATCTCAAATAAACTTACTGTTCGAGCCTGTCGAGAACTTCCTCTTACGGCATTGCGACATGGCGATATAAACATTCGAGATTACCACACCCGCACACCAATACATTGGTGTATGGACTTGTAATGACAGAAATTATTAGAATCTTCTCGATGCGTCAAAAAGGACAGGACTTACTCGCCGAGTCACACGTTTAAATATTTTTATTCCTGGGTCTGGGATGAATCTTCTGGTTCACTCAGAACATCAGGAACTTCGTATTTGGGTTTATGTAAAGAAAAGATTTTTTTAACAACAGCATCACCTAATCTGTCTGCTACATATTCACACATTTTTTCAATATCTCTTCCTTTTTCACTTTCAATAAATGAACTAAGGACAATATTATTTTGGTACTTAATTATCTTCGCTGCGACAAGAATTTTATCAGTCATTTTTTCTATACTAAACGTGCCATAGTCCATAATATCAAAACTTATAATATATTCTATATATCCGGAATGAATATCTTCATTGCTCAAGGTGTCCTGATGGAAAACTATAATCCGCTCTTTTCCTTTTTCAACTATATCTTTTAATAGGAATTCCTTGAAAATATGTCTGATTTTCATATTTTCGATTCTACTTTCATCAAGGATCTGAATATTTATCGGCTCAGTACTTTTATGCCCTGTGTGCAACTTCACACAGTTAGTGAGTAAAAGAATAATTATAATAAATAAGCTTAAAATTCTATTATTTGACATTTCTTTCCTCTTTTCCCATCTTCAAAACTTCCCAACTTCAAAACTTCCCTTCTCTCCTTGTCTCCCGGTCTCCTCATCTCCTTGTCTTACTTCCTGTCTCCAGCTCAGCGCGACTCTAGTGCTCAGTGCCCGATGAATCGGGCAACTACAATTGATTAAAACCCCCTGATCCTCTGATTTCCTGATACCCTGATATTCTGATCTCTCCTTGTCCTCACTCAAGTACCCTCGGCGTTATATAAATAATCAGTTCCGTCTCTTCTTTCTTGGTCATAGTTTGAGAAAAAAGTGCACCGATAATAGGTATGCTGCCGAGAATCGGTATAGATTCCCGTGATTCAATATCTGAGGTTTGAATCAAACCACCAATGGCAATAGTCTCTCCATCTTTTATGTTAATCGTTGTATTTGCAGTTCTTCTGGCAATTTCGGGTAATCCATTAGGTCCCAAAGACTTCAGATTTGAAACTTCGGTTTGAATAACTGTTGTAATCTCTCCTGCACTGCTCACCCAGGGGACTATTCGTAATTTTATACCGGCATCAATTGAATGCAACTGGTATATCGGATTATCAACCGTGCCGGTTGTGGTTCTATAATAGCTTACCCAGCCAACATCGATTGATGCTTCATTACCATTTAAAGTAGCAATTCTTGGCCTTGCCTTTACTTTTGCCTTACCTTTGGTCTCGAGCGCATCAATCATTAACCAGAAATTCGAAGGCACTCTGCCCAGATTGGTTAGGTTTAAATAATCACCTATGACATTCAGAATATCGTTTAAGTCATCATCTGAAGCCGTATAAGTTAAATGAGGGAATAATGTATTGACGACTGTATCAGGTTTTGCATAGAGTCCTCGAAATCCAATCTCAGTAATTGCTGATTTAGAAAATTCTACTATCACTGCCTCTATCAAAATCTGCGGTGTCGGCAGGTCAATCGTCTCAATAAAGTTCTCTGCCTGGTTTATTAAGTCATCTGTGCCAAATATTAGTATTGCATTCTGCTCTTTTACTACCTTAACATTTTCTGCAGGGATCATCTGGGGTAGAAACTGAGGTACAATGTCGGCTTTTATATAGCGTAAAGGAATGAGTTTTATTGATGTCAATGCAGCTGCAGCTGGAGACGTAAGCGACTTATCCCCAATCAGGTAAATATCATCAACCTTGCGATATGTGAAATTCGTTCCCTGAAAAAGAAGTGAAAAAGCCTTCTCCAGAGGCACCCTGTCCATCTTGGCGTTAACTGCTCCTCTTACCTCACCATATCTTACAATATTCAAATTTGCCTGGGTTGAGACCTCATCGAGTATATCGCCGATATCTGCATCTGAGACATTTAAACTGACAAGTAAATCTTTATCAACTGTAACTGACAATCCCTTGCGCCTGCCCGGCTTTCCACCTGCTTTGGTTATTTCATAAATACCAGCAGACTTCTTTAATATAAAACCATTAGCACTCAATAACGAAGACAACCCGCGTTCTAATGGCACATCAAATAAAATACCACTGATCTCACCGGTCACTGTCTGATCAGCAACAATGTTTATTTTACTCTGAGATGCAATATCGCGCAGAAGTTCATCCACAGGGATATTTTTTATGTTCAGGGTAATACGATCTTTGCTCGCAGTAATCTCTTTTATTCGCTCTTTTTCCATCTTTTTAACAAAGTAATAATCTTCTCGCTTTTCCAGAGAAAAACCATTTGCACGCAACATCATAGAAAGTCCATCTTCTAAACTAACCTTTTCAAGATGAACTGTAATCTTACCTTCGACACTTTTATCTACGACGATATTTACTCCCGCCTGTATGCCTATTGCCCGCAGCACATCTCTAACATCAGCATCATTAAAATCAAAAGTGATTTCTGAAGTATCGATTTGAGTAGTCTGATTGAATAGTAATAATATACAAAACAAAAAATTCATAGTACATTATACTCTAATAATTCTTGAAATCAAGAAAAAACTGCATAAAAAATAGGCTGAGCACGGATAAAATACATCCGTTTTTATGAACCCTTAACCCCAATAAATCTTCTGAAATTTCGTAACTTTTTGCAGTTTGTCACCCAAAAATGTCCATAAACGAAAAAAAAACTCGTTCTTGTGGTTTGTAAAGATTTTCATTATAATAATGTATATTTAACTTTATTGTAATAAAAATTGGAGTAGCAGATCGTGGTCTGCGTGCTGTGTTTTGGTGTGCAACGAGTCCCCTTGTTGCGCTGTTATTAGAATACAGTGGGAAAGGACTTCGGCCTACGATAATTAAACTAAATATTTTAGGTATTTATTTATCTTTAGGCATTTAGCTATTTTGGACTTTTAGGTATTTATTTATCTTTATGTATTTAGGTGTTTAGGCATTTACCCATGCCCGTTGCAAATGGGCTGGGTTTAGGTATTTGTTAAAACGAGGAGGAAGTATGAAACCCAAACATTTAATACTATTGATTGTATGTAGCTTTATTTGTTTTGAAATGGGCAGTGCCCAGGACAAGAAGGACATTCCCGGAGTTGGAATGCCTTATTATTGGCATGGTAATTTATACCTGCCTGAAGACTTGGGACAGAAGTATCTGAAAGACCATCAGGAGTGGCTAATAGCCTATATACAAGCCTGGAATGAAAATTATCAAAATGGTATTAATCGTTTGAATACTCAACCATACAGGAAAGGTGTGACGCCAATAAATGGAGCTTTGCTCCTTAATAAGACAGACTTTTCATTTCCTGCAAGAGGCAGTAATCTACCCATCACCCGAATCTACAACAGTAAAATCTGGTCTGCAGATAGCGATTATGTAGCAAACAATAATGCAACCATGAAATATTGTTCATGGATGGGTAGTGGTTGGGATCTGCATTTTGGCAGAATCTGGGCTTCTGGTGATAGTGGAAAAATATTCGAAACTTCGGGTGGTATGCACATCTATTTTAAACACCGCTCAGGTGCTGAATATATTTCAACTGATGGTTCGTTTATGCTCCTTCAAGACGATATAATTAAAACAGGCAATGGTGTACGAATGATATTTGATTTTGAGTACGACAATGTACGTTACTTAACAAAAACAATTGATCCAAATGGCAATGTTACAGATTTATACTACGACACTTATCCATCAACCCCATATATTTCTCATCCTCGCTTAGATTCTCTAAAGACTTCTACTAATGAAAAAATAGCTTTTCATTACCATTTTGAATCGAATTATTATAATACGCTTGACAGTATATCATTCAAAGGATTTAATAACACTGATGCTAAAATCATTTATCACTACGACTATGATTGTTGGACTGCGTCTTCGCCTTTTGGCTCATGTGATGCTGCAACTTTCCTCCTTAAATCAGTCATCTATCCTAATGGCGATTCAATCTATTATGATTATAATGAATATTTTGAATTAACCGAAGTACATACAACCGGCGGTGATTCCATAATGTATGAATATGAAACCTTTAATTATTACATTCCTAATATAGCAATTTATCCTCCGGGTATGCAAACCACTACCGAGTGGACAAAACATTATACAAGAGGAATAAGCACATTAATATCAGGAGGTCCATGGTCATCACCTGATACTACTTTATATTCAAGAGTATTCACGTATTTCACTAATGCAGGTGGGCACTGGAAGACGATAACCAATGCTGATTCGGTCACAGTTATTTATCCTGAAGGCAACTACCAAATATCGCGGTTTCGAGGAGGATATCGCCATTATCAGATTGACGGAGATACAGTATGGGGTATAACCAAAGGGTTAAATTATTACGGTGTTTTAGATAGTACAAATTTTTATGATAACAATGACGAAGTACTAAAAAGAAAAATATTTGGAATTGAGGCCACACAAAGGATCACATCAGATAGCATACCTGTAATTAAGTGCTCAAAAATTAATAATGGTACAAAGACCTATGAAACCAGATATTACGCCTATGATAACTACGGTAATGCTCGTTTAATCCATGAGTGTGGTGATAATGCAATCGACACTGATGATAGTTGGATTCATCGAAAATATGCATATAATGATACTACTTTCTGGCTAAAAACTACTGCTGGTCCTATGATGCCGCCTACTACTTCTTATTCGAGCTTTTTCTCCCGTACCGGAGTTGATACATTAATAATTCAAAGGCAATGGGGGGATTCAGAACAAGGACCTTGGTATGATATGGTTCAAGATACTTTTACTTATTCTCCAGCACATAGTGGATATGAATCAGTATCAATAGATAACAATTATAACTATGCAAAAGTTGATGCCTGGGCTTATGAGTATAATACAGATCGTTCTTTACATGTCTGGGCAATCTGGGATTTAAGGGATGACATACGAGGTCACCATACTGACAATGCATTTGCCTATAAACAGGATTATTCGCAGAAATACATACTTCATTTAGTAAAAGAACAAAAAGTATGTTCTGACTCAGTCGGTATTGATACATTAAGTATGACACATTACTTTTATGATGACACCTCTTACATTGTAACAACCTATTCACCTAACCCGGATCAATGGGAAACACCGCCAGATCCTCCAAATATCCGTGGTAATCTTACTCGGGTTGAACAATGGAAAGGAGGCAGTAATTATACAAAGTCAGAATTGCGTTATGATCAGGTTGGTAATGTTGTTATGGCGATTAGTTATCCTCATGCTAACTCCCCTGAAACTACGTTTGTTTACTATGATCCTTCAGATGATGCTGATAAATATCAATATGCCTTTCCCTGGCGTACGGTAACTCATCTTGAATCTGGTGATTCATTATGTGCCCGAACCGAGTATGACCTTCATACTGGTCTTGTTACGAGATCCATAGATGAATCCAACTCTGATAGTACAAGATATGCATATGATAATATGAATCGCTTGAAAAAAACCTATCTTCCCAATGAAACATCACCATCAAAACTGATTACTTACAAAGATGATGCAAGTCCTGAAGCAGTTGTAGATTCCACATACCTTGATTTCCCAGGCGAAGTTCCACGCTGGATAGTTAGTAAAAGTTTTTATGATGGTTTTGGAAGAGTTATTCAAACCAAGAACTTTGACTATGACAATACCCGAACAATTACCCTGAGTTTTTCTTATAATGGTAATGGCTTAAAAGACTCAGTATCCAATCCATATAAAATTTCAGGAACCAGTATGAGTTATTCTTCACCGAACTGGGGATCACTTGATATAACATCGTATGAATACGATGGCTTAAATCGCATTGCCAAGGTAATTCATCCTGATGCTAAAAATATAATAGTGAAATATTATGCTAATACTGACACGATAATTGATGAAAAGGAAAACAAGACAATTCATATTTATAATGCATTTGGTGCAATCGATACGATTATCAATGCATTAAATGACACGACCAGTTATCAGTATGATACATTGGGTCGTTTAACCAAGGTAACTGATGCCAAAGGTAAGGAGACAAAGTATTATTATGATAAACTGAGCAGATTAAAAGGGGTTAATGGTCCGGATGCAAAATCGTCTTATTTTTATGATGGTGATTCAGTTGATGTTTTATATGATGAATATGATGATATGGGAAACCTGAAACTTAAAAAAGACCCGAATGGCTGGGTTAAATATTCTTATGATAATATTAACCGGTTGACCAAGGTTGAACATTCGACTAATGGTGGTGATACGTGGTCTGATAAGGTAAAATTTACCTATGATTCCCTGGTTGGAGCAGCACCAACATATTTGAGAAATCCCAAAGGCAGATTATCTAAAATTATTACCTGTGGTATTGATACAATAAAATACTATTATGATGATCGGGGCAGACTCGGGATTAAACGGGTCAATATCAATGGTCTTGCTGGAGAAAAGGCAATCAATTACAAATTCAACTATGCTAATCTTTGTACTTTAATAAACATATCGCCGACTTATAAAACAACTTATCAATATAACCGACTTGGTCAGATAAAATCGATTCCCAATCTTGCCAGTACCTTTAAATACAATCCAGCCGGGCAAATTGTAAAATTGAACTATACAAATAGTGTAATAGACACTATCACCTATGACAACCGATTACGCCCAACTCAAATACGCGTAAAAAAGATAAGCGATATTATGAAACTTGGCTATACGTATCAGGATAACAGTAATGTTGCGTCAATTACGGATTACATTAATAACAATTATACCCAGGCTTTTGCCTATGATGACTTGAACCGATTAACTACAGTAACATCGTCTGCTGGTAATCAATCATTCACCTATGATAAAGTGGGCAATCGGATGTCAAAAAACAGTACTAATTATCAATACTATACTAATACAAATCGTCTTGCACAGGACCACCGTAATTACACCTATGATTATGATGATAATGGTAATATAATCAGACATCAGATTAATGCATCAACTATTGATTCTTTTGCCTATGACTGGAATAATAGACTCATATATTATAAAAAAGGAGCAGAAACAGTTGAGTTTGCCTATAATGCCTCTGGATTACGCGTAAAAAAACAATATTATAATAAAGAAAAGAGTGGTGAAGGTGGTAAACTTGGTTCATTATTTTTTGATAGCTCAAATGACCTGGGCATAAAATCACGGGGTCCTGATAGCATATATAATAAAGGCAGGGACATTGAAAAGGTCCATATTAAAAATTCACCTCAGTATTTAGACTTCACACTTATTCACCGGCATATTTTTAATGAGCCAGGTAGATTAAATCTTTTCATAACCTTAGATATTGACACCATGGATAATTCAGGTAGAATTAGTTTACCAGAGGATACGATGACAAAAGTGTCTAAGAAATGTGCGTGGGAATATTGTATTTACGTGAATGATTATGACTATGGTTATTATAATCAAAATAACTCAAAGATCTCAAAACCTTTTGGTATGCTGGTCGTGAAAACCCCGGGTCCTTCAGGAATAATAAAAGTGAAAATCTCCAAATCGCTCATCAACAATCCCGATGCTATTCGCTATACTATTGCCACCTTCGCACCTTCTCAACCTCCTAACCTCGATACATTGTTCCAGGGCGGCTCATCAGCTTGTGATATTTTCCCGGGTACAAAAGAAACCTTTGGTGGTGAGATAAATGGCTATGGAGAAAGTACGCCACTGGGTGATGGTATAACATCAAACTACACGATATATTACCTGTATAACGGTATAAACCCAATAGTTGAGTATGCGCCAAATGGCAGTATATTAGCGCGGTATATTTATGCGGGCGGTTTACACATTGCTAAAGTTGCCGGTGCAGATACACATTATTACCATTGCGATGCATTGGGTTCACCGAGAAAGATGACTGATAAGAGAGGTTCAACAGTCTGGAGCGCTATCTATTATCCCTTTGGCGAAATGACCGCAGGCAGTAATAACACCCATGGATTTACGGGCAAGGAATTTGATTCAGAAATGGGATTGAACTACTTTTGCCAGCGGTATTATGACCCACAGATAGGCAGGTTTACGACCTTAGATACCTGGTCAAATCTACCAGATGATGAGCGCTTATTGAGCTATGAAAAATATATGTCCTGGGATAATTACATGTCCAAATATTCGCCTCAAAAACCCATAAATATTGAGGATTATCGCACAAAGTTGAAAAAACAACGTCTTGTATATAACAATCTACAGAATACTGTGATATCAAAATATCCTGGAGTAAACATACCATTTAACAATTCGCGCAGATACCTAGCTTACAATCATCAACTAAATTGCTATCTTTATTGCCGTAACAACCCGCTGAAATATATCGATCCAGATGGGCATTTAGTACTAGAACTTCTTGCTGGTATGGCTTTGGGGTTTTTCTATTATGACTACATGACAGGCTGGAAGCATTCATGGGTTGCAATCGAATATTGGTGTAATACATTTGAAAATATGTTGGATTGGTTAGATAGTAATTGGGATGCCAATTGGGAACCTTGGCCTGACGATGATCGTTGGTTTCATTAAAATGATGTTATTAGGAGCCGATTATAAATAATGTTCAAGGAGTATATATGAAAAAATTAACGCTTTCATTAAATCCAAAAGAATGCATTATTATGATTATCATTATGCTAATAATTATTACTATTGGCAAGTGGACTTATTTTTTCTTACCTGCTGAGTATGCAGAAAAAGCACAAGTTCCTAATATAGAAATAGTTTTTACTGCCGCTATTGCTTTTTTATGGGTATTAGTATACAAGGCAATAAAAAAGATCAACGAAATTGAAAAACGATTAGATGAAAAGATAAATACTGATAATTCTAAATTAGGAAAGTCCGGATCTAATTCATCTTAATGGCGGTTCTATCATAAAAAGATTGTTTATTTAGTGATTTTTACTGGGATACAACCCTATCTTATAAAGGTATAAAGTCAATAACCCATGATCCGCAGACAGGCGAATACGAGTATGGGTTCCAGAATAGCCAGGAATATCTGAATATTCAGACAGACCAGGCTATTATCCATTATGTTTATCTTGATCAGGAAAACATACCCTCTGAGATAATGCTCGAATTTGAAGATACAACAGGTTCAAAAGAGCATCGCGTGTACTGGGGTGCAAATCTGATCAACCGTGGCACGAACAATACTGCTTCACGGCGCTATCTTGGCGAATTACCACAGCCTGGTCAATGGGTGCGGCTCGTTGTTCCGGCTGAAACCATTGGTCTTGCTAATACTGAGATCAAAGGCGTCTGTTATGTCTTGTATAATGGCAAGGCAAACTGGGATATATTAGATTTAGGCATGCGCAGCTTTGCGTTCTCTTTAAATCAGGCAGACAGTCTTATTGAAAAACTATACTGGAACACAAAAAATATCCCCGGCGGAATGTACGAGTTCCTTGCTGCTTTAATGTTCAATTCAGAAAATATGTCTGAAAAGAAACTGTTCAGGATAAATGCTGTTCCTGGTATTGTCGCTGATATCCATACTGATAAAATACAGTATACAAGCTATGAAAATGTGACGATCACTTCGGTTATTACAAATGAGAGTCCTAATTATACTTATTATGATATAGTCGAGAATATCATCATAAATGATACACTTGGAAACCTGTTTTATGATACAACCAGGACAATCGATGTGCTCTTACCCCAGACTTTCATTCAAACAGAATTTTACTGGAACACCGAATTCACACCACCTGGGGTCTATACGGTCTTCGACTACATAATCAAAGATAATGACACCCTAACAATTGATTCAACTCTTTTCTATATTACACCTTCTGGCGGTATAGAGATTAGGCTCAGCGGTATAGTCAAGGCAGAGCCTGTAATCGTTCCTTATCCAGATTCATTTATTATTTATTATCAGGTTACAAACATAGGCAACATTGCCCTTGATTCTCTACCTATAAGAACCCAGATTCTTGATGGTGAAACATTTGATACATTAGTAACATAATCGTGAGTTGGGGTCAAATGATCGTGAGTTGGTGAGTTGGGGTCAAATCTAAACATTTTACATTAGTGGTTGACATAGCGGAAACTGCGAGTATAATGAGTACATGGCGCGACCATTGCGGATTCAGTTCCCGGGTGCTTTCTATCATATCACCTGTCGTGGTATTGAGCGAAGGAAGATTTTTATGGATGATAAGGACCGCTCCAGATTTTTCGCATTGCTCACTGGATCGTTGGAAACATATCAAGTTGTGCTCTATGCTTATATCATGATGACTAATCATTTTCACCTTCTTATTCAGACCAAAAAAGCGAATTGTTCTGAATTTATGCGTCATTTTAATATCTGTTATACAGGTTGGTTCAACTGGCGTCATAATCGTTGTGGTAATTTGTATCAGGGTCGATATAAGGCATATTTAGTTGATGCGGACAGCTATCTACTTGAGGTATCACGGTATCTTCATTTGAATAGTGTGCGTGTTAGGAGATTGGGGTCATTGGGGTACCGGGAGCGTTGGCAATATACGAAAGGATATCAATGGAGCAGTTTGCCTGGTTATGTGAGTGAGCGTCGTGTAATTCCAATGATTGATTACGATTTACTCTTATCAATGGTTGGTAATCGTCGTGAATATCGTGATTTTATGATTGATGGGTTGAAACGAGGAATGGAGAATCCTTTTAAGCATGTGCAGAATAGAATAATATTGGGTGATGCTAATTTTGCCAGTAAAGCAAAGCGTTTTTTGAAGCGTGGTTCAGTGCGCGAACAGCCATCATATCGTGATTTGGTGGTTAGCACCTTAGAGCCTGAGGTAGTAGTGGGGATATTGCAGAGGGAGTGTGGGATTAGTGAGGAGTCATTAAAGGTACGTAACTCAAATGGAGTGATGCGTGGGATAGCGGCGGAATTGTTATACAAATATTGTGAGATAACGCAGGCGCAGATTGGTCATTTGTTAGGCGATATAGACTATATGTCCGTATCTCAATTGCGGAGGCGTTTAAAAGAGAAGATGCAACAGGATGTAGGAATTAGAAAGAGATATGCTGAAGTTGAAGCAAAGTTGAAGAGGCTAATGTAAAATGTTTAGATTTGACCCCACAACATACTGGTTATGGAGAAAGCACACCATTAGGTGATGGTATGACATCAAACTATACGATATATTATGTGTATAGCGGGATAAACCCAATAGTTGAGTATGCGCCAAATGGCAGTATATTAGCGCGGTATATTTATGCGGGCGGTTTACACATTGCTAAAGTTGCCGGTGCAGATACACATTATTACCATTGCGATGCATTGGGTTCACCGAGAAAGATGACTGATGAGAGAGGTTCAACAGTCTGGAGCGCTATCTATTATCCCTTTGGCGAAATGACCGCAGGCAGTAATAACACCCATGGATTTACGGGTAAGGAGTTTGATTCAGAAATGGGATTAAACTACTTTTGCCAAAGGTACTACGACCCAGAGATCGGCAGGTTCACGACACTTGACCCACAAAACAGTCCTACAGCATCACCCTATGCCTATTGCGCCAACTGTCCTTTGGTATTTGTTGACCCAACCGGTGAAAGCATAGAGCGAGACATAGTTATGATTTTAGGTGGCTATATTGGGGGTACTATTGGAGGATTGGCTTTCAGTAAAATAGGCGGTGGTTATTTGGGAATAGTTACTGGCGCTTTTGGTGCTATAGGAGGTGCCTATTTGGGTTATCAGGCTGCTGGATGGCTATGGGATCATTACAATCCATAGGCAAAGGATGGTTTAGGTGTTAATGAATTAATACTAGGGACGGTATTCGAAATTCTTGTATATTTAATCAATAAGGAGGTGTTGATGAGAATTACAAATAGAAGAAGAGGTTTATTTATGGTAAAAATACTTGAACTCCTCATTTCGATGATCATCGGGGGAGTTGTGTTTCTTTTTGCAAAAGAAAGTGTTGCGACTGCAATGGGACTTTGGGCTTTTACTAGCATCTGGTTTCTATCAAAAGTGTGGCGTCGAGTCGTAAATATTGAAAAAAATTATAGTGAGTTAAAACAATACACAACACAATCAATGTCCAAAAATAAACCATGACAAGGTAAATGAATATGCAAAAAGTTATTGCCTTGATTCTTGGTTACCAGAACTAAGGAAGCACTTCGGTGTCTTTGCGAAATATATTTTATAGGGGGAATGGAGTCGAATCATCTCAATACTTTCTCTCTCTAACTTCGCTAGACTCGAGACTATAGCGATATTTTTAGCTGGTTTAATATAGTCAAGGGTTAATTTATTAACTTTTATTCTCTTTCCGCCAACATTTTTTTTCTAACTGTTAGTAAAGGAGAAATAAAATGGGAAACAGAAAAGCAAAGGTTTTTTCACTTAGTAAATATGTCGAGAAGGTTTTACAGAATGCCGAGTATTATCGTGACGAGAACGGTGTAGTAATTGCGAAAATTCCTGAGATGAGCGGTTATTATGCACAAGGGGGCAATTTCGAGGAGGCAAGGCAGAATTTACGAGAAGTGATTGAGGGAAATGTGATGTTAGCACTGCAATTAGGGTTTCCTATTGCTGGTTTGGAATGTGTCGATGTGAAAGAAGTTGATTATGCCGAAACTCGTGCCTCTAAAACCTAATGAGGTAGTCAGGAAACTTCGATTGAAGCTATGATAAAAAAGGTTAATTGATGCTTAACGGAGGTACATCTATGAAAACAAAAATTTTTAGCGATATTGCAATAAAAGAATTTATGGTTATAGCGCTTGTAGTCATAGTAATGAATTTGCTCGGCAGATGGACTTATTTCTTCTTACCTGATGAATATGCTGCGAAAGCACAATTCCCAAATATGGAATCGCTCTTGATATCCGCCATTGCCGTTGTGTGTGGATTTGTGTATCGTTTGACAAGAAAAATCAACGAGATTGGAAAACAACTAAAGGACATGAATGTTTCAAAAGGGAATATAGATTAATATCGATTTGAACTGAAAAATCAAATTCTATACCGTATATCCTAAATTTTATTAAAATAAGAATAGTTAAGAATAAGAATCGGCCTTTGAAATAGAATATTCCCATATCACGGAACAGGTATCAGGGCAAATTCAGGAAGAATATTTTAGAGACAAGAAGTAAGACAAAAAAAATGAGGAATTCTTTACTTCTGACTTTACACTTTAGCTTTTGCACGCACCTTTCTTTTATATTCCCTCCAGTATTTGCGTAATTTCTTTCTATTCTTTTTTCGATACTTTTTAAAATAATTCGGATGTTCGTCACGCCATTTTACAGAATAGTTC
>Ga0209986_10000323_pt1 | contig 45702 bp, 43 predicted proteins | sample BlataG_FD_183168 | JGI IMG/M metagenome (GOLD analysis project Ga0209986, IMG submission 183168) | Deep subsurface microbial communities from Black Sea to uncover new lineages of life (NeLLi) - Black_00105 metaG (SPAdes) (version 2) | ecosystem: Environmental > Aquatic > Marine > Oceanic >... | reverse complement strand
ACTCGCGTTGGGCAAGCCATTTGTTGACAGAGCTGGGGCATGATGTTCTGGTCGCCAACGCACGTAAACTACGAGCGATCTATCACAACCCCCGCAAGAGCGACCGCGCCGACGCGGAAATGCTTGCACGTCTAGCAAGGCTGGATCCTGCGCTGCCCCCTGACGGGGATCTACGACTCTCTCCCATCCACCACCGCTCCCCTCAGGCTTAAGCTGACCTGGCCGTTCTTCGGTCAAGGGATGCCATCGTCCGTTGCCGCACCTTGCTCATCAATCACGCCCGCGACATCGTCACACTTGCGCCTGCGCGCAGTGCAGGTGAAGCCTCTGGCTCGCGCTTGCCCTCTTGCTCCGCAGACAGCTTTGCGAACAAAGCCGCCTCCCACATCCCCGACCCCCTTCGACCTGCTCTGGCCCCCATCCTCGAAACCATCGCTTCCCTCACCAAGCAGATCAGGGTCTATGACCAAAAGGTCGAAACCCTTTGTAGTCAACGCTACCCTGAAACCAAGCTACTCCGTCCTGTCATCGGCGTGGGCCCACTCACGGCCCTGGGCTACATCCTCACCCTTGAGAACCCCCATCGATTCCGCAGGAGTCGGGAAGTCGGTCCTGCCCTGGGCCTCGTCCCCCGACGGGATCAATCCGGAGATCGCGATCCCCAAATGCGCACACCTGCACCTGCGCTGCAAGTGCAGGTGTCACAAAAACGGGAGACGCCTACCTACGACGCTTGCTCGTTGGAACCGCCCAATACATCCTGGGGCCCTTCGGACCGGATTGCGACCTGCGACGATGGGGCTTGAAGCTCGCAGAACGGGGAGGCAAGAACGCAAAAAAGAGAGCCGTGGTTGCCGCCGTTCGTGCAGCTTGATCGTTCATCCAGCTCGACTGGACTGCGTCGCAAGGAAGTGGGCGGTGCTGCTTCACCACCTTTGGAAGACCGGAGAGATCTATGATCCCTTCTATCTTGCCAGAAAACATGACCGAGCACCCGAAGTTGTCCCTGCTGCAGCTTGATCTTGATCCGTTTATTTCTCAGTGATCGGAGGCGCACCACAGAGATTATCAGAAGGAAAGGCATGGCGGGACGACTGTTTGAAATCTCCCTCCAGCCAACGCCTCGTTCGGTCGAAGATCCCCGATAGGGGGTTGACTGCGAACAGACTCTAGGCCCGGCGATAGCCAGAGACCGTCAGCGAGATGGCAGCACCCGCCTGGAGCCCCCTTCGGGGATCTTCTACGAACACCAAGGGGCACCGGGCTCGAGTCGAGAGCCCAGAAAGAGTGCGGATCGCGAAGCATGCCCTTGGGTATGGAAGCAAGGCGAAGGGCTGGGGCTGGAAGGGGATTTAGCGGTCTGGTCGCCACGTCGACCCTTGACAATCTAGGCCTTCTCATGGAAGACTGTGTGAGAAGGCCGATTTTTCCCGCGTCAACGGGCCAGCGTCCCACTTTTTATATACTCATCCTGATTTTACGGGAACTGACCCTTTTTATTAAGCGTATTCTGGCGTTTTCCTCCCACCGATTATCTTTTCGCCGACTTTTTACACAGTCTGGCGAGTGGTTAGTAGTAGATGTAATCTCTTGGGCAAGAAGGTAAATTATTCTTCATGCTAAGGTGGTTCCTTGCGAGATGCTAAATAACTCGTGAAAGTGATAGGAATAGGAAGAATGAGATTCGCGTAGAAGAACACCTGATCAGTTCCTATCAGTTCAGTCGTACCATGTACATACAACTCATATATATGAATTCCAAACCCAAAGATACCTGCGATTACACCTACCCGGAAATGTCGATTTCTGAGGCAAAGGAAAGATACTACTGAATAGAATACTAGAGCTATCAAAGCACCCCCGTGCCCACTTATGATCAACCAAACAGCATTAGCCCCTGCGAGAGAAAGTAGGAATGCAATAGTAATAATGCCGCTTGGGGAAATCTTTTCCTTTTTCTTCATCGTGTTACCTGTCATGGCAAAGAATTACGCTCCGAACACCAGGATTTCGTATATTGTGATTACGCACAACGGTCTTGAGCTCAGCCGCCCCGCTCGACACTCCGATTGCTTTTCAAGGATCCCATTCGAGCTCTATTGCTACCAAATCGCGCTGCCCGCAGGGTCGGCTTCAGCGAATACGTAAGGGCGGTAAGTTCGGTATCCCGATTGAACGACCGGTGGCGCACTCCTATCCAGCAGTGAGTTTTTAAGATTGGGTGCACGGTATTTTAATGGAACAGCGAATGAATCTATAGATTCCAATCGCCGAAAATAGAATGGCCATAGCGAAGAGCGCATAGCTCATTTTCGTTCCCTTGTTGTAGAAAATCCACCCGGCTATGATCATTAAGCCGCCAGTTATGACCAGCACGTAGGGTTTGTTCTTCCTGATCGCAAAGACAAGCATGCACGCCCCGCCAAACAAGTAAATACCAGTAAATAGAAGTTCAATCCCCCACTTCGCCACGAAACCCGATGCTGGTTCCGGGAACCCTCCAGCAGGGATTTCCTGGCTGGTAATAATCACAGATGGCTGCAGCCAGCCCAGGTCCTGGGGACAGAGTTTTATCCAGCCAGCCTGCCAGCGCCACTCACCCATACCAGAGTAATCAGCCCGCTGACCTGCGCGCACCCCAAGGTGGAGGTGGGGCTCCAGGGGATGCTCCGAACTGCCACCGTTTTCATCTGAATCACCCAGATAGGCGATCATTTCCCCCTTCTCCACCGTTCCCGATTCTTTCCGCCACCGGCTGGGGCTGAGGTGACCGTACAATGAATACAGGTTAGCTTGAGGATGGTCGATGATTACCAGCCATCCATATCCATCCATCGGACCTGAAAAACTAACCCTACCGTCCGCCATAGAGTATACAGGGGTACCGGCTGGTCGAAGGTAATCTTCGGCTGCATGGTACTTACGCTCAGAAACGGAGCCATCGTTGGATGCACCGAACCAACCGAAGTAAGGTGTTTCATCAACACTGGACTCATCGAGAGGAAAACGGAAGGGAAGACTATCATCCCCGGCAAATGCGTCTGCCTCAGATAGACCAACGGGTGTGTTTGAAGGGCAGGCTCCCGACGACTGAGCGCATCCGGCAAGGAGTAAAATCCAGATAGCTGGCTGCACGCTCAGGGTTTCACCGCCGCGACCTCCATCATCCGCTCGACATACTCTTGGTCTTTAGCCTTCCAGACTATTAGCTCTCCTCAGCCCCATCGCCTTGGACGGTACTGAAGCGCCTCCGCTAGATGAGCGGGAGCGATCGCTTCCTCACCGGCCAAGTCGGCGATGGTGCGGGCTAGTTTAAGGACCCGGTGAAAAGCCCTGGCGGTTAGTTGGAGCTGGCTCATCGCCTGGCGCACCAGTGACCGCCCGGTCTCCTCTAGTGGGCAATACCGCCGTACATCACCCACTCCCATATCAGCATTGCACGTCAGACCGGTTCCGGACAGGCGGGTTCGCTGTCGCTCCCGGGCTGCTTCGACTCGTTCTCGTACAGCTGCCGACGGCTCTCCCAACCGATTGTCAGTCAACTTATCAAAATCTACCCGAGGCACCTCGGCATGGATATCAATTCGGTCAAGCAAGGGACCTGAGATTCGCTTCTGGTAGCGAGTGACCGTCGCTGGAGTGCACGTACATTCTCGCACCGGATCGCCGAAGTAGCCACAAGGGCAGGGGTTCATCGCCGCGACCAACATGAAGTTGGCTGGAAAGGTCGCCGAGCCGCGCGCTCGACTGATGGTCACCACCCTGTCCTCCAGCGGTTGGCGTAGCACCTCTAGCACCCGCATACCGAACTCTGGCAGCTCATCCAGGAAGAGCACCCCGCGGTGGGCAAGCGAGATCTCGCCCGGTCGCGGCCAGTTGCCACCACCCACTAAGCCGGCGTGAGAGATAGTGTGATGTGGAGCCCGGAAGGGTCTTGTCCGGATGAGGGAAATGTCAGAGGGAAGCTGATCAGCAACTGAATAGACTCGGGTCACGTCAAGCGCTTCCTCCACCGTCATAGCAGGTAAAATCAACGGCAGAGCACGCGCCAGAAGCGTCTTACCTGCACCTGGAGGTCCGGTCATTAGAACGTTGTGACCCCCAGCCGCCGCGACCTCCATCGCCCGCTTGACATGTTCCTGGCCCTTGATCTCCTGCAAGTCGGTCCCGCTGAGCTCAATATCCTCAGAAATCTCAGGCTGCTCGAATGGGCGAATAGGCACCACCCCTGACAGGTGGTTCACAAGATCCGTAAGCGATTCAACTGGAATAACTTCTACATCGGGAATCAGCGCTGCCTCAGCAGCGTTGACCGCAGGCACCATCAGCCGGGAGATGCCCTCTTGTCGGGCAAGCGCGGCCATCGGCAGCACCCCCCGCACATGCCGCACTGAACCATCCAGTGACAGCTCGCCGACGACCAGCGCCCCCTCAAGCCACTCGGCGAGGACCTGCTCCGAAGCTACCAGCACGCCGAGGGCGATCGGCAGGTCATACGCCGGACCCTCTTTGCGTAGCGCGGCCGGCGCCAAATTCACTGTCACTCGTTGGCGCGGGAAAACCAGACCGGCGTTCTTCACCGCTGCCTGGACGCGCTCTCGGCTCTCCTGGACAGCGGTATCCGGCAATCCGACTATGGTGAAGGAGGGGAGCCCGCGGGAGGTGTCCACCTCAACTTCGACGATTGCCCCCTCCAGCCCAACAATAGCTGCAGCATGGATCTTAGCGAGCACAATTCCAGTCTAGAGGATATGCTCCAAAAGGTCAACACATGAAAATGTGAACATGGTAAGGATAAACACTATGCAATATCTACATCACCATTTATATTGCGCCCTAGATCAAGGCTGCATCAAACCGACCAACTCGCCTTCCGCGATCGGCGTAAGAACACCATCGAGCGTGAGCAGATAGATTCGAGTGATCTCCGCTTCCGAGCCCTGCACCACCAGCCGATCCTCATCAACCCAATAAATGTTCCGGAAGCATCCGTCGAGCACAGAGACAATACACTGGGGGTCTTCCCCCGGATTAAGGCGGACGGCGATGTAGCCGTCAATATCGTCCATACCCCCTCGGACATAGGCGTAGGCTAGTCTTGAGCCAGAGGGTGAATAAGCGGCCGAGCCGACCTGATTCTGATTGGGCAGGATTGGCAGCACAGTCTCGATCCCGGTACTCACCTCTCGCTCCCGTACGCCAGGGATCTCCGATTCACCCATACAGGTTCCAACCAGGTAGAGCCCATCCTGTGAGACAATGCTCCAACATGGCATACCACCACCCACCGGCGCCTCACACAGCGCGGCGATCTCACCAGTCGCCGGACTATAACGATACATGCTGGAGTATCCGAAATACACCAAGTTGCCAATACCACTAATCTGCCAAACAAACAGCAGGTCTCCATCCACAGTCCAGCGATATGATTCCAGGACGTAGAAATCCTCCAGCCCAAGGCTGGGATCACTTTGGATGATTAATTGCGCTCCACCGCCGTTGATGTCCGAGGTCCACAGCTCGCTATTCCCCCACTCCCCTGCAGCCCAGGCGATCATCGATTGGTCATCTGAGACGGCGAATTTGAGGATTGCCAGGTCAGGGACAGTCGTGAAAGCAAGATCCTCAACGCCGGCTGCGGTAACCCGTTTCACATTACCGCCCAGGCCGTCACCACCACTGTCCACATAGTAGATCGCATCCCCCACCACCTGGTACGAGTTGGGGTGAGACCATGTATCCATACCGGTCGCTAAACGGGTTTCTACCAACGACCCGTCCAGGGCATAGATATGGAAATGATCTCCCTGATGCACGGCGACCAATGGATCTGGCGGCGGCTCTGCGGTTGGCGGCTCGAAGGTTGGGAGTGGCGGCTCAGAGGTTGGCGGTAGCGCCGCAGTCTCCAATGGCGGCTCAACCTCAGTTGCCGACGGCGTGGAAGGTGATGGAAGGTTACAGGCAAGCATAGCCGCGATGAGTAGCATCGCACAAACGAAAGGTATATTCCGACGCCTCATAAGATCTCCTATGTCGAGTATTTAATGGCCAGCCTGGTTATGTTATCGTCTATCTCAAATCTTGACAACTTTTCACAACCCCCGGATAAAGTTACTTCTGAACCTCCAATGGTGTAGGCATCCGATCGACACCGGAGGTCAGGCTGGCAGTCAAGATATCGACCTCTTATATTACCCAACTCCCTGCATCTACGTATATACATCTGTGGACCAAGCTTAATCACATCAACTGTTCAAGTACCGATGTCAGGCATCTATCTGCATAGGAAACCAGACCTCCCGGTCTCCATAAGCCCAATCTGGGTAGGGTTCATCGAGAATAAATCTGTAGGCGTAGAGCGCGGCTAGTTTTGCGTAACGCTCCCCCGCACTTTCAGCTAAAGCATACAACAACGCCACTTGAGCAGCATCAGCCATTCGGGTAAGGGCATCCTTGCTATACCACTGAGCCTGCTCGGGATTGAGGCTGCCAAGATGCCCAAATGTCATCTCAATAGCCTTACGCGCCTGGTGAGCTTCGGATGTGCCGGCACTCTCTAGAAGAGGGATGAATTCATCCAAAAAAGGCTCATGAGCTCCCTTCTTATGCATCGCCTCGAGCATGTCCAAAGCTTGAATATTGCTGGTCCCCTCCCATATTGGGGTGATGAGCGCTTCTCGGTGGAGACGGGCTACAGCGTACTCATCCAGGAAGCCCAATCCTCCGAAAAGTTCCATGGCAAGCAGAGTGACCTCAGCCGCGTGGTTTGCGGTCCGGTTCTTGGCCAGGTGGGAGAGAAAACGGGCGTAGTGATAGTGAGACGAGTATGGCGGGACGTCATGCCAAGCTCGATCAAACAACTCAATCGCGTGGAAAACCAGGCTTAACCCTCCGGCTGTACGCACCGCCATGTCGGTTAGATCTCGCCGGACCAGCGGATGCTCCACTAACGGTTTGCCGAACGCTTGGCGAGCCTGGACGCGGAAAAGAGCTTCCAGATGGGCCTTTCGGGCCAAACCCATTGCGACGATGGCGTTGGCCAGGCGTGATACAGTGAGGGTTTCTAAGGTGTAGTAGATCCCCAGATCTGCCTCGCCCACCAGGTAGGCCTCACTTCCACACAGTTCAACCTCGCCCGTCGGTACCGCCCGGGTAGCGCTTTTGGCCTTGAAACGCCTCACGGTGAAATTAAGCCTCTCATCCTGCGCCAAGCGAGGAACCAGGAAAAGGGCCAGCCCTTTCGGACCCGGTTGTGCGCCCTCCGGTCGTGCCGTGACCAACGCCAAATCGGCAAGACCGGCATTACTGGCGAAGTATTTATCCTCGCCGTACAGTCGCCAAACACCCGCCTCCTGTTTGGCGATGGTAGTGTTAGCGCCCAAATCGCTTCCCCCTTGAGTTTCCGTCATCCAGGTGGCACCCCACATTTCACCTTTAAGCAATTTTTCGAGCCAGTCCTTCCGCTCCGGAGCGTATTTGTAGATAGCGTACGCCGTCTGATTAGTGACGATCAGCGTGCAGTACAATCCGGGGTCAGCTAAAAGGTAGCCCAACGCGAAATGGTGGTGCCAAGAGCTACCCTCATAGGGCGGCTGGTTGATGGGCGCAAGCTGCTCCAGCAGTTCAGAGTGAGCTGGACTGAGCCGTGCCCGGTCAATCCGCCGTCCTTCCAGGTCATGCATAACTAGAATGGGAACTGCATGACTATCGACGTAGTCCGCCACCTCATATGCCCGACTTCCCACGAACGCGCCAAACTCGGTGAGGGCTTTCTGGTGATCAACCACGCCTGACCAATACCGATTCAGAATGACTTTAAGATCCGGCTCTAGAAGCCAATGATTCTCCCCATAGATATACGATTGATGTTCCATAACCACTCCCGCTCGATCCCTAGGTACAACCAGAAATCAGCTTTCGTCTAATCAATATCAAAACCGGAATAGCTGCAAGTCGAGAACATGAGGAAATCAACATGCAAGCGATCAACAACCAAAAGGTTAGGGATATCCTTGATGTCCCCCTTACTCGAAGAGATACGAGTAGAAAACCGCGCCCTGAACATAGATCCGTCTATAGCATTACACAGTTGTAAAACGCATCTGAAGCGCATGTATTAATTCAGGCACCCTGCGGCTGAGTAGACTGAAGGTTGCTCGTGGTGGAATCTCGGGCCCCAACCCGATCGAGAGGAAGCGATCATTATCCAGGAGAACCATCAGGAGCTGTCGTCGCGAACCAGCGATACTGGCGTAATGGAATTGGCCGCCTTCGATCTCTTCCAAGACGCGCTCGCCAGTTATTACCAAGGCCGCGGTCATCGCCGAAATACCTTCCGGATCCACAGGAGGTTCAGCAGGAACACAAGCCATAACCAGGCCATCACTGTCTACTAGTGCGACCCAATGAGGATCAGGCAGTTCATCAGCTAATTGACTTAGCACACGAAGCAGCTCTGATTGACGTGTAACCATCTCATCACCCCCGCACCATCCACGGTCTTTCACTATCTATGACCCAAGGGTATCCCGAATAGTCCGCCAAGGCAAGCTTCCGCCCGGTGGATTACCCCCATTTTTCCCTTTCAGATAAGATATCCAACTCAAACATATAACCCGTTTGGCCTGACCGTGTGTTTGGGATACAATCTCGGAACAATGGATGTTGTACCTCTTTATCGCCGTCCTGGTTTTATTGCCCTCCTCGGCTTTGGGATCACTGCCGTACTTTATTATTGGGCGCTTAACGCGGCAATCGAGATTGCTACCCCTGGTACACTTCTCACTGATGCTCTATTGCTCCTAGGTCTGCTATCAGCCATCGCACTCTTTATTTTTATCGCCAATCTCCTATTTTGGATCCGTGAAACCCAACGAACTCTGGCTGCATTCTTTCGCCTTGCAATCTTGGGAGCCTGGATACCGATCAATATTTACGTTCTGCTCGACGTAAGCGCATCTATTACCCGCACGGTTTTCACCCACCTAGGTCTAGGTTTACTCACCTTGCTGCTTACGACCAGTTTCATCGCCCAATTCGTGCTTCCAGTTCGTAAACTGAAGGAGCGCTTGGCCGTTATTCGTCGCCTGCTGGGCTTTTTAGTCGGCGAGCGTGGCCCGGTGACTTTCATCCGCAACGGGGAGGCCAAGGAAGCATATGGAGAGCAGATGCGCAGAGCACCGGGGGTTTTTTTGATAGATTTTGCCAGCTCCGCTGTTTTACGCACTAACACCCAGTTCACCCGACCTGTCGGACCCGGTGTAGCTTTCAGTAACCGGGGAGAGTGGCGAGCGGAATCGCTCGACCTCCGCCGTCAGGTTCGTATGACCGAAGGTTTCACCCCTCCAGCTGGTGAGCCGGTCAAACTAGAAAAGGTCAATTCGTTCGCCATCACTCGCGATGGAATTCCCGTCTCAACCGACTTAAGCGTCACCTTCATGCTTGACCCAGGACACAACGACGAACCACGCGAAGGCCGCGATGCCAATAAACCACCTTATGACTTCAACCAGACAGCGGTGGAAAGGGCCGTCTACGGCCACGCTTACAGTGAATTCGAAGATCTACCTTGGACCAAGCTTCCCCTGCGCCTGGCCATTGATCTATGGCGGGAGATGGTCAAAGATAAAACACTGCAGGAGCTGGTCAACCAGGAGAAGACCGATACCCCCCCATTGCAGGTTATCAAAGAACTCATTCAGGCTCGATTGACCTTCCACACAGTAGAAACCCGTACGCAGAACGGCAAGCGTCAAGTGGATGTCAGCCGCGAGTACTCCATTCTTCTCTCACGCGGCATTCGCGTGCTGAGTGTGGGGGGGATTACCAACCTTTACCTGCCCGATGATGTCCGCAAGGAGCGGATGTTGCGCTGGCGCGAGGCCTGGGCTGGCGATGTACAAGCAGCGCTCGCCCGGGCAAAGGAAGAGGTAAAGGATGCTCGCCATCGAGGGGAAGCGGAAGCGTGTGCCACCCTCATCCGTGATCTGACCACCGAGTTGCGCCAGCAACTGGGAGAAGGCAAGACACCCCATATGCGGGACTCACTCAGGTCTGTCATCCATAGTGCCATCCGCCTTTGCAGTCAACGAGGCCTGGTGACCGACAGCACCAACCTGGTGATCCAGCTGAATGAAATTTTGGATGATCTTTCATCGCTGAATGCTAATTGCTTAGAAACCAATGCTGGAGGAGGACGATGAGCCAGCAAGCATATGTCCGTCCAACCAGTGCAGTACAGTCTGTCGTCAAACCCTTTGCAGATTTGCTTCTCGCCAAGAATAAGACCAGCGCGGTCATCCGCCTGTCTATTGTAGGTGTTTCATTCGTCCTTTACTGGTTCATCATCGTCTTGCTGGCGGATTTTCCTGGCGAGCTACCCCTCGAATGGCAGGTACGATTGCCATCGGTGGCATATATCTTTATCAACACATTCATTCCATTCTTCCATCCACGAGTGCTCGCCCATCTACTCCCCGTTGTAGCGGCTATCCTGGGCAGTCTGTTCGTCGGATCGCTTTACCTCACTGACCTTTTTGAACTTGACTCCTTTTGGGTCGCAGCCAATTATCTCATTGGCGCACTCTTCGGATTGGGTTACCCGACACTCATGATCAACAGAGGTGATATTAACGATCTGGAAGCCGAACATTCCAACAATCCTCTACTGCGAATTGGCGGCCCCGGTTACATTAATGTGCACCTCGGATTTGCAGCTGTTTTCGAAACCGAGGAAGGTCTTCCAAGAGTCTATGGCCCGCCTACAGATGACCAAGAAATGAGGAGACCCTTCATTGAGGGTTTTGAACGTTTGCGGGGCGTCGTCGACCTTCGAGACCAGCTTGGCAAAGTCGATGAGGTGCGAGCTGTGACCAGGGATGGCATTGAGGTCTATGCTCGCGACGCACAAATGCTCTTTAGAGTCTACAGTGGTGGGCAACAGCGTAGTCTGCAAAGCCCCTACCCCTACACGGAAGATGGCATCCGTCGCTTGGTATATGGACAAGCCGTACAGAAAGAGGGGCAGCGTAAATGGGAAGATACGCTCCCTGAAATTGTAAGCCGGGAAATCCGGAAGTTTGTCGCCCGGCACACGATTGAAGAGTTTCTCGCGCTGCAGCCTTCGCGCATGCTGGAAGAAGGAGAACCTTCGCCGGGAAAGGCCGACCAGCCAGAGGATCAAGGGTCACTCATCCAGATCCCTCGTCGTCAGCTTAGCGAACACTTCCACACTGAACAACTGAAACAGGACCTGCAGGACAACGGCCTGGAGTTGGCGTGGGTTGGCGTGGGCACCTGGGAAGTGCGTGACGTTCAATTCCCCTCTGCACCGAGCGATACCGGTCCTGCCAAGACAATGATGGCCACCTGGAGGGACCTGCAACGAGCTAACCTATACGATTCAGCAGATTATCAAGCTCGCGAGCACGATCGCTACTTGGGTGAGCGAACTGCAGATGGAATCCAGGAATTGATCAGGACATGGAAGCATGGGGAGTTACCCAAGAGTTACCGATGCTTCGAGATGCTCAGCGTTTTCCACCAGCAACTCAATCAGATGGTTCATCGACTGGAGACCGAGCCAGATCTGAATCCTCCTCCCGACATCAACATGGTTGTTGATCACATCCGTTTCCTGATTCGATCGAAAGAAATTGGAGATGCCGAGACTTAAAGTATCGAAACCTATTCCGCGCGGCATACCCTCCTGGCTCCATGTCCACCCGGATATCGCCGCCGCTATGGTGGCCGGCGAACCGGTCGTGGCGCTTGAGTCGGCTGTCATCACCCACGGCCTGCCCCGACCGGTCAACATCGAACTCGCCCATCGCGTAGAGGCCGAGATCATTTCAGCCGGCGCTAGTCCGGCTACGGTCGCCCTGCTCAGCGGTCAAGTCCACTTCGGAATATCTAGGGAAGAGCTTGAGCGCCTAGCAATAGAGACGAAGATGTGCAAAATAAGCCGTCGCGACCTGGGAGTGGTGAGCGCTAAAAGCCGGAGCGGGGGCACTACAGTGGCGGCGACTATGTATGTGTCGTACGCCGCCGGAGTACAGGTTCTTGCCACCGGCGGTATCGGAGGGGTTCATCGCGGCAAAACAGGCGACGTCTCAGCCGACTTGCTCGAACTGGCCCGCACGCCGGTGGCAGTGGTCTGCTCCGGCGCTAAAGCCATCCTTGACCTGCCACGCACACTGGAATGGCTGGAGACTGCCGGGGTGCCAGTTATCGGATGGAAGACTGATGAGTTCCCCGCTTTCTTCAGTCGGGGTAGCGGATTGCCGGTTAGCACACGCGCAGATATGGCTGCCGAGGTTGCCGCTATCCTGCGTTCGCATTGGGGTATGGGTTTAGGCAGCGGAGCCCTGATATGCATCCCGTGCCCTGAGAATTTCTCCGTACCGAATGAAATAGTTGAAAAGGCTCTAGTGCAATCTGAAGCAGAGGCTCAGGCATCAGGGATCACTGGCCAGGACCTTACCCCTTTCCTGCTGAGTCGTCTGGCCGACCTGACCGGTGGCGCCACCCTTCAGGCGAATCTGGCTCTGTTGCCGAACAACGCCTGTGTGGCAGCCGCCATTGCCAAAGCCATGGTTTGATTCACACGAACGCACGAAATCATAATGTTCCGCTCCGGTGGGGCTCTGATCCCTGCGTACAAGCATATCAGAAGTTGTGGTGATGTCGCTCGGGGCTGTCTGAAAAGGCCCATCGAGCATAGATTGATAGGGGCGGACCAGCGTGTCCGCCCATTGCGAACCATATTTGAGCCGACACTTTGTTGGCCCCTACATGGCGAATTTGCTGATCGCGGCAGCCCTTTTGGGATAGCCCCCACAATCACATCGAAAAAGCGGCATTACTAACTTCCCCGGTAACTACTCACCCTCCCGCAGGTTTAGATGTTGTTTTGACATAGAATCGCGTCTCGACCGGATATTCAAACCAATAAATGCTCTCAGTCATAACCTGCGGAAGGGTAGGCTGAGTAGTCACCTTCCCCCGAAGCTTAAAACCTCCAGGAAGGTTGGGGGCGACTACCACCACCATCATAAAACCAACCCTTACGGCTCCAACCGCAACCGCACATCCATCGCCATCGCCCCATCCTCACCGGGAAGAGCGCGCAGTGGATTGATCTCTACTTCCGCTACTTGAGGTAGATCAACCGCCAACTGCCCCAAGCGCAGCAAGACATCCACTACCGCCGCCCGGTCAGCTGGTAGTAAGTTGCGATAGCCCTGCAAACGGCGACCAGCCCATGTCCGCTCCAGTATACCCTCGGCTTCATGCTGAGTGAGCGGCGCTAGAGCGAATGCGACGTCCTTTAGAGCTTCTACTTCCACGCCACCCGAACCAAACATCACCAGAGGACCGAACTGCGCATCCCGCACTAAACCGACGATCACATCCTGGCCGGGGGGTATCATCGTCTGAACTATCACTCCCAAAATGCGCGCCTGCACCTTGACTTCATCGGGGATATCGCTCACCCGTTTAAATCCCTCCGCCACTTCCCGTGGAGTCTCCAGGTCGAGTAACACACCGCCAACCTCAGACTTATGAGGAAGATCAGCCGAGACGATCTTGAGCGCTACCGGGTAGCCCATTCGATTGGCGGCCTCCACTGCCTCCTCTGATGTGGGGGCAAGGATTGTGGGTGGTGTTTGGATACCGTAGCACTCCACTACCTCGGCAGCAAGTACTGCATCCACAAAGCCGGTCTCACCCACCTCAGCTACGTTCAGCGCCTGACGGGCTGCTTCAATTCGGATACGCGTCAGGCGGGGTAGTGTCTCAGCTGGCTCCACCAGCTGCCGAGCTCGCTTCACCAACACCTGCATTGCAGAGGCGGCTCGCTCTGGAAAACGGTAATCGGGGATATGCGATTGCCTAAAGAGTCGTGCCGCATGAGCGATTAACTCCTCTCCCATTAACGCGATTACAACCGGTTTTGAAGTCGAGCGAATAACCGGGATGATGGCACCAGCCACTTCCGCGGCGGTAGTCATCGGCGGCGGTGGCAAGATCACAATCACACCATCTACGCCACTGTCTGCCAGCACCATCCTTAGCCCATCGGCATACTCCCTCGGCCCGGCGCCAGCCAACATGTCGATTGGATTACGTGTGCTAGCAGCCGGTGGAAGCAGCTCTCGCAACTGATCCTGAGTCGATTCTGCCAATTCGGCCAATTCCAGACCAACGGCTTCCAGGGCGTCGACTGCGATCGCACCTGGCCCGCCAGCATTAGTTAGGACTGCCATCCTTGGGCCGGTTGGCAAGGGGCACCAAGCCAGCGCTCGTGCCCAATCGAACATTTCCTCGCTGTGGCGAGCACGGATCACACCTGCCTTGCGAAAGGCAGCGTCAAAGGCCACATCCTCCCCTGCCATGGCGCCAGTATGAGATGCGACCGCCGCCCGACCACCCTCCGAACGCCCCACCTTGATCGCCACTACCGGCTTCTCGCTTGTCACCCGTCGGGCTTGCTCGATAAAGGTCGGTCCATCCCCAACCCCCTCCATATACATCGCTACAACCCGGGTATTAGGATCGGTTGCTATCGCCGACAGTAGATCACCTTCGGTCAAGTCCATCTGGTTGCCCAGACTGACCAGACGTGAAAGGCCAAAACCTTGGCCACGCGCCCAATCGATCACAGCTTCACAGATAGCCCCCGAGTGAGACAGGAAGGCTATGTCGCCTGGGATTGGTCCTGGCAGAGGTAGAAAGGTGGCATTAATCGGAAGGTGGGTGTCTAAATAGCCGATGGAATTCGGTCCAAGCACATGAATACCGTGGGCGTGGGCGATTTCCAAACAACGCCGCTCCAACGCCTCCCCCTCGGGTCCGACCTCTCGGAACCCCCCTGCGCCGACAATCGCAAAACGGATTCCCCGCCGGCCACAGTCCTCCAGCACCCCTGGCACCAATGCAGCCGGAATCATAACCATCGCCAGGTCGACCGGGTCAGGTACACTCGCCAAGTCGGGGTAAATCGGTCGGTCGAACAGCCGCCCACCACGAGGGTTTACAAAATGTAGTGCACCGCCATAATTGGACACAACCAGGTTACGGGCGACTCCGTAGCCTAATTTTGTCGGGTTCTGGGAGGCTCCGACCACCGCCACACCTCGTGGAGAAATTAGCGCTTCAAGCATATACCGTTCCCTTTCACGCACTTGGGCTTTTCTCAGTTCAGTCATTAAATAATATCAGATATCAGTCTTTAAGATAAAAAATATGTTGATTGGTTGCACCTCACTTTAGCGTATGTTAGAATGCCGTAAACTCACTTCTGCGGTATAGGCGGAGGCCAGAGGATGGTAGAGGTCGTAATTGATAGCATTCGGGTAAGCCTGATGTCTCCACAAAGGATCGTCATCCTCAAGGAGATGGATTCGGAGCGATTCCTTCCTATCTGGATCGGTCCTTTTGAAGCAGATGCCATCACCCTCAGCCTGCAGGAGTTGGAGGTCGCCCGCCCAATGACCCACGACTTGTTGCGTAACGTGCTTCAAGTCCTGGGCGCCCAGGTGTTACAGGTCAGGATCACCGAATTGCGCGACGATGTTTTTTACGCCCGGATCGTGATCAGCATGAACGGGCGGGAGATGGAGATCGACTCCCGCCCCTCAGACGCCCTGGCGCTGGCTGTGCGGGTCCACGTACCGATCTTCGTCGCCGAGGTCGTCATGGATGAAGCTGCTTCCATACCGGAAGCGGAAGTCGACGCGGACGACGCCGCTGAGGAGAGCGATAAGCGGTTGGAGGTCTTCAAGGATTTCGTCGAAACACTGAACCTCGACGACTTGGATCTATCCAAAGAGGATCCAATCGACTGATCCCCTTGCTCAGCATCGCCATCCTTGATCGCTTAGCACCAGAACAATAGCCACTGTAGATCCTGGTTGCTAACCAAGCATTACCCAGCTTAACAACCGAACCCATCGGTCAGAATCCTACATGCCATGAGCGAGATTCCAATCCCTCCCCCCGACCCTGAAACTCCTGGCGACGGTCGCCAAAGACAAGAGGCGCCATACGATCGCCAGGCCGAAGAGGCTGTTCTGGGCTCGATACTGGTCAACCCAAAGGTCTATTACGACGTCGCCCATTTCCTGTCAGCCGACGATTTCTTCCTTCACCGCAACCGTTGGATCTGGGAAGCCTTTATCGGCCTGCACGAACAACGTCTACCGATTGATATCCTGATCGTCTCGGAGGAACTAGATCGCCAAGGGCGTCTTGAGGAGGTTGGTGGTCCCGCTTACTTGACGGCGCTGATCAATAATGTTCCTTCCTCCCTCCACGCCGTGGCTTATGGGCATGTAGTGGAAGAGACCGCCACCCGACGACGTCTGCTCGAAGCTGCCAACCAGATTGCCCGGTTGGCTTTCCAATCGGGGACCCCCGTCGAGGATGTGGTAAACGACGCCGAGAAAGCGGTTTTCGGCGTCAGCGAACGCAGGCTCACCCACCAACTTCGGCCGATCAAGCAGGTGATGAGCGAGTACTACGACCGCATCGATTACCTGGCCCGCCACCGGGACCAGATGATCGGCGTGCCTACTGGCTTCATTGATCTTGACCGCCTGCTGGGCGGCATGCAACCCAGCGACCTGCTGATCATTGCCGGACGACCCGGGCAGGGGAAGTCGGGCTTCTGCATCTCTGTCGCCAAGAATGCAAGCCAATTGCACAAAAAACATGTCGCCCTTTTCTCGCTTGAGATGTCTAATGAGCAACTTGTACAACGATTAGTGGCCCAGGAGACAGGCATCGACTCACAGCGTCTTCGACTAGCCAACCTTCACGATGACGAGTGGCCGATATTTACCCAAGCGGTCAGCGTCCTAAGCGACACACACATCTACCTCGACGATACCCCGTCCATTACCCCTCTGCAACTGCATACCAAATGCCGTCGGCTGCATATGGAGGTCGGACTGGATTTGATCATCGTCGATTACCTGCAGCTCATGACCGGCGATACCAGGATGGAGAACCGAGTCCAGGAGGTTTCCTACATTTCGCGCAACCTGAAAGCGTTGGCCCGCGAGCTTAAAGTGCCCCTGCTGGCTGCCGCACAGCTTTCACGTGCAGTCGAATCCCGTCGGCCTCCTCGACCTATACTGTCGGACCTGCGAGAGTCAGGCAGCTTGGAGCAGGATTCGGATGTGGTGATGTTCATCTACCGCCCAGACCAGTATGAGGAAGACACACTATATGTGAACACGGCTGATATCATCGTTGCTAAACACCGCAACGGTCCTGTCGGCAAGGTTGAGTTGGTCTTTCGAAAGAATTTAGCTAAGTTCGAAAACGCCGCAAGGAAGGTCGATCTGGCCCCGGTTGAATAAAACCAAGAAGCCATCCAAGTATTGGATGACCAGCACCACGTAGGATTTATTGTTCGCGTCTTATATCGTACAATAACGGTCTAAAAAATAGAGCAGAGAGGCATGAAATCTCAAACGGGCTTCCCCGGCTTTCCAGAAGGTAAGTTGAAGCTGACCCCAATTCCTAACCTATTCTTCAGCGAACTGCTCCCGGCTATTGACCACCTCGGCGAGACTAAGGTTACCCTTTACGCCTTCTGGGCTCTGGCCCGTAAAGAAGGACGCTTTCGTTACTTGCGTCATGATGAGATGGCCGCTGACCAGATCTTATTGAAGGGGCTGGCTTCCCCAAGCACTCCCCCCTTGGAAGCCCTCGACGAGGCTCTCGAACGCGCGGTTGCCCGCGGCACGCTGCTCAAAGTTTCGATCGAATTCGAGGATGGAACAGAAACCTTTTACTTCCTTAACACGCCCAAAGGCCGAGCAGCTTTGACCGGCATCGAACGTGGCCAATGGCGACCGAGCGGCTTATCAGAAGCCCCGCTGGAGTTGAGTGTTGAGCGGCCAAATATTTATATACTCTACGAGCAGAACATCGGACCACTGACCCCAATGATCGCCGAACGTCTGCGTGACGCCGAGCATACCTATTCAACCCACTGGATCGAAGACGCCATCCGCATCGCGGTTGAGAACAACGTCCGCAAGTGGCGTTACATTGAGGCCATCCTTGAGGATTGGCTCACTAGAGGAAGAGATGAGCGAGAAGATCGAGGAGACTCTGAAAAAGCTCGCCGACGCTATGTCGAGGGTGAATTCGCAGACTTCTGGGACTCCTAAACCAGACCGTGATCTGAAGTCAGGGCTTGGAGACCCGGACTGCCCTCATTGTCATGGAGTAGGATATCTAAGGCAGGACTTACCCTTGGGACATCCGGACTTCGGCCGGCTGGAGATTTGCACCTGCCGCCAAGCTGACATTCAAGATCGAATCCGCCAGCGACTGTTCAGTATTAGCCACCTCGATGAACTACGAGATTTGACATTTGATTCGTTCAATCCACGCGGTCGGGTCGGCCTGGGACAGCAACAACAAGATTCGATTGAACGCGCCTACAACCAAGCGCGCTCCTACAGTAAAACACTCAAAGGCTGGCTGCTGATCCAGGGTGGCTACGGGTGTGGAAAGACCCACCTGGCGGCTGCCGTCGCCAATGAATGTGTCTCGCTTGGCGTACCGACCCTGTTCCTCACGGTTCCTGACTTACTCGACTCATTGCGATTCGCCTACGACGATAGAGAGGTCACTTTCGAAGAACGCTTCGAACAGATCCGCGACGCTCCCCTGCTGGTGCTTGACGATTTCGGCACCCAGAGCGCCACAACCTGGGCACGTGAGAAGCTCTTCCAGATCCTAAACTATCGCTACATCAACCACCTACCGCTTGTGCTCACCACAAATTTAGCCCTTGGGCAGATCGAAGGCCGGATGCGGTCACGATTGTCCGATCCCGACATGGTCGCCCACGTTTACATCCACGCCCCGGACTACCGCCGTCCGGTTGACGACAGTGGTCAACATGAATTATCGTCGCTGGCTCTGCACGACCACCAAACTTTCTCAACCTTCAACCTCCGAAAGGGCGAGAAGCTTCCGGTAAGTGATACGCGCACACTGGAGGACGCCTACCAAGCAGCGTGGGCTTTCGCCCAAGAACCCAAAGGCTGGTTAGTCCTTATGGGAACCTACGGCTGTGGTAAGACCCATCTGGCTGCCGCAATCGCCAACTATCGCGCCAGCCAGGGTTTCCCAGTCATGTTCGTAGTGGTACCAGACATGTTGGACCACTTGCGGGCAACTTTTAACCCCAACAGCATGGTGTCCTATGACAGACGCTTCGAGGAAATCCGTGCAGCGCCATTGTTAGTCCTGGATGATCTGGGCACGCAAGCGATGAAGCCATGGGTACGAGAGAAGCTCTACCAGTTGTTTAACCACCGTTACAATGCCAGACTGCCAACCGTGATAACCACCGCCGACTCGCTTGACGAGATCGATCCTAGGCTGCGATCTCGTATGGGCGACCGCCGGCTGGTGGTTGGTGTTAGTATCACTGCACCCTCTTTTAAGGGCAAACCAGCCCGTCAGCGCTCGAAGCGTTGACCGTTTTTAACGTGGCATGGTAGAATCACACCCTCCGCCCCCATCGTCTAGGGGACCAGGACGTAGGCCTTTCAAGCCTAAGACCGGGGTTCGAATCCCCGTGGGGGCATAGGACCGAGCTAGGAGCGCGGCCACAAGGTTCTAATTATGCTGGCGTCGGTTTAAATCATGCGGGGGGTAAATGCATGCCGTCGATTGATTTCCTTCCCAGACGGCATGGTCTCTTCAGAGGAAGGCGCTTTATCTATCCAGGATAGGTTCCCAAGGTGAGATGCGCTGAATTTTTTCAATCAAGCGCCTTTGCGTTTTAGTATCCTGGGTTTCCTCCAATCTACTCTTGAGCTCACGTAATTTACGCACCCGACGTTGGCGTCGGCGCAGCTGTCGTTGCTTATCCGTCATGGGCATATGTTCACCTCGTATAGAAACTTTCGTAAACTATAACGGAATTGCGATTGAGTTTCAAGGTTTGGAGTAGCGCGATTCAGCGCTCAGCCATTGCTGATATTCGCCGGATGAGTTCTTTTGAATCAATGTCTTTCAACAGATAGGAGGTTGCCCCTGCTCGGCTGGCCGCTTTCTCTTCCCACTCTGATGGGTAGGAAGTCAATACGACCAGTTGGGGAGGTTTCGGCAACGCCGCGATCTGGCGCATAATTTCCAACCCCAACCCGTCGCTCCGCTTTACTTCAACCAATACCACATCCGGCTCCTCCTCCCGGATGTCGTGTAACCCCTGCCCCGCGTCCCCCGAATGTCCCAGAATGGTCAAGCCGACGGCCTGATCTAGACGATCGGCGAGCGCAGATCGCACAGAATCATGTTCGTCAATAATATAAACCCGCGCAGGGCACACGATTCATTACCTACATATGGATTAGCTCCAGTATATGATTACCCCCGGCAAGGCTCTAGTGACCTCCTTCCCAAAGCGCTTTGAAACCTGTCACGCATGGAGAAAAAGATCAGGGAACAGGTTTTAACTGAGTTCGCTGAGATAGCTGATCAACTGGCAGACGGACGGTGACTGTCGTTCCCTCGCCTAGGCTTGAATTAATTTCCAACTGACCCCCTACCTGGCGCGCCCTTTCTGTCATATTGGATAACCCATGCCCAAGTATGCTGGGTTCCTTCTCGACATCGAATCCCTGTCCATTGTCGATGACCTGAAGCGATATATCTGACCCAGTTATTTGCACACTGAGCAACACCTGGGTGGCATATGCGTGCTTAGCAGTGTTGGCGAGTGCTTCCTGTGCAATATGAAACAACTCAGTCGCTGTTCGACGTTCTAATAGCTCGAGGGCTTCTGGTTCAGCCTTCAACTCAACATCCACCAGCGTATTCGCTTCGAACTCATTCGCCAGACGATCCAGCGCTTGGCTTAGGTCGTCGATTTGAATGCGGCTTGGTTGAAGGTCGAGGATATAGGACCGGATGTCACCAATAACGGTATTTAGGCTTTGGATCGCTTGTTCCAGTCGTTGACCAGCCTGCCCTGGATCCTCATTTACCATGAGACGAATGTATTCTAGAACCAGACCCACGGCATAGATCGATTGGATGATCCCATCGTGCAAGTCCATGCCAATTCGCTCACGTTCCTCAAGCACTGCCAAGCGGCGTGCTTGGCGATACAGACGGGCGTTCTCAACCACCATCCCAACCCCGGCACCTACCGCCTCCAGCAAGCCAATTTCCCTTTCATCGATCATGCGCTCGCCTTGAAATGCCAAGCTAAGCACACCCACCACCTGCCCAGGCGCAGTGAGCGGCACGCACACCAACGTCCTAAAACCAGCCTCGATTGTCGTTTGACTTAGGAAACGCTGCTCTTCCGCCAGGTTATGGCTCCACATGAGTTTCCCAATTTTAGCTACTTTGCCGACTAGACCTTGACCAGATCGAAATTGGTTGATCGCCCACAAATCGTTGACCGCGTCACCACGATGAGACACCTTGCGATAGATACCCTCATCTGCTTCCCGTAGAAAATATTCGCCTACCCCGGCTCCAAAAAGCGTTATGAGCTGTTCAAGCATCACTTCAAGCAGAGCGTCGGGTTCAGTTGTTGAACTAGCCTCGGTAGCAATAGAATTGACCAGCTCCAATTCCAGGTTCCGCTGGGAAAGTTCGGCCTCGCTGTTAACCACCTTCCGGTAAAGTCTAGCGTTCTCAATAGCAGCCGCGGCGTGTGCAGCTAGCATTTCGATCAAACGCTGGTCCTCAGCATCAAAACAATCAGCCCCCTGCTTATCGGTCAAATAGATCTGACCCAGGGGGCGGCCATAGGCGGCGATCGGAACACCGAGGAAGGAATGCATCTTAGGGTGTCTGGGTGGAAAACCAACCGAGTGGGGGTGATCAGCGATTTCCGAGATGCGTATGCTACGACCGGTCCGCATCATTTCCCCAATCAACCCGTTGCCGACCGGCTGGTGCGGACCGCTCGTCCGGCTTGACTGGATGCGCTTGATCTCCTCATCTGTCATACCAAGGGTGAGGAAGGTCTCCAGCCCACCCTTACCATCAGGGATCCCCAAGGCGGCGTAGCGAGCATTGGAGAGCTCGCGTGCAGCTTGTATAATGCGGCGGAGAACGCCGTCAAGCGATAAATCGGAAAAGAGGCTCAGTGTGGCCCGGTGCAATGCATCCATACGGTTGTCTGCACCGGAATGATTTTCAGGGACGCGCAGTTGACTTCCTTTAGTTGGAGGGGTATTACTCACCATATACCTTCCCTTAGGGTGGATTCTACCCCATCCATTAGTACTCGCCAACTGTTGGGCAACCTGATAGTTTTTGCTAGAGCAGGGGACGTATACAAGTGCAACGACATCTGATCTAGGAGTGTAGTAATGCCTTCAAACCGGTCTTCACGCCTCCCCGGTTTCTTTAACCTGCCCCTCGAACAGCGCCTGGCAAAGGTGGTCGAGGTCGGAGATCTGAATCTTGAAGCGCAGGCTGCACTACATGGAGAAAGCGGTCTGACTTTAGAGCAGGCTGATCATATGATAGAGAATGCAATTGGGCTCTTCAGTCTTCCTCTTGGGGTGGCGGTAAACTTTATCGTCAACCAACGTGAAGTACTGGTTCCGATGGTTATTGAAGAGCCTTCTGTTGTCGCCGGCGCGTCCCATATGGCTAAACTTGCCCGCGCTGGAGGCGGCTTCACCGCCAGAACCACCGAACCCGAAATGATCGCCCAAATACAGATTCTCGATGTGCCGGATTTAGAGGCGGCAAGCCAGCAATTATTACGGCATAAGCAGGAATTGCTTGCCAAAGCAGACCTAGTTGACCAGGCGATAAACCGTCTAGGCGGCGGTGCTCGCGATCTTGAAATCCGACCGCTACATGATACGCCTGTTGGCACGATGCTGGTGGTTCATTTGATCTACGACACCCGCGACGCAATGGGAGCAAATGTTGTCAATTCAGTAGCTGAATCCCTTGCGCCTACAATCGAAAGCCTCACCGGTGGGCGAGTACACTTACGTATTCTATCCAACCTTGCCGATCATCGCCTGGCGCATGCCAGCTGTCGAATCCCGGCTAAGGAGTTGGCCTTCGGCCAGTTCAGTGGCGATCAAGTCCGGGATGGAATCATCGAAGCCTGGGCATTCGCTGTAGCAGATCCCTATCGAGCAGCCACTCATAATAAAGGAATCATGAACGGAGTCGACGCTGTGTTGATCGCCACCGGCAATGACTGGCGCGCGGTTGAGGCCGGCGCGCACGCCTATGCCGCACGCGATGGTAGCTACACCTCACTCAGCCGATGGTGGGTTACCAAACAGGGCGACCTGGAGGGAACACTCGAGATGCCCTTGGCGGTTGGAACTGTTGGCGGAGCCACACGCGTTCACCCTACTGCCAAGGCCTGTTTGAAATTGATGGGCGTAAGCAGTGCCCGGGAACTAGCCGAGATTGTCGTCTCTGTCGGCCTAGCACAGAATCTGGCCGCTTTACGCGCGCTGGCCACCGAGGGCATTCAGCGCGGTCATATGAAACTGCATGCCCGTCAGGTGGCCATCGCCGCAGGCGCCCATGGGGTGCTGATCGAACATGTGGCTCGACAACTTATTGCTGAAGGGGTTATGATACTCGAACGCGCCCAAGAAATGGTCCGCAGATGGAATGAAGAATAGCCAATTTATTATTGGCTTAGACCTTGCACCTATGAGGTATCATCTTAGGACTGCGAACCGAGGATTAGATGGACATCATGCGCCCCCCTTTCTAGGCAGCCATCAAACTATGTATGGGTATAAGTTGGTATCCTAAGGAAGGAATAATGACCGATCACAAAGTTCCACCCATCCTCAAGCCAATTCGCGATGTTGGCATCGTTGGCTACGGCGCCTACATCCCGCGCTACCGCCTCCCGGCCAGCGAAGTCGCCCGAATCTGGAAGGCAGGTAGTGGTGGTCTACTGATCGAGGAGAAGGCTGTGTCCGGTCTAGATGAGGATGTAATCACAATGTCCATCGAAGCCGCACGCAACGCCCTAGCCCGGGCGGAAATCGATCCATCCGAAATTCGCGCGGTATGGGTCGGTTCAGAGTCCCACCCTTACGCTGTCAAGCCCACCTCGACAGTGGTTGCGGAAGCCATCGGCGCCACCCCGCATACCCAAGCCGCTGATTGGGAGTTCGCCTGCAAGGCAGGGACTGAGGCGATCCAAGCGGCAATCGGCTTCGTTGGCTCTGAAATGGCGCGCTTCGCCCTCGCCATCGGCATGGACACGGCCCAAGCTCGCCCTGGTGACCCACTGGAGTACACTGCCGGCGCTGGTGGAGCTGCTTTTCTCCTCGGCCCAGCGGAGATCTCCCTGGCGACGATCGAAAGCTCCTACTCCTTTGCCACCGACACACCGGATTTTTTCCGCCGGGCGAACGAGAAGTATCCTGAACACGGGGAGCGCTTCACCGGCGAACCAGCCTACTTCAAACACATCACATCAGCTGCCCAGGCCTTGATGCAGGCAATAGAAGCATCACCCTCCGATTATCAGCATGTCGTGTTCCATCAACCAAACACCAAATTCCCTCAACGCGTAGGCCGCGCCTTGGGCTTTAAACCTGAACAGATCGAAACCGGGCTGCTGGTGCCGCTGATCGGCAACACCTACGCTGGATCAGCTCTGGTCGGTCTGACAGCAGTGCTGGATGTCGCTAAACCAGGTGATCGCATCCTGCTGGTCTCCTATGGTTCCGGCGCCGGATCAGATGCAATCAGCCTGCGCGCCACTGAGCTGCTTCCAGAACGTCATAACCTAGCTCCCCAAACACAGGATTATATCGCTCGCCGCACCGAGATCGACTATGCAACCTACGCCCGCTTTCGCGGCAAATTGACCATGAAATGATTGCACTATAAAAAACGGCGTGATAGAAATGGTAAATAAGACAAAGACTTTACACGACATCCTCATAGTTGGCACCGGTATAACGCCAGTTGGCGAGCACTGGGAAAAATCTATACGTGAATTGGCGTTGGATGCCATTACCGCCGCACGCGGCGACGCGGCTGGGTTAAAACCCCAGGCACTATTTGTTGCTAATATGTTGGCGCCTTACCTCTCCGGACAAACACAACTGGCTGCCCTACTGGCAGACTTCGCTGGCTTGCGTGGAATCGAGGCTGTCGCCCTCGAGGCGGCCGGCGCTTCAGGCGGTATTGCACTACGCCAAGCATACCTGGCTCTGGCATCCGGTTTGGTCGATACCGCCCTGATCGTTGGAGTAGAAAAAGTTACCGACCGCTCCAGTGCTGAACTAGAGGCTGCCCTGACTACCGCAAGCGACGCAGATCATGAAGCCATCCATGGGACCACATCCACTGCTCAGGCAGCTCTCCTCATGCGGCGCTACCTCTACGAGCATAATGCACCGGCAGACGCCTTGGCTTACTTTAGCATCAATGCCCACGCCAACGCGGCCACCAATCCGAATGCTATGTATCGGCGGGCGATACAGATCGATGATTACACACATGCTCCGATGGTGAGCGAACCAATTAACTTGTTCGATGCTGCTCCCCTTGCAGACGGTGCCGCGGCGTTGATTCTAGCTCGAGATGATGGTTTACCCGAGATGCTTCCCCATCCAAGGGTTCGGATCGCGGCCTCCTCAGCTGCCAGCACTACAGTGGCTTTACACGATCGAACTGATCCATTGAAGCTTTCCTCGGCAGCAGAGTCTGCCAGGCTGACAATGCAACAAGCTGGTTTGACACACGATGACATTGATCTATTTGAGTTACACGACCAATATTCGGTGTACGCGGCGCTGTCCCTGGAGGCGGCTGGATTCGCCAAACGCGGTCAGGGTTGGCGGCTTGCCTTGGACGGAGCCATCTCCCGAGATGGGCGCATCCCCATCTGTACCTTTGGCGGTTCTAAAGCCCGAGGCGACACTGGTGGCGCTACAGGGGTATATCAATTAGCAGAAGCAACGCTTCAGCTTCAAGGCCGGGCCGGTGAGAACCAGATCGCCAACGCCAAAATTGCGTTAGTGCAGTGCCTCGGAGGTGCTGGAGCGACAGCTGTAACACATATTCTCGAGCTGGTAGATGGCTCTTGAGAGGGATCTGATAGCTCCTGAGAGTCTCGAAGGCCTAAACTGTTGGATATCACATTTTCTTGAGGCGAGTTATGGAAGCTTCACGACACTGGAGATTGAAACAAGAACGGTACACCTTGGTGGGTGAAATTTGCCCGCATTGCGAGGAGAAAATCTTCCCCCCCAGGGATATTTGCCCCGCGTGTGGTGAAAATGCCCGGAACCTATATAAATATAGCGGCCGCGGTGAAGTTTATTCTTTTACCACGGTATATCAAGCACCTGCGGGGTATGAGGAAAACGCCCCTTATACCATCGCCCTAGTCCGTTTGGAAGAAGGCCCAATGCTCACTGCTCAACTCACCGACCTGGGAGATGAGATGGTTGAAATCGGCATGCCGGTTGAGATGGTAACCCGCAAATTACGCTCTGATGGTGAGCGAGGGATGCTAGTCTACGGCTACAAATTCCGCCCCCAGCTAGCCCGAACAATTTCTGCATGACCTCATTCCGGTCAGATTTGCGGCCTGGCCAACTCAATGGCCAGGCCGCTTCGCGTAGTGCAGCTTCAGTGCACTATCAAAGCCGATCAACATTATGGCACGCCTCTTGCAACCTCATCATAGGCGGCCACCCCGCTTGACGCGCTCAAATACCTGTGCTACCATGCGCGCCTGAAGGTCACTTTGGGGCAGCTTTTCACCTCAATTTCGCGAACGGTGAAATAAACACATGTCGACTGGATCTAAACAAATAAGTTTATACAGGAATGGGTATGTGATCCATACAAACCAATCCGTTGATCCACTAGGAGGAGCCAATGGGTAAACAGCGCCTGCGATACCTGGTGCCAGCTCTACTTGTCATTATCGCCCTCAGTTTCACAGCCTGCACACGTTCAGCCTCAACGCCACCACCCTCCGACGAAGGAGAGGCGCAGGAAGCGCCGGTCGACGATACCCAGGCCACTATGGACGCTGTACGCTCGGCTATTCTCACCCAAACAGCGCAAGCGTCTGAAGGTAGTGAGGGCGCGCCCACCGCCACTGCAACCAGCACTCCAATAGTCTCCGGAACATTGGTCGTAGCCACCCCGGAGGCCACCCCCACCACAATGGGGATGACTGAGTACACCGTCAAATCGGGTGATTGGATCTGGCAAATCGCCCGTAGTTTCAACGTCGACCCGCAGGAGATCATCGATCTCAACGATTTGACGGCGCCCAGTCAGATCAAGCCGGGCATGGTCTTGAAGATCCCCGTGCCTGCAGTCACATTTGAGGCGACTGGCACGCCAGGAACCCCCCAGGCTGGCGGGACGGTGCACATAGTTAAGCCGGGTGAGTGGATCTGGCAAATCGCCCGCACATACGGTGTCGATCCTCAGGACATCATCGACGCCAATAATCTTGTGAATCCGAGGATGATCCAACCTGGTCAGGAGCTGGTCATTCCCTGAACAAACCGGGGCATGCGTCAGATGTAAGCGGAATTTGTTTCTACTAAGGACGGCGATCCCAATCTAGCTCGCTCCGCAGTCGCAGATGCCTCCGCTAAGCTGACCGACATTTCGACAAAAGGAAATCGCAGTCAAGGGGCAGACCTATGTGTCTGCCCCCGCCCATGTCAGTTCATCAAGGATACAGCCGAGCGTTAGCTTAAACTAGAATCAATACCTCCAGGTATGTAAATTAGCCCCATCCAAGGAAATTCCCCTTAATTATTGGAGAGCACAATGGCATACCGCGTGCTACAGTCAGAGACTATCTTCCAGGGAAAGGTGTTCGGAGTGCGCATCGATCAAGTTGAAAGCCCAACTGGCCAAACGATGCGGGTCGACGTCGTCGAGCATGGTGGTGCTGTAGTCATGATCCCTGTAGATGATAACCAGCGCATCTGGCTCGTTCGCCAATACCGCCACCCAACAGGAAAAACACTGCTCGAGTTGCCCGCAGGCACATTGAATCCAGGGGAGGACCCCAAAACTTGTGCTGTTCGAGAGTGCCGGGAGGAGATTGGCATGTCCCCCTCGTATATAGTCCCCCTTGGTGGGGCATTCATGGCTCCCGGTTACTCGACCGAATTTCTCCACTTCTTCCTTATTGGCGATCTCACACCGGCGCCACTCACCCCCGATGCCGATGAAGACATATACGTTGAGCGTCTAACATGGGACGAAATCATGGAACTGATAGCCCGAGGGGAATTACAAGATACGAAATCATTGGCCGGATTGTTCCTGGCCCGCGATCACCTCGGCAAGGCCACCACCCAAAACTAAGACAGGGTGGATTTCTCATAGATGGCAATCTTGCCTTTGCTTACTCAGGCCTTTGGAGTGGGGTTGTCCCAAAAGGGCAGCGGCGATCAACGAATTGTACATGTAGGGGCCGACCGAAGTGTCGGCCCAAATATGGTTCGTAATAGGCGACTAGTCGCAGATGCCGGCCGTTCGTCCCGGTGAATTTATCGGGGGTGTAGTTCCCGGCCTGGTCCGCCCCTACAATCCTTGCGCGACCGGTCAATTTAAACAACCACTCCAGAGCCTCGCGGCTAAGCATTTTCACCCACGACATCGAAATGGGAGACAAGCGCGAAAATCTAGGGCATACTTCACCTTTTCATTGCAAAAAATTTTTTCTGCGGTTTCCAGCACCTTACTTCCCTAGACACCCCAACCATGGATATGATATACTTCGGCTCGTGCCGCTCGATATATCGCATTTTCCTGCTGGCGGCTGCTTTTTCAGCAGATTCAATATTGAGTGCACTGAAAAAACTACCCTCGAGGAGTGGAGAGGGGTATATGTGGGGGTGCGGGCTGCGCCCGCACCCCCACATATACCGGTCCTCTTCTCACGGTTGACCTTTTTTCAGTGGAGTAAATATTAATAATAAGGCAAGTTATCATGACCGATTTGGTGAAGGTACTGGAAGCACCAATAAATCCTAACATCCCTGAATTGCGCCCAGGTGACACCGTTAGTGTGCACTTGCGCATCAAAGAAGGGGACCGCGAGCGAGTTCAGGAATTCCGAGGGACAATTATCCGCATGCGCAAAGGCGGCAACAACGCCAACTTTACTGTCCGACGCACCGCCTCCCACGGTATCGGCGTCGAGCGAACCTTCCTGCTGCGTTCACCGCGCATTGAGAAGGTAGATATCCATCGACGAGCACATGTGCGGCGAGCCCAGTTGTACTTCCTTCGGGACCGGATCGGCAAACGGGCCCGTTTGAAGGAAAAGCGCCAATCATAAAGCAAACCCTTGTAATCCAAGGCGCAGTCTAACGAGCTGCACCTTCTTTCTTCCCCCTGATAGAACATGACTACCCAACTGCACCCGGAATAATACTCGACCGATCAGAAACGCAGCCCCCTGTTCGTCGACTTGACCAATTTAGCGCACAAGTAGTACCCTTCTCAATATGGACCAAAGGCCAATTGGTGTCTTCGACTCAGGTGTGGGTGGTCTCTCCATCCTTCGCCAGATCCGAGTGTTGCTCTCCAACGAGGATATGCTCTTCTTCGCCGATCAAGTTCACGTTCCCTACGGCCCACGCCCATTAAGTGAGGTGCGTACATTTGCTGAGGGCATCACCAACTTTCTGCTGGAGCAGTGTTCTAAATTGATTGTCGTGGCCTGCAATACCGCCTCAGCGGCCGCCCTGCATCACTTGCGGTCCACTTTCCCCACCATCCCATTCGTCGGTATGGAACCGGCCGTCAAGCCAGCCGCCCAGACTTCACGCAGTCGAGTCGTTGGTGTGCTCGCCACTCCGGCGACCTTCCAAGGTAAACTGTTCACTTCCGTCGTGGAACGCTTCGCCAGCGACGTCACAGTTATCCAGCAAGTCCTTCCTCATATGGTGGAATTAATTGAGGCGGGTGATCTAGATGGGCCGGAGACTCAAGAGATCCTTCGACAGGGGGTTACACCCCTTCTTGAACAAGGAGCAGACACCCTGGTTTTGGCCTGTACGCACTATCCCTTCGTCATCCCACTGTTATCCAAACTAGTGGGACACAACGTGCAGGTAATCGACCCCGCCCCAGCAATCGCCCGGCAGGTGGGAAGGTTGCTCAAACAACACGATTTGGATGCGCCGACAGAGAACACCGGGCGAGTGACCTACTTTACTAGCGGCGATCCCGAACGGCTGAGTGAGATGTCACTGCGATTGATCGGTGAAACTGGAGACGCGAAGCAAGTTTATTGGTGGGGGAAATGTTTACACCTCAAGGCGAATTGAAGAATACACACGGGAAGATTTTCCTGTTAACCAAACCTCCAATATAGAAAACACCGGCCCTAAGCCACGCAACAAGCATCGGATCTCCGTTAAGTTCACAATCGTTCTATTTGGTTAGGGCATGATGTCGGCACTGCGCGCCTCAGAATGACAGATACAGCTGGGTATTGGATGTAATTCGGGTCAATGTCCTAGCCTGGATTCAACCCCTCTGGCTTGAAATGAAAATACAACCGAGGGCAATATCAGATCTGCGATCCACTTGTTGAGAAGAAAACCCCCTCTAACCAGAGGGGGTTTTTCACTATTGTTCCACCAGCCATGTCAGAGGGTTAGTTCTCCACACCTATCAGTTTTAGATCCTTGGCTGAAATACGCGCCACCGAGGCCACTATTTCACCCTCTTTCAGGTTGATCACCCGTACGCCCATGGTCGCTCGGCCAGCTTGCTTGACCTGTTTCATTTTCGTACGTAACACGATCCCCCCGCTGGAGATGATCGTCAGATCATCCTCCGCGCTCACTACTCGCGCCGCAGCAATAGGGCCGGTGAAATCACGCTTGCTCCGGCTGAGAGTGACTACGCCACCAGTGGCGCGCCCTTTCACCGGGTACTCCCTCAACGGCGTGCGCTTGCCATACCCGTTTTGGGTTACGACTAGCAGATCGCTATCAGGGTCGACCACATCCATACTAGTCACATAGTCGCCTGCGTGTAGTTTAATACCTCTCACGCCAGCTGCCGGGCGTCCCATGGGGCGTACTTGCTCCTCATGGAATCGAAGCGCCTGCCCCTGTTCGGTGACGATGATGATCTCATCGTCGCCGCTGGTAAGGCGGACCCACCCCAACACATCGCCCTCTTCTAAACTAATTGCGATCAAGCCCGAAGGTCGTACAGCAGCGAATTTCGGCAGCTCGACACGCTTGATCTTCCCATTTCGGGTTGCCATCGTGCAATAATTTGCCGCGCTGAAATCCGGAACTGCCACTGCAGCTGTGATCAACTCCTCAGGGGACAACGCCAGGATATTCACTATTGGGATTCCGCGTGCCGTGCGGCTAGCGTCAGGGATCTGGTACGCCTTTTCAGAATAAACCTTACCCCGATCCGAGAAAAACAGCACAGTATCTAGCGAGCGGGTGGGGAAGAGCATCATCACCTCGTCCTCACCCCGCATCGAATGTCCTGTCACCCCTCGACCACCTCGTCCCTGCCGCCGATAGGTTTTGGCCGCAACACGCTTTACATAGCTGCGTTGGGTAATACTAACTAGGACCGCCTCGTCCGGTACCAGGTCTTCCTCGCTAAACTCTTCGCTGGCTTCGGGAGCGATACGCGTTCGCCGCGGATCCCCAAACCTCTCCACCAACTCGCCCAGATCCTGCTTGATCAATTGCAGGATGTTCTTCGGACTCGCCAGCAGATCCTCGAGGTCCCTAATTAATTTCACGATTTGCTTGTGTTCCGTTTCAATATTCTTTCGCTCCAGCGCCGCTAAGCGTCGCAGTTGCATATCGAGTATCGCTTGGGCCTGGGTTTCAGTTAATTTAAAGCGCCCCATTAGACGCTTGTTTGCCACCTTTACATCGCGCGATTTGCGAATGGTAGTAATGACCTCGTCGATATTCGCCAGCGCGATCAGCAGGCCATCGAGGATATGTTCCCGAGCGCGAGCCTTCTTCAAATCATGCTCTGTACGTCGGGTGATGACTATCTGTCGGTGCTCGATGTATAGCTGTAGCAATCGTTTGAGTGACAACAGTCGTGGTTCCCCATCCACCAATGCCAGCAATTGGACACCGAAGGTGGTCTGGAGTTGGGTATACTTGAACAACTGGTTCAGCACTTTCTTTGGCTGCGCCCCACGCTTGAGTTCAACTACGATGCTTAACCCACGTCGATCTGATTCATCGCGTAGGTCGGAAATTTTTGATAGTCGGCCATCCCGTACCAACTCAGCAATTCGTTCGATAAGGCTCGACTTGTTCACCTGGTAGGGGATCTCGGTGATCACGATGCGATGGCGCGATTTACCGATCTCTTCGATATGCGCCAGCGCTCGCATCACAATACGACCTTTACCTGTGCTATAAGCCTGCTTGATCCCAGCCACGCCGATAATCAACCCTCCGGTTGGGAAGTCAGGCCCGGGGATGAACTGCATTAGATCGTCAATGGTGACTTCATCTAGCTGCTCATAGTTGTCAACCATGTGGCGGATGGCGTCTACCAACTCACCCAGGTGATGAGGAGGGATGTTAGTTGCCATACCAACCGCGATGCCGGAGGCGCCATTCAGCAACAGGTTTGGCAGACGAGCTGGCATCGCCGTAGGTTCTTGAAGCGAACCATCGAAGTTATCGACGAAATCGACGGTATCTTTCTCGATGTCGACCAACAGTTCTTCAGCCATTGAACCCAAACGGGCTTCGGTGTAACGCATCGCGGCCGGAGGATCACCATCGATGGAACCAAAGTTGCCCTGTCCATCCACCAACAGATAGCGCATCGAGAAGTCCTGAGCCATACGCGCCATGGCATCGTAAACAGCGGCATCGCCGTGGGGGTGGAATTTCCCTAGCACTTCTCCTACTATACGCGCCGATTTACGATAGGGTGTATTAGAGCGAATCCCCATTTCGTGCATGGCGTACAAGATGCGGCGATGGACCGGTTTCAGACCGTCGCGCGCATCGGGCAAGGCTCGGGCGACGATCACGCTCATGGCGTAATCCAGGTAAGCATCACGCATCTGATCGTCGATATCAACCTGGCGAACGGTGCCAATTTCCATAGGCTTGTACTTCCTTCACTCGTTGAAATCGATGTAAAAAACGCCTGCGACGGGCAATACTTAATTATACCGCGGGGGCTCATTTGGGACTATTACTGCTCCTGAGTAAGACCACCGCGAAAGACGAGCACCAAGCGAAAAAAAACGAATTTAGCACAAATTGAGAACTCAATGTAGGTGATAATTGAGGTATATGTACATTGGTGAAAGACCAGATTCTTCTCGTTGCTCTTGAAGAGGGGGATGTATTGTACAAACCCAGCTTGATTCTCTATCAGCACTTTCTGGTTCTTATGGTCCCAGACAGTTACCTGCATTGCTTGATAATGCAAGGTGCATGTAAGGTAGCATTGATACATTCCTTCATATAGCACAGGGCTCGCCTTACAGGCGAGATTTTTTTCGGCAGACAACTGAATTCCAACCACGCTTTGAAACATGTGACCCTACCTTCACGTCATCTTTCCAATTGACTCTTGAGCTTATCGATGCTAGAAAGAAATAACCTGATTGACTAACTAAAGGAGACTACAATGTACCGACGCCGCCGTCTTCCTATTATTCTCTTTATCATTCTGATAATTCTGGTTGTGGCTCTCGGCGTCTTCGGCTTCATAACCGTACGTCGTTCATTCCCTCAAACCGAAGGCGTTATCCAGCTACCAGGTCTTGATGCATCGGTCGAGGTCTACCGCGACTCCTTCGGCATACCACACATCTACGCCTCGACCTCTCATGACCTATTCATGGCCCAGGGCTTCGTTCATGCCCAGGACCGCTTCTGGCAAATGGAGTTCTGGCGACGGGCTGGTGCTGGACGCCTTTCTGAGATCTTGGGTGAATCCGCCCTGGAAAGCGACCGCTTCATCCGCACCGTAGGCTGGCACCGCACCGCTGCTCAGGAACTAAACATATTAATCCCGGAGGAGAGAGCTGTATTAGACGCCTATGCTGAGGGAGTCAACGCCTATATAACAGCTAATCAGGGTCACCTGGGGCTGGAGTTCACTGTGTTGGGCCTCACTGGGGTAAAGTATGAGCCGGAACCATGGATACCCCTCAACACCCTCACCTGGGCCAAAATGATGGCCTGGGATCTCGGAGGCAACAAGAACGCTGAACTAAATCGCGCCCACGTTGCTATCCGCCTGGGAACCCTGGCTGTCAACGACCTCATGCCACCTTACCCTGACGATTACCCCCTCATCGTCACCCATCCCCTGACTGGCGCCACGATCCAGGCTGTCCCCGACGCCATATTCGATACCCACATCCTGGGGACCGGCGATGCCATCGGCAGCAACAATTGGGTCATCTCCGGCAGCCGAACGGAAACCGGGATGCCATTCCTGGCCAACGACCCCCACCTGGGCATCCAGATGCCGTCCATCTGGTATGAGATCGGCCTGCACTGCGATCCTGTCGGCGCGGATTGCCCTTACAACGTCATCGGCGCCTCTTTCGCCAGCTCCCCCGGTGTGGTCATCGGCCACAACGAATATATCGCCTGGGGTGTCACCAACCTCGGTCCCGATGTTCAGGACCTGTTCATCGAGCGGGTCAACCCTGAGAATCCCAACCAATACGAATTCCAGGGCGAGTGGTTCGACATGGAAATTGTACCCGAGGAGATCCGAATCGCTGGTGAAGATGAACCGGTCGTGGTAAATGTCCGCATTACCCGCCATGGCCCGATCATCAACGACGTGGTAGGAGGCACAGAGGAGGAATGGTCCTTCGGCTGGCAGCCTCTGGCTTTCTCTTGGACCGCGCTCCAACCAAGCACACTCATACGCAGCGTTATACTGCTGAACCAGGCTCAGAATTGGGATCAATTCCGTGAAGCGCTTCGATACTGGGATGTGCCCAGCCAGAACTTTGTATACGCCGATATCGAAGGCAACATCGGTTACCAGGCTCCCGGTCGCATCCCCATCCGCGCCTCGGGCGATGGCTCCAGCCCAGTGCCAGGTTGGACTGGTGAGCACGAGTGGGTGGACTATGTCCCCTTCGACGAACTGCCCCGGGCATTCAACCCGCCAGAGGGATACATTGTCACCGCCAACCATGCCGTCGTTGGGTCAGATTACCCTTACTTCATCGGGATGGACTGGGCTCCTGGCTACCGAGCACGGCGGATTGTGGAGTTGATCGAGGCCAATCCCACGCTCTCTTTGGAAGACATGCAGACAATCCAAGCAGACAGCAGCCCCGTCTATGCACAGGATATCCTTCCCTTCATCCTGGACCTCAGGCCCTCTGATGCTCGATTGGCTCAGGCGATAGACCTGTTGCAAGCCTGGGATGGGCGTGCGGTGCGGGATAGTAGCGGTGCGACTCTCTTCGAAGCCCTGCGACTTCACCTGGTCGATCAGGTCTACGCCGATGAACTGGGCGAACAACTTCTTGGTCGAATCCGAAGTAACGCTGCAGTCGCGCTGGCGCTCATACTTCCAGACCCAACATCCCCCTGGTTCGACAATACGACCACACCCGAGGTAGAGAGCCGAGATGAGATCCTACTGATGGCTCTTGAAGACGCGGTCGAAGAGCTTACTCAGACCCTGGGCCGCAATATGTCCAATTGGCGGTGGGGCGATCTGCACACCGCTACTTTCGAGAATCAGACCCTCGGTCAGAGCGGTATCGGCCCCATCGAAGCCATTTTCAATCGGGGACCGGTAGCGGTGGACGGCACCGGTTCCACAGTTAATGCCACTGGCTACAGTATGGGTGATCCCTACAAGGTCAGATCCGCGCCCTCCTATCGTCAGATCGTGGATCTCGCGGATTTCGGTAGATCAGTGTCAATGCACACTACCGGGCAATCGGGCCATCCCTTCCACCCCCATTACAGAGATATGATCGATCATTGGCGCAACTTTGAGTATCACCCGACGCTTTGGAATCGCCAATTGGTGGAGGCGGTCGCCGAAGCCCATATGACGCTAACGCCAGGAGAATGAACCAAGGCTTTAGATCTTCAGATCTTTAGTATGCCACCTTGAGCGTAACCGTTGGGTTACGCTCAAAGCAAATTGCGCATATATCGCGAAGGACGACATTGAAGGAATTATTCCCTTAGTGCACCCCAATATGTCGTCGCGTAGAACACAAATAGGGGCGCACATTTGTGCGCCCCGTCTATTTCCATAACTATATGATTAACGAACCAGGATCAAAAAAGCCAGATCTTCTCGGTGACCATGAGACAGGTCAATCCCAAGACGATGACAGTTGCCAGCAACAGAAGCGAGATCACCAATCGTTGTCCTGTGGTCATCCCCAGAAAGCGCCCTGCCCCGGTGTCATAAGGTTCAGGTTCAAAGATGCTATCTAAAGGTTGCTCGAATTCCGTGGAGTCATCCGACATATCGCGCAGGCTATCGAACATCATCGACCTCCTCAGGGGATATGCCCCATCAATTCAGTTTAACCTATTTAGAACTCATGTCAACTGGCCGTAAGTGGACTTCACCGACCGCTACCTCGATCGTCTCTCCATTCTCCGACGTTAACTGCAGGCTTCCCCCGGCCGCCAAACCCTGCACTCTACCAAGAACCTCACCCTCCAACTGTTGCACCTTCACCATCCGACCACGATAAGCCAACCGCTGGTCCCAAGCAACCAACATCTCCGGCAATCCTAGGTGTGGGTACCACTTCCCCACTCCCCGGATTACATCTAATAGCAGATCGTGGCGGTCAACTCGTTGCCCCACGATTGCCTCAACACAAGTCGCTGGCGTATCAACCTCCTCCTCTGGTGGAACTGACTTCGGTCGGACGTTAACCCCAATACCTAGAATTGCGAACTCTAGTTCATTACCCAACCAGGACGCCTCGATCAACACACCCGCAACCTTGCGCCCATGGATCAACACGTCATTGGGCCATTTGATCAACGCCTCGATGCCCACATTCTCCAGCGCCTCCACCACTGCCAACGCTCCTAGAGCGGTCAACTCACCTAATGTTTGCAATGTCAAGCCTTGTGGACGGAGTACCAGACTAAGAGCCAAGGCGCTGTCCGGCGACGTGAACCAATAGCGCCCTGCCCGACCACGGCCAGAGGTCTGTTCTTCAGCCACCACCAATGTACCATGCGGTGAGCCCTGCCTGGCGAAATCCGCCGCACGATCGTTGGTCGATCCGATAATCGGATAGAAGTATAACGGCTCGCCCAGTCCGTAAATCGGGAGGCTCGCTCGCAGACGCTCGGCATTCAACATGGCATGATTGTACACAGCAACGGGTGAAGTATGCCAGGAGGGAAAGGACGTGGTAAATGATTTAGAAGTTCCCCTATACTGTATTCTCTGTTAGAATCAAATCACCTCAAGATGAAGCGAATTTGGGCGCCGTGGCGTATGGACTACATCAAAGGTGACGCCGAAGAAACCGTTTGCCTGTTTTGCAGCCGGTTAGCCCAACATGACGGGTTGGAGAATCTGATCCTACACCGCGGCAAACATGCCTTCGTCATCCTCAACCGATACCCCTACACCAACGGCCATATGATGGTGGTCCCAAACACTCATGCGCCTTCAATCGAAGATTTAAAGAAAGAAACCCTGTCGGAGTTGATGCGGCTAACAAATCAGGCATTGGCTGTTCTGCGTAAAGTCTATCATGCGCAGGCTTTCAACATTGGGATCAACATTGGCGAGGCTTCTGGAGCTGGAATTGCGGATCACGTCCACCTGCACATCGTCCCCCGTTGGTCTGGGGATACGAATTTCATGTCCACAACAGCTGAAACGCGTGTACTTCCGGAGGCGCTAGAAGAGACCTACGAGCGGTTGCGTTCCAGTTGGCGTGAACTCAACCGCAACCCCTAAGGGGTCAACAAGAGATTGACCCCTTTCATATTTCCAACCAATCACCGACGAGGGAAAGATGACCAAAGAGAAAAATCTTCGCCAGCCCGTAATCCTGAGCGCCGTTCGCACCCCGATGGGCAGATTCCAGGGCGCCCTAAGTCCGCTTTCAGCCACCAGCTTGGGGGCAATAGTGGTCAAGGAAGCTGTCGCCCGTGCTGGCATACCTGACCTGGGGGAGATCGACGAGGTCCTGATGGGAAACGTTGTCTCCGCCGGACTGGGACAGGCGCCGGCCAGGCAAGCAGCCATCTTCGCTGGCCTACCGCCAACCATTGGTGGTTCCACAGTTAACAAGGTTTGCGGATCGGGTTTAAAAACGGGTATGTTCGCCGCACAAGCCATCAAAGCCGGCGATGCCGATTTAATCGTTGCCGGTGGGATGGAGAGTATGAGCAACGCCCCCTATCTGGTTAATGGACGAGGCGGACAACTACGCTATGGCCACGCCCAACTCACCGATGCTCTGCTCCACGACGGACTATGGGATCCATTCGAGGACTGGGTGATGGGCATGGCGGCGGAGTGGATCTCCGATGAGTTCGATGTCACCCGAGAGGCTATGGATCAGTGGGCGTTCAAGAGCCAACAAAGAGCGATCGCTGCAATGGATGGTGGAAAGTTTGAAGCCGAGATTGTGCCGGTTGAGGTACCGGGCCGGAAGGGAACGGTAAAGGTCATTGAACAAGATGAGACGCCGCGCAGAGATACCTCGCTTGAGAGGTTGGCCAGCCTTACACCGGTCTTCAAACGCGATGGCAAGGTGACCGCTGGTAACGCTTCCGGGTTGAACGATGGGGCGTCGGCACTGGTTTTCGCCAGCCGGGCAAAGGCCGAAGAAATTGGCGCAGCGCCAATGGCGCGGGTCATCGGCTATGCACAAGCCGCCGTCCCACCTAAAGAACTATTCACCGCTCCTACCAAAGCCCTCCCCAAACTACTTGAGAAGGTCGGATGGACACTTGCCGACGTTGACTTGATAGAATTGAATGAGGCCTTCGCCGCGCAAGTTGTGGCTAATGGGTATGCGCTGTCGGAACAGGGCTGGGATTGGGACGCGGTCAACGTCCACGGCGGGGCGATCGCTCTCGGGCATCCAATTGGAGCCTCTGGCGCCCGTGTCCTCACCACTCTTCTCTATGCCCTCCTCGACCGAGGGCTTAAGCGAGGCTGCGCAGTGCTCTGCTTGGGTGGTGGCGAGGCCGTAGCGATGGCGGTCGAGTTGGAACAATAGAAACCCCAAGCACCAGAGAGGTAACTATACAATCCCCTTACGGTTCGTTACTATTTTCTGCTGAATGTGTGAATCTTGACCCATGAATTCCCTAAGGTGCTAACCGCAGTAACATTGCGCCAAAGGAGATAACTCGCTCGATCCTCAATTTTGCCTCAAGCGAAGCGTCACCCGCTTTATGAATCAATTCGACGAAAGGGGTGACAGCTTCGCTTCTGGCAGGAGAAATGATCCATCGCATCACGGCAAGCAGATGCCTGGCGACTATGGCTAGATAATGGAGGAAAAACCCATGGAGATAAATAACATCGTGGTGATCGGCGCCGGCGCGATGGGCAACGGCATCGCTCAGACAGCGGCTGTGGCCGGTTTTCAGGTCACCATGACCGACATCGTTCCCGAAGCCATCGAACAGGGCAAAGCATCAATCGCCAAATCGGTCGAGAAGCTTGCCAGCAAGGGTATCATCGACCAAACACAGAAGGATGCCGCCCTCAATATTCCCACCTCTTTGAACATGGCTCCGGCACGCGGAGCTGACTTGGTCATCGAGGCCGCAACTGAGAATCAAGAACTCAAGCTCGAATTGTTCGCTGAACTAGACCGCTTTGCCCCGAGGGAGGCCATCCTGGCCTCGAACACCTCTTCAATTTCGATTACTAAAATCGGCGCGGTAACAGACCGCCCGGATAAGGTGATCGGGATGCATTTCTTTAACCCAGTGCCGCTGATGCCATTGCTAGAGGTTGTGCGTGGCCTTGCCACCTCCGATAAGACCAGGGACGTGGTCTTCGATGTGGGGCGGGTGATGGGCAAGGAACCCGTCGAGGCAAAGGACTCGCCCGGTTTCATCTCTAACCGCATCCTCTGCCCGATGATCAACGAGGCCATCTTCGCCCTGCAAGAAGGCATCGGTACGCGCGAGGCGATCGACACAGTCATGAAACTTGGCATGAACCATCCCATGGGTCCACTAACCTTAACCGACTTGATCGGCCTGGATGTAGTGCTCTCCGTTTTGGAAGTGCTGCATCGTGACCTAGGCGAGGACAAATACCGACCAGCACCCCTGCTGCGTAAGATGGTTGACGCAGGTTATCTGGGTCGCAAGACAGGACGTGGGTTTTATGAATATGGGAAGTAGGAGGATATGGAATAAGGGATTAGGGATTGGGGATTAGGGATTGGGGATTTGGGATTGGGGATTTGGGATTAATGATAATTTTTGTCGAGGAATCTGAGTGTCCCCCTCTGATGTAATCGTCGTTTTGGATACTATTATTCACCATGTCTCAAGCAGGAGGCTTTTATGTATGCCAGACATCTACGTTTAGTACTGGTTGCACTTATCCTTGCGGCTCTCTCCTGCGCCGGGCCAGGTTCGACACCTACAACAGACAGGTCGGACTTAGCGACATCCGTCGCGGCAACATTGACATCTGCTGCGCCCCTAGAGCCTCACGGAACAACCCCAGACATGCCTAAAGCTCCTATCTTGCCAACAATTACACCGACCTCCCCACCTCCCTCCGTGCTGCGTATCGTATATACCAACGGTGGAAATATCTGGCTCATCGAAGGTGTAAATCCACCCACCCAACTCACTAGCAGCGGTGGCGCGGATCAAGTGCTGATTTCCAGTGATGGGATGAAGGTCGCATTCATACGACATGTACCTATCGATGGACAGGCGGAAATTCGTTCCGTTAACATCGACGGAAGCGGGGAGACCACTTTGTTAAGTCAAGCCCAATTTGACTCTCTCTATCCTCTTGGCGATTTTCTCCACCACGCCCTTTCAAGCATTGCTTTCGTCCCAGGGACCCACAATTTAATGCTTAACACCCGGGCGATCTCGGAAGGACCTGGATTGATAAAGCACGATGACCTTCTACTGCTAGACGCGGACACGGGGATTCTCACTACCTTATTTTCACCTGGTTCCGGGGGTGATTTCCTCCTATCCCCTGACGGGAGCCAGGCGGCCATTATCACCCCAAATGGTATCAGTCTCATCAACCGCGATGGCACCAACCTGCGCCCCAACTTGGCGACCTATCCCCCGGTAATTACCTACAGCGAGTTTCAATATTATGCTCAACCCGTCTGGGCTCCAGACTCAGGCGCCCTCGGCGTCGCCATCCCATCACCAGACCCATTCGTCCCAACAACCACTGGCACCATCTGGCGTATCCCAGCCGATGGAGGATCACCGATGAATATGGGGACTATCTCAGGGGGTTTCTACTTTTCACAACCACCCGGTTCGTGCTTACTCTCCTACAACCTCAACCGCGTGGCTTTCCTGCGTGACACCGCTACGACAAATATTCATGATCTATATTTGGCTAACGCAAACGGGAGTGGCGAAACGCTCTATGCCACTGGTGATATCCAATGGGTGGGTTGGTCGCCTGATAACACCCACTTTGTCTACTCGCTCGACAGCCCAATGAGCCTGCATTTAGGAGTAGACGGCGGTGCCCCAAACCCGATCGGTTCATGTAGCCAGCTAGAGTGGATCGACAACACTCAATTCCTCTGCTTGTCCGGCAGTTATGGAGCCTGGACGTTGATGAGAGGCGAGATTGGCGGTGGTCTCACGCCCATCGTCAGCCCAGCCGGGGATTTCGTTTCTTTCGACTTTGATGCTTAGCATATTGCCTGCATCTTGCTGAGGGTTTATCCGGGCGAACAGAGAGTGTTTACAGAAAAATAGCCTGATGTTGGGTCATACCTCCCAGATCCTCGGTCGGCTTGTACCTAGAGTGACGATTTTCTTATTGCGCCTATAGAGATTCTGCGGTATCTTGATTACATTCAGTCTGTTACATCACCTGTATTTTAAGTCCTGAGGAGGCAAAGCCATGAAAGCTTTTCTATATCCGGTTTGGTTTCTCCTTGGTTCGATTTTCTCATACTTAGCATTCATACATTGGCGATATTCTAAGACTCCATTAAGGCCCTTCTATCTCAGAGAGGAAGAGGAGTCCGAAGATTCTACCCAGGAAGTCTTAAATCAGAATAAACTCGCACGCGAGGTCGTCAAGGATCTCAATAATTACATAGAGAAAATGAACAGCATTTCCAAGAAGCACAATCGAGCTTCTTCAATTGGGTACTTTATAGCTGTCGCTATCTGTTTGATCTCGATGTTCATGGTTTACGTCGTTTGACCTGAACAGTAAGTTGTTATATTCTCCCTTAAGTATTGACGGGGCACATCGAGATGTCACTGATTGGAGAAATAAATTTATGTTAGGGATAACTTGGATCACGCTCACTGCTGTATTCTTCTACTTTTCTATTATCTATTGGCGATATTCAACCAAGCCAATCAGACCATTCATCTTTCGGAAACGAGGGGGGACACAACCGGGCGCGGGTAGCGAGCCAGAGTTGGAGCAACTCCCAGTTGAATTCGAACGCGACCTTGAGGGATTTATCGATTCTGTCAACAATACAAACAAGATTCGCTACCGCGTTGCTGCAGCCGGGTTCTTGATCGCCGGAGTGAACGCGCTGATAACTGCCCTCCCAGCCCTCTTTATTTATAAATAAACTATCTGTGCTCCAAACCACACCAAATGGTTACATAATGTCTGGATGGGTGTAATTCTTCACACCTGCGGAGATCACCTATCTGAAAGCAACTCCTCCAGTATCGTCTGCACCACCTGCGGATTTGCTTTCCCTCGCGTCTCACGCATCACCTGACCGACAAACCAGCCGATCACAGTCGTTTTCCCCGCCTGGTAAGTCGCCACTTGTTCAGGGTTTTTCTCGAGGATCTCGGACACCAGGGCGCGTAAAGTGTCTTCATCTGAGACCTGAGCCAAGCCCTCCTCTTCCACAATTTCTGCTGGCGAGCGACCGCTTTCTTCAACTCTATCCAGCAATGCTTTCCCAGTGTTGGTTGTGATTCCTTTACCTTCTACCAGGTGTATGATCTCCGCTAAGTGCTCAGGTTGTAGTCTCAATTCACCAGCCTTTACGCCAAGCTCGCGGATCATGCGTAAAACATCATTCATTAACCAATTGGATACCACCTTAGGTTCACCGCCATAGGTGGATACCGCCTGCTCGAAATATTCGGATAAACTGCGCTCCTCGGTCAGGATCTCGGCGTCGTAGAGCGGTAGCCCATATTGATCGACGAACCTCACTCGTCGCTCCAGCGGTAGTTCGGGTAAGTTGGCGAGGATATCATCTCGCCAGGCCTCTCCAAGGCGAATAGGGAGCAAATCCGGCTCACGAAAATAACGATAGTCAGCCTCAGTCTCTTTGACCCGCATCTTGCGTAGCGTGCCGCTGTCGTCATCCCAATTCAGCGTCCATGACTCGATTTTCCTGCCGGCATCAACCTCCCGAATCTGACGCTCGATCTCTACCTGAATTGCGGCCCGTACGTTCTCGATCGAATTGATGTTCTTGATCTCCGTTTTGGTATTAAGCACTTCGGAACCCGCTGGGCGGATAGAAACGTTCGCATCACAGCGCAATTGCCCCTTCTCCATATCACCTTCCGAGATGCCAAGCCAACGTAGAAGCTGACGGAGGCGGATTAGGTACTGAGCTGCCTCATCAGCCGAACGCAGATCCGGGCCGGTGACCATCTCGACCAGGGGGACGCCACAGCGATTAAAGTCGATCAGACGACTTCCGCTTTGATATACCGTCTTGCCCGCGTCCTCCTCTATGTGCAATTTGGTGATCTTCACCTGACGACTCGAACCGTCAGGCATGGGTAAATTAAACGTTCCATCACGCGCCAGGGGCTCATCGTACTGGCTGATCTGGTAGCCCTTGGGCAGGTCCGGGTAAAAGTAGTTCTTGCGAGCAAAATAGGAAAGAGACAGAATAGAGTCAGCATGCATGGCCGCTGCAAGCAGCACCGCTTTCTCCACTACCACACGGTTGAGGACCGGAAGCACACCTGGGAGACCGGTACACACCGGGCAGATATTAGTGTTCGGTGGATCACCCCACGAATCCGCCTTGCAGCCGCAGAAGATTTTGCTCTTGGTATTAAGTTGAATATGGGTCTCAAGGCCGATAACTGCTTCATACTTTGGCACTGTGCCATTCCTTCGACTATGTTTTATGTGGGGCTTCTGAAGTCAATTATTTCTCCTCGACAGATATCACCTCGATTTTGTCGTCGATCGTCAACTGCTCGGCAACGTCCAAACCTTTGGTAACGTACCCAAACACGGTAAAACTATCATCCATCAACGAATTATCTTCCAACATAATATAGAACTGGCTTCCGCTTGAGGCGAGCACATCGTACCGTAAAAAGAAACCGACTGCACCTGCCGTGTTAGCCAGACCCATCTCACTTGGTAGGATATAGCCAACATCGCTTTCTGGTATCCCCGCCGGCGAGCCGGTCATAACAAACTGACCTGGTTCGACGAACACGATCGGGAATCCATCCCAATAGCCAAGCTCAGCAAGAACTACGAAATTGTTAACGCTCTCCGGTGCATCCTGGGGTCGAAGTTCAACAATGATTTCACCCTTCGAAGTGGCAATCGTCGCTTGGTAGGAAGCGTTGGGGTCAATAATCATCTCCGGCTTGCCGGTGTAAAGATTCTCGCGCTCCGCCAACTCAAGTAAAGCCAGAGGCCGTCCTTCTTTCGGTTGGGGGACAACCGGAATTGGCGTTGGTGTCGGTGGGGGGAGCAAACTTTCAGAGATTTCTTCAATATCGATCGTTACCAGCAAGTCACCAGGAAAGTCGGGATTTGCCTGAGGATCACGCAGGGTCAAAGCAAGTGCTACATCCATGCCCTCAACCACTTTGCCGAAGATCGTATGGCGGCCGGTAAGATGGGGCGTAGGAACGAAGGTGATGAAAAACTGGCTGCCGTTAGTGTTTGGACCTGCATTGGCCATAGCCAGATAGCCGGGCTCGTCAAAGCTTAGGTTTGGATCAAATTCATCCTCGAATCGGTACCCCGGACCACCAGTGCCTGTGCCAGTCGGATCGCCCCCCTGCGCCATGAAGTTGGACAGTACACGATGAAAGGTCGTGCCGTCGTAAAATCCTTCCCTAGCCAGGAACACGAAATTGTTTACCGTCTTAGGGGCCCTTTCAGAGAAGAGTTCGATCTTGATGTCCCCCTTTTCGGTTTGAAAGGTGGCAAGGTAGATCAGCTCCGGGTTGATGGCCATCTCTGGCGGCGCGTCCCACTGCTTTTCAGCTTGAGGCGTAGACACTTCAGGTGTGTATGATACAGGCGTGGGTGGGCTGGCCACACAAGCTGAAATTGCTAGTGCAAGTATCGAAGTCACAGCAAGTAAGCTTGAAATATTTCGCTTATGCAACATAATGACCCTCCAACTCTTTACCTCATAGACCTCCGAGGTCTTTCAGACCTCGGAGGTCTAACGATGTCTTAATACGGTTTAACCTGCCGCCAGGGTTCGGTCTCGGTGGCCATCTCATAAGCACG
>Ga0209986_10000322_pt1 | contig 45824 bp, 50 predicted proteins | sample BlataG_FD_183168 | JGI IMG/M metagenome (GOLD analysis project Ga0209986, IMG submission 183168) | Deep subsurface microbial communities from Black Sea to uncover new lineages of life (NeLLi) - Black_00105 metaG (SPAdes) (version 2) | ecosystem: Environmental > Aquatic > Marine > Oceanic >... | reverse complement strand
AATGTTCACTTGCCGCCAGAGAATTACCCACTTGTAATCGCACTGTGTGTTCAGGTGTGATTGCCTTCCTGTAGAAAGCTAGTTTTCGAAAGCCGGCACTTCTGGTAAAATTATCGGTGCCTTCTGTGAACTGTAACCAACCATAAGTCTCGCAGAAGGAAGGAAGTAGACATAGCAACAGTGATAAAGGATGAGCTCTGTAGCCTGAGGGAAAAAGTTTCTCACTTTGCCCAGCAGAACATTGCTCATCGTAGTGACCTTCACACAAGCAGTGAGTTTCCTTATGACATCTGGCACAAGATGTCTCAGGAAAAGCTTCTGGGAGTTGGAATCCCACAAGAATATGGAGGGATGGGAGGCAACTGGCTTTCCATAGCGGTAGCTGGAGAAGCAATGGTACGGCGAGGACACAATATGGGACTTGCTCTGTCATGGCTAATACATGAGCTTATTTCCCGTTTTGTGATACTGAAGTTTGGAGACTCACGGCAGAAAAATAAATATTTACCCAAGTTCGCAAACGGCCAGCTCATAGCTTCTTTTGCCATTTCAGAACCGGAAAGAGGAGCTCATCCTAAATATTTGAAAACAGTTGCTCATGAAGAGGGTAAAGGTTATGTGTTGAGCGGGGAGAAATACTACCTGACAAATGGGCCTATTGCAGACCTGTTTCTTGTTGCTGCCATTACTGGTGTGAAGGGCAGCAGAAAACAGTTTACGGTATTCATCGTCCCAAAAGGGACCACGGGACTGTTATTAACTGAACCCATGAAGCTGGGTTTTTTGCGTCCGTCTCCTCATGGAGGGATAGTACTGAAGGGTTGCGCCGTTCCTTCAGCAAACATCCTGGGAAAGAAAGGCTCAGCATATGCTGATATAATAATCCCATTCGGGGAGTTAGAAGTCATCTTATCAATGGGGCCTATCGTTGGAGGAATGAAAAAAGAGCTTGAGCTGCTGGTTAATGCTATTCGAGAACAGCGTATCAGGGCTAATGATGAGTTAAAAAATGGTCTTGGCGAATTGAAATCCCTGGCTGATACCCTTGATATCATGGCTTACGAGGCAGCAAATATGCTGGATAGTGATACGAGTCATCCTGAATTATACTCTGTGCCACTTTGTCTTAGAAATATGGCAATAAGGTTTCAGTCACAGCTTGATGTTATAATGTCACAGGCGAATATAAAGTCCGATATGGAGCTCAGCCTCCTGGCAAATGACCTGGACTACCTCGTCAATATGGGAAAGAACACAGTGGTAATCAAACAGCGAAAGCTTGGAGAGAGTGTGCTGTCAGGGAAGGCGTACAACAATGAAAGCGCTTAACGAGCAAGTATTTAGTTCTGTAGAGAGTATCCAGCAGGGGTTCAAGGATGTGGAATATATTTGCAGCAAGCACATCGCAACCACATTATATGTGGCATACAACCTGGAAAAGCCAGTTCTTGTGGAGGGACCGGCTGGAGTAGGTAAAACAGACCTGGCGCAGAGGGCAGCGGCAGTTTTACATCTTCCCTTGATACGCCTGCAATGCTATGAAGGATTAGATGAGTCGAAAGCTATTTATGAATGGAAGTATGGAAAACAACTTCTGTACACCCAGATATTGAAGGATAAATTGAATGACATCATAAAGGGGACAGATAGTCTGGCAGAGTCCATCGAGGCACTCCATAAATATGATGACATCTTTTTCTCGTATGAGTTCCTCGAGCCAAGGCCACTATTAATGGCACTGCAGCAGAGTGGCGGCGCTGTGCTTTTGATTGATGAAGTCGATAAAGCGGATGAAGAGTTTGAGGCATTTCTGCTCGAAGCGCTGTCAGATTTTCAGGTATCGATACCGGAGATTGGGACCATTCAGGCGGAATGCAAGCCATTTGTATTCTTGACGAGCAATAATACCAAGGAACTCAGTGATGCATTGAAACGTCGTTGTTTACATCTTTTCATACCTTTTCCGAATGCCAAAATGGAACGTGAGATCATTCAAATCCGAGTCCCTGAGGTTTCTGAAAGGCTAAGAAGGCAGTTAGTTGCTTTTATCCAGCAGGTACGGAAGCTGGATATCAAGAAGAGGCCGTCAATCAGCGAGACAATCGATTGGGCCAGGGTTCTCCTTGTTCTTAATGCGGAAAAACTCGATGTGGAAACAGTCAAGGAAACCCTTCACGTTTTTTTGAAGTTTCAAGAGGATATTGGGGTGGTGAAAGAGCATCTACCTGAAATAACAAGCAATGCTGTGAAAGAGGGTGGTGAATGAAGGATGGAGCAAGTCCTTCATGATTTTATTTCCTCTCTGCGAAGTTTTGGTGTCAGGATATCGACATCTGAAAGCATAGATGCGTTTCGTGCTGCCGAGCTTGTAGGTTATCAAGACCGCGAAATCCTGAAGACTTCCCTATCAGCAGCGTTAGCAAAAACTGCCGTGGAAGAGGAAAAATTCAATGAATGTTTCGCTCTTTTTTTCTCGTTCAACAGCTTCCCTGACAATGCGACAGAACACACTCTGAGGGCAGATAGCCAGCATCCAGTATCCCCGCTAACCAGGATGCTTATTTCACAGGGCCATGCCGAGCTCATGGCTTCTCTGATGGAAGCTGTGGAGAAGGCGCAGACCAGTGAGATAAAGTTCTTTACTCAGAAAGGTTTGTACACCCACAGGATACTAAGCCATATGGGGATAGATGGTTTAGACAGGGATATCAGGCTGTTGAGGCAAGAGAATACCCCCGATTCAATTCAACAGGCAGTTCTGTTACAGGAGGCGAGAGACCGTTTATTTGAGAATGTGAGGGGTTTTGTGGAACGAGAACATGCCCTTTATGCCAGGGCACCCACCGAGGATATTATGGAGAGATACCTCAAGAATGCCAAACTTGGTGAATTGGAAAAGAGTGACTACGATAGGATGTATGTAATCGTTCGGAAGATGGCAAAGCGCCTCAGTGATATTTATTCACGAAGAATGAGGAGCTTCAGAAGAGGTCATCTTGATGCCAGGAAGACACTGAGGAAGAACATGGCATACGAAGGAGTTCCTTTCGATATCGAATGGAAAAAGAAGAAAATTAACCGTCCTGATGTCATTGTTATCTGTGATGTCAGTCGCTCCGTGGCAACCGCAGTACGGTTCTTTTTGCTCTTAGTTTATAGTTTGAACAAGGCGGTCATCAAGATAAGGAGTTTCATTTTCTGCTCTAACATCATAGAGGCAAGCTCTGTTTTTGATGACTATCCGGTACAAGAGGCTGTTGCCAAACTGCAGACCGGAACAGGTCTGGATATCGTGTTAGGTTCCACTGATTACGGGAGAGCATTCCTTGACTTCAGAAAAAACTGGCTTGATGCTGTCACCAGAAAAACATCGGTCATCATCATTGGAGACGCACGGAACAATTATGGTGATCCCCAGACTGCGACTCTCAGCTTGATTCGAAAGAGAAGTAAAAGGGTCATCTGGCTTAATCCGGAGAGCCGATCATTCTGGGGGATAGGCGACTCAGAGATGAAGAAATACCTTCCCTACTGTAACATTGCCAGGGAATGTAACACCCTTAGCCAGCTGGAGAGAGCTATCGATTCCCTGTTATAAATTTGTGTCATAGTTACTGCGAAGCGATGTGGTAGATGTCCGCAAATTTCATAATTCTATCGCCTAGCATGAAGATGCCCCAAGCTATGAATTTAATCTACTTCGTTGTCCTTTAGTAGCTATTCTAGTTATAATGATTAGGAGCAGCTTGAGGTCTATTGAGCAGTAGTGAAGCTGGTGGGAAGGACTGGTAAAGGCCAAGGAAAGAGTAGTGAAGCCAATCATAACTGATCACACTCGGTTTGAAGCCCAACGACGCCAGATTGATTTAGAGTTAATGCTATCCATTGTTGAAGATCCACAGCAGAAAGTTCCCTCTAAGGGGAACAGAGTTGTGTTTCAGAGTAAGTACTATGATAAAATTAATGGCAAGGAGATGCTTTTAAGGGCAATTGTAGAACTAGCTGGAGATACCTTCAAGGTGATTAGCGTTTACAAAACGAGCAAAATTGATAAATATTGGATAAGGGAGGAAAGGGAATGAAAGTCATTTATGATCCGGAAACTGATACTCTCGACCTTATCTTCAGAGAAGAGCCGGTGGCCGAGAGTGACGAAGTACGCGAAGGGATTATTATCGATTACGGGCAAGATGGCAGGCTTATCTCAATCGAGGTGCTAGACGCCTCAGAGCATATCCGCGAGCCAAACACTATGATATACGAAGCCAGGAGTGCCAGGAAATCTCCTGCACGATAGCCTGGTTTGAAGTTCTGCTGCTGAGTCCCACTAGCGAGAACCTGTAAGGGAGTTTGCCCAGTTCAGTGAATGCAATTGCACTTTTCAGCGTCTTGTGAAATAGGCGAGTTACCTATCCGGTTTCATAGTCATTATCGTGGGTGCTATAATCCCAATGAAAACAGCGGAACAGGCGACTCCAGAGTCCGTCTGTACCGCTGCTAGGTGAAATTGCCCTTCGCCCGACTGAAAAGGGAATGCGGTATTTCCTTCGATAGTAAAAATGAAAGCAGGTGAAAAAATGAGTAAGTTAGAGGTACCTAAAAGTGTCACGTCCCTGGTTTTTGAACCTGAGGAAATCGGTGGAATGGTCATCAAAAATAGGTTAGTTAGATCCGCCACCTATGAGGGTATGGCTTCTGAAGATGGCAGCGTTACAGGCGAACTCGTGGAATCATACAAGACTTTAGCTGAAGGGGGAGTCGGATTGATAATCACCGGATATGCCTATGTGCAACCAAGTGGTAAGCCTATGCCTCGCCAGACGGGAATAGACAGAGACGACTTAATTCCAGGATTGAGAAAAATCGCAGAAACAGTCCATGAACATGGCGATGGTTGCAAAGTTGCGATACAACTGGTCCATTGTGGTCGCCAATCCTTTTTCTTAGAAAAGACCGTAGCCCCCTCTGCCGTTCTTGAACAATTGACGAATAATATGCCACGAGAAATGACGATTGAAGAAATCGAAGAAACCATAGAGGCTTTTGCCGAAGCAGCGAGGAGGACGAAGGAAGCAGGCTTTGACGCCGTTCAACTCCACGCTGCTCATGGATACCTCTTGAGCGAATTTCTGTCCCCTTACACAAACAGAAGGACAGATGAATACGGAGGCAGCACAGAAAACAGGATCAAAATCGTTGAACGTATTTACAAAAGGACTGTGGAAAAGGTAGGAAAGGATTTTCCCATTTTGATAAAGATGAACGTCGACGATTTCTTAGAAGGCGGAATAAACCTGAACGAATCCAGGAAGATCGCACAAAGGCTTTCAAAAATGGGATTCGCAGCCATTGAAACCAGCGGAGGCATGGATGAAGCCGCAGTTGCGCGTGCGGATGACGAGAAAGAACTTGGTTGGACACCTGTCTATCCCCCGTTTTGCCGAACTAACATCAGGTCTAAAGATAAGGAAGCCTACCATTTACCATACGCTAGAGAAATCAAGAAAGTGATTGATGTGCCATTGATTCTGGTGGGTGGAATAAGATCTCTTGATGTGATTGAAAAAATACTGGCGGAAGGAAGCGCAGACTTCGCTGCCCTATGCCGACCATTGATTCGGGAACCAGACCTTCCAAATAGATGGCTGAAGGGAATAGGAGGACTAACCGCCGACTGCATTTCATGTAATGGCTGTGCTGGCAGCCTGGTGGAGGGTGGCGTCCGGTGTATCCAGAAGGAAATAACTGAACAAGAATCTACGGGTTAAAATAAAAATTAACCCCGAAACGGGATTTCGAGATACGGAGATTCAGGGAAAATAGTGAGGACCACTGCGAGAAGGCGAGCCCTCTCTCACAATTGCCTGTCTCCAGATATGAAAGTGGCAGTCGTTCCATTGCACTACTTGGCCGATTGTTCAGTGGGACCCGTTACCATATCCAGTTTCATAGGCATTACCACGGTGCTATAATCCCACCTGTCGCTGCGGCTGGTCGAAAGCCAGGTGCGGTTATATATTGTTAAGTGAAATAGCGAGCCAATACACATAAAGATCACAACCTGAGATGGATAATTATCCTGGAGGAACGTGTACCTGGATTTTGAGCTGATTTGTATTCCACAACCATTTTTCAGGCCTACTGGCATCGTTCGAATAGGAGACATTATTCTAGATACTGGCCACATGAGTGATATGAGTACGAAGGTTTTACGAGAACAGTTAGAAAGCGGGAAGCTGAAGGGCACAAGAGAAATAATCATTACTCACCCCCACGTGGATCACGTAGGCGGAAGCGAAGCATTGGCTGAAGTTGCGGAGAAGCCTCATACTGTCTTCAAGGGAGGGGATAAAATCATACGCGATTTTATTGGATTCCTGTTGGAGGTACGAAAGGAGCAACTGAAACTGTTTTCCTTGGGAAACGAGGATGCGGTATGTGAATTTCTGGACTCATACTTTCCCGTAAACAGGTATTATCGAGATGTGAATATTTGCAGGGTAGTCGAGGAAGGAGAAGAGATCCGAATAGGGGAGGTGACGTTGAGAGTAATCCATACGCCCGGTCATGAAGCGCACCATATGGCTCTATACCACAGGCCTTCGGGCATCCTTTTCTCAGGCGACTTGATAGCGGACAACGCCCAGTTCCCGTATGCTCCTCTCACCAGTAGTGTGAGGGATTATGAGGACTCACTGAGGAAAGTGCGCGGTCTGAACCCCAAGTTGATCGTTCCTTCTCATGGAAAGCCCATCGAGGATCCTATCGAACATCTAAATAAGTCTTTGGAGAACGTGCAGAGTACCAAAGCGAGAATTTTGAACACGCTGATAGAGCGAAGGAAAATCACTCATTTTCAGCTAACGGAAAGTTTGTTTACCGATGCAAACCCTATGGCCATGGGATTTTTGGCTGCAGTGGTCCTCTCATACCTGGATTATCTCGAGGAAGAAGGGAAGATCCTGCTGGAAAGAAACGGCGAAACGATGGTTTGCCTAAGATAGGAGGTGATGAATATGGCATTTAAATCAGCATTTATTGCCCATGCCCCTGATGCAGATCTGGAAAAGCACAGGTGCGTAATTGAAACGTCCAAGTACAAGCTTTTTGTGATGGTGGTCCAGAATCAAGGTGAAGCGGTCCAGGTCTGCCAGAATCTTGTCAAAGAGGAGGGCATTCACTCAATTCTGCTCTGCCCGGGATTCACACACGAGAATATTGCGGAGATAGCGGAAGCAGTTGGGGAGGATGTCGGTGTTTTTGTAGCCAGGGGAGATGGTCCGAGCAGCCAGATTACGAAGGAGGTAAAGGAACGGGAAGGCTGGTTTTCGAAACAATAGTCCGTTTTGTGTAAGCGCACATTTCTCGTTTTGTTAGCCAACTACACAATAAGGCGATTTGTGCTCTTGAGGAATGATCATGTCTCTAACGAAATTCATCAAAGCTATACTGAAGAGGCGTGAAGCAATTCCAGCTCCTGGTGCCATAATCTACAATGCGACAGCAGCAAAGGTTCTTCGAAAGCCTGAGACAAAGCTAGCTAATGACATAATTGAAAAGATGGGAAGTGGGACTATTCTTGATTTAGGTTCGGGAACAGGCTATTTATCAATAGAGATTGCAAAAAGGACACCAGGCATACAGGTTTATGGCATCGATCTGAGCAGGCAAATGGTCAGGATTGCAAGACGTCATGCAAGAGGTGTCGAAAATGCTCAATTTAAGTTTGGCAATGCTGCTGACCTTCCTTTCGAGGATAACTCAATAGACCTTATCATTAGTACCGGCTCTTTACATCATTGGAAGACACCGACCAGGGTATTTGATGAATGTTATCGTGTTCTAAAAATTGGCAGGGAAGCCTGGATATATGATGGGTGTCCTGATGCCTTCAAAGACCAAGCTGATAGAAATAGAATAAGAAAGGAATATGGCTTTTTGGCTTACCGAATTGGAACCAAAGTCGCTGAACTTCATGGTTTCGCCAGGGAAGAATACGAGACCAAAATTAAAGATATTTTAGACCAAACAGAATTCAAAGATAGTTATCAGATGGAGCTAACAGACGTTTGGATGAAGATTACACTCAAGAAGCACAAGTGAACAAGCCTGCCCTTTCTCAACTACTTCGTTGCTCGTCTTGTTCAACCGGGTAACAAGAAATCAGGGCCGAACGGCTTGACAGCAACCTTAGCCACCGCCTATACTTATATTGTTTAACAATTAAAAAAGTAAAGGCTGGGAACGGGACTAGTATGCCCTCAGCGAAGCTCAGAGAGCCGGGGAAGGTGTGAGCCGGCGCCAGCGCAGGGGTTGAATGGACCCGGGAGCTGCAAACCGAAGGGGATTCTCCCCAAGTAGGCTTTGACGGAAAGGGTACCGTTACCAAAACCCAGGGTATCGCTTTAAGATACTGAAGCCGTACCTGAATGAGATGGTTGCCTTAAATTAACGGCAATCAATTAGGGTGGCACCGCGAAGGATAAACCTCTCGCCCCTAGGAGCGAGAGGTTTTTTTATTGTCGCCATATTGGCGAAGTTAGGGAAAGTTATATGTATTACCCAACATTGGAAGAGGCTAAGAAGCATAAGAAAGAGGGCAATCTATTACCTGTTTACCGTGAGATTGTTGCCGACCTGGAGACACCAGTGTCTGCCTTCCTGAAGATTAATCGTGGTGGCTATTCTTTCCTTCTGGAAAGTGTTGAGGGTGGCCAACAAGTGGCTCGCTATAGCTTCATAGGCACCGAACCGTACCGCGTGTTAACCATCAGGGGAGAGGATAAGACCGACCCTCTTTCCCTTATCGGTGAGGAACTAAGCAAGTATAAGATAGTGCCAGTTGGTGACCTTCCCCGGTTCTGTGGCGGCGCTGTGGGCTATCTGGCTTATGAAACGGTGACTCGTCTTGAGAAGTTACCCTCTCCAAGCAGTGACCCTCTGGAATTACCGGAATCGCTATTTATGTTCGTGGATACTATGCTTGTCTTTGATCATGTTACGCACAAGATTAAGGTCTTGAGCTATGTCCATCTTGATGGAGACATAGAAAAGGCCTATCAAAAGGCCGTGGACAGGATTGATGATTTGGTGGAAAGATTGAGCCAGCGAGTCCCGCCAGGCCAGCACATCAAGACTGCCACCCGTCCTGGGAGCAATAACAAGCTTTTCTCAAACTTCTCTAAGGAGGAGTTCGAAGCCAGTGTGCTTAAGATAAAGCAGTATATCACTGCTGGCGAAGCTATTCAGGTGGTCTTGTCCCAACGCCTGGCTCAACCCACTGATGCTGCTCCTTTTGAAATCTATAGAGCCCTGCGCACTATCAATCCCTCTCCGTATATGTTCTTTCTTGATTTTACCGACTTTCACATTATCGGGGCTTCCCCCGAGATTCTGGTGAGAGTAGAGGATGGTATAGTAATGACTCGCCCGCTGGCTGGAACCAGGCCACGAGGGAAAAGTCTGGCTGAGGATGCCAGGCTCGAGCAAGAACTCCGTAGCAACGAAAAAGAGCGTGCTGAGCACATTATGCTGGTGGACCTGGGGCGCAATGATATTGGACGTGTGACCGAGCCCGGGACGGTTGAGGTTAGTGACCTGATGAATGTTGAGCATTACTCCCACGTTATGCACCTGGTTACTCATGTGCAGGGCAGACTGCGGGGTGACATGACGGCACTTGATGCCCTGCGAGCCTGCTTTCCTGCAGGCACAGTATCCGGAGCACCTAAAATCCGGGCTATGGAGATAATCGCTGAGCTCGAGCCACAGAAAAGAGGACCCTATGCCGGGGCTGTGGGCTACTTCTCTTTCTCAGGTAACATGGACATGGCTATAGCCATAAGAACTATGGTGATGACAAAAGGCATCGCCTATACGCAGGCAGGAAGTGGGATTGTCTACGATAGTGTGCCTGAGCGTGAGTATGAGGAAAGTCTGAACAAGGCCCAGGCATTACTCAAAGCTATTAGCCAAGCGCAGAGCTCAGAGCCGACCCCTGGGAGGAGTCATGCTGTTGCTGATTGACAACTACGACAGCTTTACCTATAACCTCTTCCAATACTTGAGTGAGCTAGGTGAGAAAGTGGTGGTAGTGCGTAATGATAAGACCACTCTTGAGGAGATTGATAAGATGAAGCCTCAGCGGATAGTTATCTCACCCGGCCCATCTACGCCGCTGAGCGCTGGCATCTCCAACGAGGTCATCAAACATTTCGGTTCTACCTTACCGATACTCGGCGTCTGCCTCGGGCATCAGTGTGTTGGCTATAGCTATGGTGGCTCATTTGGGCAGGCTAAGGAAATTATGCACGGCAAGTCGTCTCAAATATATCACAATAGCCAGGGGGTGCTGGCCGGGCTTCCCAATCCCTTCTCCGCCATTCGCTACCACTCATTGGTAGTGCAGCGTGAGGGGCTCCCCGACTGTCTTGAAATAACGGCGTGGACAGACGATGACACCATTATGGGTCTACGCCATCGTCAGTACCTGGTAGAGGGCGTCCAGTTTCACCCCGAATCGTTTATGACTCAAGTGGGGAAGGACATATTGAGGAATTTTCTAACGGAAGTAAACCAAAGTGATTAAAGAAGCTATCGGTACATTGGTATCCGGACGTTCGCTAACTATGGAGCAAGCGGCACAGGTCATGGAAGAAATCATGCGCGGTGACGTCACCCCGGCTCAATTCGGTGCTTTTGTTACCGCGCTCAGGCTCAAGGGGGAAACGGTCGATGAAATCGCCGGGTTGGCTAAGACGATGAGAGCTAAAGCCATTCGCGTGACTATTGCCGAGCCAGTAGTGGATACCTGCGGCACTGGTGGCGATGGCTCAGCTACCTTCAACATCTCCACCGCTGCTGCCTTTGTCGCTGCCGGAGCCGGACTCAAGGTAGCCAAACATGGCAACCGTGCTATGAGCAGCCAGTGCGGCAGTGCCGATGTATTAGAAGCCTTGGGAATCAGAATTGACCTCGGTGCCGAACAGGTGCGGAGGTGCCTGCAGGAAGTAGGGATAGGGTTCATGTTCGCCCCGGTATTCCATCCGGCAATGAAATATGCCGCCACTCCCAGGCGTGAAATAGGCATTCGCACCGTGTTTAACATCCTCGGTCCCCTCACTAACCCTGCTGGAGCCAGGGCTCAAGTGCTCGGTGTACCCGATGAGTTGCTAGTGGAGAAACTAGCTCTGGTGCTTCAGAGTCTGGGCTGTCAGCGTGCCATGGTGGTCCATGGCGATGATGGCTTAGATGAAATCACGGTCACCGGAAAAACCCGGGTCTGTGAACTCAAAGACGGACGTACCATGAGCTATTCCGTTAGCCCTGAAGATTTCGGTTTACCGAGAGCCAGCCTGGATAGCTTGCGAGGCGGTACCATTGATGAAAATGCTACCCAGTTGCGCAATATTCTGGCCGGTACCCCTGGTCCTCAACGAGATGTGGTGGTGATGAATGCTGCCGCCGTGCTACTAACTGGAGACAGGGTGGAAACGCTTCAACAGGGCATAAATCTGGCTGAAGAGGTAATAGATAGCGGTCATGCTTTGACGAAGCTAGAACGGCTAATCGAGTTCAGCCAGAGCATTACACAGGGATCATAGAATGATCTTAGACCAGATAGTCGCCGACAATCTTGAGGAACTTGAATCCAGAAAGCGTAGTTTTCCGTTAAAAGAGCTGCAAACTGTCGCGCTAGAGCAGCCCTCGCCTCTTGATTTTGCTTCGGCGCTACACGGCAACCATATTAAGCTCATTGCCGAGGTCAAGAAAGCGTCACCGTCCCGGGGCGTTATTCGTTCCGATTTCAACCCCATAGCGATAGCCCAGACCTACGCGGCTAATGGTGCTGCGGCTATATCGGTATTAACCGAAGCCAGATATTTCCAAGGCAGCCTCAACCACCTGAGGGACATTAAAAGGGCACTAGGGAACAAGCTGCCTCTGCTCAGAAAGGATTTCCTCTGTGACCCCTACCAGGTGTACGAATCTCGAGCTTATGGCGCTGATAGTGTGCTACTCATCGTGGCTATCCTCACACCCGAGAAACTGAAAGAGCTATTGGGGCTAAGTCATGAACTTGGTATGAGCTGTCTGGCAGAGGTGCATAATGAAGCTGAGCTTGAAATTACCCTGAAAAGCGGAGCTAGAATCATCGGAATCAACAATCGGGACTTGACCACTCTTACCGTCGACCTGACTACTACCGAGCGTCTCCGACCACTTATCCCAAAAGACAGAACAGTGGTCAGCGAGAGCGGAATAAAAGACCGCAGCGATATGGGAAAGTTGAAAAAGTGGGGTGTTGACGCCGTTCTCATTGGTGAGTCTCTAATGTCAGCACCCAACATCGCGACCAAGATGAAGGAGTTATTGTGACCAAGGTCAAGATTTGCGGGCTATCTGAGATAGAGCATGCTCTAGTGGCAGGCAAAGCCGGCGCCGATTTCTTAGGGCTGGTTTTCGCTCCCAGTCAGCGTCAGGTCTCTCCTTCAAAAGCACTGCCGCTCGTGGAAGCGGTTCACGGTCTAAGCCCCCGTCCAGCTGTGGTTGGTGTTTTTGCAAATTCTGCAGTTCAGGAGGTTAACCACATTGCTGACTATTGTCGACTGGATTGGGTGCAGCTCAGTGGTGATGAGACCTGGCACTACTGCCGGGAGATTGAACGGCCAATCATCAAGGTCATTCATGTATCAGCCAGTAGAACAGCTAAGAAAATCCTCGCTGAGCTGGAGATAGGCTACCAGCTACGCTTAAAATATGACCTTATCTGTCTTCTGGATTCGCAGGTCAGGGACACTTATGGCGGAACGGGTGAGGTCTTTGACTGGCAATTAGCCAAGGAGGTATCACACAGATTTCCAGTGATTATCGCTGGAGGACTCACCCCAACGAATGTTGGACAACTGGTCAAGGAGGTCCAGCCCTGGGGGGTTGATGTATCCACCGGCGTAGAGACCAATGGTAAGAAAGATAATTCAAAAATCAGAGACTTCGTTGAAGCGGTAAGGAGAGAGTAGGATATCGATCAATCTTTGGGCATTAGAGTGGTATAGTTAGATGAAGGGAGGCATGTCATTGCTACCTGACAACAGGGGTTACTTTGGCGACTACGGAGGGCGATTTGTTCCTGAGACTCTGGTGCACGCCCTGGATGAGTTGACAGCAGCCTATAAGGAGGCGAAAGCTGACGCCGCCTTCTGGGCTGAGTTCGACTCACTGTCTCGTGATTATTCAGGACGACCGACACCGCTCTATTTAGCGGAAAGACTAACCAAGCACTGCGGTGGTGCCCGCATCTTTCTTAAACGTGAGGACCTGGCTCATACCGGAGCTCATAAGATCAACAATGCTCTGGGACAGGGTCTCCTTGCCCGGAGAATGGGAAAACATAGAGTCATTGCTGAGACCGGAGCTGGGCAGCATGGGGTAGCTACTGCTGCTGTATGCGCCATGCTGGGACTAGACTGTGTCATCTACATGGGTGAGGAGGATATGCGCCGCCAATCACTTAACGTCTTCCGCATGAAGCTGATGGGCGCTGAGGTAAGGCCGGTTTCTGGAGGCAGCCGAACGCTAAAGGACGCCATCAACGATGCAATAAGGGACTGGGTAACCAATGTCAGGAACACCCATTACCTTCTGGGCTCAGTAGTCGGTCCCTATCCCTATCCTTCGATGGTGCGTGACTTCCAGTCGGTAATCGGCAGGGAAACCAGAGAGCAGATTATGGCTACATGCTACCGTTTGCCTGACTATATCATCGCCTGCGTCGGTGGTGGAAGTAACGCCATTGGCATCTTTTACCCCTTTCTGGACGATAAGGATGTTAAGCTTATTGGGGTAGAAGCAGCAGGGAGGGGGATTAATACTGGCAGGCATGCTGCTTCACTAGTTGCCGGAAAAGTAGGAGTGCTCCACGGGGCAAAGTCCTATGTCCTTCAGGACAGCAATGGGCAAATTCGGGAAACGCACAGCGTCTCGGCCGGACTTGATTACCCCGGTGTTGGTCCTGAGCATAGCTATCTCAAGGATACCGGGCGCGCCACCTATGTGTCAGTAAACGATGAAGAAGCACTTGATGGTTTCCAACTGCTGTGCCGTACGGAGGGTATTACCCCTGCCTTAGAGCCAGCCCACGCTATATTCTATGTGGCTAAGATAGCAGGTTCGTTAAATGAAGAGCAAATCATCGTAGTTAACCTCTCCGGACGTGGTGATAAGGATATGGATATCGTAGTGGAAGCGCTGGGGGTGAAGCCTTGAGCCGTATAGCTTCCGTTTTTAAGCAACCGACTCACAAAGCTCTTATACCCTATATCACTGTAGGTTACCCCAGTATTGAGGCTACCTTGAAGGTGGTTCCCCTTCTTGCCTCAAATGGTTGTGATATAGTGGAGCTGGGAATACCTTTCTCTGACCCTCTGGCCGATGGTGCTACTATACAGCGGGCGAGCTTTTGTGCTTTACAGAATGGGGTTACCCCTCAGCTTTGCTTTGAGGTAGCTAAGCAACTCCATCAAGTAGTAGAAATACCCCTGGTATTCATGACCTACTTTAACCCGGTGTTTAGTTATGGCCTCGAAGAATTCTGCAGTGCCTGTACCAGCTCCGGCATCGACGGGTTAATCATCCCTGACTTACCTCCGGAGGAAGGTTCAGCACTGGAGACTATAACCCAAAAGGAAAGCCTTGACCTTATTTACTTCTTGGCTCCGACCAGCACTGAAGAGCGTATCAAATTTGTAGCCGAGAGGTCTCGAGGATTTATCTACTTAGTCTCGGTAACCGGGGTTACCGGGGCCAGGGACAGACTACCAGCAGACTTGGAGGCATTTGTTGCCAGGGTGAGGGGCATTACCAGTCAGCCGCTCTGCGTTGGCTTTGGCATATCCACCCCAGAGGAGGCAAGGCGAGTAGCCAGGATAGCTGATGGGGTTATTGTCGGTAGCCGCCTGATTCAGCTTATGGAAGCTGAGGATGACTTTATGTCATCGGTTGGCAATTTCACAAAAGGGTTAAGGCATGCCCTTAATGAGCTGCCCGAGGAGAAGCTATAAGGCTAATCAGGTTAATTAGCAGAGTGGGCTGGGACCCTACTGTTTGGCTCCAGAAGCACTGACAAGGAGCCATCCTTTTAGCAACGCGTGATTGCCATGGCTGTTCCTCAAGAGTAAAATCATGATGCGATAGCCAATAGCATGGCAGCTCTCAAAGTCAAGAAGCTATACCCCGATGCCCGTCTACCACAGCGGGCTACTGAAGGGGCGAGCGGGCTGGACCTCTTTGCCTACATCAAGGAAAGTAGCAGAACAGTCACACTTGAAGAGAAGCCAAAGCTAATCGGCACTGGCATTGCCCTTGAAGTGCCCAGCGGCTATGAGGCTCAAATACGCCCCAGGTCAGGTCTGTCGGCAAAGGGAGTTCTTGTCGCTTTGGGCACAGTCGACAGCGACTATAGAGGTGAAGTGATGGTGACGATGTATACAGTGGGGCGTCATAACGGTTTCGAGCTCAAACACGGCGACAGGATAGCACAGCTGGTCACAGGTAAGCTGGCTGAGCTGTCAATAGAGGAGGTGAGCGAGCTCTCTGCCACGGAAAGGGGAGCCCACGGACACGGCTCCACCGGCATTCGCTGAAATGGCCAACATAAGGGTAGGGACTTGCTCATGGACTGACCCAACCTTGCTGAGTTGCGGTCGGTTCTACCCTGATAGTGCGCGCTCCGCGGAGGCACGGCTCCACTATTATTCCAGCCAGTTTGACATCGTCGAAGTAGATAGCAGCTACTATTCCCTGCCCGGCGAAAGGACTGGCTACCTGTGGGCGCAGAGGACAGGCGAGAACTTTACCTTTGATATCAAGGCTTTCCGGCTGTTCACCCAGCATCCAACGCCATTTGATTCACTGCCTAAAGACCTGAGGCAGGAGCTGACACCGGCACTGCAGCAGAAAGCCAACCTGTATTACAGGGACATGCCTGGCGAGTTGACAGATGAGCTCTGGCGAAGATTCGAAATGTCACTGCTTCCTCTGGATACTGTTGGCAAGCTTGGCATTGTGCTGTTTCAGTTTCCACCGTGGTTTTACCCCAGCCGGCAGCAGCTTGATTACATTCTATTGTGCAACGATAGACTGCCACAGTACCGACTGGCAATAGAGTTCAGAAACAACGTTTGGCTGAACGAGACAAACAGAAGCAACACGATTGACTTTCTCAGGCGGAATGCTCTCCCGTTCGTCTGCGTGGATGAACCCCAGGGTTTCAAGTCCAGTGTTCCTCCAATAAGCGAGGTAACCTGTGACATCGGGCTCGTAAGGTTTCATGGACGAAATACCGAGATGTGGGAGAAGAAGGACATCAGTGCCGTGGAGCGTTTCAACTATCTTTACACCGAAGAGGAGCTTAAGCCATGGGCAAGTAAGATCGCCCAGATGGCAAGCCAACCCACAGAGATGCACGTGCTGTTCAATAATTGCCACCACGACAAGGCAGTTGTCAACGCCAGGCAAATGTGTTTTCTGCTGGGCTCACAAGGTGATGCCCACGCGGCGAAGGAATAAAGTGTACAGAATACAATTTGGCAGCGTTCCCGTTTTCGTCACGGAAAAGAGCAAAGCGCCAGCTTTAAAGCTTTCCCCGCACAGCATAGCTTTATTCAAGCAGTGCAAGCTGCAATACAAGTTCCAGTGCGTAGATAAACTGGGCGATAAGTATGGAAAAGCCAAGCCCTATTTCACTATGGCTAACCATGTTCATGCGACGCTTCGTGACCTATTTTCGGTAACGCCGGAGCACCGCACAGTCGAAAGTGCCAAACGGCTGCTTACAAACAACTGGCGGAGATATCGCATCGGGTTCAGGAACAGGACTGATGAGAAGAGATGGGCTGACAGGGCGTTAAGCGAGGTGACACGCTTTGTCGCAGAACAGGATGTGAGCATTACACCGATGATGCTGGAAGCGCCAGTCGAGGCCAAAATCACTACCGGGCTTATCTTGCGAGGGAGGGTCGACCGCGTGGATAAGGAACCAGATGGGACTCTGCATCTGATTGACTACAAGACAGGCCTGGTACCGAAAAGCATTGACTGGAGTCAACTTGAGCTACATTCGCTGATTCTATCCCGCATATGGAGTACTGTGGGCACCAGGGTCTCTTACTTATATCTGCTCACAGGCACGACGTACACAAAAGAACTTGGGCAGGAAGCTTTGAATCGAGTGAGATGGGAGCTGCTACGGGTGGCGAGCCAAATCCGGAAAGAAAAAGACTACCCTCCCTCTCCTGGCACAGCGTGCGCAGGCTGTGATTTTGCCGCAATTTGTCCCGCAAAGCACGACGGGTATGTCCAACTCGGCGAGGTCGACCTGCCTCTGTGGCGTGACTTCGGCGATATCTTGCTCACCAATCAGGAAGCCAGCGACGGCACTTCAACATAGGCACAGCGTGAGCTCAGTGCTCCTCGATGCGTCTAACTAAAGTTTTGCTATAATGATACAACTTCGAAAATCCTGAAGAGAGAGCGGCAAAATCAAAAACAAGTTGGAAATGGAGGTGATTTGAATGGAAGACAAGTATGCTGAAAGGCCGTGGCGTAAACTTCAGGATTTAGTATGCCTGCCAGAGACCCTGGCATACCCCGAAATGACCTACACCGCATTTCATGTGTATGAACCGGCAAAGAAGTATCCTGACAATTTAGCCGTGGTTTATATGGACTATGAGATGACGTTTAAAGAATTGAAGGACCATGTAGATAGATTTGCCACAGCATTATCGGATATGGGCATAAGTAAGGGAGATGTAGTGGTAACCGCCATGGTATCGTCAATACAATTTGTCATTGCTGACCTGGCTATACCTGAAATTGGAGGGATACATGCACCGATGAGCATATTGGATTCGGTGGATGATCTGGTGGGCAAATTCAACCTTATGAACCCCAAGATGGTTATATGCACTCATTCGAACATAAAAGAAAGAGATATAGTGGATAAGGTAAAAGAGGTCGCAGGGAAAACCGGGGTAAGCAACATAATAGTGACAAAGGCGGAAGATTACTCCTCGAACCCTCCACCACATGAGGCAGAGGAGGGAATAATCTGGTTCACTGATTTAATCCAGAAATATCCTCCAAATCCACCGAAGGTTGAAATAGATATTAAAAAGGATGTAGCAATGGTGCTGTTTACCGGAGGGACAACAGGCACTCCCAAAGCATGCATGTATCCCCACTCCAGTTTAATTGGAACCGCAGTGAATACCCATGCCAATATTACGGCACCGTGGTTTGCCAGTTTGTACGAGGGGCTTCTCAGGATAATCGTACCCGTGCCACCGTTTCACATTCACGGACACCATTCAGTAATTGGACAGCTTGGCTATGGATACACGGCTCTACTGCAAAAAGACCCCAGGGATTACCAGGAAACCCTTAGATTGATTAAGAAATATCATCCCGTGATGAGCATAGGAGTTCCCACTCAATTTATGAGATTAGCCAAAGCAGAAGGGGCTGAGGATATCGGGATAATGGGCCTCTCCTCGGGAGCTCCATTACACGAAGACACAGAGAGAGAGTTCAAGGAAAAGACCAAAGGTGGAATGGGGCAGGTTTTCGGACCAACAGAAGTTGGTGGAACTGGAACTATTATAGCGATGGCCGATATGTACCGTTCCGGTCTGGGAAGCTATGAAGCGGTTGGCATGTTATTCGGTTCGCTGAAGAAAGCTCTTGACATGCCAGCCGTTCAAATGTTCATGAGAACCTTAATGGAGGCTATCGGCCCGGATGACCTGGGCAGGGTACTAACCAGAATTACGACGATGTCAGCTCCACCAACTCCCACTGAACCTGAACCTGAAAAGGAGGAAAGAGGGGTTTCCATTGGAATTGTCAGTGTCGATTGCGATATAAAAATCACTGACCTGGATAGTGGCGAAAAAATACCGATATCAAGAGTGGTGAGGGAAAAACTGAGCGGGGAATTATGGATGAAAGGTCCTGGCAGGATGTCGGGATTCTGGCCCAATCCTGGCTCGGGAATTGATGAAGAGGGCTTTATTCGTACCGGAGACGTTGCCACTGTGGACGAGACGGGGCACGTTTATATTGTCGACAGGGTAAAGGATATGGCGCTGGTCAGCGGATTTAACGTTTATACTGGAGAAATAGATAAGGTGCTATCGTCATATCCTGGAGTGGCTGAGGCTGCCACGATAGGGGTTCCTGACCCCGAAAAACCAGGCAGCGAGAGGATAAAGGCTTTCGTTGTTCCTCTGCCGGAGTATAAAGGAAAGATAAAGGAACAAGAGATAATTGAATATTTGAGGGGAAGGGTAGCACCATATGCCGTGCCGAAGTCCGTGGAATTCCGGGACGCCAGTGAATTTCCAAAAACATCTGCCGGCGTGGATAAAATATCCAAGAGAACATTGAGACAAGAAGAGGTAGAAAAGATGAAGGAACGGAAATGATGAGCGATAAAAATATTTTATGTGAAAAAAGAAATAACGCCGCAATAATAAAATTTAACCGACCAGAGAAAAAGAACGCCCTTTCTCTGGAATTGATGGAGGAACTTCGCGGCGTGCTCGAAGGTGTGGAGAACGATGATGATGTTCGCGCTGTAGTTATTACCGGCGTCGGCGATGCTTTTTCCTCAGGCGCAGACCTCGCCGATGTGCAGACGCTCCAGATGATAGAGCAACAACTTGACGCTTCTACCGGAAAATCTACCATGATAAAGCTTATCAACCTGGAAAAACCAACCATTGCTGCGGTAAACGGCTACGCACTGGGTCACGGCTTAGAATGTGCCCTCATGTGCGACATTATCATAGCCTCGGACAAAGCGGTATTTGGATTTATTGGTCCTCTGCGTGGCTCAGTATGTCCCTATGCAATGATTCGGCTTGCTGATGAAGTGGGCCGGGCAAAGGCGAAGGAACTGCTGTTCACCTGCGACCGCATATCTGCCGAGGAAGCTCTCAGAATTGGATTGATAAATAAAGTAGTCCCCCATGAAAAGCTTATGGACGCTGTCTTCGAAATTGTAGAAAGAATGAAGAATTCAGCACCTCTGGCAACAAAGCTTACCAAACGAGCAATAAATAGGGGATTAGGCGGCTATGAGTATAGCCTGGAGGCGTTTAAAGAAGTTGTCGCTGGTGAGGACATAATAGAAGGCGCTGTAGCATTCCTGGAGAAAAGGCGGCCTAAGTGGAGTAAATAGTATTACAGTCATCAGCCTTCAGTTATCAGCTTTCAGCTTTCAGCCTTCAGTCATTAGCTGACTGCTGACCGCTGACTGCTGACTGCTTTTTTATTCTTGCTCCGTCATTTTGATTTTTGAGTTTTGACTTTCTTTGAAGTGTCACTAACCATATGAACGAGTACATTAACTGGCTCGGTTAAGTGATACAATATAAACTTCCAAAGATATCTCCCAAATTGTGGAGGAATCTTTGCTATAACCTTTAACAGCCGGGTATAGAATGCTCAAGCTGGGTAAATTTGAGCGAAGGAGGTATCGAAAATGAAAATTGCCGAGGTTGATGCTTATTTATGTCATTATCAGCTTCCACAAACATTTTACCCAACATGGATTCCAGGCTTTCCGCAGACGAGGAACACCTGCTTGCTGCTGATTTTGAGAACTGATGAGGGAATCGAGGGATATTCCGCTATGGTTGGATTCCTCGATGAAGCAAAGGGGCTAGTCTCACTGCTTCGTCCCTTTCTACTCAATCGAGACCCATTTCAGGTTGAGGATACACTTCGCCTGCTGCGGAGCGCATTGTTTCTGGGATACAAAGGTTGGTTTCCCGAAATTGCCTTATGGGATATCATTGGCAAGGCAACGGGACAGCCCATTTATCGTTTACTGGGAGGAGGAACAGGCCGGATTCTGGCTTATGCCAGCACCGGGGAACTTCATCCCGCTGAGCAGCGAGCTGAAGAGGTATTGAAGCTCAAAGAAATGGGGTTTCGGGCAGTCAAACTTCGACTCAAGGCAATGGAGATAAAAGAAGACATCGCCCTGGTCGAGACAGTGCGCCACGCAATCGGCGATGAAATGGAGATAATGGTGGATGCCAATCAAGGCTGGCCAATACATGGATTTGGACCTTATCCCCACTGGGACTTGAAACGAGCCATGAACGAGGCACGTGCCTTTGAAGAGCTCAAAGTGCGCTGGCTGGAAGAGCCACTTTATAAGCACGATTATGAAGGATATGCACAGCTTCGAGCGGCAACCAGTGTGCCGCTTGCTGGCGGCGAGTTCAATACCGATTTGCACGAATTTCGCGATTTAATTACCAAGCATTGTCTGGATGTAATTCAGCCTGATGTCACCCTCAGCACCGGGATTCTCAACGGGAAAAAGGTAGCTGGTATGGCAGAGGCGTATAACCTCGAGTTCAGTGCGCACACCTGGACTAATGGACTGGGACTGGCAGCCAACCTTCAGTTGATGGCCTCAGTCCCCAACTGTTATTACTGTGAATTCCCCTACGAACCACCAGGGTGGATTCCAGAGGCAAGGGACTTCATGCTCACCGAGCCTTTTCATATAGACAATGAAGGATACATCAGCGTGCCGCATAAACCAGGCCTGGGAGTCGAGCTTGATATGGAAAAAATCAAGTCCTGCGGAGAGAAACTGTGACGCCATGTAACCATTACGGCGGGTTGAAATACAGGTCTTCCCAGTGTAAGGTTATGACATTACTATGGAAGCAATAGGTCCCAGCACTGCTTTCTATGTAGTCGTACTGCTCTGGATAGGCAGAGTCATAATCTGGACATTCATTTGTACTTTGCTGGCCTGGCTTGGAATCAGGGTACTGGATGCACTTACCCCGCACATTCAGGAACGAGAGAGAATAGGAGAGAACCCGATTTCAGTAGGTCTGTTCATAGGTGGTTTTTTCATTCTGGTTGGCCTGGTCATCCACGGGGTGGTAACGGGCCCTGCGGTAGCTGGCGGTGGCGTGTTGGCAAGTCTGATTGATCCCAAGAGGCTGGGGTTGGTTGCTGTTAGCTTCCTGGTAGCCCTTCTTTTGGGAATAGCCCTGCTCCGTATCGTGGACAAGATGACGCCAAAAATTCCTTTTCTCAGCGTTGAGCAGAATCCAGTTGCAGTGGGCGTCTATGTTTTCGGCTATTTGATTTTCTTTGGTTTAATACTGCATAGCGCTTTAACTATGTATTTATTGTGAGCTGCTATGGCAAAACCGTTACAAGCTGTCCTGCTTCTTGTGGCAATCTTGATGACAATAATGCCGGCTACTGCCTTAGCAGTGTCATCAGCAAATTACTACGAAGAGGCAGGCGAGGTTTATGATGATTGGGATATATGTCGCACCAATTGTGCCGGCGACGACGGCTTCTTCCAGGTCTCGGAAGCAGGATTCTGCCCTACCATACTGGGCGAAAGCTTAGGAGAAAATACCGACAGGGCTTACCAGCTTGGGCAACAATTTGCTTTAGATTACCCTGATTCCGGTCAAAGAGCGGAGAAAATCTTCATCTTCGCCCGCAATAAGGTTAGATATACCCCGGATGAAGACCAGTTTGGTTATGAAGAATTTGCCCAGAATGCTGACGAATTAGCCACCTCCATTGACAATGAAGGAATTGCCTATGGTGACTGTGAGGACTATGCCATACTGCTTGCTGCAATGTATAAAGGGGCAGGTTTTCGTTCAGCGATAGTACTGGCACCAGGACACGCCGCGACGCTGGTATATCTACCCGAATACAACAAGGCTAACAGAATCCTATCCATTGATGGCGAATCAGGCTGGGTCTGGCTTGAGGCTACTGGCGGGAACAATCCGTTAGGCTGGATGCCGGAAAGATACATCGGTGCTGAATTAATGGCCTATGAAGTTGCGGATGAATCCATAACTAAAATGGAGCCACCAGATAAATCTCCCACTGTTATAACCCCAAGTGGCGGCGGCAGCACCGGAATTAATATATCACCGTTCTTTGGCGTGTTCGGGATGCTGTTGCTCCTCTCCATGTTCCGGCGGAGAAGACGCTAAAGTACTAACATTATTGAAATGAACTCCAACACCCTCATCTTCAAGGAGCAAATCCTCCACATCCAGGACAACTACTTTAGCCCTACCTAGCATATCCGTGGTAATAGCTCACCAGAGAGCATGTCAATAATTCGGGAAGGGCCTAGCCTTGTTTTCATAATCACCCTTCCAAGATAATCATTAGTTACCTCACCAATGATAGCTGCATCTCTTCCATAGCAGTTCTGCTTCATTTGAGCCAGAACTTTGTTAGCATCGTCTGGCTCAACTATAGCCACCAATTTACCCTCATTGGCGACATGAATAGGGTCGAAGCCTAAAAGCTCACAGGCAGCCTTGACCTCTTTTTTCACCGGTATCTTATCCTCTTCGACCACAATGCCCACATTAGATTGTTGAGCAAATTCATTCAGAGTAGTAGCCAATCCGCCCCTGGTAGGGTCACGGAGGCAGTGAATATTTGGGCAGGCCTCCACCATTTGAGCCACCAATTTGTTCAATGGAGCACAATCGCTCTCCAAGAGTGTCTCGAACCTAAGCCCCTCACGTTGGCTCATTATAGCTATGCCATGGTCGCCAATGGTGCCGCTCAAAATAACCCTGTCGCCAGCTTTAGCGTTGGCTCCTGAAATATCAATCCCGGCAGGAATAATGCCTATCCCGGAAGTATTGATAAATAGCTTATCTGCCTGCCCCTGGTTTACCACCTTGGTATCCCCGGTGATTATATCTACCTGTGCCTCATCAGCGGCTGCTTTTATTGACTGGACCAGGCGTTCAAGGTCAGCTATGAGGAGGCCTTCCTCTATAATTACGGATAGGCTCAAATATAGAGGTTTAGCTCCGTTCATGGACAAATCGTTAACCGTGCCACAAACAGCCAACTTGCCTATATCTCCGCCGGGGAAGAAGATGGGATCAACTACATAGCTATCAGTAGTGAAAGAAAGGCGTCCACTGGCTTCAAAAACAGCTGAGTCATCTAACTTGTCTAACAAAGGATTAGTCAGCAAAGGAAGGAATTTCTTCTCCACTAAGGCATGACTCAATTTGCCACCGCTGCCGTGGGCCAGAAGAATGGTATCATTCATAGCCTGTTCCATGTTTTACTCCAGGAATTCTGTAAATTTTTAGAGGAATCCATATTGATAATAAGCACTACAAGCTCCTTCACTGGAGACCATGCAGGGACCTACAGGTTTTTCCGGAGTACAAGCTGTTCTAAACAGCTTACATTCAGGTGGCGTAGCTGCGCCCCGGACTACATCTCCACAACGACATCCCTTCGGTTCCCTGGCAGGTCTGTCATTGCAAGCAGAGCGAAGCAATCCTGAAAAAGCATCATTAGCATCAAAGTGCCGGTATTCCTTGCTAATCTTTAAGCCGCTTTGAGGTACAATGCCGATTCCACGCCAGTCGGCGCTATCAATTTCAAAAACCTGGTTCATCAATTCTAATGCTTTTCTATTCCCTTCAGGCTTTACTCCACGGCGATAGGCTATCTCTACTCTTGGGCTGTCAGTTTCAAGCTGCTCCACCAGCTTATTTATGCTCAGCAAAATATCCAGGGGTTCGAAGCCCGAGATAACATAGGCCACTCCATATTTCTCAGGAATGAACTCATAAGGATGAGAGCCAGTTATAACGCAGACATGTCCCGGACCAATAATACCATCAAGCTTGACCTCACCTAATCCCAGCAAAGCTTTTATCACTGGTGGGGTTAACTTGAGGAAGGAAAGGACATAGAAGTTTTCTATCCCCTCCCTTTCTGCCTTAACTATGGAAGCAGCTATGGTTGGTGCCGTGGTCTCAAAGCCAATGCCAATGAAGATGACTGACTTCTCAGGGCTGGCTTTAGCTATCTCTAAAGCATCCATAGTAGAATAAACAATTCGTATATTTGCTCCCTCAGCCCTTGCTTGCTGTAAACTAGAATAGCTGCCAGGAACTCTCATCATATCTCCAAAGGTAGTAATGATAACCCCGGGCGAATGAGATAAGGCAATAGCTTTATCCAGATCGCCAATTGCTGTTACGCACACGGGGCAGCCTGGCCCTGACTTCATTTCAATTGTTTCTGGTAATAGCTGGCGAATGCCATACCTCATTATGGCATGGGTATGTCCACCACAGAATTCCATTAACCTGATTGACCTAACAGAAAGGCCAGCGATTCTCTGTGCTAGTTTCTTAGCCAGCTCGCTATTTTGATACTCGTCAATGAACTTCACTCAGTTTTATTATCTCTTCGAAAAGCTTTAAGGTCTCCTTAGCTTCAACCTCATCCACCACACCTATGGCATAGCCCGTGTGAAGCAGCACATAATCACCTACCTTTACCTCTGGAGTAAGAGCAACGCTAACTCGACGTCTCACGCCCCCTATCTCCGTTTCTGCCTCATCACCTTCTATGAAGACAACTTTAACTGGAACCGCTAAACACATTGCTTTAGGATTATAGGCAAAATACCGAGGCAATACAAGGATGTATGCTTGTCCCCAAAACTAATGTTATCTTCATCTCTGTGGCGTAACCTATCCCATTCCTTATTGGAATCACGCGGTATTACAGATTCTCCCTCGTAGAGGCAGAGGAAGAAATTCCTCCGATGATGAAATGCTGAGCTTATTCTATTGCTGAAGAGCAATCTTTCAGGTCGAATTAGCTCTTCCCTGAGATGACATCAATCCGTTTAGCACCCAGGAGCACCAGCTTTCTATCCCGGCACCAGTCTTACAGGAAAGCTCGAATGATTTGACTTTTGGATTCAGTCCTTCGATAGCACGGCGAAAAACAGCAATATCGAAGTCAACGTAGGGTAAAAGGTCAGCTTTATTTATTACCACTGCATCAGCATCAGCGAATATCATAGGGTACTTAATAGGTTTATCATCTCCCTCGGGAAAGCTGGAAACCACCACCCTTTTGTGCTCTCCCAGAACAAACTCAGAAGGGCAGATAAGATTGCCCACATTCTCAATAAGAAGCAAATCTATGTCTTCCAGGGGCAATTTCTTCAAGGCAGCGTCGAGCATGCTTGCGTTTAGGCTACAACTCTCGGGCATATTTCCTGTGCTTATCTGGACCACTCCTACTGCCTCGTTTTTAACCTTTTCAGCATCCAGCGTTGAAGCGACATCGCCTTCAATAACTCCTATCCTTAATTTACCCTTCAATCTAGCTATAGTCTGCAAAATAAGACTTGTCTTGCCTGCACCTGGAGATGCCATAATATTGATAGCAAAAACTCCATGCTCATCTAGTAGCCGCTTATTTTGAGCCGCTATAGATTCGTTAGCCTCCAGAATGTTCTGCACTAATTCTATTTTCCTCATTCCACCTCCATGCTTTCGATGTATAGTTCTCGACCTGCCACTATTTCGGCACCCTGGCTTTGGCATTCAGGACAGGCCCACAAAGTATCTTTGGGGTGAAAAATAGTGAGGCAACTTCGGCAGCGAACCTGAGCTGGCGCTGATTCAAAGTGAAGGTCGGCTTTTTCAGCGACGGTGTCTTTGCTCATAAAATCAAAATAAAATTCAATGCAATCGGGCATAAAACCTGTCAATTCACCAACAACAAGGTTAATTTTGGTAATCTTCCTGGCCTGAGCCTTCTTGGCTTCCTTTAAAGCAATGTCAATAATACTTTCAGTCACCCCAAATTCGTGCATTTGATATGGATACCAACCGAAGCAGTCTAGCTCACTTTGACTTTGATTTCAAACCTCCCTGGCTAGTCCATTATCAACAATGTGCCCATCTATTGAGTTGCGTTAAATGGGAAACAATGCAATTGTTCACGAATCCCCCTTTAAATAGGTTATCATACCTGCTAAAGAATGCTACAATATGCACACATTATAAAAAGCGGGGCGTTAATGAATATAGAGACTTTTATGTCAAAAAGGGGGGAGGTGCCCTCCAGGTTTATTGAAAAGGTAAAAGGTGCGGTTGGAGAGGAAAACATATCACAAAGTGAATGCGACCTCATTTCTTACAGTCTTGACTATTGGTTATACGGAGTATTCCTTTCACAATATGGCAAACTGCCGTCACTTCCTTCTGTAGTTATCTCTCCCAAGAATAGCCAGGAAATACAGAGCATCCTGAAATATGCCAATGAGTATAAGGTTCACATTACGCCATTCGGTGCTGGTTCTGGTGTGCTTGGTGGTGCTATTCCCATTGAAGGAGACGCTGTTTTAAACCTTCAGAGAATGAACAGATTTATTTCCCTGGACGAAACATCATGCGTTGCTGAATTTGAAGGAGGAATCATCGGGGCAAATCTTGAGCGAGAGCTGAATCACAGAGGCTATTCAATGGGAAGTATTCCTCAGTCCTTCCATTGCTCCACTCTCGGAGGGTGGATTTCAACACGTGCTGTGGGACAGTTCTCCACAAAATATGGGAAAATCGAGGATATGGTTTTAGGAATGGAGGTGGTGCTCCCCGATGGAAATCTCCTCAATATCAAACCAGTTCCAAGACGCTCCACGGGACCCTCATTAAAAGAGCTGTTCTTGGGCGGTGAAGGAACACTTGGCATTGTGACAAAAGCAGTTGTATCGGTTCATCCTTTACCAGAGCGAACAATAAAACAATCGTTTGCTTTCCCATCCATTGGAGTAGCGTTGGAAGTTGTCCGGAAAATTCTGAGAGGCGATGCCAAGCCGGCGGTGGTCAGAATATTTGATGAACCTGAAACTGCAAGATACTTTGGGCAAATAAAGAACAAGGTAACGATTATCTTTATCTCCGAAGGCGAAACAGATTTCGTAGAGCTTGAAGGCAGATTAATCAAGAGAATTGCTGAGGAAAATGGAGGAGAAACTACGGGGGAAAAGCTTGTTGATATATGGCTTGAAAAACGGTTCGATATAGGTTTAGGTCCTATCATAATGCAGCAGGGTGGAATTGTAGACACGATTGAGGTTGTTTCTCTATTCAAAGATGCCGCCAATCTATATAACGATATGGCTTCCGCAATGAGGGCGGTGGAGGGTGCCATATCAGTTTCGGGGCACTATTCACATTTTTACCGGGAAGGTGCTTGCCTGTACATCACATTCGCTGGTTTCCCCAAAGACCCATCTCGTTACTACAAGGATACCTGGACTGCTGCCATGGAAGCCACTTTAAAAAATAACGGCTCTATCAGCCACCACCATGGGATTGGATTCTGGAGAAAGGACTTTATGCAGCAGGAATTAGGTCCCCACGGCGTAGAATTGCTCCAAAAAATCAAATTCGCGTTAGACCCAAATGGTATTTTGAACAAGGGGAAACTCATAGATGGAAAGTAAGAAGGAACTGGAACAAATCACAAATTGCGCCTTGTGTGCCAATATGTGTAAAGATAGCTGTCCTGTGTATCTTGCTACAGGAAATGAAACAGTTACGCCTCAGAAAAAGGCGCGCCTCATTCTGTATGAGGAGAAAACATTCCTCAAAGATGAGAAAGGCTTCTTCGACGTGATGTTTCAGTGTGCCATGTGTGGGGCATGCAAGTTGAATTGCCTTTACGATAATTTTGACCTCAGGGATTTTATCCAGGAAGGGCGAAACAAAGCTTTCAAAAATGGCATGCTTCCAGAGGAAACAAGGAAACGAGTAGAAACCTTTGTTAACTTTGGTAATCCCACTGGCGAAAGAGAGCTTATTCAAAAGGGAAAGGGAGAGATTGGTTACTTCGTTTCCTGTTCTACCTACAATGACGAACCATTGCTGAAGTCGGTGGAGAAAATTCTTACCAAAAGCAAGGAACAGGTTCAAGAATTTGGCGGTGCTGACATCTGCTGTGCTGCACCACTCTACTACGCCGGAGATATGGATGGCTTTAAAAAGGCAGCGGAAAAAATGAAACGGGAAATTGAACAAAGAAAACTGCAGAAGGTCATTACAAATTGCCCAGCTTGTATAAAAATGATGACGGAAATATATGATGAGGTGGGTATTCATCTTGATGTGGAATTTATTCACACCGTCGGATTTCTCGATGCTCTCCTCAAAGAGGGGAAGATAAAAGTAAATAAAGCAAACGCTACGGCAACTTTCCATGACCCCTGCATTCTGGCAAAGGATATCGGTATTACCACAACCCCCAGGGATATCATTAAAATGCTGGGGTTTGACATAAAAGAGCCCGTTTATTCAGGAAAGGATACGCATTGCTGTGGCGGGGTGCCGGGAGGGAAAATCGCAGATAGCAAACTTGTCGCCAGCGTGAATGCAATGCGCACCAGTGAGCTTAAAGAAACCGTGGCCGATGTTTACATCGCGGCATGTCCTACCTGTAAAGCTGCTTTATCCAATATAGATATGAAAGATATAGCTGAACTTGTGGCGGAACAGATTATCAATGGATGAGAAGAAGCTAGCACGAACCGTACAAGGCGAAATAGAAAAAACGACAAGCGAGAAAGCAACAGTCTTTATTGAAGATAGCATTGTAAAATTAGCCGGGCAATTTTCTTCTTATCAAAGCGTTGTAGATGCTGGGCACGTTGCCGGTGATTTCGAGCAAATCAAAGAAGTGGTGAACGAAATTGATTACCCCGGCAGGAAGCCCTTCGTTCCACCCCCAAAGGTATCTGATGAACTTACCGGGAAAGAGTTCGATGTTGTTATCGTTGGTGGTGGCATAATTGGTTTGGCAATCGCCAGGGAGCTTTCAAGGTTCAACCTGAGTATCGCTCTAATTGAAAGGCATGAGGACTTAGGAATGGACCAGACAGCACATAGCAACGCCATGATACATCCTGCTTTCCTTACTGAACATGGCACGCTGAAGTGGGAGCTGAACTACAAGGGAAATGCAATGTATGATGAAGTTGCCAGCCAGCTTGATGTCGATTTCAAACGGATAGGGACGCTTGCTGTTGCTGAAAACCCCGAGCACGAGCTGATGATCCCGGTCCTGATGAACCTGACCAAGAAACACAAAGACCCGGTTCCCAAACAGTTAAACCGGGAAGAACTGGACAAAGTTGAGCCAGGGCTGGCTCTGAATATCAAGAGGGGCGTGCTCGTGTGGAACACAGGCATTATCTCTGTATTTGAGCTCGTCATTGCTTGTGCCGAGAATGCTTTGGCAAACGGAGTGCAGCTCTTTCTGGATACAAGCGTAATCGGAGTCCAGACCGAGGGTGGAAGCATTAAAGCAGTAAACACGACCAGAGGGACCATCAAAACGCATATCTTGATCAATGCCGCTGGACTGTATGCCGATAAGATTGCCGAATTCGCTGGAGATAAGTTCTTTACCATCCATCCCAGGAAAGGAGAAACAATCATCTTTGATAAATCCTACCAGCCGGTAAGAACGGTTTTAGCTTCGTTTAGCATGGCGGCAGAAAGAGAAGGATATTCCAAGGGAGGAGGCCTCATCCCCACGATTGATGGCAACCTCCAGTTTGGGCCAACGGCAGAAGAGGTACAGGATAAAGAGGACGTTTCCACCACATTTATGGCGCGTGAAGTATTATTTAATAAATTTGGGCTATTAGCTCAACAACTTAAGCCATACTATGAGAAACCCGATGAAAGTAAAATCATCGTTCATTTTGCTGGGTGTAGAGCGGCGACATATAAGGAGGATTTCATCATTGAACCCTCCAAAAAAGTAAAGGGGTTAATTCACGTTGCCGGCATTCAATCTCCTGGACTTGCAGCGATGCCAGCCATCGTCGAAAGGGTGAAGGAAATCGTGACAGAGGAGTGGCATCCAGCTGAGAATGTTCAATTTGAACCGAGAAGAAAAAGGAATAAGTGTTTCTCGGAATTGGATGAAAAAGAAAGGGAAGAACTTATCCGAGTAAATCCTTTATATGGGCATATTGTCTGCCGATGTGAAACTGTAAGCGAAGGTGAAATTGTAGATGCACTTCACCAGGACATCCCTGCAAAGAGCATCGATGGCATCAAAAGGAGGGTAAGAGCAGGCATGGGAAGATGCCAGGGAGGGTTCTGCATGCCGAGGGTTTTGGAAATTATCACCAGAGAAAAAGATATTAGAAAGGACCTCGTGACAAAAAGCGGCGGAAAGTCATTTATCCTTAAAGGAAAAGTAAAGGAGGTAAGAAAATGAAGTATTTTATTGTCATTGATGGAGGAACACAAAATATAAAAGCGTTTATCTTTGATGAAAAGGGGAACGAGGTATATGGCGAAGCATACCCTGTAACCCCCTATTTCTCTGTTCAACCTGGCTTTGCTGAGCAGGATGCCGAAAAGTATCTGGAGATTACCGAAAAGGTAACCAGGAGTGTAGTGGAAAATTCCCATGTTCCCAAGGATGAGATTGCCGCCGTTGCTATTACCAGTCACAGAAGCACGATTGTACCCGTTGATAAAGGTGGCAAACCTGTTCGCTCGGCAATTACCTGGCTTGATGAGCGTAAAACAGAGGGATTGAATTTGCCCGCCGGATTCGAGACACTCACAGTGCTAAAAGAATACCAGAGAAGGTCTAAATTCAACTGGCTCAGAAAGTATGAACCGGAAAATTACGACAAAACACACATATTCCTCACCATATCATCGTATATCTTTCATGCGTTGAGTGGCGAATTCAAAGACTGCTCTTCCATGATAGTGGGATTGTTTCCCTATGACTATGCACAGCTTCAGTGGCATTCCCTCGAAATGGTATACGAAATTTTCGGAGTTGAGCGAGAAAAACTACCCCCGCTTGTTTCTCCCGCTGAGATTGCCGGGACGGTTTCCGAGGAAGGGGCAAAGAGCTTCGGTGTGCCACAAGGGCTTCCGATAATCATTGGAGCAGGAGATAAGCAATCTGAACTGTTAGGCGCTGGCGTAATAAGTAATGATATTGCCGAAGTTAGCTATGGAACGGCTGCCGTCATCGAACTATTCTCCGCTGAATATGTCGAACATCCCCAACTGGATTTCTTCACCTGGGGAGCAGCGATTCCAAAGCACTGGGCACTTGAAGGATTCGTGGGGAGTGGATACTGGACGATTTCCTGGTTCAAAAAGGAGTTCGCCAAATATGAGGAAGAAGAGGCAAAGAAACTTAAGATAGCGCCAGAGGACCTGCTGAACAGAGAAATGAAGGAAATTCCTCCTGGTTCTATGGGCTTGCTTCTTCTGCCTTATTGGCACCCACGCGAAAATGAACCTCTTTCCAAAGGTGCCATCATAGGATTTTCCGGGGAGCATACCCGCGCACATGTTTATCGGGCGATTATCGAAGGCATCGCATATGAATTACGCAGGCTGAAAGAGGTGATGGAGGAGCTTTCAGGAAGCAAAGTAAAGGAGTTAAGAGTTGGTGGCGGAGGCTCAAAAAGCAGTGAAATCATGCAAATGACCGCCGATATTTTCAATCTTCCTGCAAGCAGAGTGCATACCAGCAATCTTGCCGCACTGGGGGCTGCAATCGATGCCGCCGTTACCTTGAATATCTATCACGACTTCCCTGAAGCTGTGGGCAATATGGTGAGAGTAAAGGAGACCTTCACCCCTCATGCGAAAAACGTGAAAATCTACGATAGGTTATTTAATGAAGTGTATAAGGAGATCTATCCTGCGCTTTCCCCATTATATCGCAAAATTGCCGAAATCACGGGATACCCGAAGGTAACATGACAGGCTAATAGAGTATCCGTTAGTTTTGTAAGAGAAATGGGCATGGAAGCTGATGTAACTGTCATAGGCAGCGGACCCGCCGGGCTTACTGCTGCAGTCCATGCTCATAAAAGCGGCGCTAAAAGTGTTTTGCTGCTCGAAAGGGAGGAAGAGCTCGGCGGAATTTTGAAGCAGTGCATACACAATGGCTTCGGTTTGGAGCAATTTAAAAAGGACTACACCGGGCCAGAGTATGCCGAACGCCTTATTGAAGAGCTGGAAAAAACAAATGTGCAATATTTCTTGAATACAATGGTGGTTTCTCTTTCACCGGATAAGACTATCACCGCAGTAAGTCCCGAAAAAGGTATATCTCATATAAAATCGAGAAGTGTTGTGCTTGCCATGGGATGCCGAGAACGTTCCAGGAGTAGCATTAACATCCCCGGCACCCGTCCTGCGGGAATATATACCGCAGGAGTTGCTCAACGCTTTGTCAATATCGATGGATATCTTCCCGGAAAAGAGGTCGTTATTTTAGGCTCCGGCGACATCGGACTTATCATGGCCAGGAGACTCACCCTTGAAGGAGCCCGAGTCAAAGGTGTTTACGAAATAATGGATTACCCCGGAGGATTAAAGAGAAACATCGTTCAGTGCCTCAATGATTTCGATATCCCCCTTTATCTATCACATACCGTAACAGAGATACAAGGCAAGGAACGGGTAGAAGGCGTTGTTGTATCTAAGGTAGACGAGAAAATGAATCCAATCAATGGTAGCGAGCAATTCATACCCTGTGACACCTTGCTCCTCTCCGTGGGACTAATCCCTGAAAATGAGCTATCAAAGGAAGCTGGAATAGAACTTACACCGATTACAAAAGGACCGGTCACCACGGAGACAATGGAAACAAGGGTGCCGGGAATGTTTTCCTGCGGCAATGTTTCCACCGTGTTTGACCTGGTGGATTATGTTGCTGAAACTGGCATGATCGCTGCTGGGAATGCCGCAAGATTTGCCGCCGGAGATTGGAAGAAGGGGAGAAATCCAGTCGAGATAATTCCTGGAGAGAATGTGAGAATGCTTTTCCCCCAGCGATATTCCTTTAAAGACGACCTTATTTTATTTGTCAGGTCAGCAAAACCAATTGAGAAACCGGTCAACATAGAGATCTCCCCGCTGGGGATGCGCCTTAAGAGATTGTATGCCCGACCAAACGAAATGATTAGATTTAAGGTGTCCCGAGACAAGTTAAAGGATGTTACTGGACCCATTGAGGTTTCCATAACAGAGCGATAAGGATGGATGTAGAAAAGAAACACTTTACCTGCGTTATTTGCCCCCTTGGATGTGAGATCGACGTAGAGCTTCAAAACGGCAATGTAGTTTCTATGGAGGGAAGCAAATGCGAGAAAGGGAAAGAGTTCGTATTGCAGGAATTAGAAGAGGCGATGCGCATATTAACCACAACGGTTCCTGTAAAAGGGGCGAAATGGGCGATGCTTCCTGTTCGCACCGATAAACCAATCCCGAAGCGATTGTTATCCAAAGTTATTGAACAACTGGCAGATATCGAATTGCAGGCACCTGTGAAGATGTACCACGTGATAGTAAAGGGTATAGCCGGCACAGATGCAAGTATTGTAGCCACCAGAAATATGAAAAAGGTAAATCATCCTGAAGACGCCAAAAAGGACCTCATCCCTAGAAAGGAAGGTTGAAGCAATGAAAACCTATGCTTATGCTTTCCCCAGATTGGGGAGAAGTAGAGAATATAAAAAAGTTATTGAGGACTATCGAGCGCTTGTTCAGATGATTGTTTGACCATTATTCTTCTTCTCTCAAGAATTCGTCGACTTCCCTGGTTAATCTCTCATTTTCTTCCTGAGATAATCTGAGGTTGCTTTCCAACCTGAGAATGTAATCGTCGATCTCGGGAAGACGGAGTCTTGCCTGAGCCAGTTTTTCACTCTGCTTTTGAATCTCATGGTCGATATCGCTAAAGTTAACGTTTAAACCAAGTCTTTCATCAAAGAACTGAAGGACTTTCTTTTGAGCCTTGGGGTCTTCACTCGTCACCAGATAAAAAGGTATCGGCACCCACAGATTCACCCCGGCAATATTTCTTCTGCCAGCCAGCCACAACAAAAAGGAGTTCAATGTTGGCCTTTGACCAGGCGGAGTTTGATAATCCATATCCATGACTAAGTTATACTGCTCTAAAGACTCCTTCACTTCCTGTGAACTGGTCGTAGCCAGCAATGCCCTGGGAGTGGTGTGAGCCGCTAAAGTAACCATTCCCCCAATGGCATATAACTCTTTTGCCCCACAGTAATGTTCAGCCACATCCAAAATTGAATTCAGGAACTTATACCACTCAAAGCTAGGCGGAGTGCTTCTAAAAATAACCAGGTTATTTTCGTGACACGAATAGAAATTGCTTTCCGGAAATTGAGCTACATCATTCTCCACCCTGATTCCACCCAAGGAGAAAAAATCCTCGGGTTCAATTTCACCAAATCTTTCACCACCCAACTCTCCAGTTAAGTAATCGATAACGCCTGGACCCAATTGACCGGCATCTTCATTCCAACCTACCACCAGAGAGGAACTTTGAACTTTTGGTTTCCTTAAGACTTTAAACGGATACCTTTCAGTCAATTCCCCTGCCTCGTTTCTTAAAGAACTTATCAATATCCTCCATAATCCTTTTCTTATCCTCTTCAGTTATTGGACTGGGTTCAGCAGGCCTGGCATAGGTCACCTGCTTTAGCTTTTCCAGCTGTTTCTTTATCTCTGACGGAATTTGGCTATAGACGTCCTCAATTTCTTGTTCTAGCTGTTCCGCCCATCTATCTAGTTTACTTATGTCAACTTCAATTCCTAAACTACGGGTCAATACTTCCACCACTGACCTTGCAGCCTTAGGATAAGGCAACGGGAAGCCTTGCAGGTAAACTGGCATCTCCCCCATCACACAAATAGCCTCAATCCCCCGCTTCCTCGCCACTCCCAGCAAAAGACCATTCAACCCAACAATGTTACCCTGCCCCTCCCTCCCCTCGATTTCACTCATTAAAATGGTGTTCTCATATTTCTTGATCTCGGCAATCAAATCTCGATTATTAGGCACTGCCCAGACCCTGGGAACCATCGTGTGGTGAATCGGAGCCACAGCGGCTCCCGAAGTATAGACTCTTCGACAGTGGAACTTTTCGGCAACATCTAAAACAAGGTTAGCTATCTGATAAGCCATCTCTCCCTCAGCATATACACTCCTGCCTCCGGCAGGCTGTTCCTCCCCGATGAAAAATATCAAATCCTGCTTCCTGGTCTTTCTGAAATAAAATTTGCTACTGGGAAATTCCAGAGCTTCCAAGACACCGCCTTTAATTGACACTCGCTGAGGATAGAAGAAATCCCAGGGCTCTATCTCCCCGAATTCCTCCGCCTTCAATGCTTCCCTTAGAGTATTAACAGCGATGAGCCCGATATTTGCGATTCCAGGCCAGCTGGCTAGCATTACTGGATTTTTGAGCCTTGGTTTCTTGTAAAGTTTGACTCCCATTGCTACTTGCCTTTCAAGCCACGATTTGCTAACTATTCTAATCGTTCCTCTTCCAAAGGACAACAGCGATAAATACCAAGTTCCGCTCAGGGGACAGGGGGGTATGCTTTATCCGGGGGTATATAGGCATTTCCCTTACCTATTTTACCTTCAAAAAATGCATTCCCTGCGTTATTACAGTAAATCGGAGTAATAATATTATTACCATTACTTTATAACTGGTTAGCTCTGCGGAATTTTTGCACCCACGTCTAGAGGAACATTAACAAATCTTCAATAGGGGGGTGTCTTTGCGTTTTCTTTTCTGGCAAGCAAGATGTAACCCGGTGGTTTCAAAAATGCTATAGAGGGTTCTATTTGACGTTAGCTGAAGTTATAATCCTAATTACATGAATGAAAGGATTTGAAAAATTTTGATTGGTAGTTTCTGCAATAGCAATCCCACTATTGACATATATAACCCAAGGGGTTATAGTAGATATGTACAAAATTGATTATTATACTAGGCCTAATGGTGCTCAACCTGTTGCCGATTGGTTTGATAGATTGGATAGGAAATTAAGAGGTGGCATTAAGGCTAAGATACAATACCTCGGAGAATTTGGGTTGGAGCTTCTTGGTACAAGAATGTTGAAACCAGTTAAGGGAGAGAATAGCCTATACGAATTAAGAGCCGGCCAATGTCGAGTTATTGCATATTATGACAGAGACAAAGGGGGCAATAAGTTTGTTCTGTTGAAGGGCTTCTTAAAGAAGAAAAGGCGAGAGAGGCGGGAGATTGACGAAGCACGCTCCCTATTGCATGAATACCTCTCAAGGAAATAAGGAGGGTTTGATGAGTAGAACATTTAGGGAAGATTTGGAGAAAGAACTGCAAGATGTAGACTTTGCTCGAGAGTTTGGTGTTGCTGCGGCAAAAACTGATTTTGCACTAACTCTAGCTAGAGCACGTCGCATCTGCCAAGTCACTCAGGCAGGTTTGGCAAACTCGTTAGGGACAAGCCAAGCATACATTGCCAAACTGGAACGGGGAGATGCAAATCCAACAATTGGCAGAATTGGGGAACTCTTAGCAGTCCTCGGATTGCGCCTTTCAACAAATACAATTCCTTTAATATCCAGTGCGTACTCCGAGACGGAGACTCATCGAGCTGAGAATTCTGGCTTTCACGTTTCCATACCGCCCCTTACACCGAAGGCTATATACGATTTAGAAATTGCAGTTCACTCAAAAAAGGAAACTAGCGATACTAAATTAGTGGAGGCCTCATCAAGATGATAAAACATATTTGGTCGGTACTCTGTTCGCAGAGCCTCATAGATGCAAGCTCTAACAACATCAGCCTCATTGGGATTCTGGAAGAAATACACTTAACAAGGAAGCCATCCTCGCCAAAGAGACAGAAAGAGACAACAAAAGGCAAGCCTGCATTCCGCATCGTTATGGAATGGGTAACCTTATGGGAAAGGACACAGGATGAGTCGGCAAACTTTGGCCCTGTTAGGGATATTGTGTCAGCCCCTTCTGGGGAAATCTTGGTGCAAGAAGAGTACAATGTTGACTTTGGCAAGCATAATCGAATGCGATGGAGAAGAAAGTTTTCAGGTTTACCAGAACGGGGGCCAGGTCGATATCAGTTCTGCACGCAAATCAAGGATGAGAAAACAAATACATGGGAATCCGTTTCGAGCCTGCCCTTGGAAGTCTTTGTTGAGACACAATAAGCTATGCTAATGCATAATTATACTTGGAGACTGAAATGCTTAGTTCTTCTCTCTTGCGTCTTCAGCAAATAAGTCATCGTTAGAGCTTACAGATTATCGGTTGCCTTTTAGAGAAATACTGCTCGAAACTGTTATAAAGCTTTAGACTATCCTCAACCTTAGCGTCTCTTCTATTTGAGGTTAGTTTGGGGGTATAATTGTATACGGCGCATTCGTCTAGGGGTTTAGGACACCTCCCTCTCAAGGAGGAGATCACCGGTTCAAATCCGGTATGCGCTACCAGTAGTTTTCGTCTTACTCGTTCGTCTCCAAAGGACCGGGAACTCCCACTGCAGGCTCTGGCTCGACATACTTTCGAGTGAATAACACAGACCCGTTGGGGGTAATATGAATTTCCGTAGCAATTCCTGGAGTAAAGCATGAACTAGCCCCGATGAGCTTAGATTTTGGACGCAAGCTGTGGTTTTTTCCCTCCATAATATCTTCCGTCCAAACGAAGGTCAGTCCATCAAAAACACTGTTTGCAACTTCTTTATCCAAATCATTGAAGCCGCCAAGGATCATGGGTCTTGAATACCTATCTCTCGTCATTTCCATGACTAAGAGTTTTTTATCCAAGCGAGTCCCTAGTTTCCTACATAAATGGTCAATATGTTCCGGCTTGAATTTTTCTGCCTTCTCTTCGATAGTTTGTTTAATCTTTTCAAGTGTGAGTTTTTTCGTTAATCTTTTTGATGTGCATTCAACACCAATTGTCTGTGGCTGAGCACCAATGTGAAACACGAAGTCTATTTGTTTGCTCTTGGCTGCATAATCCTCTGGGAATGTTATGCTATGGCCTGATAGAAGACCGAACGAAGCTATCTTTATTTCAAAGATGCTTCCATAGTAGTTTCCTGGCGTCTTCAGTCTCGGCCTATAATGTTCAAGGAAGTACGGAGGGAGTTTAGCTGCGTCCTTCAAACGCTTCCAGGGCACTGAAACCTCCAGCAATGGATATATGTCCTGAGCCAATTCTTTGGTAGATGGCTTCCGCCGTTCATCGAGTATGCTTACCATTGTATGGTTCGCTCTCTGCAATTCTGGTATTTCTATCTTGGAATCTAAGGGCATTTCAAGGAAATCACATTCCCATAAGTCTCTTACAAAATCGCTAATTATTTGAAAACTCTTGTACAAGTTTAATCCCTCGAAACTCGTCTAACTAGACTGGGTGGCAACCTATTCCAATCAATATACTATTGTAGCACAGCTAGAGATCAGAGACTTCAATTCTAACAAATCCTTGTTACCTACCTTACTACGTGCTAAACTTCTCGCCATAAAATGAAGAAGCGTGTTTTCTCGGGATTTCGCCCGACCGGCAAGCAGCATATCGGCAATTACCTCGGGACTATCCAGAACTGCGTTTTACTTCAAGAGGAATACGCTTGCGTTTACTGTGTGGTGGATATCCACGCCCTCACCACGCTGGAAAATACCGATACCCTCCAGCAAGACATCCAAGAAATGGTGCTTGACTGGCTGGCAGCAGGCATCGACCCCAAGAAGAGCATCCTCTTCGTTCAATCCCATGTCCCTCAGGTGCTGGAACTCTACACCCTGTTCGGCATGGTAACTCCTTTAAGCTGGCTATTACGTGTGCCTACATTCAAAGAAAAAGTGAAGATGCAGCCGCGTAATGTCAACTATGGACTGGTAGGCTATCCCGTGCTTATGACTGCCGATATTGCCCTTTATAAAGGAGAGGTTGTCCCTGTAGGTGAAGACCAGCTCCCTCATCTTGAATTAGCCCGAGAGATAGTACGGCGATTTAATTCCCTCTTTGGTCCAGTGTTCCCTGAGCCAGAGGCAAAACTGACTTCCTTCCCGCTGATCTCAGGCCTGGATGGAACAAATAAGATGAGCAAAAGCTACAACAACCATATTGAAATAGCATCTCCACCACAACAAATCCTGGAAAGGGTGATGACTGCAGTCACTGACCCGGCGCGTCGTTATCGCTCCGACCCGGGGCACCCTGAAATATGCGGCATCTTTAGTCTTCATAAATTCTTCACAGTTGACCGAGTGGAGCAGATTGCCTCTGATTGCCGCAGCGCTAAAATTGGCTGTGTTGATTGTAAAAAACTACTGGCGGGGAATATCGCTTCAAATCTTGCTCCTTTTCGAGAAAAGAGGGCTGCTTTAGCGGCAAAACCCAATTACGTTACTGAAGTCCTTACCGATGGAGCTGCTCGAGCTGAGGTTATCGCCAAGGAAACCATCACAGAAGTCAAACAGAAAATGAGACTTTTTTGACAAATCTTTCCATTCTCTTCAAAGCTTCCTCGATATTAGCCAGGGAAGTAGCATAGCAGCAGCGGACAAATCCTTCACCACATTGTCCGAAGGCAGAGCCAGGCACTACAGCCACCCGCTCCTCCATCAGCAGCCTTTCAGCAAATTCCTCTGAACTCATCCCGGTAGCTTCTATCGAAGGAAAGGCATAAAAAGCTCCTTTAGGCTCAAAGCAAGGTAAGCCAATTTCATTTAACTTCCTGACTATGAACCGTCGGCGTCTATCATATTCCTTGACCATTTTCGCAACATCATCCTCACCAGACCTCAATGCTTCAATGGCAGCCATTTGCGACATAGTTGGCACACAAAGCATGGTATATTGATGAATCTTGAGCATGGCTTCGATAAGCTGCTCGTTGGCAGCTATATAGCCTATTCGCCAGCCAGTCATAGCAAATGCCTTGGAAAATCCACCGAGCAAAATAGTTTGCTCTTTCACCCCGGGAAGACTGGCAAAACAGGTGTGCTCCACCCCATAGACCAACCTGGCATAAATCTCGTCTGAAATCACTAGCAGGTTGTATTTTTGAGCTAGCTTGGCGATTTCAGCTAGCTCTTCTCGCGACATCACTGCACCAGTAGGATTGGAGGGATAGCCAATGAGGATAGCCTTGGTCTGTTTATTAATCAGAGGTTCAACATCTTCAGCCTTGAGGACAAAATTATTTTGTTTGCTTACAGGCACAAAGACTGGTGTACCACCAGCAAGGATAACACAGGGTGGATAAGAGACATACCATGGGTCGGGAATAATCACCTCATCACCAGGGTTCAGAATAGCTCGTACGGCAAGGTCAAGCCCCTCGCTAACACCAACAGTAACGAGGATTTCCCGCTCTGGTTGGTAGCTAACTCCATAGTGATGCTCCAGATATTTTGCCAGCTCTTGACGCAACTCGAGCATACCGTAGTTTGAGGTATACATGGTGTAACCTCTCTCCAGGGAACGAGTGGCTGCCTCCCTGATATGCCATGGGGTAACAAAGTCCGGCTCGCCTACACCAAGGGAGATAACACCTTCCACAGAGGAAAGTAAGTCAAAAAACTTCCTGATACCCGACGGCGATATACTACGTACTTTCTGTGAAATGAGATTATCCATGCTTTTAGTCTGAACAGAATCCATATTACCAGATTACGGGATTAACGGCAGTCGTTTATTTCCCTCTGTGGGCTCGACGATTTCACCATCTTCTTTATACCGCTTAAGCAGGAAACGGGTGTTAGTGTTTTGCACTTTTTCCAATGGAGCTAGTTTTCCAGTGACAAAACTAGCTATTTCCTGCATGTTTTTACCCTTTACTAATATCGCCAGGTCATAAGTGCCTGAAACTAAATAGGCGGAATGCACTTCTGGGAAGCGGCAAATGCGCTCAGCGATAGCATCAAAGCCAACATTCCGCTGTGGCTCTACCTTGACCTCGATTAACGCCAACACTTCTTCTTTGCCTAATTTAGCCCAGTTCACTATAGTCTTATATTTCAAAATAGTTTTGTCTCCCTCGGCTTTCTTGATAATGCTCTGCACCTTGCTGGCAGGCATATCAACCATGGCGGCAATCTCCTCCGGGGTTGCCCGGGCATTATTCTCCAGAATCTCAAAAATTTCGTTCATATCGCCTCCTCAAGCTATATTAATAGTTTATCCTATTGCAATGCAACTTATTCATATTCCTGGCTCTCTGTTATGCCAATCGGTTGCCTGCTCATAGGCAAAGGCAATGCGCAGCATTGTTTCTTCATTGAATGGCTTGCCCATAATCTGCATGCCTATAGGTAAACCATGGGCAAATCCAGCAGGTATAGAGATAGCGGGTACACCAGCGATGTTTATGGGCAAAGTGCAGACATCGCTCAAGTACATTTGCATCGGGTCTTCCAGCTTCTCTCCCAATTTGAACGCCACCGTAGGCGATGTCGGGGTAACCAGAGCATCATACTTCTCAAAAGCTTGTTCAAATTCCTGTTTTATCAAGGTGCGCACCTTTTGCGCCTTGAGGTAGTAAGCATCATAATAGCCAGCAGACAGAGCATAAGTTCCCAACATTATTCTCCTCTTTACTTCGGAACCAAAGCCAAGTTGGCGTGTCTTTTCCATTGCCTCTATCACACTGCTGGCTTTCTGCTCAGAGAAGCCATATTTAACCCCATCATAGCGCGCCAGGTTCGCTGAAGCCTCAGACGGAGCAACTATATAATAGGCTGCCAGAGCATACTTAGTAGATGGTAAGGAGGCTTCCCAGTCTATTTCGGCACCCAATTCCTTTAGCTTTTTTATCGCCGCTTCCAAAGCTGACTTTACCCCTTCTTGCATGCCTTCCACAAAGTATTCTTTGGGAATGCCAATACGCAGTCCCTTAAGGTCACGGTTTAGACAAGAGGTGTAATCCGGCACAGGATAAGATACCGAGGTTGAATCCATAGGGTCATATCCCGCAATGGCATTCATTACCAGGGCACAATCGGTAACATCCTTGGTTATCGGGCCAATCTGGTCAAGGGAGCTAGCGAAGGCGACTAAACCAAAACGGCTCACCCGGCCATAAGTGGGCTTGAGACCCACTACACTACAAAATCCTGCTGGCTGGCGTATGCTGCCACCGGTATCAGAACCAATGGCATAGATAGCTTCGTTACTAACAACAGCAGCAGCAGGACCACCACTGCTACCCCCAGGAACACGACTCAGGTCCCATGGGTTATAAGTGGGGAAAAAGGCAGAATGCTCTGTAGAAGAACCCATGGCAAACTCATCCATGTTCCCCTTGCCCAATATGACCGTCTTTTGCGCTTTCAGTTTCTTCATCACGGTGGCATCGTAAGGCGGAATGAAGTTTTCCAGCATCTTTGAAGAACAGGTAGTTCGTATCCCCTTGGTGCACATAACATCCTTGATTAACACAGGCACACCAGTTAACGGCGTAATATTGCCGCTCCGTATACAATCATCCGCCTCCTCAGCTTGCTTTAAAGCTATGTCTTCAGTAATAGTCACATAGGCATGAATTTTATCTTCTATCTCGGCAATACGCTCCAGTGTAGCTTTGGTGAGTTCCACCGAGGAAATTTCCCTCCGTTTAAGGAGTTCGTGTGCCTGGTGGATGGTTAGTTGACAGAGCTTGTTCACAATAAAATCAAAACCTTTCGTTAATGCTACTGCGGAAGACGATTCTACGCCAACTGCCGCCAGTTACCGAATACATCTCCTTGAGCCTGGGGATATACCTTATGCTCAGGAATACTGGTAACCCCACGGAGAAAGCCACCAAGGCGACGCTACCATAAATCAATCCGGCCACAACTGGAAAACAAACAAACCCCATACTGTAGCAGGCAGTGATGTTCCTGGTAATAAGCAACACTACGCCGCATATAGCAAGCCAAAAGGGAATTGCCTCCGGTAGCAAACAAAGAAGGACACCTATGCTCGTAGCCCCTCCCCTGCCACCACGGAACTTGAGAAAAACGGGAAAAATGTGACCTAACACAGCAGCTAACCCGGCAAGAAGTTGAAATATTAAATCAACGCCCAACCAGCGAGCTAAAAGAACAGCCGCTACTCCTTTGCCAATATCAGCCAGCAAAACCAATACTCCAGCGGCATGACCTACTTCATAATAGACATTCAGGGCTCCCATAACCCTGTTTCCTACATCGCGAATGTCTATTCCCTTCTTCAGCCGAGCAGCAATGTAACCCGAAGGGATAGAACCAAGCAGATATCCACAGACTATAGCTACAGCGCTAATCATTTACTTAGAAAACACCTACTCCAAAACCGGCTTTACCTTAAAGCAGTTTTCCTCTTCCCTGGGAGCATTAGTAAGGATATCGCTTTGAGGATATGAAGGAGAACTCTGGTCTTCCCTGAAAACGCTTTGTAGTGGGACTGCGTGAGTCGCCGGTGACACATCAGTTGTATCCACCTGATCAAGTATCTCAAAGTTCCCCAAAATATTGGATAGCTCAACGGCAAATTTCTCAATTTCAGCCTCATCTAAACCAAGGCGAGCTAACCAGGCTACGTGCTCAACTTGCTTGCGATCCAGTTTCATCTTGATACACCAAAAGCACCACAATTGTAGCATCGCGCTTTGTCCCTAGACAACAGTTGCTCACGTTTAGATAGACAGGTGACACCACCCTCGAAAGAACAAGCACATTCGCTTGACAGCTTCCTTCCCATATTCCATACTATTGTCAACTAAATGTTGACTGGTTCAGTCAACAATATAGGTGATAGTGATGAGGCTTTCTGCCAAAGCGTGTTATGGAACCAGGTTCCTTTTGGATTTAGCCCTTCACCAGGGTGAGGGCCCAGTTCCATTGAAAGACATTGCCCGAAGACAGGAAATTTCACTGCTATACCTCGAGCATCTGGTCGCCCCTTTCATAGCAAGAGCGATAGTAAAGAGCGTCCGTGGACCCCGAGGCGGTGTCTCATTACTCAAGCATCCTGAGGAGATCAAGCTAAGTGAGGTGATTCAACTTCTTGAAGGCCAGATTGCTCCAGTAGAATGCGTCAACAATCCCAAAGCATATCCTCGCTCAGACTTTTGCGCCATCCGCGACATCTGGAATGAGGTGCACAAAGCAACATACGGAGTTCTGGAATCCACAACCTTGCAGGATTTACTTGAGCGGCAAAGGCAAAAGTGGGACTTGAAACAGCCGAAAGATGACGAAAACCAATGGAGCAATGGGAGGGATACTAATTCAACAGCTCGAGTGCGAAATGAAAGGAACAGCAGGAGAGGAAAAGTACAAACAATATAGGAGGTGAAATATGCGAGAGAAGGTAGAAGCAGCCCTGAAACAAATAAGACCTGCTTTGCAGGCCGATGGTGGTGATGTCGAGTTAGTGGATGTAAATGATGGTATAGTCAAGTTAAGGCTGAAAGGAGCTTGCGCAGGCTGCCCTATGGCAACCATGACATTACAGCATGGAATTGAGCGTGTGCTTAAAGAACAGGTGCCCGAGGTCAAAGAAGTAGTTGCTGTGTAAAATCTGAGGCTAAAATGCCCATCTATGAATATCTTTGCCCGCAGTGCAGCGTTAAGTTTGAACTGCTACGGCCCTTAAGCCAGTCAAATGAAATTGCTTCCTGCCCCCATTGTCACAACGGCGCTAAAAAGACTTTGTCCCGTTTTACTTGCTCTTCAAAAAGCACCGAAGGCACCTCTACACCGCTCGGCGGAAGTTCCCCCTGCAGCACATGCTCTGCCACAAGCTGTGCTACTTGTACAGGATTCTGACTGTAAATGTATAGTGTTTTGCTCTGCACAGCCAGCACTAACGAAGCTGAAAAAATTGCCAGGACTTTAGTGGAGGAAAAACTATCAGCTTGCGTTAATATCACTCCAGAGGTAAATTCTTACTTCAGATGGGAGGGGAAAGTAACAAAGGAAAAGGAAGCCATGCTGATAATTAAGATGGAGACACGCAAGGTAGAAGAGGTCATAAAGCGAATAAAAGAGCTACATTCTTATCAAGTGCCCGAGATTATTGCCCTACCTATAATTGC
>Ga0209986_10000321_pt1 | contig 45841 bp, 30 predicted proteins | sample BlataG_FD_183168 | JGI IMG/M metagenome (GOLD analysis project Ga0209986, IMG submission 183168) | Deep subsurface microbial communities from Black Sea to uncover new lineages of life (NeLLi) - Black_00105 metaG (SPAdes) (version 2) | ecosystem: Environmental > Aquatic > Marine > Oceanic >... | reverse complement strand
GAAGCTATGTTCTATTTATACTTAACCTTCTGATTTATAACATACTTATTATCATAGTAATGTGTCTTTATCTGCTTTTATCTTGCCGGTATACCTTCTCAATTATTACCTCTTTGGACTCTTGATTTAATTCTTCTTTATTTTATTTTTTTTCTTCAGCACGCTGTCGCTGAAGCTTTAGCGTAGGCGCCCTCAGCCTTATTCCACAATCACTAAAATTTAGCAGTTTCATTTGAATAGTATTAACCTTTTTAATTACTTTGCAAAGCTATGTTCTTAAAATACTTATTCATGAATCTAAGTAAATATTCTTTCGGAATTGGTGACCGGTTTGGGCTTCAGGGTAAATCTCAATTAAAAGCCATCATAAAGGCTAAACAAGCAGGCATTGACATCACGCCTGTCTGGAATAAATCATTCCGGGAACATTCAATCGTTCACTCAATACCTTCAGACACCGGAAAAGAAGCTGACGATGCTGTCCGTGCTCTTGAATGGAACGAAAATTATTTTGTCGATGCCGATCACATTAACCTTTCAAATGTGGATCAATTCATTGAAAGTTCAGACTTTTTTACACTTGACGTTGCAGAATATATTGGCAAACCCGCTTCTCAGGAAGATATTAGCTCATTCATGGATAAGAACAAAAAGTATGCAGGGAATCTTTCTATTCCGGGAATTGAACAACCCTTCCATATTTCAAATGATATTTTACGGGAAATATCCCTCAAATACTTGTTTGCCATCATGGAAGCGAGCAAAATATATAATCATATTGCTGAAAGAAAAGGAACCAAAAACTTCATTGCCGAGGTATCGATTGACGAAGTGGACCAACCACAAACCCCGGTGGAATTATTCTTTATTTTAAGTGCAGTATCCATGTATGGTATTCCCTCACAAACCATTGCACCGAAATTCACCGGTAGATTTAACAAGGGTGTTGATTATGTGGGAGATCTGGATCAATTTGCTAAAGAATTCGAAGAGGATCTGCTTGTTATTGATTTTGCCATAAAGGAATTCGGACTCCCTGAAAACCTGAAATTAAGCGTTCATTCAGGCAGTGATAAATTCTCTATTTACCCGGTCATGGGTAATTTGATCCGGAAGCATAATAAAGGGATACACATAAAAACAGCGGGTACAACCTGGCTTGAAGAACTAATCGGGCTGTCCCTTTCAGGTGACGAAGCCCTTCAACTGGCAAAGTCGATTTACCGGAAAGGGTTTGAACGGGCAAATGAACTTTGTGCCCCCTACTCTACCGTTATCGATATCGATCAAACGAAACTACCGGATCCTTCAGAAGTTGATTTTTGGGATGGAGAAAAGCTGGCCAACTCATTACGACACATTCCAGGTCATCCGGATTATAATCCTCACTTACGGCAGTTGTTACATGTTTCCTATAAAATTGCGGCAGAATACGGACAGGAATATCTGGATCTGTTAATTAAAAATGCTGAAATAGTCGGGGAACAAGTAACTGAAAATATATATAAACGTCATATCTTGAGACTATTTAAATCATAATATTCTTGTACACCCGGAGCTATAAATTGTCACCCTGCTATCTTTCAGTCCGGTAAACCGGACGTTGATTCTATTATTATTCTTCTACCAGGCATTGAAATACCTGTCTATTTTCATTCTGTCCCTACCGGGACGGCTAAAATTAATAATTCACAACTCTCTGAATGTGTCCCTTCGTCCCGTGAGGGATGCCTTTTTCCAAAGGAATGCCTTTGGCAGGCACAACTTAAGTTAATTTCATATATCTTTTCCTATTTGACCGAGACCTTTAATGCAAAAGCAAACTCACAGGGTTTTTCCAACGGTAATTCGACCAATAACCCTTCCTCCGTTTGTTCCCACTGAATTTTTTCCTCCGAGCCAAGCATTTCAACTTTCCTGATCTTCCCATGGAAATACTCTGAACCTTTGGCCAGGGACTTTACTTTGATCTTACCCTCTTCCGGAAAATCAAGGCAAACGACGTATAGATTATTACCCTTTGTAGTAAAACGCATATCTTCTGATGTATAAGCCATCCCCACATTTCTTCTTTCGGTCATATGACCTGTTACCATTTTGGTAGGACCTTCACCATAAATTTTCCACGGCATGGTTCCATAAATTGCTTCACCATTAACATCAAGCCATGCTCCGATTCCGAGCAACAAAGTTTTTTGCTCTTCAGGGATGGTCCCGTCCGGCTTGGGACCGATGTTAAGGAGCAAGTTACCGTTCTTGCTTACACGGTCCACCAGATTATCCACCAGGGTGTTTACTGATTTGTATTGTGGTTCTGTGATGTAACTCCAGGATTTCAGATCAACCGAGGTATCGGTGATCCATTTTTTCTTGCTTAAGGTATCCAATTTACCTCGCTCAAGGTCAAGTATAGCTACACCTTCAGGAAGGTGATCATTCTTATAGGTAACCACTACTTCTTTTCCCCGGTTTATTGCCTGGTTATAATAATATGCCAGGAATTCTTTTTTGTAAGGTTCAAACCCCTGTTGTCTCCATCCGAAGTCAAACCAAAGGTAATCGGGTTGGTATTTATCAATCACCTCCTTTACCTTTGCCAGCCAGAATTTTAAAAACTCTTCTGATTCGGGTTCTCCTTTTTCATGAACAGGAGGATACAATTTATCCACGCCGGCAAACTGCGGGTCACGTGTGTCAGCATTTTCCAGATCATAGGAAGGTTCATAATATTTCCAGTGAAAGGCATGGTGAAAAGAAGTGACAAATTTCATCCCACGGTTTCTAACCGCTGTTGCCAGTTCGCCAACTATATCCCTACCGGGGCCTTTGTCCCTGGCATCCCATTCGGTCAGGTCGCTATCCCACATTGCAAAACCATCATGGTGCTCAGCTACAGGACCGGCAAATTGCGCCCCTGATTTTTTAAACAGTTCAGCCCATTCTTCGGCATTGAACTTTTCTGCTTTGAACAGCGGAATAAAATCTTTGTATCCAAACCCGGAAGGATCACCCCAGGTCTCTTTGTGGTGCTCGTAAAATCGTTTCCCCCTGTCGTTATCTTTCATGTACATCAGGCGGGGATACCACTCATTCTCCCAGGAAGGAACCGAATAAGGACCCCAGTGGGTATATATCCCGAATTTAGCATCACTAAACCATTCAGGACATTCATACCTCTTCAGGGATTCCCAGTTTGCTTCATACTTCTCAATGATTTTTTGAGTTTCTTTTGGTTCACCGGCCTGTTTGCATGTTACTAGGTCAAAACCTGATATATCAAGGGTATCTCCAACTTCTTTCTGAAGGACCTGGAGTTTATCAAACAATTCCATGACCTTGTCATGATATTCCGGCTGGCCGGCCAGATTATTCACCTCCCAGGGATCCTGATTTAAATCAAATAATTGAGTCTCTCCTGCAACCGGATAGATTATCAATTTATAATCCTTTGTCCGTACCATCCGCTGAAATGATCTATACGATCCATAGATCGTCTCATATCCTTCTTTTTCCTTTCCTGTAATTAATGGAACAAGGCTTTTAAATTCAACAGTTCCGGGAGTCGGTATACCAGCCAGCTCACAGGTAGTAGCAAACATGTTGTGAAGGTAAACCAACGCCTTGCTTTTCACTTTCTCTTCTATACCCGGACCACATATAATCAGGGGCATACGGATACTATGATCGTACTGGTTTTGTTTACCCAATAATCCATGTTGCCCAACTGCCAATCCGTGATCTGCCGAAAAGATGATATAGGTATTATCTGCCTTACCCGATTTTTCAAGTGCGTCCAGTATCCTTTCAATCTGTTGATCCATATGGGAAATGATGGCATAATACTCCTGGATATGGACTTTAACAGCTTCCGGTGTTCTTGGAAAAGGACCCAGCCTTTCATCCCGAAGAGTATATCTTTCCCCCTGATCAAAAGGATGTTCCGGAAGATAATTTTCGGGAAGTTCAATCTGTTCAGATGGATACATATCCACAAACTTCCTGGGCGACTGACGGGGATCATGCGGGGCATTAAAAGCAACATACATAAAAAATGGTTTGTCACTTTGTGAAACGTGGTTTTCAAGAAATTCGATGGCATTGTCGGCATATAGCTGACTTGTATGTTTTTTCACAACATAAAGATCGCTAATCATTTTCGTATCTCCGGAAAAAATAATATCCTTAACCTGTGGTGACCAGTGACCCAGAAGGCTGGTGTCGTAAGGTGCCCATGAATTATTTTCAGGTGTCGGTCTGTTGTATCCGGGTCCTTTCCCTCCCCCTTTGGTTTCAAACATGCCTTTCCCGATACCTTTTGCCTTATTGAAACTTTTTAGTGACGTATGATCTTTGTTATGCCACTTACCCGTCAGGAAAGTTTCATACCCGGCATCCGAAAATGTTTCCACCCATAATTGTGCCGTGTCAATATCTCTTCTTGCATGGTAAATGAATTTCCCGGTATTCAACATAGCCCGGCTGGCCACACATACAGCACCAGTCCATGAACCCTGGTTAAAACAATAGGTAAAAGTTATTCCGTTATTTACCAAGCGGTCCAGGTTGGGGGTTTTCATAACCTCATTTCCCAGGTTATTAATCGTATTATACGACTGGTCGTCTGCGAACAGAAATAAGAAATTCGGCTGTCCCGGTTTATCATTTTTCTTTTCGGTTGTTTTGCACGATGTGAATAGTGCAAATACAAGCAAAGCAATTCCACAAAATTTAAAATAATTCATAATAAATCCTTTTTTGGTTAAATTATTTGTATCTAATAACTTATAACACTTCCGATTCTTACCGTCGTTTGTTAGCTGCTTTCCTTGACCCTTCAGCCATACTATTCATCCTTTCTGGTGGTATATCCCATTCCTGTTCAGGAAGTTTATTGTATATCGGGTTTGCATCTTTTTCCGGAAAGCTTGCTGCAACAGTAATCAATCGCTCCAGGGCTTCCCTGATACCCGGTTCATCACTATTAACCAGGTTATTCAATTCATCCGGATCATTTTTAAGATCGTATAATTCAACCACCTTTTGAAGGGTGTCGACATACACTTTGTATTGTTTGTCACGAATCACCCTGTCGCGGAACTTATGCAAACTTTCTACCCTCCCATTTCTGATTGCAGCAGGATGGGAACCCAAAGCCATAATCCAGTCACGTGGAGTATCTTTCTCTTTACCAAGAATGAATTTTGCGATGGATTTTCCGTCAAATTCATAATCTTCAGGTAACCTGGCGCCACCCAATTCTGCAAATGTCGGAAGCATATCCGTAAAATCGGTTAATGCATCTGTCACCAATCCTTCAGGAACAAGACCCGGACAATTTACAATAAAAGGTGCATTGACCCCGCTTTCAGTTAACATAGCTTTTCCTCCACGGACCGGTCTGCCATCAATACTTCCTGTAATACCACCTCCTGAACCGTTATCAGTGGTCCATAATATAATGGTACGGTCTCTTATGTTAAACTCCTCGAGGGCACCAATTATCCTTCCTAACAAAATATCTGTATACAAAACCATTGCTTTATGCCTTTCCATCTTTCCTTCTGCCTCCGGTTCTTCCGGGGTACTGGTTAATGGCCCATGTGTAAGACACATAGGAAAATAGACCAACATGGGTTTATCCTTGTTCCTTCTCATGAAATCAATTAGAAAATCAGTATAGATATCCGGACCAAATTGCCCTTTGTACGTTTTACTTCCCTCTTTCGTATGGATGTATGGATCCCAATACCGTTTTCCGCTGACTTCCGGGTTTCCTCCTTCTCCGCCTGTCCACATACAGTATTCATCAAAACCATGTTTTACCAGTACTTCCGGATCAATCCTGAAATCATCCACCTGCCATTTTCCTGCAATGGCAGTAACATAACCAGCTTCTTTCATGATTTTGGCAAAACTGGGATTCAGGTCGGAATCAAAATGACAACCATGCCCCCAACGCGGGACATCAAAATGGTTTATCCATCCATGACGCCAAGGATACTGACCGGTTAAAAGAGTTACCCGCGTGGGAGTACACTGTGGCATAGAATACGCATTCATGAACTGCATTCCTCCCTTTGCCAGCTTGTCTACATTTGGCGTTTCTATACTATCGGCCCCATAGGAACTCACCCATTCCTTGCCCAGGTCATCAAGCAGGATAAACAATATATTCGGTTTTTCAATTGGTGTGCCGGCTTGCTTTCCTGTGAAAGAAGAAGGGCATCCGATCATGGAAAAACAAATAACTGCCAAACCACAATATTTAAACGCTGGATACTTTGACGTAATTTTCATTACTTATTCTTCTTGAATTTATGCGTTAAGATATTAAAAAAAATTACTAATGCAGCACAACGCTTTATACAAATATAAAAAACTCTTATCTGTTTTTTACCTGATTAACTTAAGTTGTGCCGAAGGCATTCCTTCGGAGCAAGTTACGGGTTTCGGGTTTCTGAAAAACAAAAAAATCTCGCAAATCAAACTTTTTAATGTATCGGAATTTACTCACTTCGTTCATGAGATCGCCCCGATAGCCATCGGGGCTAAGTTCAAAATTATTCATTGATATACACTGAGTTATATCATTTTAATAATCATTCGCGTATTAAAGGCTAAGGGCGCCTACGCTAAAGCTTCAGCGACAGCGTGCTGAGGCTAAGGGATTTGATTGCTCATTTTAGACTTATTAAATTCAATTTGTCTCATTTTTTTATTTTTTAGACATACCTTTCCTGTTATATATTCCATTGTTATTTCCTGGCTATTTCTATACTTTTTATCATTGAATCCAGCTTTTCTATTACTGCCCTGTAGCCCTTGATGAGAACATCTTTTTCTTCATCGCTAATATATATAATGTCCTTGATAATAATGATTGATTATTAAGTTCATAACTATTTCCTCTTGATATCCTTAGCCTCAGCCTTGACCACTTTGTTCCAAAATTAGAGGATAACTTTAATTTAACTATTCTTTTTAATTAATTCGCGAAGCTATGTTCTTATTCCATTACTCCAATATTCCAACCTTCCATAACTCCCTATATCTTTTCTATTGGTTTAACTGATTTGTTGCTTTTCATCAAATACCAAACAATTCTTACCTTGTATTATTAAATTATCCATTTAATTTTATCCTTGTATTATTAAATTATCTCATTAATTTTTACCTTGTATTATTAAATAATTATTCTTATTTTTGCCTTGTCTTTTTAAATAAAAAACAATGAAGCGTTTTATTGAAGCAGAGCTTAGAAAATGGGCAAAAAGCAAGCGCCGAAAGCCATTAATTGTCAAAGGCGCAAGACAAGTAGGAAAAACATATATCATTAAAAAATTCGGAGAGGAGAATTTCGATAATTTGGTGATGCTGGATTTGGAACGTAATCCTCAATGGCATAAAATTTTTGAAGGAGAATTGAATCCAAAACAGATTTGCAGTGATCTTGAATTAGTTCTAAATACCAAGATCATTACAGGAAAATCTTTGCTTTTTATTGATGAAATACAGGCATTTCCAAAAGCATTAACTGCATTGCGATATTTTTATGAAGAGATGCCTGATTTACATGTTATTGCTGCAGGATCATTAATCGAATTTGTCTTAAATAAGATTTCCTTCCCGGTTGGGAGACTCCAATTTCTTAAACTGAACCCACTTGGATTTGTGGAATTCCTTCATGCTAACGGACATGAAAAAGCTGTACAAAAACTACTTGCTCCTCCACAAAAACTATCTGATACTATTCACGGCTTTATTCTCAGGCAACTCCGTGAATATTTTTTCGTTGGTGGAATGCCGGAATGTGTGCTTACTTACAGAGATTCCGGTTCTTTCAAGAAGGCATTTGAGGTACAGTCAGAAATTATCACTTCATACCGTATGGATTTTGCCAAGTATTCTCCTTCGGTTGACAACAAATGTTTAAACATTGTATTAACAAGTTTAGCACAAAATGTTGGAAATCAAATTAAGTATTTGAAACTAGCAGAAGGATTCTCTAATCCAACTATAAAGAAAGCATATAATTTGCTTGTGCTTGCCAATCTGTCTCATAATATACCTTCTGTCAATCCTACAGGTCTTCCCCTCGGCGCTTCTGCATCAGGTAAAAAATTTAAGTCCATAATGGTTGATATAGGTCTTATGCATAGTCTTTGTGAAATGAATACTAGCAGGGAATATTCTCTGCCGGATTTGCTAAACATTTACCGTGGAGCCATGGCAGAACAATTTATAGGTCAGGAAATAGCGCTATCACAGCATGACAGGATATTCTACTGGTCAAGGCAAGCAAAGAGCAGCACAGCTGAGGTAGATTACGTAATAGTTGTTAATAATAAAATTATTCCGATAGAAGTTAAAAGCGGAAGTGCAGGAAGGTTAAGAAGTATGCACATGTTTTTGAACAACTTCAAAAACTGTCCTGAGGGATTTGTTTTTTCTTCAAGACTATATGAAATTTTGTCTGAGCAAAAACTGACATTTATACCATTATACTACTGTTTTTCAGCAACAAAAAGTGAAAACGGTTTCAAACTTTAGCAGATTAAAGATAATGATAAGAAAAGCAACGGTTAAATTAGAGCCATTAGGAATCGAATTAAAAATAATCCCCGGAGCTCCCTTAATTGACATTCTTCATGAATACGGTGTTGAGTTTCCGTGCGGAGGAAAAGGGATATGCGGAAGATGCCGGGTTAAGGTACTGAAGGGAAATCTCCCGCTAACTAAAAATCACCGGGAAAAATTAATCGGACTGGGATTGTCTGAAAATTTCCGTCTGGCATGTCTTAGTGCTGTCTCCGGAGATGTCACCCTGGAAGCGGAACAATACAATACCTTTATCCTTGCTGATAACACTACTTTTGAATTCACTCCACTTGAAGGTTATGGAATTGCAATTGACCTTGGAACAACAACCATTGTTGTACAATTGCTTGATTTGTCAAATGGTAAAGTCGTAAATGTTAAAACAGAGGTTAATCCCCAAGCTCGCTTTGGCGCTGATATTATATCAAGGATAGCCTTTGCTTTGAAAAACCAGGGACAGGAAAAATTACAAAAAGTTATCAGGGAAACCATATCCCGCCTAATTCACTCAATAAAAAAGGAAAATGATGCCTCCGTAAATAAAATTGTGATTGTTGGCAATGCTGTAATGCAACATCTTTTCTGTGGAATTGATCCAGCGCCTTTATCCGTTTATCCATTTGAATCAGTTAAGAAAGAATTTTTTTTCTTTTCACCGGAAGAATTAGACCTTCAAATAAATGCATCTGCAAAAATTGTCTTTTTACCATCTATCGGGAGTTTCGTAGGTAGTGATATCCTTGCAGGGATCATGGCTGCAAAAATTCACCAGAGCAAAAAATTCCTTGCCCTGATCGATCTTGGCACCAATGGGGAAATTGTTGTTGGGAATAAAGATAAGATCATTTGTGCATCGACTGCTGCAGGTCCGGCTTTTGAGGGAACAAATATTTCCATGGGAATGAGGGCTACAAACGGAGCAATTTCCTCAATGTGGCTGGATAAAGATCAAATGAAATTCCACGTCATCGGGAATGAATCACCCCGCGGGATCTGTGGCAGTGGGCTGATCGATGCGGTTACTGTTTTTCTGAAAAACGGACTCATTGATAAAAGTGGGAAGATCAATGGAAATAAGAAGAAATTAATGGTTGGTAAGCCGGTTTATCTCACACAAAAAGACATCAGGGAATTCCAACTGGCTAAGGGAGCCATTGCTACCGGAATGGAGATCCTGATCCGCAAACTAAATATCAGCTTTAAGGATATTGATAAAGTATTTATTGCGGGTGCTTTCGGTAATTATATTAACATAAGCAACACACAGTATTTGGGTTTGCTGGAATTCCCTGAAGAAAAGATAGTTAAGTTAGGCAACAGTGCCCTGATCGGCGCCAAAATGGCGCTGTTTCTCGATGATAAATGTTGCGAAGATATATTGAACATATCTGAACATGTTTCTCTTGAAACAGCTACTGATTTTCAGGATATTTTTATTGAAAAGTTGATGTTCAGGTAATGGTTTGTGGTTCTCGGTTCTGGTAACAACAAATTCTCCTCCTTGGAAAGGAGGAGTACCCTGACGGTACCGTCAGGGGGAGGTGGTTGATTCTTAGTTAAACAACCACCCCGTCCCTCGCTAACGATCGGGACACCCTTCCTGGTCAGGAGGGGAATTTTGCGCTTTGCCCTTTAACTTCTTACTGGAGACTTGAGACTATAGACTGCCGACTGGAGACTTCTTACCCTGCCAATTGCTACTTAAAATAGTTTTTCGTTCCAAACTCTCCATTTTGTTGCTTACCTCAAAGTTCTTACCTTCGTTTTGTAATCAGATATATCACAACTCTATGTTATTCTGCTATTCTCATAATTTATTAAAACGGTTTTCTACTTTTTTATTTATTTTCTTTTTATACCTGGTTTTTTATTTAACTACTTCGGGGCAAGCAGCAAACAGGATATCCAATGAATTTGAACTCAAATTCGAGCAGATTGATATTCGTCAGGGGCTTTCTTCAAATACTGTTTATTGTATTCTGCAGGACAGGAAGGGATTTATCTGGTTCGGTACCGAAGACGGGCTTAATAAGTATGACGGGTATAAGTTCACCGTTTTTACTGTAGGTCGCGAAGGAGATAAATTCCTCAGCCACAGCAGAATAAATGCTATATTCGAAGACAAACACGGATATATCTGGTTAGGAACCGACGGTGGTGGTTTGAACCGGTACGACCCTGAAAAGGAAATTTTTACCCATTATTTTGCAAACCCTGATGACCCTTTCAGTTTATCCAACAATAAGGTAACCTCCATCTTTGAAGACCAAAACGGGATCCTGTGGATCGGAACTGCCAATGGTCTTGACAGGCTTAATCCGGACAATGGTAAAGAATCGCTTTATTTCCAGAATTATGAACATAATCCTGACAATTCAAATAGCTTAAGCAATAACAGGGTTTTTTGCCTGTTTGTTGATAACGACAATAATCTCTGGATTGGGGCGGACGAAGGAGGACTTAATTTACTAACCCCGGAGAACAGATCTACGGATAATCCAATATTTTTGCATTTCAAGGCCAATCCTAATATACCCTTTTCATTAAGCAACAACGCAGTCGTTACCATTTCTGAAGACAGGGACCGGACACTTTGGGTCGGAACTATGGATGGACTGAATAAGGTTATCATGTATGGCAATAACAATTCTCTGAAATTTATCCACTATAAACATGATCCAAACGACCCTAACAGCATAAGCAACAACAAAGTATATTCAATTTTAGAAGATCAAACAGGAAATATTTGGATCGGCACTATTGGCGGAGGATTAAACAGGATATTGTCTGATACAACCAATGGTCCGAACGATTACAATTTTATTACATACAAATATGATCCATTGAACCCAGCAAGTATATTTACCGATGCCGTATTTGCTTTGTATGAGTCCAGATCAGGAATTATCTGGTTCGCAACAAATAATGCAGGCATTGGTAAGATTGATCCGCAAACTACAAAATTCATACAATATAAACACAATCCAAATAACCAGAACAGCCTGAGTAACAATGTTGTAAAAGCAATCTGGGAAGATAAAACCGGTAATATCTGGTTTGGCTCGTGGGGAGGTGGTCTAAGCAAATTTAACCCTGAAACCGGTACTTATAAGCATTACCGGTTTGAATGGAACAATCCGAAAAGTTTAAGCCATGATATAGTTCAAACTATCTGTGAAGATTATAAAGGACGATTATGGATCGGTACTGTTGGAGGAGGTCTCAATATGTTTGATCCTAAGACAGAATCTTTTACAAGATATAAACACAGATACGGTGACAAAAACAGTCTGATCAGTAATGATATCTGGAGACTCTTTGCAAGTCGCGATGAATCAGCTATCTGGATTGGGACATACGAAGGGCTGGATAAATTTGATATGGAAACCGAGAGGTTCACACATTTTGTAAACGATCCGAATGATCCGAATAGTTTAAGCTTTAATGATATACGGGCATTGTATGAGGATGAGGCAGGAAATTTTTGGGTAGGCACGGCTGGAGGAGGACTTAACAAACTTATCACTGATACTGGTAATGGTTCCTTCAGATTCGTCTCCTATCTTTATGATCCGAATAATCCCGGAAGCTTGAGTAATAACAGCATTTATTCAATTTTTGAAGATAGCTCAGGCATCTTATGGGTAGGGACTATAGGTGGCGGACTTAACAAATTTGACCCGAAAACAGAAATTTTTACTCATTACCGAAAATCCGACGGACTGGCTAACGATGTGATAAAAGGAATGCTTGAAGACAACAATGGATTCCTCTGGATCAGCACCACCAGTGGCTTGTCAAAGTTTGATCCGAAAACAGGTAAATTTAAAAATTATACTGTAAATGATGGTCTCCAGGATAATATTTTCAATCTCGGATCATGTTGTAAAACCAAAAACGGGGAATTGTTCTTTGGAGGTGTTAATGGAGTCAATGCCTTTTATCCCGATCTTATCAAAGATAATCCTTTTATTCCACCTGTATTTATTACCGACTTTAAAATATTCAATCAATCCATTTCGGTGGGACAGGAATTGAACGGCAAGGTCATCCTGAATAAAGCCATTGATGAAACGAAAGAAATTTATCTTAAATACAAGCATAAAGCTATTTCCTTCGAATTTTCCGCCCTATCCTATACATCTCCGGGAAAAAACCAATTCGCTTATATGCTCGAAGGTATGGATGAAAACTGGAATTATACCGATTATAAAGGACGATCAGTAACATATTCAAATCTGTCACCTGGAACATATACCTTTAAAGTTAAAGCATCCAACAACGACAGGATATGGAATGAAGAAGGTACTTCATTGAGGATCATTATCGTCCCGCCTCTCTGGAAAACACCCTGGGCATTTCTTGTATATATTTCAGCCATCATTACTTTACTTTTCTTTTCAAGGAAATTTGCCATTAACCGGATACGACTGAGAAATGAACTGGAATATGAAAGAGAACAGCATAAAAGGCGAATGGAGATCAACCAGGTGAAACTACGGTTTTTCACCAATATTTCTCATGAATTCAGAACGCCCCTTACACTTTTACTTGGCCCTTTGCAAAAATTAATTTCTTCAGACGGAAAAATGCCTGCAACAGAACGGAGGCAACAATACAGGGTTATGGACAGGAATGCAAACAGGCTGTTACGGCTGATCGAACAACTTATGGACTTCCGTAAGGTCGAAAGTGAGAAGATGAAACTGGTTGCCCGGGAAGGCAATATCATTAAAAATCTGAAAGAAATCGCAGAGTCATTTAATACTATTGCTGAACAACGTAAAATAAATTTCCGGTTCAATAGTAATCTCGATATCCTGGTAACCTGGTTTGACCCGGATAAACTGGAAAAAATATTCTTCAATTTGTTATCCAATGCCTTTAAATATACTTCTGTTCATGGTAAAATTGAATTTTCAATAACCATGTGTTGCCTTGAAGAAAACACCAGACTTTCAAAAAGTTGTAACCTTATAAAAGAAGAAGGAAGTATTACGGATTTTCTGTGTATTGAAGTTAAAGATACAGGTAAAGGAATCCCTGAAGAGCATATTAACAGAATATTTGAAAGGTTTTACCAGGTTGATGACCCAAAACAACTTCACTATACCGGCACTGGTATCGGCCTTGCTTTCACCAAAAAGTTAGTTGAGTTGTTTCATGGTGAGATTACAGTTAGCAGCAAGGAAGGTAAGGGTACTTCATTCTATGTTAAACTGCCTGTGGGAAAAGAGTATTTAACAAAAGAAGAAATTCTTGATGATACCAGGTTCGTTCTTCCTGATGATTCACAACCGGATATCGCTCTTATTAAATATGATTCCGCTGGATCTGCTTCAATAGAAAAGCAAATTCTGGATGATTTTTCCGAAGAAACCAAAAAGCCTAAAAAGAAAAAAAGGATCAAGACAAGCGGGCCACTTCTCCTGATCATTGAAGACCACGATGAGCTCCGGTCCTACCTCCGGGATTTTTTTGATGAAAAATACAGGGTTATGATAGCTGCAGATGGACATGAGGGATTGGATATCACCAACAGGAAAAATCCGGATTGTGTGATCACGGATGTTATGATGCCTGAAATGGATGGTATCGAGTTTTGCAGGAATTTAAAAACCAACGTTCATATCAGCCACATTCCCGTTATCATGCTTACAGCAAGAACAGCAATGGAACACCGGCTTGAGGGTCTGAATATCGGAGCCGACGCCTATTTAACCAAACCCTTTCAAATCAATCACCTTGAAGCCCTGGTAAAGAACCTCCTTGAATCCAGGAAAAATTTAAGGCAAAAATTCAGCCATGATTCTGCTATTAAACCTAAAGAGATAACCATAACTTCGGTTGATGAAAAGTTTATGCAAAAAGCGATTGATGTGGTGGAAAAATACATGTCCGACCCTGATTTTGATATTGATACCTTTGCATCCGAAATGAGTGAAAGCCGGGTCCAGTTATACAGAAAAACGAAGGCACTGACCGATCTTGCACCAAGTGAATTCGTCCGTAATCTAAGGTTGAAACGGGCAGCCCAACTACTAATCCACGAAAAATCAACGGTAGGTGAAGTCTTGTATAAAGTAGGCTTTAATAACCGTTCTTATTTCAACCGTTGTTTCCGTCAGCAATTCGGCGCTTCGCCGGGGGATTATGTCAAAAGCTATGAGGAAGGCTAAGGTCTAAGCTTAAAGAGTAAGTAGCAGTAGCAGCGGGAGTAATTAATTGGCAGTAGCAGGAATAAGTCGGCAGTCAGCAGTACCCAGTACGCAGGTGTTGTGGAGTACTTGGGCTAAAATGTAGAGCCGAATTGCATTCGGCTGAAAAAGACCTGCCAGAGTTTCCAAAACCTGGCAGGGTCGGTAAAAAAGCAGGAAGGGCCGTACAAGTAGTTATGAAAGGAGCAGGAATCTTGAAGAAGTCTCCAGTCGGCAGTCTCCAGTAAAATAGCAAAGCGCAAAATTGGGGGTTATTTAACTAAGAATCAACCCAGAACCCAGAACCCAGTACCCAGTAACCCGAACGTTTGGTTGGAACGAAGTAGAAACCAAACTTCACAAGCAGGTAGTGGGAAGGATCGTGGGAGCGAGTAAACCCGAAACTCCCGTCCATCAACCCATAATTTACCTCCCGATCATCCCTTGTCGTAAATGTGTCTGCTTTTGAAACAATTGTACAAGACTTGTAACATTTGTGTCCATCGTTGAAAGATTGCTTCCTTCCTATATTATATTTTCTTCGGAATTTTAACACCGCTTATTTGCATCCACGCATAAAAGCATTTCACATGGATGAAGAAAAATACAGAACAAAAAAAAAACAAATCTTTAAGCTGAAAATAGCTGAAATTATCCTTTATGTGCTAATCCTTGGAATTTTGGCAATTATCATTTTTGTACTAATAAAATAGGTTTAGGTTAATATAGTTTAGGTTAAGTAAGAAAGTAAAGAAACAGTAAAGAGGTGAAATCAATGCCAATTAGGGTTAAATTTCATAGACTAAATTTTAGGTTAATAATTTTCATTGATTTCTCACCGGGCTTAACAAGTCAGGTAAACCTCTTTACTGTTCTTACTAATTAGAGTCTGTCTATAATATCATAATAAATAATAGAAATATTTTGAATATCGAACAAGGATTACCTTCGGTGAGATCGCCCCGCTCAGGCGGGGCTAAGTTAACGATTTTAGATTTCAGATTTTCAACCACTTCGCAAATCGTTCACCCCGTGAAATAAATCGAAGATTTAGCTTTGCTATTTCACAGGGTAAATCGGTGTTCCTTGTTCATAAATCAATTTATACCTACTTTATGGACAAGCACTAATTAATTTAAGTTACGGGTTACAAGTTGCGAGTTACCCGCCTCGCGATAGTTACATTTAATACAGTAGGGCAGGCAATAGTTATGAATCAAATATATATCAATTAATTTATTATTAACCCTAAAAATGTTTACTTATGAAACAAAACCGAAATTTTCTGAAATGGATATGGAAAATCATTTTTCTGTATGCATTTCTAACTTTTATTGGAACCCTCGCGGTAAACGCCCAGGAACGTGAAGTAACCGGTACGGTTACAACCGATGCGGGTGTTACGCTTCCGGGTGCCAGTGTAGTGGTCAAAGAAACCACGACGGGGACAATAACGGACACGGATGGTAATTATAGCCTTACCGTTCCTGGTCCTGATGCTATTCTGGTATTTTCGTTCATTGGGTATACCACCCAGGAAATCCCAGTTGGCAGCCAGAGTGTTATCGATATTGTCCTGTCGGAAGCAGTTGAAAAACTAGAAGAGGTTGTTGTTATCGGTTACGGAACCCAGTCAAGGGCAACGGTGACCACTTCTGTTTCAAAAGTGGATGCCGATGACCTCAGGAGTACTCCGGTTACCTCAAATCCCGTCACTTCCCTGATCGGGAAAGTGGCAGGTCTGACTGTTGTTGAAACCGACGGTCGTCCGCATGCTTCACCAAGTATCTGGATCCGTGGTGGTACTGATTTCGGACCTACTAACGATACACCGTTGTATGTGATTGACGGTGTGGTAAGGGATGATATGGATGATATTAACCCGGCGGATATTGAATCTTTCAACATTCTGAAAGATGCAGCCTCAACGGCGATCTATGGTGCACGGGCTGCAAATGGTGTGATCCTGATCACAACGAAGAGCGGAAAGGTGGGAAAAGCTGTAGTTAATTTCAGTTATGATCACCAGTATACCTCAATTGAAAGGTATAAGCAGGATTTTCTGCCTTTTGAGGAAGAGATCTATTACCACAGGATTTCCACTGCACGTTCTGTAAACCCGGGTTGGAGTGCCCAGTACTACGGTATGCTCGTAACCTCAACATTTATTGGAACCGGAGGTGGAGAAGGTACACGTACCTCTCTTCAGTTTGCAGATCCGTTAAGGGCAGCAAATAATGGCAATCTTCCGGATGGATTTATCTCCATCATCGATCCGGTCTATGGTGATGAGATTGCATGGCATCCATGGGACTGGCAGGAGCAGGTCTTCCGGGATGGAAAAGCCAGCAATTACAACATCGATTTCAGCGGGGGTAATGAGAGTGCGACCTATTACAGCTCACTCAATTATTACACCAATGCCGGTACCGCACCGGGAACCTCCTATGAAAGGGTTTCCCTTACCACCAATGCAGATTACAAAATTATAGATAAACTGAAGGTGGGTGCAAACTTAAACTACAGTTTCCTGGATGATGGTATGGGCGGATGGGATGGCGACGGTTACCGCTGGTTTGAGCGTAGTAGCAGGCTCCCGTCCACAATTCGCTACCAGGATGAAATTACAGGTGAATGGGTCCCCGGGAACTCGGGTAAACCAAATCCCGATTATTGGCTGGACGTCAATCAGATAAAAAATGTGAAAAACAAAACCACACTAAGTACCTACCTTGAATGGGAAATTATTGATGGGTTGACCTTCAGGCCATTTGCCTCCTTGTATAAGCATGATCTGTCCTACGGGAGGTACCAGCTGGCAAGTGCCTATAACGGCAGAAGGCAGTCAAACGGAAGCAACGAAACCCGGATGAAATCCCAGCTGGATGCTACTCTTACATACAAAAAATCAATCGGTGATAATCATTTTGTAAATGCAGTGCTGGGTACATCCTTCATTGATAATTACGAGTATTATGTAGGGGGAAGTACGTACGGGGCAGCCACGGATCTTATCTATACGATGAATGCCGGAGCCCTCGAAAATGATGACATCACCTCTGACCTGTATAGTTCATCTATACAGAGCTGGTTTGGCCGGGTGAACTATACATTTAAAGACAGGTATCTGCTTACGGCAAGTATGCGTAGGGATGGTGCCAGCTTATTCACAGAAGAAAATAAGTGGGCGAATTTCCCGGGATTGTCAGCAGGATGGAATATTCACAATGAAAATTTCTGGACCATTACACCCATCAGTGCGCTGAAACTGCGTGCCAGCTGGGGTAAAACAGGAAAAATCCGGAATATTGACATTTTCGACACCCAGGGCCAGTACGGAGGTGTCCTGTATGCCGGCAAGGTTGGAATCCAGAACACCCAGCTGGCCAATACCGACCTGATCTGGGAAGCCACGACATCCTACGATATCGGATTTGATATGGGATTGCTCAACAACAGGGTGACCCTGCTGTTTGACTATTATTACAAGGACTCCCATGACAGGCTGTACAGTAAGGACCTTCCTTCTTTCACAGGCTTCTCAGCCATTACCACCAATTTCGGTTCATATATAAACAGAGGGGTTGAGTTCGAAGTCAGCGCTACCCCGGTTCAGGGAACCGTAAGCTGGAATGTTGCCTTTAACTGGAGTTATAATAAAGGTGTGGTCGGAGAACTTCCCTTTAACGGAAAGGACAAGAACCGTGATGGCGGCTGGGAAGTCTGGGATGAGGACGCCGGAGAAGGTTATGTCTGGGTAGGCGGATACGCAGAAGGCGAAAGACCGGATGCCATGATCGGTCTTCCCAACGACGGTCCATTTTCCACCCAGGCCGAAGCGGATGCCTATCATGTGATCGACACCTACAACAAGGCTGCTTTCCAGTATAAGATGGCAGGTGATACAAAATGGCTTGATCGCGATGGAAATGGAAAAATAGACGGATATGACAGGATCATTTCGGGCTACCAGTTACCCAACCACAGGGGTGGAATGACCAATGTATTGAGTTACAAAGGCCTTGATTTCACCTTTATCGTGGACTGGGCCCTCGGACATACCATCTGGGCTTATGAAGAACTTCGCATCATGGCCAACAGCCAGGGGGAGGACAGGACATCCATCAATGTCCAGTACCAGTGGATGCACGAAGGAGATGTTACCGATTTACCGCGCACAACACGTGGGGATCAGAACGGACCAGGTAATACCCAGAAAACAGGAGCTTTGAACGCTTCTTACTATTATCCGGGAGATTATCTGGCTTTCAGGGAACTCGCCCTCAGCTACAGGCTCGCACCAACCATCACGAATAGAATACCCGGAGTTAAGGGGATACAACTCAATCTCTCGGCAAGAAACCTGGGATGGTTGAAAAATAAAGACGTACGGAATCCGGAGGAAGTTGATGGTGTGGATCGTTACATGTATCCTGTCCCATTTACTATGAATGCAGGCGTTAAACTCACATTTTAACCAAAAAGAAAACAATCATGAAGAATTATAAGATTATACTAGGACTGTTTACTGCTCTCGCTATTTTGTTTGCGGGTTGTGAGAAACATCTCGATGTACCCCCAGTCAGCAGTATCACAGCTGCATCATACTGGCAGGGTGAGGATGATGCCATATCCTATTTATACGGAATTTATACAAAATACAGGGATATGACGAATACAAGCCTTTATTCAGAACAGCGTGCAGATATGTATGTGAACGGCCCCCAGGCACCGCTTATGGCCAATGAACATAACCATACACTGAATGTGGACGTAAACGGAAGGAACTGGAGAAGCTGGTACGAAGCCATCCACCATTGTAATCTTTTGCTAACCAAAATGGATGAACTTGATATTTATGATGATGATATCAGGGCACAAGCGCTTGCGTTGCGTGCTCTGACCTACTTCAGGCTAATCAAGATATTTGGAGATGTGCCGCTGAACCTCCATCCGACACTATCGGTTCCGGAGGAGATGCTGCCACGTACTGCAGTGGCTACGGTTCTGGCACAAATCAAGGATGACATAAATACTGCTGTAAGCCTCTTTACTACTGACGGTATAGGAGACAGGAACTTCCTGTCAAAATCCGGTGCGCTGGCCGCACAGGCAGATATCTATATGTGGAGTGGGCGTTTCCTGGGAGGTGGTGACGCTGATATTAACATCGCCATCAATGCAATCAATGCCATTGAGGCTGCCGGAGGGGTTTCCCTGCTAGCCAATTATGCTGATATTTTCCCGGTTTCTAATGAGAAAAACAGTGAGATAATTTTTGCAACTTATTTTGAGGTCGATGAGACAGGCAGCAATTATACAAGCAATCTTGGAGTGAGGCAAGATTACCTTGGCGGTATCAGTAATATTGCAATACATTACCCCTATGTGCCACACAGTGGTAATACGGGACTTAACAAGGTTTATTTTTCACCTGCCCTGATAAACCTGTATGATGAGAATCCTGGGGATGTGCGCAAAGACGCCAACTGTATGGAGATCATAAGTGTCGTCGACAGTGTTTGGAGAACCAATCTGATCGTAAAATTTACCGGCACCTGGGATGGCGTCAACCGCACCTATGACAATGACCTCATACAGTACCGCTGGGCCGATATGCTCCTGCTTCGTGCCGAGGCCTATAATTCACTTTCATCAGGCAGAAATGAAGCAGGCGCGCTTGCAGATCTGAACCTGGTACGCAACCGTGCCGGAATTGGCGATTATGCAGGTGCCACTGACCAGGTATCCCTTGAGGACGAGATCCTGAAAGAGCGTGCCCGTGAGTTATGTTTTGAAAACAAGCGCTGGGAAGATCTGTGCCGTGCAGGAAAGGTATCCGACCTGCCCAATTATTCTGCGCAACATGGTACGGATCTGAAGTATATCTACTGGCCGATAGACAAGGACATTATGGGCTCAGAATGATCAGCTGGTTCAAACTCCCGGATATTAAAATGATTACACAAAATTTGTATACTGTTATGAAAAAGTTATTTGTAATTATAATTGGATTCGGATTACTCTTCGCATTCACTGCTTGTGAAGATGAAGAAATCCTGTCACTTCCCGAGTATGTGGCAATCCAGCCGAAAAGTTGGACTTTCGGAGTGATTGATGCTGCTGTGTCTACCTTTACCTATGAGTTCAAGCTTACTACGTTTGAACCACAGAGTTACACCATTTCCAAGTTGCAACTGGATGCGGACAAATGGATTACTGGTTCTACAGATCTTGCTACGGTGGATATTTCAAATCAACAACCCAATGCAACGATCACGGGTTCGCTGAATACCGCAGATGTATTTGCTAATCTTGTGGTGGGTGAGGAAGCAATGCTGCGGCTCACTTTAACATCCAAGAAAGGAAATACCAATGTAGCGATACCCTGGCAAACTGTTACGATTGTCCAATAATCGCAGGATTGCCTCATGATTTGACAAAAGGGAAGGGCCGGATGTGTCCATCCCTTTTGTTTCTTCTGTATCTTATATTTGCAATTACTTTCGGAAATTGAGTTTCGAAACAAAAATTCATTTTATGTCATCGAAATTCAAATTGATTTGTATAAGCGGAATGCTCATTTGCATTCTAGTGGGTCTGATTTCATGTCAAAGCAGTCCCCATCAATCCCCCTATGTTCTTTTTATCTCGGTTGATGACTGGAACGATTGGGTGGGTTACCTTGGAAATGATCAGGTGAAAACTCCAAACCTTGACAGGCTGGCAAAAATGGGGATGGTTTTCACCAATGCCCATTGCTCCGCTCCCATATGCAATCCTTCAAGGGCTTCTTTGATGACAGGACTGATGCCCTCAACCACCGGGGTTTATAATAATGCACAGCCTGTTTTTGCTCAATCTCCAGATCTGATTTCCATTCCAAGATATTTCAGAAACAATGGTTATATTGTTGAAGGGGGTGGCAAAACGTACCATGAACAGATCGGTTTTAACAATCCGGAAGACTGGGATTTCTACTTCCTGTGGGATGAGAGCAACAGGGAGGAGGGTTGGTGGGGCCGCTATTCATGGCCTCCTGCTCCACAACCGGATATTCGGCCGGCTCAACCCATTACAGCCTTAACAAAAAGAAATTTCGATTGGGCCCCACTGGATGTGCCAGATTCCTGGATGCCGGATTACAAGGTGGCAACCTGGGCCAGGTATTTTCTCTCACGCCGACATGACAGACCTTTTTTTCTTGCTGCAGGCATATTTAAACCACATGTCCCATGGTTTGTGCCTCGTGAGTATTTTGACCTTTACCATATCGATAGCATCCGGACTCCACCTTATAAACCTGACGACCTCGATGATATCCCGGAAATAGGTATAAATTGGGCCAGGGATAACGGTTCAAAACATCATATGGTGATGAAGTTGGGTTTATGGAAAGAAGCCATACGGGCATATTATGCATGCATTTCCCACAGCGACAGACAGGTTGGCAGGATCCTGGATGCACTGGAAGAGAGCTCGTATCTTAATAGAACAATCATTGTACTCTGGAGTGATCATGGTTACCACCTGGGTGAAAAGGATCATTGGCATAAATTTACTCTATGGGAGCGCTCAACACATGTTCCATTGATTGTGGTTGCACCGGGAGTTACTAAACCTAGTTCAAAGTGTGACAAACCGGTAAGTTTGCTGGATATCTATCCAACTTTGGTTGAACTATGCGGACTGCCTGAAAAATCGGATATTGACGGACATAGCCTTGTACCCCTTCTAAAAGATCCGGATTTCGAATGGGAATATCCTGCCATTACAACCCATGGTAAAAATAACCATGCTATCAGGACGGAAAATTTTCGTTATATTAGGTACGAGGATGGGACAGAGGAGCTTTATGACCACCGAACTGATCCCAACGAGTGGTACAACCTGGCTAATGAACCTGAATTAATGGGGATTAAGAAGGATCTGATGAAATGGATACCTGTAGTGAATGCTGATAACGCACCGCATAAGACGGAGGATCTTGTATTTGACAAAAAAGAATATAAATGGTACCGAAAATCTGAATGATAATTTTTTTATCTCTGATAGTACTTAAAACAATATGAAATGAAATTAAGAATCTGCTTTCAAAATTTGACATCATGGAATATTTCAATGCGTATCATCCTGATAGTAGCTCTGTTTCTTGCGCTAACAGTTAAACCACAAGGATTTTCAATAGGGGGATTAAGAACCATTGAAGTTTACTCATATAAAGAAGGAGGAAAGGAGCAGAATTTCGGGTACAGGATCCCCGCTTTGCATACCTCTAATAACGGAACTTTGCTTGCCTTTGCAGAGCGAAGGATCGGACTGCATGACCATGCGCAGAATGATATTGTCCTCCGAAGATCTTTCGATCTTGGAGAAACATGGGAACCGGAACAGATAGTAGTGGAAGATGGGAAGAGTATCATTGTGCAGGCTTCACCTGCCAACAAATACGCCCGGAACCAGGGAACCGTCAGGATCAGTACGAATGAAGGAGAAAATTGGGCTTCTTCCCGGCTGATCACACCCGATTACTACGCTTACTCATGCCTGACTAAAATGCCGGACGGAAGGATCGGATTACTCTATGAGACAGAACGGTATCGAAAGATAAAATTTACTACTTTTACCGTGGAATGGGTTATGCAGGGTGACCCGCAAGAAACTGCAGATCCATATTTCAACATTCCTTTGATTGATTTAGATAACGAAAAAAAGCGTCAGATAATAGTGGATAAGGAAAAAGGACAATACCTGGGTCATCCAACTACTCTCCTTCTTGAAGATAATAAAACGATATTAACAGTCTACCCCAAAGGTCATGGACGCGGACCCATTGTTTACAAGAAAAGTAATGATGCCGGATTAACATGGGGTGAACGGATCCCCACTCCGAAAAGCTGGGAAACTTCCATGGAGGTCCCTACCCTCTTCCGTGTTGAAGATAAATTTGGAAATAAACGGATCATTATATTCTCCGGATTATATCCCACGAGATTAGCTGTATCAGAAGATGACGGGAATTCATGGAGCGAACTGGAACCGGCAGGTGATTGGGGAGGCATCGTGGTAATGGGGTGTATGACCCATCTTAACACCGGGAAAGGTCATTATATGGCTCTTTTTCATGACGATATGAGATTCATTACTAGAAATGGACGGGAAAATTACGATCGGGATAGAGAGCAATTCAATAGCAGGATGTTTACACTATACAAAACATTTTCATACGATGGAGGGTTAACGTGGAGTTATCCAGAAGAGATAGTGAAGTCCAGAGAGATCCACATTTGCGAACCCGGGATTATCCGCTCACCCGATGGCAGTCAGCTTGCTGTTTTACTAAGGGAAAACAGCCGGCGTAATAACTCGCAGATCATTTTCTCGAATGATGAAGGAAAAACCTGGACATCACCCAGACCACTGCCAAATGCACTAACCGGCGACCGTCATGTTCTGAAATATGCTCACGATGGAAGATTACTAGTTACATTTCGGGATGTTAGTCCCTATAGACGACAGGTGCAGGAACTCGCCAGGAAAGAGGGTGAAACCAATATGGACCTGATTTCGAAAAAATATAATGTCGGAAGTCCTACTGAAGGCGACTGGGTCGCATGGGTTGGAACATATCAGGACCTTCTTGAAGGTAATGAAGGCCAGTACAGGCTTAGAATAAAAGACAATACCAACGGTTGGGATACCTGCTATCCGGGACTTGAACTTTTACCTGATGGTACTTTTATCATGACTACTTACGGACACTGGGAAGAAGGTGAGGAACCCTACATTCTAAGTGTAAGGTTTACGCTTGAGGAAATTGACCAGATGGCAAAGAAACTGAAATAAATATAAGTTTCAAGGGTTTTAAGATTTAAGTTTTCAGACATACTAATTAACCTAACTTCTCCATTATGGGGAAGGGTCAATAAAACACAAATAAAAGAAAATGCAAAGAATCACTAAACCATTCAATGAACTGACTTTCGTATATATCCTGTGTACAGCGTTATTAATTGCAGCATGTAATCAGGGACAAACCGAAACAGAGCAACAAAACCAGAAGCCCAACATATTGCTGATCGTTTCAGAAGACAACGGACCTGAACTGGGATGCTACGGACTGGAGGATGTAACCACACCAAATCTTGACAGGTTAGCCACGGAAGGGATCCTGTTCGAAAATGCATTTGTTACATACTCTGTATGCAGTCCCTCAAGGAGCACCCTGTTCACAGGATTATACCCCCATCAGAACGGACAGATTGGTTTAGCAACACATAAGTTCAGGATGTATGAACCTTTCAAAACTCTTCCGGTTTATCTTAAAGAGGCAGGATACCGTACCGGTTGTATCGGGAAAATCCATGTAAATCCCGAATCTGCCATTCCTTTTGATTTTCATCCGATTAAATCCGCCAATTTCGCCAAGAAAAACTTACCGGCATATGCTGCCCATGCAGATACCTTTATGCGTAAATCTGAATCTCCCTTCTTTCTTATGGTCAATTTTCCTGATGCTCATCTGCCGTTGGTAAAACAGGTCGATGGTATGCCGGCCCATCCTTTGGAACCGGAAGATGTGGAACATCTTTTACCCTATGTTGGTGCAGACAGTCCCCGTATGAGAGAAAATACGGCTAACTATTACAACCAGATGAACCGGCTTGATGAAGCGATCGGAATGCTACTTGAAAAACTGACCCTCTCCGGCAAAGCTGATAACACCCTGATCATTTACCTGGGAGACCATGGTGCACAGTTTTCCCGTGGAAAAACAACTAATTATGAAGGAGGATTAAAAATTCCGTTAATCATTTCCTGGCCCGGTAATATGCAAAAGGATCAGATACGCAAGGAACTCATATCAACAATTGATCTGTTTCCTTCTATGCTGGAGGCCGCCGGAGTTACACCTCCTGATGATCTGCCTGGATTTTCCTTACTCCCGATTATTAAAGGTGATAATGTTAAAGAATGGCGTGAATATTTGTTTGCCGGAGGTGCAGGTTCAGCAGTTCAGTTTTATTACCCAAAAAGGAGTGTCAGGGACAACAGGTATAAGTTAATCAATAACCTGGCACAGGATCGGGAAAATCCGGTATACCGGTATTATTTGGAGCAGCTTGGAGTTCATTTTGCTGCCGGCACTAATAAAGAAGAGGTTGAACAAGCTGCCAATGAAGTCAAACAGGCATATGAGACCTGGCGTATCGGGCCCGAATATGAGCTTTATGATCTGCTAACAGATCCAAATGAATTCCGGAACCTGGCAGGTGACCCTGCCTATACGGATATTCTGGAAAGATTGAAAGATGCTCTGCTCCGGTGGCAGACCGAAACTCGAGACCCGTTTGCAGATCCTTTGAAATTTGAAATGTACCGGAACGAAGTAGACTCCGTCATGGCAAAATATCAGGGTACCGGATATACAAAAGATCCCGAATTCGAATGGAAATATCCTGAATACTTCTATAGCAATCAGCACAGAAAGTAATGTTATGCCAGTTGCCTCCAACATATCACGTTACACGATCTTTATTTCCCTCTTTGTATGGTGCACTCATCTTGCCGGACAAGATCCTGCAAAGAAAATTAATAATTAATCTTATTTAAAGAATGGAAAACAAACATGTCATTCTGAACTTGTTTCAGAATCTTTTGAAAATAACGAGAATAGGAGTTGTTGGATTAATCATGGCAGGTATTTCCTGTACTACTCAGGAAACCCTCGATGATCCGGTGTTCTATGATGTTTTTATCGCCGGGGAAGAAAATGCATTTGGTCTCAATGACCAGCCCTATGCACAATTCCGTGAACAAAATGTAACAGTAACATCCTCAGGAAAAATAGTGGTGGTTGCGCAGGGACGCAATGCCTCCGGATGGAGCGACCGGTCAGGCCAGGATCTTTGGTGTAAAATCAGTAATGACAATGGTCAGTCCTGGTCAGATCCAATCCTGATGGACAACCAGGGAGAAAAATCAATCTGCCCCAATGCATCCGTGTATGATGCTGAAACAGGTCGTATCTGGTCACTTTATTCTGTTTTCCAATGGCCATTTACCGACCCCGAAAGCCGGAAAACCCGGGAAGGATTGAAAAACAGGGAATACATTATTTACAGTGATGATGATGGATATACATGGAGTGCCCCCCGTGAAATCACCCATATGGTAAAAACAGATAGTGTAACCCAGGTTTTTGGTTCCGGCGAAGGGATTCAATTGAAAACCGGTGACAGAAAAGGGAGGCTGATTGTTCCCGGAGGAGACTTCGTACCCCCCAATAAACGTGTCTTTGCCTGGTACAGTGATGACGACGGAGAAACATGGATGAGCAGTGAAGTGGTACCAAATCCTCATGAACGATTGACACCCTGCGAGAATGCGATTGTGGAATTAGCGGATGGAACCCTGCTGATGAATGAACGAAACCAGGGACTGGGCCAGCGCTGGCAGTCGTTAAGCAACGATGGAGGAGAAACGTGGTCGCCTTTTGAACCGGTCATGGATTTACCCTCCATAAGTTGCAATGCCAGTGTGATCAGAGTAAAATATGATAGAGAAGATGTTTTATTATATGCCGGACCCGTCGGACCAAATCCTGAAATAACAAATGGGAAGGAATATGAGGGGTATAATTTCCAACCCGGTGAACGCCGCTCAAATGGAGTAGTTTTTGTCAGCTATGATAATGGTAAGAGTTGGCCTTTCAGAAAACCGGTAGTTGACGACCAGTTCGCTTATTCGAGCTTAATTGAACTCCCGGATGAGACCATCGGACTGTTTTACGAGACCAATTTCCATAAAGATATCAGACTGGTCAAATTTTCATTGAATTGGCTTTTTGAGGATGAAATAATCATTGACTAATTGAAATATGAATAGACCAGATATTAAGGATTTGATTGTATCATATATAATTGTATGTACGTGTGTATCATTTGCTTATTCACAATCCCCACAGCCAGTGGACCTATTTGTGAGTGGAAGCAAAGGGGTGGTTGAGTTCAGGATCCCCTCCATGATTACAGGTAAAACAGGTACCATTCTTGCGGTTTGCGATGCGAGGGTTGACCGGCCAGGTGATGTACCGAATAATATCGATCAGGTTATCCGGCGCAGCATGGATAATGGACAAACCTGGGAAAAGATCAGGACAATTATTGATTTTGCGAATCAGGAGGGTGCTGCAGACCCGCAGTTAATCCAGGATTCAGAAACCGGACGAATATTTCTTTTCTATACATATTGTCCATGCAGAAATGATGTAACTTCTGGTCCGAACAGAAATCGCAGGTACCTGTCCCTGCAATACATTTATAGCGATGACGATGGCATTACCTGGTCCCTTCCCCTGGTTGTAGAGCATGGAATAAAGAAAGCAGGATGGCATTCGATGTGGCCTGCACCCGGAAGGGGTACGCAATTGACAAACGGGCGCCTGATCGTTCCCATCACGGTTTCTGACACTACCCACATGTACTCCTATTTCATTTACAGTGATGACCATGGAGACACCTGGAATATATCAGGTAGTGTCGGTACTGATATCAATGAACCTACACTGGTGGAAATTGATAAAAACTCCCTCCTGGTGAATGCCCGGAACCGGGCTGGCGGAAAAAGAGGAATTGTTATTTCAGAAGACGGGGGCAAATCCTGGTCCGAAGTATTGTTTCATGATGAACTGATCGAACCGGGCTGCCAGGGAAGCTGCATCAGGATCCGGAATGCGAACGGAGACAATATTCTTCTCTTCTCCAACCCGGAGCATCCGAAGCAACGAAGGAACATGACGGTCAAGATAAGTTATGACAATGGAAAGACCTGGCCGGATAAAAAAACCATTTATGACGGTCCCTCCGCTTATAGTTGCCTGACGGTTATGCCTGACGGAGAGATTGGTTTGTTGTATGAAAATGGTAAGGAAAGCCCATATGAAAAGATCAGTTTTATAAAATTTCCTCTGGAATGGCTTATAAATAAATAAAGAACATAGCTACGCTATTTAATTAAAAATTAAAAATTAAAAATTAAAAATTAAAAATTAAAAATTAAAAATTAAAAATTATGGATAGGGGATTAGGAGAAAGGTTATTTAAGTTTGCGATAGATGTAATAAAATTTTTAAGGAATATAAAAAATTCTACAGAAATTTCTGTGATGAAATACCAGTTGACAAAAGCGGCAACATCAAGCGGAGTTAACTATTCACCCCGTCAAATTTAACGGGGTAAAGAAGCGCAGGCAGGTTCTTCAAAAGCAGATTTTATCAATAAAATGCAAATTTCATTAATAGAGATGCGGGAATCAAATTATTGGTTAAAAATATTTAAAGCTCTTGACATTGGAGATAAAGAAACAGGAAAATATTTGGTTAATGAATCAGGTGAGCTTAAAAAGATTTTAGGGTCAATTTCAAGCAAAACATCTAAATAACAATTTTTTTAATTTTTAATTTCTAATTTTTAATTGTTTGTAAACCTCAAAACATTGAACTTAGTCACGCTGCAAGCGTTACGATCTCATGAACGAAGTGAATAATAAATTCCGATACATTTAATTAAAATCCCAAACCATGAAAAAACTATTTAATTATCTTTTAATGTTTGTTTTGGCTGCAATAATTTGCTTTGTGTACGTTTCTTGCGGTCAACAGGAAATTTCTCCCAACACCCTGACAAAAAAAGAAATAAAAGAAGGATGGCAACTCCTTTTTGATGGAACTACAACCAATGGCTGGAGAGGATACAATCAAAAGTCCTTTCCTGAACATGGATGGACAGTGGAAAACGGTATACTCCGGTGCCTTGTTTCAGGCAGAGGAGAAGCGGGTAGCGGAGGCGATATAATTACCGAAAAGAAATTCAAAAACTTTGAATTTAAACTGGAATGGAAAATTGCAAAGGCCGGAAATAGCGGAATCATGTACCTTGTGACCGAGCTGCCCGGCCAACCCGCCTGGCACGGCGCCCCCGAAATGCAAATACTTGATGGCAAAAATTTTCCGGCAGAATTGAAACCCAATCAGCTTTCAGGCTCGCTTTACGATCTGGTAGCTGCCGACCCGCAGAATGTAAAACCATTTGGTGAATGGAACCAGATAAAAATTTTGGTGAATAACGGTAATGTGGAACACTGGCAAAACGGTGAAATGGTAGCGAGCTATCAATTATGGACTTCCGAATGGGAAGATATGGTTAAAAACAGTAAATTTAAAGACTATCCCGAATTTCTGAACCTGGCTTCCGAGGGGCATATTTGCATACAGGACCACGGCTCCGATGTGTGGTTCAAAAACATTAAAATACGCGAATTTTGAATGGGACAGGCAGCAAAAGAACAGGAAATGGAGATAGCCGGACATATGGGTTGATGCCATGATTTTAAGTTCTTAATTGATCCTGATGGCAATCAAACCGGGTACCGTTATCAATGAAATGGTTTTGAATCTTGATTTCGCACCTGCTTTCCTCGACTACGCCGGAAACGTGGTTACGTGATTGCAGAATATTACAAACATTTTTTGAATCAACTAATTTCATTGGCAAAGAAGTCGCCCTATATATTCGAAGATAAGATAAACGGCCTGGAAAGTAAATGAAGGAAAAAATGATAATGAGGCATTATGTATACCAGCTTGTTGGGCGCAATGGTTCAATTTGAAAAATCCTTTAGAACTTTGTCAATTTGTTTTTCAAATTCGATTAAATCCTTTGTAATAATGGTCCAAATGATATTTTCATCGACTCCAAAATATTTATGAACAAGAATATTCCTCAGAGCAATAATACGCCTCCAGTTAATTTCATTGTACAATTCCTTTGTCCTTTTTGAAATATGGTTTGCAGCCTCGCCAATAATTTCTATTTGCTTGATTGTAGCGAATTTTGTTTTTGAATCCACTTGGAAAGAAGAAAAATCGAGATCTTTTATATAAGATTTTATCTCTTGAATTGAATCTTGAATATGAAGGAGCCTTATTTTATCTGCTTGATCGCCTTTCATAAAATAAAACTTTGTCTTGATCAATGTACGGCCTAATATATTTTGAAATAGCTTTTTCAGTAACCAAGTCAACTTTTCTATTAAGTAGCTCCTCAAGATCTAATTGCATTTGGATAAATTCAAGTCCAATTGGTTTAGAATAATCTAGCTCAACAAGTATATCAATATCACTCGCCCGATTTGATTCATCTCTGGCAAAAGAACCAAACAAATATGCTTTAAAGACTGGTTTGTCTTCAAAGTATTTTATAAGCAGGTCAATATTTCTGTTTGAAAGTTTCACTCGAAAGAAATTTAGTTAAACATTTGAATTTCTATTAATTATAATTATTCGTTTTAAACATTTACTTTCTATTACCGTGGAACCCTCATGTTATTTTCATGCTCTTTTCTGACGTTAATGCATGAGGGTTTCATTGAATCAAAGATATCAAAAAAAGAGGAATTTCGCAGTATAATGATTTAATTAAACCATTGCCTGTTGGTGGTCTGTGATGACGTACTGAGGCACATCCGCCAATAACATTCCGGCAAAACCGTTCGACGCCATCCTCATTGGAACCGGAACCCCAGCTTGAATTCTCTCCTCCGTATATCTTGGTGTTATTAACCGGACGTAAAGGGAATTTATCTCTTTCTTTTAATATCCATTGCAGGGTGTCCCAATGTGCCTGATTGAAATTACGGCTGTCCTTTATATTCCCAATATCCGGGATTTTCAGAAAACGGTTTTATATAGCTTTTTTTCAATGTGTTGTCTGCAATATCTTTGTGCCCTGAGGTACAACTATTGCATAATACTAACAGAATAAATGCCAGATAAATTAAGTTTTTCATGATTGATCCAGTTTTAATCTATTTGAATTTTGTATTAATTGCCTGAAGTTGAAAATACTAAAAATGTCTAAAATCCTTACTTCATTCATTCCTTGTTAACAAATCTTGCTGACCTCCATTCCAAGCAAAGCGCCAAGTTTATCTATCTTATTTGCGATATGTCCCACCCCGATAGCACAGTGGTGTGCAGGTCCGGCTTTCGACCACTCGTCTACGAAGGTTCTGGCACCTATCGAGAAGCGGTACCTGCTGTTCGTGTTGCCGATGTTAAGGACTGGTCCGGGTATCGATTCCCCTTCGGCAACCAATAGTAACAATTTTCCATTACCATCCTGAACAACCGAAAGGACAGTAACAGGTCCATGTTTAACCGTCATCTGAATAGACAGTCCTTTCCCCGGCTTGCCATGATAAATGGGCAGGGGCACCAAGCCCACAGACCCCTCAGCGATAGCAGGATGAGCCGGACCATCGTGTCCTAATAAAACAACATCGTCTTCAAAATCCATTAAATAAAACTCGGAAAAGGATCCGCCTATACCAAAAGCATCCAGAATTTTCATAGCCTGAACATTTTTCACCTCATATTCACCGGCAACAGGCACATTATGGCCTGTAAGCACAGTGTTCCCGGCAATGATTGAGGTGGCAATATTTTCATAGTCAGGATCTCCCTTACCTTCAAAATAATATGCGATTGCACCAAGTTGCTTACTTTTTACGAGTTCATCAAGGGCACAGGATGTTTTTGCGGCCCGTTCAATTTCTTTTTCCTCACATTCCGGTGAAACATTAAATTCTTTATGGAATTGATCCATTTTATTAATGATGCTTTCCTGATTTATCGAATCACGAATCGTTTTCAGTTCACTTACTTCTATTATTTCAAAATGATTCCCAAATAAAGCCGAGTGTTGAGTGAGATCACTGTAAACATCAAGCATCCCACCATAGTAATTACCAATTATACCAACACGGTTTTCCCTCATAACAATTCTGACCTTTGCAGCATCAACCCAATTTTCAATTTCGGTCCACGCTATCGGATCTTGCAAATACCCTGTAATCAAAAAAAAGTCAATACCTGACCGGTTGAATACCGATGCGATCTCCGGGACAGTACATGCCTGACAATGTGCCAGCCATTCACCTGTCATTTTACCGCGATCATTTATCGCATTAAAAGCTTTGTAATCAATTGTAGCTACTGGTTGTAAATTTAGCACAATAACCGGTACTTTCATTTTCTGCACAACCGCGAGAACCGTTGAAGAAAGTGCATAAGTCGAAATATTCAGGAATATCAGTTCAACATCCTCAGATATGAACTTTTTTGCTGCTGCACCAGCCTTTTGAGGATTGTCAACTATCCCGGCATCAATAATATCAACTTGAAAAGAAACCAGACGATTCTGAATTTCCGAATGGTAAGCTTTCAATTTGTTAAGTAATCCATCAAACTGTTGCCAGTATGTATCAAGTCCGATACCAAATAATCCTATTTTTATCATAGCCTTTCTTTAATCAAATTGCTGAAGATAGCTGCCATAACCGATAAGCACTGTTGAAAGGATTAGTATGAATAAGCCTGATACCAGGGTGAGTTTGGTTTTGGTACTGGTACCTTTCCATTCTTTCAGAAAAATTCCCCACAGATTACTGAAAATGATAGCTGAGGACATCAGTATACTCCAGGCTGCAAATCCGTATTTCCCCATTTTTGATTCACCCATTCCATAAAACAGGAACTGAATGTACCAGATGGTACCAGCCAGTGCGGAAAACATATAATTATTAAACAGAGGAGTTTTTGCATCAAAAAAGCTTTTCGTTGTTTTGTTCTTTTTTGCCAGATAAAAACACCAGAAGCCGTTTACAAGAAATCCCCCTATCAGTATGATCACAAAAGTGGGATTGTTCATAAACAGGGGATGTGTTCCCCGGGATACGGCCATGTTGGCCAGCGGTTTACCTGCAGCAATACCGAAAGCAAACCCGGCGCTCAGTAAGCCGGCAATGAAGGCAACAAGCAGGCCTTTTTTGAAATCAAATTCCTCAATGTTCTCTTGTATCTGCTCTTTAGAGAGTTCCTTCTCCTTTATACTACCTGCCTTCCCTGTAATCCCTATCCCGACAAGAGCTACAAAAATACCTGTCAGTGTTATAATACCTGATTTTGTAGTTAATAGTAATGAAAAATCACCTGTAAAGATTGGCGGAATAAGGGTGCCGAAGGCTGCAGTCAGGCCCAGTGCGATTGCCATGCCAAGGGAGACCCCTAAATATCTGAGTGCCAGCCCAAATGTCAGGCCGCCAACACCCCACAAGAGCCCAAACAAAAAGGGATAGAACAAGTCGGAAAAGCCGGCATTGCCGAACAAGGAAAACAGATTGGGTACGGTAAGCAAGGCTGCCAGCAAGGGCATAAAAATCCATGAGAACAGTCCTCCGGTGATCCAATAGATCTCCCAGTTCCATTTTCTGACTCTTTTGTAAGGAATATAAAAGCTTCCGGAAGCAAATCCGCCAATAAGGATAAGGCCAACACCTACAACAAATGCAATCATATCTTAGTCCCTTTTACTTAATACTTCTTCTTCATATTTCTGTATTTCACTGATATAGGACTCCCCAACCGGAACACTTTTGCTCAGACAGTAGTAATCCCATAAAGCGCCAAAAGGCTTAGTCCTGAACTCTTCAAACAGGGCAAGTCTTTCAAAATATCTCCCCTGGTTTTCATATTCAACCATTTCCTTTGTGGGCATCAGCAAAGCCAACAGGAGAGCCTTTTGAGCATTACGTGCACCGATAACGTAGGCACCGATCCGGTTCACTGTGGCGTCAAAAAAGTCCAATCCCAGACTAACTTTGTCCAGTTTGCCGGTCCATACGATCTCCTGCATTAATTCTGTTAACTGATCATTAAATGCAACGATATGATCGCTGTCCCACCTGATGCCACGTGTAACATGGAAAAGCAATTCGTCAATGAACAAGAAGGCAGAAGACACCTTATCTGCTACGGATTCAGTGGGGTGAAAGTGGCCTATGTCCAGGGTAAGCATCATCCTGTTTTGAACAGCATAGCCAAAGTAGAATTCATGAGAGCCAACAACAAAAGCTTCACTTCCTATCCCAAACAGTTTGCTTTCAACAGAATCTATCATTTGATCTGCAGGATATTTTTTTGCAAGCATCTTGTCAAGAGAATCCTTCAACAAGCTTCGGTGTTCATAACGCGAAGGGGTAATGTCCTTTGATCCGTCAGGGATCCAAATATTATGGACACAACGTGATCCCTGTTCTTTTCCGATAAAAGCGCTTATCTCCCTGCACTTTTTACCATGCTCAATCCAGTACTGTCTGATGGTTTTGTCTTTGCTCGCCAGTGTATAACCATCCTTAACATTAGGATGTGCAAAAAAAGTTGAATTAAAGTCAATTTTTATATTCCTGGTCTTAGCCCATTCAACCCAGCTTTGAAAATGCTTTGGACCGATCTTATCCCTTCCGGGAAATCCGTCCGAGAAATCACCGTAGCTGGCATGAAGACTCAACCTGTGATTTCCGGGAATCAGGGAAAATGCCTTATCGAGATCCATACGGAATTCTTCCATGTTCCCGGCTTTCCCCGGATAATTACCGGTTACCTGAAGACCACTGCCTTCAAGACCTTCCTGCACATTCTCAAAACCTGCTACATCATCTGCCTGCCAGCAATGAATGGAAAGGCTAACCTGATCAAGGGTTTGTAAAATTTTGTCGGTGTTAATTCCATACCCGGAATATACCTCTTTGGCAGCCTGGTATGCCTGTTTTACTTTTGAATTCATATTTATTAAATTAGTTCGAAAATATTACGATGCCGAAAGCAACGAGGAAGATTCCCGGTCGAGATAAATCGTGCAATTCGGATGTTTCTGTAATATAGATGCGGGGAATAAATTTGTAACTTCATTTTCAAGGCAATTTTTCACTGCTTCAGCCTTCCTTTGATCCGGCACCGTACAGATGATCCGTTTTGATTTCATAATTTGTTTTATTGACATGCTGATGGCCCTGGCAGGAACCTCTTCAAGAGAGCTAAACCATCCTTCTCCCAATTGTTGTTTTCTGCATTTTTCATCCAGATCAACAACCAGGTAGGGGTCTTCAACTTCGAAGTCCGCCGGGGGATCGTTAAACGCCAGATGACCATTTTCACCAATCCCGACAAAAGCAATATCAATCGGAAATTTTGAAATAATTTCGTTTAAGCGGCGGCATTCTAAATAAGGATCAGGTTTATCGCCGTCGATAAAAAAGACATCTTTTAGTATCCCAACCTTATTTACAAATCGTTCTTTCAGGTATTTCCTGAAACTTGCATTATGGGTATCGGGTAGTCCAACATATTCATCCAAATGAAACATTGCCACTTTCGACCAATCAATATTCCTGACATGAATAAGGTGGGTCAACGTCTCGAATTGGCTTGCTCCCGTTGCCAGAATAATATGGGCGAATCCTTTTTCATCTATAGCTTTTAATATTTCCTCACCACCATCAACTCCGGCTTTAGCGCCCAACTCTTCTTTTGTTTCAAAAATCTCAATTTGCATAATTTTATGTATAAATTTAGTTAATAATTATTTTGCCTTTAATTTTTTTTTATAAAATCCATTCTTTCTCTGGCAGATATTATTTTCCCGTTATCATAAATATCAACTCCGCCGTTTTTAATTTTTGTTTGCCATCTGATGGCTTCCGGGAATTCCTCTCTGCAAAACATTAGTTGTGGTACTGGCAGAAAACCCATTTTAAATATATCATGGAATCCCTGTGGTGAATAAGGATTATTAATGCTACTTTCTATAGCAGTCAGAACTATTATTGCTTCTTCTAAAAGAAAATTCATTCTTTTTTCCACATCAGGATGTTTTGACATATCATCTATTAGACCTTTTTCCCTTAAAGCCCTGAATTTGTCAAGTGAATATCTTGTTATTTTTATGCTTTCCTCAATTATTTCGGGTGTGGCTAAATTGTATCCTTCCGAGTAACTGACAACATGAATAATATCGGGGCTATTATTATTAAAAGGTTCTATATCATCCATCAGAGCCGTAACTGCCGCAAGTTGTTTTTTTGCCTTTTCTGTTTCATATGATAGATAATCAAGCCCTACACGCGTTTGCAGATAAACCCTGAAATTTCTATCTTCAAGATTTCTGACCAGTTTAAAAGTAGCCCTGGCTTTTGCCAAATCATTGATGCCTGAGGTTTGCTTAGGGTTATTTAACATTATTTGCAAAATAAAATCGTTTATCCCCATTTTTTTTGCAGCTTTTGCCGCAAGCACGGCAGAAACAACATAAGTTACATCATCAGATGACCTGAAAGCAAAATGATGAGAAACATTAGCTTCATAAGGTTTGCCTGTTGTTGCTATATATTGAATTGTGTTAAAATGCTCTGTCAGATTATCAAGCAGTGTATTGGGTCCTCTGCCATCAATTTGAGAAAACCACCATAACGATAATGCATGCCATGCAATATTTATTGTAGTTTCATACATTTCGGCCAATTTAGTTATGTTTTTTGTTCCTGCATAAGTCCTGACCAGCATTGGGCTGGATGCTCTATATATGCGATTGTATTCTTCCGGAGAATTTAATTGAACACCTCCGCCATTAGGAAGTCCATGCCAATCTTCTCCGAATTTTTCCTGTGTTAATTGTGAAGTGCCTATAGACAGAATATCCAAAAGTCCTCCACTGGCAAGCCGCCCTGCCCAATCTATAAATTGTTTTACAGATTCTTTTCTGTTTTGCATGTAAGGGCCGGAATGTGCCCTGATTACAGGTGGAAAATTATTTATTCTTCCATGCTGAATTCGATCAACTAATCTTTCTTTTTTTGTGCCGAAATTATTGGATTTATGCCTGTCAACAGGAAGAATTGATAAATAATTCCCGTTTTCAAAAACTTCTTTTCCGAAATTTTCCAGTGCAATATCATACGAATGTTTGCTAATCAAGTTAAGTGGGGCAATAGAAGTGTCGATTCCAAATATTTTTAAACTCTCAAGATATGATTCGCCACCATAAAAAACGTCGATGTTTTTATATAAATATTTTACTTCGTTACAAGCTTCAGGAAGCCCTGAAAAAAATATTTTTTTTATTAATCCACCTGTTTCCTTAAGAAGCTTTTTATATTCTAATTGATACATCAATTTTTGAAATATTAATACAGCATCATCCGTATTTAACCTGTAACTGAAACTAAGAACAGTGATATTGTTTTCAATAATCCATTTTTGAATTATTGATGAATTATTTAAATTTCCCGGATTGGAAAAAGCTTTTGAAACAAGAGAATCTGAAACAACAGTTTTTAAACCGCATTCCTGCAAAAAATCACTTATCGAAGCTATACCAAGTGTGTGAGCATCGAGACCGGTTTTTGCCAGACCAATAGTATCGTGTATATTTATCTTTTCATCCACATTTTATATTCTGAAATTTCTTGTTTTTTTATTTATGATTTTATCAAGATCGGATAATAGATTGTTTTTTGAAAGTCCCAATTTTTCGAGTGTTCTCCCTTCTTTCCTGAAATCTCTTTTCAGGAGTTCACATCCTTCATCAATTAAATAATCTATGGTTTTCGTAGATACACCCATTGTTATTCCAAATGAAGATAACGGGACCAAACCTGTTGGTATGTCTTCCCATAAATATCTGTGGTTTATGATGACAGGAGCTTTAATATCTTTATATATTGGATTTGATCTTATCATAGTATAAATATCAGCATTTTTCAATCCGTATCTTGAACTTAACCAATCTCTGACAGATAAAACTTTGGCTTTCATTGCAGTTGCGATATTTTGTACTTCATGATCAACTTCCTCAATAAAATATGCAACTTTTTTGGTAATGCCTTCGGTATAGAAATTGAAAGATTCCCCTGCTAAAATTCTCTCTTTGTTTAAAAGAAAAATTGCAGGGTGGAAAATCGCTCCAATATTTCCGAGACTTGTTTCTATAAAGGATGTTGCTTTTATAAGTTGTGGAAAATCATTATGAATTTTTCCAATAACATATTCTGTATCGGCAGAATGTAAAGCTGAAACCGTAATAGTTTTTTTCACACCTTTAACAGTAACTGTGCCAGGCGTTTCAATTCTTGCCACAAAAAATAATGTATTTGCTTCAGCAATAATAACATCAGCATCACATCCTAATTGTTTCAGTGTATATTCAAATTCAAGGGCACCCCAAGTTCTCCCGGGAACAAGTAAAATTATTTGTCCGTTTTTTAAATAAGGCGCCATTTTCCCGGCAATTTCTTTGTGCCCGTTTGCTGTAATAACCACAATAATAATATCTCTGTTAGAAATTGCCCTTGAAATATCTGTGCCAAAATAAGATGGTTTTATATTTATAGTTTTATCCCCATATACAATATTGTAACCTTTTTTCCGAAATAATTTTATTCTGTTACTTGATCTGTTATATAATGACACATCATAACCTTTAGATGTTAAATGTTCTGCTATAACTAATCCGCCGCAACCGGCACCTATGACAGAATACTTTTCTTTTTCCGTTTTAGGCATTATTGCTTATTTTAATTTTGCCTTATTCTCATAAGATCTCTATAAGCTATATTTCCTTTTTCCCTCAGCACGCTGTCGCTGAAGCTTTAGCGTAGGCGCCCTTAGCCTTAGTCTTTTTTTAATTGCACGGAATCAGATTTACCGGACCCATTAATCCTGAATCCATTAGCTTCCAATCAGAGGCATCAAAGGGGCGGTATTTTATATCAACAAAGTTTATGTTATAAAATTTTTTCCATGGCACCTTTCTGCGGTCCACATCAGCTATTCGGTTCGCCGAAAGATTTGTCACTTCTATTTCGAGCGTATTCTTTCCATCACGAAGAGCATCTCCAATATCAATCCGAAACGGGAAACTCCATAAAACGCCTATTAGCTGTCCGTTAACTTTGACAGATGCGCTCTCGCAAACCCTGCCAAGGTCAAGCAGCCAATCGTCAGCCTGCTGTTCAGGTTTGTCGAAAGTAATTGAATATTTTGCTGTCCCTGAAAAATTCTTTGTTGCCGAATGGCCGAACACGGTCCATGATGTCAAATGTCCTGTTTTAACACCAGGCGGCAACTCCGGATGACCTTCGATAAAATCAACGCTCCATTCACCTTTTATTTCATAAGGTTCTCCGCTTACATGCATGTATTTCCATTTGGGTGCGTTAATCTTTTTAGTTGAAAACGTCTGCAGGATACACGATTCGCCAGGTTGCAACTGGAGCCAGACCTGTGCCGCACCTGCTTCACCCTCCTGCAAGTCAGCTATTCCGCTGCGGGAAGATCGCGGATCAAATAGTTGAGCTGATTTTGCCTTAACCCCAAGAGTAACCCAACCATCGAGTGTCTGTTTGCCCAGATTAGCCAGAAAGTAATAATATCCTCTCTCATGAGTACGGCGTATAAAGCTGATCCCGGCATCGGCAACCGGTTCGCGGGATACATTAGCCACAGCAAGCAATTCTTCAATATTCCCCCCTATCAGGAAACGGCCCTTACCAAAATCTGCCTGATTGATGCCGGAAAAATCAGAATCAACCGGCTTCAATTCAGCCATCATCTTCCTGAATTGTTCGCGCCGGTTTTCCAGATCACCAAAACCCGGGACATCACGCGGAAGATTTCCCTGTACTATAATTGTGGCACCTGCTTTAGCCAGGTTCATTAGATTTTCCAGCGTTTTAACAGGCATTAAATTGCAATCAGGAACAATCACGGTACGATATTCATTATCACCCGTTAACAGGTTATTTTTTGCAACTCTTACATTCGAAATCAGGCGATCCGAGATATAATCAAAAGTAAATCCTCGGTCCCACATTGTTTTGGCGACATTATAGAATGGTGTACTATAGAGCCATTTGCTGATATTATGAACCTGAAGCCTCGATTCCATTCCTTCAGTGTTGTGCCAGATGTCATAAACAGGAAAATAAAGTAAAATATCATTGGCAGGTTTTCCGGATTGCAGAACTGATTGACACCTTGCGATATAGGCATTATGTTCAGGAAAATGCCTCCGGAAACTATTGGAAGGAGCAAAATTAACGGAGGCATAGAACAACCAGCCGGGCCATGTTTCCCCGGCAGGTGAATAAGCCATACCATGATAGAATACATGATTGACTCCGGCAATCAACAGTTGGTCTATTTCGGGTTTTACCTGGGAAAGGGAAACTTTAAAGTGTTCACCAAGCCAGGTGCAGCTCTCAGAGGAAACAAGTTTTTTTCCTGCCACGTGAGCGGCAGATGAAGAAAATTTCAGCATGAGTGGGTCAGGCGGTTCCGTGTCGAAATCGGGATCCATGCGCAAGCCCGGAATCGTAAAACCGCTCGGTCCGAAAATTTCTGTTTCCGGGATGTCGGCAGCAGCGTAAAGATCGAGTATATTACCCGGAGAACCATGCGCCTGGTTTCGGGTAATGCTACCCCTTTCATGAACCCAATTTACCCAGGGCACGATGAAATTTTCAAGCAACAGGTCGGATATAGTCTCGCGATAATCAGATTTAATACGGGCAACCATTTCGTCATCTCCCTTGCCCAGAAGAGCGGACAAGTGCCTTCGTAAATCATAACCTCTGCGTGATTGGAATTCATCAAACAGGTCGTCTGTCCAATTACCTCCATATTCGAATGAGTCATGATAATTAGCCCGCATCTTACCGCCATGATAATTAGCAAAAGCTTCATCAAACACCGAAAGATAATTTGATAACGCTCGTTTGGAATAAGGATTCACTGCGTATCCCTCTCCGCCAGGTGCAGCGCGTTTTACATCTCGTCCGGAAAAGCGCTGGGATACAGTATATAGCTCCCAATTTCCACCTGGAGGAATCCAATCCGGAACACTGTCCTTGTCTACTTTCCCTGTAAGATCAACTATCCCGCCTTCATCAGAATACGCCATTAAGGCCTGTAGTAACCCTTTATCAAGTTTCTTCTCAAGACGAACGTTACTCATAAGCATGAAGGTATCAATAGTTACCTTTGAGTCTGCATCTTCAAGGCTGACCATTGGACCTCCAAACGGCCAGCCGGTACCGGTTGACATATCAACTCCCATACCCAGCCTTTCTGCTTCAGCTACGGTAAACTCCAGCATTTCCAGCCATTCCGTACTTAAATAATCAATAAATTTGTCTTCATATCCCTTAACCCCATATATAGGAATAATGTGCACACCACCAATTCCGGCTTTGTTGTACGTTTCCAGAAGATGGGACAAATTCTGTTTGTCCACTGCGTTGCCCATCCACCACCAGTATGTCCACGGCCGGCATTCTTTGGTCTCAGCAGGCAAATCTGATTCTGACTGCTTTTCCCCTGATGTACATCCCAAAAACATCAACAAAAAAAGAGCAAAGCTTTTAAAATAGTTTTTCATTTTTTCCCCTTATTTGATAAATCATAAGTTCACCCTGCCGGAAACTTAAAGCTTCCAGGAGAGCTTGGTTAAAGTTTTTACATAATTAGTGCTTGCAAAAAAACGTATAATGCTTTGTATTTTAGCCATATATAATAATTATTAGGTTTGAATCTTTTATGGCTAAATTGCTACTTGTCCCTTTGGGAAATTGTTGTCTTATCATCAATGAGTCCGGTTTAAAAAGCGGTCAGACGACTTTGTCAAATAAAATATAAAAATTAAACATCATATAATCAATTCATTAAAAAAGTCGTCAGACCGCTAAATCTGGTAATCAAACCTTTTTATACCGGACTCATCAATGTTTTTCAGCAATTTAACAGTTTAACAATTCTTTGAAAAATTCAACTGTTAAACTATTGCTTATATCAATGATATTAATAACTTCAGAGTTTTCTTGCAAAGACTAATTATATCAACTTGTCTCTGTTCTCATAAACTTTCACTATCGCATCCGCAATATCATCCATATCACTTTTGGTCCCGAGAAGCATGTTTTGTGTAAACCACACTGCTTCTCTACAAAGTTGGTCATTGTTGGGAAGGTGATTTTCTTCACGGTATTTTTTCAATCTGTCCTTTGAAAAGAGTCGTTTGTAACCTTTTGAATTTAAAGCTGCTTCAATTAAGCCGTCTTTATTTTGCGGGCCATATCCTCCGGAACAAGGAATGCCTTCCGCTCTCAGGGCATCGAGGAATTTTTCCCTGGGAACATTGTTAAAGTACTCTTTTTTATATCTGAATGGATAAAGATGATACGCAGACCTTGTCGCTCCTTCACACAGTTTGTAGGGAATGATTCCGGGGATATCTTTGATTTTTGATGTCAAATACTGTGCGTTTTCCAGGCGCGTGTCGGCATCTTTTTTCAGCCGATTCATCTGGGACATCAAAATGACAGCCTGAAATTCCTGCATTCTGCGGTTACTGCCAAGTACCGGATAATTACTGGTAGCCTTTACACTTCCATAAGGCCGGCCACAATTGTGGTGAGAGAAACACCTGTCCATTATCTCATCATCATTCCCGATTACTGCACCGCCTTCTCCGGCAGGAAGGTTTTTAGAGTTCTGGAAACTAAAACAGCCGAGGTCTCCGAGTGTCCCGCATTTTTTACCTTGATATTCCGCAAGCCATGCCTGACAAGCATCTTCGATCACTTTCAGGTTATGCTTTTTAGCAATAGCATTAATTTTATCCATATCGCAGGGCAAACCAAGAATATGAACAGGAAGTATGGCTTTTGTTCTCTCGGTGATTCTTTCTTCGATTTTAGCAGGATCCATACTAAATGTTTCCTGGTCCGTATCGACAAAAACCGGCAGAGCTTTGCTGAGAAAAACCACGTTATACGAAGCAATAAAGGTGTACGGTGAAACCAGCACCTCATCACCTGCGTCTATTCCAAGGACATGTAGGGCTACAAGCAGGGCAGTCGTACCGCTTGCAGTGGCAACACAACGCCTGGCTCCCATGAGTTCAGCGTATTTCTTCTCAAATTCTGTCACTTTAGTACCCCCTAACCTGCACCAGATTCCACTGCGCAGGACGGATAAAATATCCTCTTCAGCATCTTTATTCCAGATTGGCCATTCAGACCAGCCTTTGGTCCTGACCGGTTGGCCGCCAAGAATTGCCAGCTTATCTGTTTTCTTGCTATAGAATCCAAATGCCGGCAACGCTCCAACTGCCATTACAGAGGCGGTTCCGATTGAAGCTTTCTCTAAAAAATACCGTCTTGAAATTTCATTTTTGTCCATTTTAAAGTTCCTCCTTAATTTATAGTATCGGAATCTTAAAAATTTCCCTTATCATATGGGTGATTCCGTAGAGATTAAAAAAATCCAAAACCGATTGCTATCGGGTATCGGGATTGACCTTTGAACTTTCAGATCTACTGTTTTTCAATTAGTTTACAAAGTTATGTTCTAATTTGCAAAGTTCTGTTCTTAATTCTCTTTTTAAATCAATTCGCGAAGCTATGTTCTTATATCGTAATTTTAATGTTTTTTGATTTAATAAAGATAAGCATTTCCTGTTTATGTAATTTAGACATTTTAAATTTTAGACATTTTTAGACATTTATAACTTTAATCAATCACCATTCCAAAAAAGCACATTTTCACCAATCAAATAAAATCAAACAATAAAATACCCATAGAACGGCGGCATCGTCCAACTATGTTTTATCCTTCATTCTAATAAAGTAAAACGATTTTTTATGTAACTTACATTCATTTTATTTATAACCTGTTTGCTGTTTTGCAGGAACGAAGGATAAAACACTTATACGTTGTGCATCATTTTAAAAGAAATGACTACTAAGGTAAATACTACAGAAATTGGTGATAACTTCGAATCAAAATCACTTAATATAATTAAAAAAGTGATTGAAGAAGAACAATTAGGACATCTCGCAAAACACTTAAAGATATTTTCCAAAAAAAGATACTACTCAAACTTAAGGAAAAAAAATATAAAATTCGACCTCACTATTGAAGTGTGGCCTCCTGGTGCAAATCGATACGTCATTATTTACATTATTGAATGCAAAGACTACGATAAAAGAGTGCCAGTCGATGATATTGAAGAATTTCATCATAAGATTCAACAAGTAAGTGGTGTAAATGTTAAAGGAATATTTATTTCAAACTCACCACTCCAAGAGGGCGGTTTTAATATTGCTGAATCAGTAGGAATGATGGTCATCCAAGGAGAATCCAGTGATGACTTCAAAATAGTACTACATAAAACGAATAGAAACCGGAAATCGAACAAAATACCGTTTATTAATGAAACGCTGGACATTGGACTCATTGATGCTGGATCAGAACAAATCGAAAAGTTAGTTGATAAGAAAATACTTGGAATTCTATATGAAAATTTATCTAAATCACATGTTAGTTACAATATTGATAAACTCTCAAAAAAAGACATTGAACAAATAGTTAACAAAGAATTAAATAAAGTAAATCCAAAGATTTTATCAGAGGCGAAATCACTTAGCTCAAAATCCTTAATAAATTATGTGCAAGATGAACTTAACATTAGAGTAATTGACATTGAGTTTCAATCTAATCTTCTCGGGACAAGTGACATACGAAATAGTAACATAGGACTGAATAAAACTATTAAAGGAACAAATCGAGAGTTGTTTATTCTAGCGCATGAATTGGGGCATTTTATTCTTCATCAAAAGTTGTCGATCGGTCAAACAACTTACGATGCTTTTGAAGATTCAGAGTATAATTTCAGAACAGATAAATACGATTTAACGAACCCTAAACATTGGATAGAATGGCAAGCGAATTATTTTGCATCCTCACTTGTCCTACCAAAAGTTCCTTTTTTGGCAAGGGTTTATAGGTATCAGGACATATTAAATAAGTCTCGTGGAAAAATTTATCTTGACGACCAATATCAAAATAGAAAAGACTTTAGCGAATTGATAAAGAGATTGTCTTATTTTTTTAATGTCTCGAAAACAACTGTTATTTACAAGCTAAATGAAATGGGATTAATCAATGACCAATCAAGATTAAAACCAATAGGACAAATAATTTCCGAGTACAAACTTGATTTATTTACCTGAAAATTAAGACGAGTAGGTAAGGGAGAGTCTCACCCCCAAACCTCTCCCCGATACACTTCCCCGTACACTTTGTTACGGGG